>Ga0134126_10000277_pt1 | contig 66475 bp, 67 predicted proteins | sample KB31752_FD_96881 | JGI IMG/M metagenome (GOLD analysis project Ga0134126, IMG submission 96881) | Terrestrial soil microbial communities with excess Nitrogen fertilizer from Kellogg Biological Station, Michigan, USA - KB3-175-2 | ecosystem: Environmental > Terrestrial > Soil > Unclassified ...
ACCGGTTTCCCGTCGCCCTTCATCGACATCATGATGTTGAGGCCGGCCTTGCGCACGTCCCAGAGCGAGGCCTGCCCGGCCGGATCGAGGATCTCCACCACGGCGTGCGGGAAGCCCAGGTCGCCCATCAACTCGTCGAGCTGGCGCACGCCGCGCACCTGCGCGTCGTGCTCGCCGCCGGCGAATTCCACCAGCAGCACGGCATCGGGCTCGCCCTGCACGAAGCGGCGGATCACGGGCGCGAACGCCGGGTTGCCCAGCGCGAGCTCGAGCATGGTGCGATCGACGAGCTCCACCGCGCAGGGCCCCAGCTTCACGATGTGCTGCGCGGCGTCCATCGCGTCGTGGAAGCGCGGGAAGTGCGCGACGCCGAGCGCCTTGTGGCGCGGAATCGCGGCGAGCCTCAGGTGGATGCGCTCGAACCACGCGAGGGTACCTTCGCTCCCGACGAGGAGCTTCGCGAGGTTGAAGCGCTCGGGCGAGAGGCGATCCAGGTTGTACCCGGCCACGCGGCGCGCGACCTTCGGGAATCGCGCGGCGATCTCGTCGCGCTCGCGCTCCCAGAGGGCGCGCGCCTTCTGCGCGAGCGCGCGAATCGCCGGATCTCCCATCGCCGCATCGTCCGCGAAGCGGCCGCGCACGCCGTTCGGCAGCCACGCGTCGATCGCCTCGACGCGGTCGACGCTGTTGCCATAGGCGAGCGAGCGCGATCCGCAGGAGTTGTTGCCGGCCATGCCGCCGAGCGTCGCCTGCGCGGAGGTGGAGACGTCGATCGGATACCACGCGCCCAGCGGCTTGAGCTTCGCGTTGAGCGTGTCGAGGACCACGCCCGGCTCGACCACGGCGCGCAAGGCCGCGGCATCGATCTCGAGCGCGCGCGTGAGGTACTTGCTGTCGTCGATCACCAACGCGGCGCCGACGGTCTGGCCGCACTGGGAGCTCCCCGCGCCGCGCGGAAGGATCGGGACGCCCTCCTCCACGGCGATCTGCATCGCGCAGATCGCCGCGTCGGCGGTGCGCGGGACGACGACGCCGACCGGCGTCACCTGGTAGATCGAGGCGTCGGTCGAGTAGCGTCCGCGGCTCGCCGCGTCGAACAGGACCTCGCCGTCCACCTCGCGCGCGAGGCGGCGTGCCAGCGGCGACCGGGCCCTGCCACGCTGGATGCGAACCGGAGCGGGAATGACGGGGGTCATTGGAGCTTATACGGAAGTGCGTGTGAAACGGCCGTGCAGTCCGGCATTATGGCAATAAATTGACGGTGATCCCCCGAATCGGAGGAAAATCGGTCTTCACGAAGGAGAAACACCATGCCCGCCGGACGCCACTTCCTGCAGATTCCCGGACCGACCAACGTGCCCGATCGCGTGCTGCGCGCGATCGACCGTCCCACCATCGACCATCGCGGCCCCGAGTTCCAGGTCCTCGCCAAGGACGTGCTGGAGGGAATGAAGCGCATCTTCAGGACGCGCCATCCGGTCGTGATCTATCCCGCTTCGGGCACCGGCGCATGGGAAGCCGCGCTCGTGAACACGCTCTCGCCGGGCGACAAGGTGCTCATGTCCGAGACCGGGCACTTCGCGACGCTGTGGATGAAGATGGCGAAGAAGCTCGGCATCGAGATCGACCTCATCCCGGGCGACTGGCGCCACGGCGCGGACGCTGCCGAGATCGAGCGGCGCCTCGCGGCCGACAAGGCGCACGCGATCAAGGCGGTCGCGGTGGTGCACAACGAGACCTCGACCGGCGTCACGACGCGCATCCCGCTGGTGCGCAAGGCGATCGACGGCGCGAAGCATCCGGCGCTGCTGCTGGTGGACACCATCTCCTCGCTGGGCTCGATCGACTATCGCCACGACGAGTGGGGCGTGGACGTGACCGTCGGCGGCTCCCAGAAGGGCCTCATGCTGCCGCCGGGGCTTTCCTTCAACGCCACCTCCGAGAAAGCGCTCGCGGCGAACAAGGCGGCGAAGCTCGCGCGCTCGTTCTTCGACTGGGCGGAGATGATCGCGGCGAACGCCAACGGCTGGTTCCCGTACACGCCGTCGACCAACCTGCTCTACGGCCTGCGCGAGGCGATCGCGATGCTCGAGGAGGAAGGGCTTTCCAACGTCTTCGCGCGCCACGATCGCCACGCGGAAGCCACACGCCGCGCGGTGCGCGCCTGGGGACTCGAGATCCTGTGCCAGAACCCCGAGGAGTACAGCTCGTCGCTCACCGCCGTCGTGATGCCCGCCGGGCACGATGCGGACCAGGTGCGCAAGGTGGTCCTCGACCGCTTCGACATGTCGCTCGGCATGGGACTCTCGAAGCTGCAAGGTAAGGTGTTCCGCATCGGTCATCTGGGCGACTTCAACGACCTCGCGCTCATGGGCACGCTTTCGGGGGTGGAGATGGGCCTGGAGCTCGCCGGCGTGCCGCACAAGAAGGGCGGCGTGCTGTCGGCGATGGAGCACCTGGTCCAGCAGGCGCGGGCCGCGAGCGGCGTGCGGCGCGCGGCGTGACGCGGGCGCGGGGGCGCGCGCCCGATGTAGACTAGCGCCCACGGGCCGGACGAGTGGACCGGCGCGACCGACAACGACATTGAGGAGACCGCAAATGAAGAAGACCCGATGGCTGGGTGCATTCGCCGCGCTCGCGTTCGCCGCGACCGCCGGCACCGCTTCCGCCGAGATCACCCTGCGCGCATCGCACCAGTTCCCCGGCGGCAAGGGCGACGTGCGCGACGACATGGTGCAGATGATCGCCAAGGACGTGAAGGCGGCCAACGTCGGCCTGAACGTCCAGGTCTATCCCGGCGCCTCGCTCTTCAAGCCGAAGGAGCAGTGGAACGCGATGGTGAACGGGCAACTGGACATCACGCTCTTCCCGCTCGACTACGCGAGCGGCAAGGTGCCCGCGTTCGGCGCGACGCTGATGCCCGGACTCATCCGCAGCCAGGACCGCGCCAAGCGCATCAACCATTCGCAGTTCATGAAGGACATCCGCGCCGAAATGGAGAAGCACGGCGTGATCGTGCTTTCCGACGCCTGGTTCGCGGGCGGCGTGGCGGGCCGCGACAAGTGCATCGTGAAGCCCTCGGACCTGCAGGGCATGAAGCTGCGCGCGGCGGGGCCGACCTTCGCGCAGATGTGGACGGCGGCCGGCGCGAGCATCGTGAGCCCGCCGTCGAACGAGATCTACAACGCCTTCCAGAGCGGCGTCATCAACGCGACCGACACGAGCCTCGGCAGCTTCGGCTCCATGCGCCTGTATGAAGTCGCCAAGTGCCTGACGGCGCCCGGCGACAACGCGCTGTGGTTCATGTACGAGCCGGTGCTCATGTCCAAGAAGAGCTTCGACCGGCTGGACAAGAAGCAGCAGCAGGCGGTCCTCGCCGCGGGACGCAAGGCCCAGCAGTACTACGAGGGCAAGGCGAACGCCGTGGACCAGCAGACTATCAAGGAGTTCGAGCAGCACGGCGACAAGGTCGTGACGCTCTCCGACGCCGACTACGACGAGTGGCTCGCCCTCGCGAAGAAGAGCAGCTACGCCGAGTTCGCGAAGCAGGTGCCCAACGGGCAGAAGCTCATCGACGAAGCGCTCGCCGTGAAATGACGGCGGCCTCCCGGGACCGGCGCATCCGCCGGCCCGGGACCGCATCCCCATCGAGGAACGACTTGGACACCTTCATCCGGGCTGTCCGGCTGCTCTCGCGCATCACGGGCGTCGTCGCCGCGTTGCTCATCGCGGGCGCCGTGCTGGTGATCTGCGACATGGTGATCGAGCGCTACGGCTTCAACCGGACCACCATCTGGCAGATCGACGTGGTGACCTACAGCATCGTCGCCGCGACCTTCGTGGGCAGCCCCTATGTGCTGCTCCATCGCGGCCACGTGAACGTCGACATCCTTCCGCTGCACCTGGGGCCGCGCGCGCGCTACTGGCTCGCGCTCTTCACCGCGGGCCTCTCGTTCGCGTTCTGCGCGGTGCTGTGGTGGCTTTGCACGCGCTTCTGGTACCAGGCGTGGACGCTCAACTGGCGCTCGGACACGGTGTGGCGCGCGCGCCTCTGGATTCCCTACCTCTCGATGCCCGTCGGCCTGGGCCTGCTCGTGCTGCAGTACGTGGTCGAGCTGGTGTGCGTGGCGACCGGTCGCACCCAGCCCTTCGGTGGCGAGCCGGATCCGCACGCCCACGAGATCGCCGCATGAGTCCCACCACCGAAGGCGGAATGGTCCTCGTCGCGACCATCCTGCTGCTTTTTTCCGGCGTGCCGGTGGCTTTCGGGCTGGGCGCCATCTCCATCATCTTCCTGCTCATCTTCCAGGGCATGGATGCGATGCGCGTGGTGGCCGAGACCTTCTGGGGCGGGCTGGACGAGTTCACGCTGGTCTCGATTCCCATGTTCATCATGATGGGCGCCTCGATCGGCTCCTCGCCCGCCGGCAAGGACCTCTACGAAGCGCTCGATCGCTGGCTCTACCGGCTTCCCGGCGGGCTCGTCATCTCCAACCTCGGCGCCTGCGCGATCTTCGCGGCGCTCACGGGCTCGTCCCCCGCCTGCTGCGCCGCGATCGGCCGCATGGGCATTCCCGAGATGCGCCGCCGCGGCTATCCGGACGACGTCGCCACGGGCTCCATCTGCGCGGGCGGCACGCTGGGAATCCTCATCCCGCCGTCGGTCACCTTCATCCTCTACGGCATCGCGACCGAGACCTCCATCGGCCGCCTTTTCCTCGCCGGGGTCATGCCGGGGCTGCTGCTCACCGGGCTCTTCATGCTGTGGACGCTCTTCATCATCTGGAAGCGCGGCTTCCGCAGCCATGCGCCGGATTTCCGCTTCACGTGGAAGCAGAAATTCAGCTCGATCCCGAAGATCGCGCCCTTCATCGTCATCATCCTGGGCGTGATGTGGGTGCTCTACGGCGGGGTCGCCACGCCTTCCGAGGCGGCGGGCGTGGGCGCGGCGATGTGCGCGCTCCTCGCGGTGATCATCTACAGGATGTGGAAGCCGACCGAGTGGTGGGCGATCCTGCGCGACACCATGCGCGAGTCGGTGATGATCCTCATGATCATCGCCGCGGCGGTGCTGTTCGGCTACATGCTCACGTCGCTCTACCTCACGCAGACGCTCGCCCAGGCGATCGCCGACATGCACGTGAACAAGTGGGTGTTGATGAGCCTCATCAACGTGTTCCTGCTGGTCTGCGGCTTCTTCATCCCGCCCGCGGCGATCATCCTCATGACGAGCCCGATCCTGCTGCCGATCATCACGGCGGCGGGGTTCGACCCGGTGTGGTTCGGCGTGATCCTCACGATCAACATGGAAGTCGGCCTCATCCACCCGCCGGTCGGGCTCAACATCTACATCGTGAACTCGATCGTGCCCGACGTGCCGGTGACGCGCATCATGTGGGGCACCATTCCCTACGTGCTCTGCATGTTCCTCGCCATCGTCATCCTGTGCATGTTCCCGCAGATCGCGACCTGGCTCCCGGACGTGCTGATGGGTCCCGGCCGCTGATGGCGGACATCGAGATCCATCGCGCGCACGGCCTGGGGCTCGCGGCGGCGCGGCGCGCGGCCGAGCAGATGGCCGCCGATCTCGGCCGCAAGTTCGACGTGCACGCAAGCTGGCAGGGCGACACGCTGCGCTTCGAGCGGCCGGGCGTCTCCGGCTTCGTGCAGCTCACCGAGAAGGACCTCACGCTCTCGATCTCGCTCGGGTTCCTGCTCAAGGCGATGAAGGCCTCGATCGAAAAGCTGATCCATCAGGAGCTCGACTCGCTCTTCGCCGCGCCGCGCGTCGCGGTCGCGGCGCGGACGCCGCGGTCCCCGCGCGCCGCTACGGCGAAAAGGACGGCGAAGCGCCCGAAAGGAGCCGGTTGACGATCGCCATCTCGCGCGTGTGCAGCGCCGCGAGGAATTCCTCGCCGCCCTTCATCGTGCGGAACGCCTCGTAGCCCTCCTCGAGGAAGTCCTGCAGGTCGCCGAGGCCCGCGAGGTGCGCGGGTTTGCGCATCAGCCGGAGCGTCGCGCCGATGAGGGGCTTCCACACCAGCGCGTCGAGGCGCCGCCCCACGGCGAGCGCGAGCTCGACCTGGCGCACGCGCTCCTCGCGCGTCGAGCTCGCGCGGTAGGCCTCCGCATAGCGCCCCTCGTCGAGCGGCGCCGCGCCGAGCGCCCTGGCGAGCGCCTGGTCGAGCGCTTCCGAGAGGGCCTCGAGCTCGATCGCGAGCGCCGCGGTCGCGACCGCGGTCGCGGGAAGGATGCGCTCCATCGCCGGCACGATCCTCAGCAATTCCTCGTCGCGCGCGCTGAAGTCCTTCGGGCCGTACACGTCCTCGAGGAAGAAGCGCGTCGCCGCCCGGTAGCGCGGCTGGCTCGCGAGGTCCGCATAGGTGCGCGCCAGGCGTGCCGCCTGCCACGCCTTCACCTCGGCGAGGCGTGCGGGCTTCGCGTTCCCCGCACCGCGCAGCGAGCGCAGCGATTGCAGGTTCGCTTCGAGACTATTATCTCGTTTAGTCAGTTAATTACGAAGCTATCTTGAAGTGAATTCTAGAGAGGGAAACGGCGTCTGCGATGCGAATCAGCGCTGCGGCGGAAGGGCTCGCACCTCGCGCCGCAGCACCTTGCCCACGTTGGATTTCGGAAGCTCGTTCCAGAACTCGACGATGTGCGGAACCTTGTACCCGGTGAGGTTCTTGCGGCAATGCTCGATCACCTGCTCCTTCGTGAGCGCCGGATCCTTGCGCACGATCACGACGCGCACGGTCTCGCCCGAGCGCTCGTCGGGGGCCGGCACGGCGCACACCTCGCGAACGCCCGGCAGCATCGCGATCACGTCCTCCACCTCGTTCGGATACACGTTGAATCCCGAGACGAGGATCATGTCCTTCTTGCGATCCACGATCTTCACGAAGCCCTCGGGCGTCATGAGCCCGATGTCGCCGGTGCGGAACGCGCCGTCCGCGGTCATCGCCTTGGCGGTCTCGTCGGGACGCTTCCAGTAGCCCTTCATCACCTGCGGGCCGGCGATGCAGATCTCGCCGGTGTCGCCGAGCGGCAGCGTGCGTCCGTCGTCGTCGCGGATCGTGACGATGGTCGACGGAATCGGAAGGCCGGCGGTGCCGTTGAACTCCATTCCTTCGACGAGCGGATTGATGCACGCGCCCGGCGAGGTCTCGGTGAGCCCGTAGGCCTCGAGGAGCGGCTTGCCCGTGACCGACTTCCAGCGCTCCGCCACGGCGCGCTGCACCGCCATTCCGCCGCCGAGCGTCACCTTGAGGCGCGAGAAATCGAGCGTCGAGAAGCCCGGCGTGTTCATGAGCGCGTTGAAGAGCGTGTTCACGCCCGCGATGGTGCTGAACGGGTGGCGCCCGAGCTCCTTCACGAAGGCGGGCAGGTCGCGCGGATTGGTGATGAGCACGTTGTGCGCGCCGATCCGCAGGTTGAGGAGGCAGCCGCCGGTGAGCGCGAAGATGTGGTAGAGCGGCAGCGCCGTGATCACGACCTCGCGCCCCTCCTCCAGCCCGCCGCAGATCCACGCCGCCACCTGCTCCAGGTTCGCGACGATGTTGCCGTGGGTGAGCATGGCGCCCTTGGAAACGCCGGTCGTTCCGCCCGTGTATTGCAGGAACGCGAGGTCGTCCAGGGAGAGCGGCGGCTCGCTCAGGGCATGCCGGCGTCCTTCGGCGAGCGCGGCATTGAAGCTCACGGTATCGGGCAGGGACCACGGCGGCACCATGCGCTTCACGTGCTTCACCGCCGCGTTCACCAGCAGCGAACGCGGCAAGCCCAGCAGGTCGCCCACCTGCGTCGTCACGACGCGCCGCAGCGCCGTGCGGGCCGCCACCTGCTGCAGGGTATGCGCGAAGTTCTCGAGGATGACGATCGCGTCGGCGCCCGAGTCCACGAGCTGGTGCTCGAGCTCGCGCGGGGTGTAGAGCGGATTGCAGTTCACCACCACCAGCCCGGCGCGCAGCGCGCCGAAGAGCGCGATCGGGTACTGCAGCAGGTTCGGCATCATGATCGCGAGCCGCGCGCCCTTCGCGAGCCCGGCCGCGTTCTGCAGCCAGCTCGCGAAGTCGCGCGAGAGCTCGTCGACCCGCGAGTAGCTGAGCGTCCGGCCCATGCACGTGAACGCGGGCAGGTCCGCGAAGCGCTCGCAGCTGCGCTCGAGCACCGCCCTCAGGCTCGCGAACTCGTCGAGGCGGATCTCGGCGGGGACGCCCGGCGGATACGACCGCAGCCAGATCCTTTCCACGCCCGAGGTTTGCAGCGCCATCGCCATAGCAGGCCCTTCATCGTCCAGCGCAAGAGTGTACCCCGCGCCCCGTTTCCACCGGCACCAACGCCCCCTGCCGCCCTCTAACGGAGCGCCGTCCGGCAAAACCAAGGAGCAATCGCCATGGCAAGAAGGAAAGCTTCCCGCACCACCGCCCGCGACCGCGCCGACGCGGGCGAGGCGGTGCGCGACTCCGCCCAGAGGATCTGGCTCGCCGGGCTCGGCGCCTTCGAGCGCGCGAGGACCGAGGGCCCGCGCGTGTTCGAGGCGCTCGTCGAGCAGGGTCGCAACATGGGCGCGCGCGCCGTCGGCATGGCCGACCAGGCGCTCAAGACGATGCGCGAGAGCGAACACGCGGGGCGTTTCGACAAGCTCGAGCAGATGCTCGAGGAGCGCGTCGCGACGTCCCTCAAGCGCCTGGGCGTGCTCACGACCGGCCAGGTCGACGACCTCGCACGGCAGGTGCGCGAGCTCAACGAACGCCTGCAGGCCTACGGCCGGCCGGCAGCGCCCGCGAAGGCGCGGCGCCGGAATGCGGCGACCGCGCGTGCGAGCCGCGCCAAGGCCGCGCGTCGACCGAGGGCCGGCTCGAAGCGCGCGAAGGCGAAGCGCGCACGCTCCTGAAGCGCGCGGCCGCCCAGCGGCCTTCGCGTCAGGATGCCGCGAGCGCCGCGATCACGTCCATCTCGATCAGGTAACCGTAGTGCAGCTGCGCGACCGGCACCACGGTACGCGCCGGGCGATGCGATCCGAAGCGCTGCGCGTAGATCGCGTTGAATGCCGGCCAGTGGGCGATATCGGCGATGTAGACCGTCGCCTTCAGCACGCGCTCGGCGCCGCTTCCCGCGGCCTCCAGGATGGCGCTCACGTTGTCGAGCACCTGGCGGGCCTGCGCCTCGAATCCTTCCAGGCGGCGATCGGGGTCCGTGGGCACGATCGGCAGCTGCCCCGCCACGTAGACGAGTCCGGCGTGCACGAGCGCCTGCGAGTAGTGCCCGCGGGCCGCAGGCGCCGACGGGGTCGCGATGTAGTCCATCGATTCGCCCTCTCGAAAAAAAACGGGCCGGTCGAACCGGCCCGTCGGGATGGCATCGCCGGCGGCGCCGGCGCGTCGATCACTTCATGTGCTTCGAGACCAGCTTGGTCATCTCGAACATGGACACCTGCTTCTTGCCGCCGAACACTTCCCTGAGCTTGTCGTCGGCATTGATCATGCGGCGATTCGTCTTGTCCTGGAGGTTGTTCTTCTTGATGTAACCCCAGAGCTTGCTCGTCACTTCCGTGCGAGGCATGGGGTTGGAGCCGACCACGGCAGCAAGCGTGCTGTCGGGGGTCATCGGCTTCATGAAGGCTGCGTTCGGCTTGCGCTTCGCGGCGGGCTTCTTCGCCTTGGCGGCCGGTTTCTTCGCCGCGGACTTCTTCATCGGCTTCTTGGCGGCGGACTTTCTGGCCGCCGGTTTTTTCGCTGCCTTCTTGGCTTTCTTAGCTGCCATTGATGAATCCTCCAATCTGGTGGTGACGTTGAGTTCTCATTCATCTCGCCCGGTAGGCGCGACAGCGAGAGGATGCACAAGCGGAAAACGAGTTGTCAATGGTTTTCACTCGGAAAAACCTGTTTCTTCGCTCTGTCGTAGCGCCAGAGCAACAACGCGCACGCCATTGGAGCGGATCGGCGGCGCGCGACGGCCATTCGCGGAGCGATCGCTCGCGGCGAGGCTCGGCCGGGCGGTTTCTCGGAACGAGGGCGCCGCGGCGCTTCAGGCGAGCCGCCGCGCCTGGGCTTCGCGCAGCTCGGCGAGCAGCGCCCGTGCGACGAGCGGCGAGCGCATCATCGCGACGTGGCCCACGCCCGAGATCGCCAGCGTGCGCGCGCCTTCGAGGCGGGCGCTCGCCTGCGGGAACACCATGTTGTCGTGGCGCGAATACAGCGCGAGGCTCGCCACCGGGCTCGCCGCGTTCGCCTCGTCGCGCGCGAGCCGCTCCAGGAACGCGCTGCCGGGCTCCATCTGCCGCGCGTTCGCGCCGGCGCCCCAGCGCGCGAGGAGCGTCCCGTGATGAGGGCTGCCGAGCGTCACGAGGCGCGCGACCCGAGCGGTGCCGTGCCGCGCCATGTACGCCCGCGCGACGAGGCCCCCCATGCTATGCCCCACGAGCGCCACGCGCGGCTGCCCGGTGTCGCGCGCGATGCGCTCCACGTTCGCGGCGAGCTCGTCGGCGAACGCCTCGATCGGCGCCATCACGTGGGCCGCGGTCGGCACGAAGATCGGCCCGATGCCGTGCGATTCGAGCCGGCGCACCAGCGGACGGAAATAGCCCCGGTTCGCGAAGTAGCCGTGCACGAGGACGACCGGCACGCGCTCGGCGCGCGCGGCGTACGGATCGGGGCGCAGCACGACGTTTTCCCACGGAAGGTCCACGAGGTTCGCGGCGAGGAGCGCGCGCCACTCGCCGAGCACCAGGCGCAAGGTTGCGGCAAGGCCGAGCCCTTCCCGCTCCAACCGCGGGGTGCGGTAAATCCAGCCGAGCAGGCTCGTGAAGAGCACCGGGACGAGCCGCACGCCCGCGAACCATGCGACGATCGCGCCGGCCATCGCGAGCGGTCCCCAGCCGCGCGCCGCATGCAACCATGCCGCGGCGCCGAGGCACGCGGCGAGCTCGACGAGTTGCGCGAAGCGCAGGGCGCGGGCGAGCATCGAGGCGCGAGTATAGCAACGGGCCGCGCGTGCCCCGTGCTACCATGCGCCGCACTCGCCGCACGGACGAGGGACGCATGCCGCTGCACGCCGCGACCGTATTCCTCAGCGCGTTCCTTCTCTTCCTCGTCCAGCCGCTCCTCGCGAAGCAGATCCTGCCCTGGTTCGGCGGGGCCGCGATCGTGTGGACGCTGTGCATGGTGTTCTTCCAGCTGGTCCTGCTGCTGGGCTACGCCTATGCGCATTGGCTCAGCACGCGGCGCACGGCGCGCGCGCAGGCGGCGATCCACCTGCTGCTCATCGCGGCGAGCCTCGCCTTCCTCCCCATCGCTCCGGACGCCCGCTGGAAGCCCCAGGGCGGAGACGATCCGGTCACGGGCGTGCTGGGCGTGCTCTTCGCGACCATCGGCCTGCCCTACTTCGTGCTCTCGGCGACGAGCCCGCTGGTGCAGGCGTGGCATGCACGAGCGCGCCCGGACGGGAACGCGTATCGCCTCTTCGCGCTCTCGAACCTCGCCTCGATGCTCGCGCTCCTCGGCTATCCGTTCCTGATCGAGCCCTGGCTCGCGACGCGCACGCAGGCGTACGCATGGTCCGCCGGCTATGCGCTCTTCGCGGTGTGCTGCGCGGCGCTCGCCTGGAGCAGCCGCCCCGCCGGCACGGCACCGGGCGACGGTGCGCACGCGAGGGAAATCGGGGAACGCCCGCCGCGCGCCCGGGAGATCGGCCTCTGGCTCCTGCTTTCCGCGACGGGATCCGCGCTGCTGCTCGCCGTGACGAACCACGTGACGCAGAACATCCCGTCGATCCCGCTGCTCTGGGTGGTGCCGCTCGCGGTGTACCTCCTCAGCTTCATCCTGTGCTTCGAGGCGGATCGCTGGTATCGCCGCGACGCATACCTCGCCGCGCTCGGCGTGGCGCTCTGCGCGATGGCGTGGCTGCTGGTCGACAAGAGCCTCGAGTTCCGCCTCGCCTGGCAGGTCTCAGCCTTCACGCTCGGCCTCTTCGTCGCGTGCATGTTCTGCCACGGCGAGCTCGCGCGCCGCCGCCCGGGGCCGCGCCATCTCACGCTCTTCTACCTCGTCGTTTCCGCGGGCGGGGTGCTGGGCGGCGTGCTGGTCGGGATCGCCGCGCCGCTCCTGCTGCCCGGATACCTGGAGCTGCAGGTGGCGCTCGTCGTGGTGGCCTTCCTCGCGGTGTGGCTCAACCTGCACCGGCCGCTTCCGGCGATCGCGCTCCTCGTCGCCGTCGCCTGCGTGGCAAGCGGCGCCCTCGCATGGCGCGTTCGCAGCTTCACCGAGGACACCGTGTACATCGAGCGCAATTTCTACGGCGTCGTGCGCGTGAAGGAAGCGCAGGCCGACCCCGCCGATCCCGCCACCCGCTATCGCTCGCTGGTGCACGGCTCGATCCTGCACGGCGAGCAGTGGCTCTCGGACAAGTACCGCCGCTCGGCGACCACGTACTACAAGACCAGCTCGGGAATCGGCCGAACCCTGCTCGCGCTCGAGGGAAGGCCGGTTCGCGTCGGCATCATCGGGCTGGGCGCCGGCACCCTCGCCGCGTACGCGGACGCGGACGACACGTACCGTTTCTACGACATCGACCCGGCGGTGGTGAAGGTCTCGAACACGTGGTTCAGCTATCTCAAGGATAGCGACGGCAGGATCGAGGTCGTGCTGGGCGATGCGCGGCTCTCGCTCGAGCGCGAGCCGCCGCAGCATTTCGACGTGCTCGCCGTGGATGCGTTCTCGGGCGACTCGATCCCGGTGCACCTCATCACCGACGAGGCGGTCGAGGAGTACCTGCGGCACATGAAGCCGCAGGGCATCATCGCCTTCCACGTCTCCAACCGCTTCCTCGACCTCAAGCCCGTGCTGCTCGCGATCGCCGCGCGGCAGGGGCTCGAGTTCGCCTACCTGCACGAGCCGGACGCGGAAGGCGGCACGACGAGCGACTGGGTGCTCCTCACGCGCGACCGGCACTTCCTCGGCGAGCCCGCCATCGCCGAGATCACCGAGCCCGTCGCGGCGAAGCCCGGCTTGCGGCTCTGGACCGACGACTACAGCAGCCTGTTCGAGGTGCTCAAGTGGTAGCGCCGCGTCGTCACTCGAGGGCTTCGGCGACCTTCTCGGCGATGAGCGAGCTCACCCGCTCGTTCGATTCCAGCGTCACGCCCGCCACGTGCGGCGTGAGGACGAGGCGCGGCGCGCCCGCGAGCGCGGATCCGGCGGCAAGCGGCTCCGTGTCGAACACGTCGAGCGCCGCGCCGCCGAGGTGGCCGTCGCGCAGCAGCCGCGCGAGCGCTTCCTCGTCGACGATCCCGCCGCGCGCCGTGTTCACGAGCACCGCGCCGCGCTTCATCCGTGCGAGCCGGTCCTGGCCGAAGAGGCCGCGGGTCTGCGGCGTGAGCGGCAGGTGCAGGGAGACCACGTCGCTCGCGGCGAGGAGCGCGTCGAGCGGGAGTGGCTGCACGCCGCGGCGAGCCCATGCGGGATCGGCATCGGAGACGTGCGGATCATGTCCGACGGCCCGCATGCCGAGCGCGCGGGCCTTGGAGGCGGCGATCCGGCCGATGCTGCCGAAGCCCACCAGCCCGAGCGTCTTCCCGCCCGCCTCGCGTCCCGTCGAGAGGGCCGCGCGCGGCCACTTGCCGGCGGCGACCTCCGCGCTCGAGAGATAGGCCCCGCGCAGCAGCACGAGCGCCATCGCGATCACGTACTCGGCGACCGACTCGGCGTTCGCGCCCGAAGCGGGAATCACGCGGATGCCGCGCGCTTCGCAGGCGCCTACGTCGATGTTGTCGAGGCCCACGCCGAGGCGCCCGATCACACGCACGCGCCGCGCCGCCTCGAGCAGCGCCCCGCGCACCTGCGTGCGGTTGCGCACGATCCAGGCGTCGGCCGAGGCAAGAGCCGCGGCGAGCGCGGCGCCCTCGTCGACGAGCTGCGGGCGGTAGTCCACTTCGTAGCGTTGCTCGAGCCGCGCCACGGCCGGCGCGTCCATGAATTCGCTGATGACGATGCGCTTCAATCGATCCTCCTTGGACCGGCGAGTCTAGCGGCCGGGCGTGCGGCGCGCCAGATAGGCGCTCACCTCCTCGCGATCGTGCGAGAGCTGCTTCATGCGCAGGAAGTAGCCGCGGCCGCCGAGCGCCTCGTCGATGATCGCGCGGCAGCGCTCCACTTCCTCCCAGCGCTTCTTCATCGGCAGCTTCAGGTTGAAGATCGTGCCGCGGCACCAGCCCTCGCCGATCCAGTGCGCGGCGAGACGGGCGATGCGCGACGGGCTTTCCACCATGTCGCACACCATCCAGTCGACCGGCTCCGAGGGGCGGAAATGGAATCCGTCCTCGCGCCGGTGCTTCACCTGGCCGCTATCGAGGAGCGCCGCCTCGATCGCGCCGTTGTCCACGGCGATCACCTGCATGTGCCGCTGCACGAGCTGCCAGGTCCATCCGCCGGGCGAAGCGCCCAGGTCCACCGCCGTGGTGCCCGGCGCGAAAAGCCGCTCGCGCTCGCGGTCGTCGAAGAACTCGAGGAGCGCCTCCGCGAGCTTGAGCGTCGAGCGCGAGGGCGCCGCGGACGGCATGCGCAGCCGCACGATGCCCATCGGCCAGCGCGAGCTCTCCGCGACGCGAGCCGCGCCCACGTAGCAGGCACGCCCGCCGACGAAGAACACGTGCAGGCGATCTTCGGCCGACGCGTCGTCGATCCCGACGCCCGCCTTCGCGAGGCCCTTCTCGAGATGCGCCGCGAGCGGCCGCGTGAGCGAGGCGAGCGACTTCCCCTCGTTCGTATCGGGCATCTCGATCCACAGCGCGCGGAAACGCCGGCCGATGCGGCGCGCCTCCGCGACGATCGGCGTGACGCGATCGGCCTCGGGCAACGCGGCGAGGAGGTCGGTAACGCGCACCATCTGGCGCGCAAAGACCAGCCGCCGGAATTCCAGGCGCAGGGCGAGCTCCGCGCCCATGTCCTCCTGGTGCGCGTGGAAGACGGCGAAGCCGCTTTCCGGCCGCGCCCTCACGAAACCTTCGACGCCCATCTCGCCCGCGCGGGCGACGATCTCCTGCGCGCACTCCTTCTCGAAGCCGGCGCGGCACTCGAGCAGCAGGCGCGACGGGCTCACGCGGGACGCGCGTCGCGGAAGAGCCCGAAGAAGTTGCCGGTGGTCGCGCGGCCCACCTCCTCCACGTCGATCGCGCGCAGGCGCGCGATCTCCTCGGCGACGTGCCGCACGTAGGCGGGCTCGTTGGTCTTGCCGCGATGCGGCACGGGCGCGAGGTAGGGCGAATCGGTCTCGACCAGCATGCGCTCGAGCGGGACGCGCACCGCCACCTCGCGAAGCGCCTGGGCGTTGCGGAACGTGACGATGCCGGAGAACGAGATGCGGAACCCGAGCTCCATCGCCGACTGCGCGATGTCCCACGTCTCGGTGAAGCAGTGCATGACGCCGCCCACCTCCTGCGCGCGTTCCTCGCGCAGGATGGCGATGGTGTCCTGCGCGGCGGAGCGGGTGTGGACCACGAGCGGCTTGCCGCTCTCGCGCGCGGCGCGGATGTGGGTGCGGAAGCGCTCGCGCTGCCACTCGAGGTCGCCCTCCACGCGGTAGTAGTCGAGCCCGGTCTCGCCGATCGCGACCACCTTCGGGTCCTGCGCCATGCGGACCAGCTCCCCGACGTCGGCCTCCCGGCCATCGCGGCGCTCGTCGGGATGCACCCCGGCGGAGCACCAGACGTTCGGCAGCGAGCGCGCCACCTGGAGCACGGCGGGAAACGTCTCGAGCGTGGTGCTGATGGTGAGCGCGTGCGTGACGCCGCTTCCGGCCATGCGCTCGACGACGGCCGGAAGGTCCGCGCGCAGCTCGGGGAAGTCGAGGTGGCAATGGGAATCGACCAGCATGGCTCGCATTCTACCGGGGGTAGGAAACGCCCCACATCCGATTCGGAGCGCGACCAATGGCCGATGGGCTCGCGCACCGCCGTAATTGGAAAGATCAGCTCCCCTTCGGAGGAAACCATGAACCGCAACTGGATTCCCATGGCGGTCGCCGGGGCGCTCGCGGCGGCCGCGCTCGCCGCGCACGCCGAGGACCGCGTCTATCGGGTCGACAGCGACTACGCGCACCCGATCCGCCACGCGCCCGACTGGAACGTCGCCGCGGCCGACGGCATGTGCCGCCTGCACATCTGGGTCGACGATCGCGCGCGCGTGAAGTTGCAGGGCGATCGCATCGAGGTCGTGACCCGTTCCGGCAAGCGCAGCTACGACCAGGGCAGCGCCTGCACGCAGCCCCTGCCCGCCCACGCCGTCGACAACTTCCACGTGGTCGTCGAGCGTGGCCGCGGCACGGTGATGGAGGCGCGCGGGCCGGAAAATCGCAACGGCTACACCGGCTCGGTCACGGTGGTCGACCCGCAGGATGGCGGCGACAGCTACGACCTGGTGATGGCCTGGCACAACCCGGGCGTCATCGTGGGCGAGGCGAGCACGCCGAGCGTCGTGGTGGGCAACACCCCGCCGCCCGACGTCGTGGTGGGCAATACGCCCGCGCCGGAGGTCGTCGTGCCGAACACGCCGCCGCCCCCGATGGCCGACAACGCGCCGCTCGGCGACTACACGTACGTGGACGAGGTGCGCGCATGCCAGGACCGCGTGCGCGCCAAATTCCAGAAGCGCAATCCCGACGGCGACGCGTACCTCGACTTCGATACGTCGACGCGCACCGAGCACATCGTGGGCCTGCCGCGCGAGCACATCCGCGGTGGGGCGCTCGCGCGCAACCGCACGGAGGACCGGCGCATCGACTATCGATGCACCGTGGACCACGACGAGCAGCGCGTGATCTCGGCGAGCTACGACGTGCAACGCCCGCGGCGCGTCTCGTCGATCCAGTAAGCGCCTAGCCGCGGTACAACCATTCCCGGGTGAGCGGCAGCGCCGTGCGCCCGGGAACGGTGCGCTTGGAGGCGAGCACCTGGTGGATCGAGATCCATCCCTGCTCGAAGCCATAGGCGCAACCGGCGAGGTACACGCGCCAGATGCGCGCCGTGCGCTCGTTGGACGCGGCGACCGCCTTCGCGAGCACGCGCTCGAAGTTCGCGCTCCAGTGCGCGCAGGTCTTCGCGTAGTGCGGGCGCAGGCATTCGACGTCGTGCACCTCGAGGTTCGCGACGCTCATGTCGTGGATCGCGCGGTGCAGGTGGGGCAATTCGCCGCGCGGGAACACGTAGCGGCCGATGAATTCGCCCGCCCCCATCCCCACGGCGCGGTTGTCCACGTCCACCGACGTGATGCCGTGGTTCATGAAGAGGCCCTTCTCCTTGAGGAGCCGGCGCACGATGCCGAAGTACGTGGGCAGGTTCTTGAGCCCCACGTGCTCGAACATGCCGACGCTCGCGATCTTGTCGTAGATCCCCTCGCCCGGCGCCTCGCGGTAATCCTGCAGCAGCACGCGGCAGCGATCCTGCAGGCCCGCCGCGCGGATGCGCTCGTTCGCGAGCCGGAACTGGTTCTCCGAGAGCGTGATGCCGGTCGCGTCGACGCCGTACTTCTGCGCGGCGCGGATCACGAGCGCTCCCCAGCCGCATCCGACGTCGAGGAATTTCTCGCCGGGCTTCAGCATGAGCTTGGTGCAGATGTGGTCGAGCTTCTGCAGCTGCGCCTGCTCGAGGGTGTCGTCCTCGCGCTTGAAGTACGCGCAGGAGTACACCATGCGCGGGTCGAGCCAGAGCGAGTAGAACTCGTTGGACACGTCGTAGTGGTAGCCGATCGCCTCGCGGTCGTCGCGCTTGGTGTGGCGTGCCGAGGGCAGCGCGTCGAACAGCGGCTTCGCGCCGGAGCGCGAGATCGCCTCGGCGCTGCGGATCGCGGCGTTGAGGTCGCCTTCGACGTCCGCGTAGCCGTCGATGTACGCCTCGGCGAGCGAGAGCAGGCTCGGCTTCACGAACGCGCTCGCCGCGCGCGTGCCCTTCAAGCGCACGGTGACCTCCGGCTCCTCGGAGAAGGCGACCTCGCGCCCATCCCACAGCACGAGGCGCACCGGCGCGTGCACGCTCTTCTTCAGGTTCGAAAGGGCATGTTCGAGCGGTCTTTCCCAGAACACTGGCGGTCCTCCTGGCGGGTCGGAAGCGCCCGGCCACGCCGGGCGGCCGGTTCAGATCGTGTGGGTCGGACGGGACGACTGGAGCGCGCCGGCGAGCAATCCCTCGACTTTCTTCCGGAGCTCGCGTGCGACCTCTCCATCGTGAAGCTGCACGCCGATGCCCTGGGGGCGGTTGCCCGCGCTGTGCGCCGGGTTGATCCACGCCACGTTGCCCTGGAGCGGAATCTTGTTCGGGTCGTCGAGCAGCGTGAGCAGGATCAGCACTTCCTCGCCCAGCGAATGGGACCGGTTGCTGGGCAGAAAGATTCCGCCGTGCTTGAGCAGCGGGATCCACGCCGCGTAGAGGGCGGACTTGGACCGGATGACCAGGGTGAACACCCCGGGCCGGTTCACGACGGATTCGACGGTGGCGGCTTCGCTCATGGCTGCTGGGCCTCGATTCGGGATTCTAGCCGCATGGGGTCGGAACTCAAAATGGGCCCCCCGGCCCGCCGCGGGCCTCAGGAACGCGCGGTGGCACGGTTGTAGGCGAGGAGCAGGTGCTCGGCGAGGAGGCGCGGGTTGAGCGGATGCGAGGCGAGGCGCCGTGCGGCCGCGAGCTCCTCGTCGAGGGCGAAGAGCGCCTCCAGGTCGCAGTGCCGCTGGCGCGCCTCGAGCGCGGCGCCCTGCCCGACATGGTGGCGGGCGCGACCCGCGAGGCGCACGCGAACGAGGTCCTGCACCCACGTCTGCATCCAGAAAACGAGGGGCTCCACGGCGCCGCGGTCGACGGTCGCGGCGAACGCGAGCGCGTCGGCGCCGCCCGGCTTCGCGAGCTCGGCGAGGAGCTTGCGCCGGAACCGGGCCTCGTCGGGCTCGGCGAACCGCTGCGCGAGGAGCGGCGCACCGCCCGCCATCGCGAGCGCCGCTTCCGGCTCCGCGACACCCTGCGCGCGCAGCCACGCGAGCGCCGTGGCGGGCCCCGGGGCGTGCAGCGCGACCCTCCGGCAGCGGCTGCGAATGGTGGCGAGGAGCCGCGCCGGCCGGTCCGATGCGAGCACGATGAGGGTCGCGGGCGGCGGCTCCTCGAGCGTCTTGAGCAGCGCGTTCGCGGCGGCCGGGTGCAGCGCCTCGGCGGGATGGAGCAACAGCACGCGGTAGCCCGCGCGATGCGTGCTGAGCGAGAGGAAATCGGCGAGCGCGCGCACCTGGTCGATCTTGATGACGAGGCTCTTCGCCTTCTCCGCCCTGCCGCCCTCCGCCTCGGCGCCCTCTTCGTCGTCCTCGGCGGCCTCCGGGACGATCTCGCGGAAATCCGGGTGGTTGCCCTGCTCGAGCCAGTGGCACGACTCGCATGCGCCGCACGCGAGGCCGCCCTTCGGACGCTCGCACAGCGCCGCCGCGGCGAGCGCGCGGATGAACCGGGTCTTGCCGATGCCGGCGCTGCCGTGCACGAGCAACGCGTGCGGAAGTCGCTGCCGATCGGCCAGGAGCCGCGCGAGGTCCGCCTCGTGCCAGGGATAAGGCTTCACGCGATCGCCCGTTCGAAAGCGATCGCCAGGCGCTCGCGCACCGCGGCCAGCTCGCCGCTCGCGTCGATCACGTGGATGCGGCGCGGATTCGCCCGCGCGCGCTCGAGATACGCCGCGCGCACGCGGCGGAAGAAATCCTCCTGCTCGCGCTCGAACTTGTCGGCGGCACCGGCGCGCTGGCGCTGGCGCAGCGCCGCATCGCGCGGGTCGAGATCGAAGAGGAACGTCGCATCGGGCTGCAGGCCGGGATGCACGAGCCGCTCGAGGGCGGCGACCGCCTCGCGGTCGAGGCCGCGGCCGCCGCATTGATAGGCGTACGTGGAATCGCTGAAGCGGTCGCACAACACCCAGCGGCCCGCGGCGAGGCCCGGCTCGATCACCTCGCCCACGTGGCTCGCGCGGTCGGCGAACATCGCGATCGCCTCGGCGAGCGGCGTCGCGGGATGCTGCAGGACCACCTCGCGCAGCGCCGCGCCGAAGCGCGTGCCTCCCGGCTCGCGCGTCGCGACGACCTCCACGCCGCGTGCGGCGATCCGCGCGCGCAGGAACTCCAGGTGCGAGGACTTCCCCGCCCCGTCGATGCCTTCCAGCGTGATGAACCGGCCGCGTCGCCCCATGCGCTCCCCGTTGCGCGCCCTACGAGGCCGCGCGATGCAGCTGGTATCTTGCCACCGCGCGATTGTGCTGCTCCAGCGTCCGCGAGAACTCGTGCGAGCCGTCGCCGCGCGCGACGAAGTAGAGGAAATCCGAATGCGCCGGATGCACCGCGGCGAGCAGCGCCTCCTCGCCGGGCATCGCGATGGGCGTGGGCGGCAGCCCGTCGCGCGTATACGTGTTCCACGGCGTGTCCTGCGCGAGGTCCTTCTTGCGGATGTTGCCCGCGTAGCGCTCGCCCATCCCGTAGATCACCGTCGGATCGGTCTGCAGCCGCATGCCCTTGCGCAGCCGGTTGGCGAACACGGAGGCCACGAGCGGACGCTCCGCGCCGAGCCCGGTCTCCTTCTCGACGATGGAGGCGAGGATCAGCGCCTCGTAGGGCGTGGCGAGCGGCAGGTCCGGGTCGCGGCCGGCCCACGCGTCGTCGAGCCGCTTCACCATCGCCGCGTGCGCGCGCCGCAGGATCTCGAGGTCGCTCGATCCGGGCGAGAAGCGGTAGGTGTCGGGAAAGAGCCAACCCTCGAGCGAGCCGCCCTGCACGCCGAGGAGCGCCGCGATCTCGGCCTCGCTTCGCGCGGCGAGCGTGTGCTTCACGTCCGGGTCCTGCCGCAGCCCGGCGAGCCATTGGTGCAACGTCGTCCCCTCGACGAAGCGGATCTCGGCGGGCACCACGTCGCCGCGCGCGAGCTTGTCGAGCAGCTCGAGCGGGGTGAGCGGCGCGTCCAGGCGGTAGGTGCCGGCGCGGATCGACGCCGCCCGGCGCAGCATGCGGCCCAGCAGCCAGAAGCTCTGCGGCTCGGCGAGGAGCCCGCCCGCGGCGAGCTCGTGCGAGACGGCCTTGAGGCTCGCGCCGGCGCGCACGGTGAACTCGTAGGGCGCCCGCGGGAGCGCGAGCGGATGGTGCGCGAACCAGGCGAGCCAGGCGGCGCCCGAAGCGGCGAGGAGCAGGAGGGCGAGCAGGAGCGCGCGGAACGGGCGCGCCGCGCCGCCGCGCCGTCGCCGCTCAGTGGAAGCGGCGGAACGCGAGCGTCCCGTTGGTGCCTCCGAAGCCGAAGGAGTTGGAGAGCGCCACCTCGATCTTCATCTCGCGCGCGGTGTTGGGGACGTAATCGAGGTCGCACGCCGGATCCGGCGTGAGGATGTTCATGGTGGGCGGCGAGACCTGGTGGTGGAGCGCGAGCACCGTGATGAGCGCCTCGACGCCGCCCGCGGCGCCCAGCAGGTGGCCATGCATCGACTTGGTCGAATTGACGGCGAGCCGGTAGGCGTGATCGCCGAAGACCGCCTTGAGCGCCGCCGTCTCGTTCGCGTCGCCGAGCGGCGTGGAGGTGCCGTGCGCGTTCACGTACTGCACGTCCTGCGGGGCGAGCCCGGCGATGCGCAGCGCGTTCACCATGGCGCGGCGCGGCCCGTCCATGTTCGGCGCGGTGATGTGGTTCGCGTCCGCGCTCATTCCCATGCCGCAGAGCTCGGCGTAGATGCGCGCGCCGCGCTTCTTCGCGTGCTCGAGCTCCTCGAGGATGAGGATGCCCGCGCCCTCGCCCAGCACGAAGCCGTCGCGGTCCTTGTCGAACGGGCGCGAGGCGGTGGCCGGATCGTCGTTCCTCTCCGAGAGCGCCTTGCAGGAGCAGAAGCCGCCGACGCCCGAGAGGTTCACGCACGCCTCGGCCCCGCCCGCGATCATCACGTCGGCGTCCCCATACTCGATCATGCGGCCGGCCTCGCCCACGCAATGCGTGCTCGTGGTGCAGGCCGAGACCATCGAGACGTTCGGGCCCTTGGCGCCATACTGGATGGAGATGAGGCCCGCGACCATGTTGATGATCGACCCGGGCACGAAGAACGCGGAGATGCGCCGCGGCCCCTTGGCGACCATCTCGCGGATGTTGTCCTCGATCATCGGCAGCCCGCCGATGCCCGAGCCCACCACGACGCCGATGCGCTCCGCGTTGGAGTCGTCGACGACGAGCCCGGCGTCCTCGAGCGCCATCCCGGTGGCGGCAAGGCCGTAGTGGATGAACGTATCGGAGCGCCGCGTCTCCTTCACCGGCATCCAGTCGGCGGCGTTGAAGCCCTTCACCTCGGCGGCGATGCGCGTGGGCAACGCCGAGGCCTCGAACTTCGTGATCGGGCCGACGCCGGTCGTGCCCTCCAGGAGGTTGCGCCAGGCCTGGGCGACCGTGTTGCCGACCGGCGAGACGATGCCGAGGCCGGTTACGACGACTCTGCGCTTGGACATGGGAAAGGCGTGGCGGCGCGGCGGGAACGGTTCGCTCGCGCGAAGCGGCCGCGCGCGCCGTGGATGTTGCGCGGGCTATTGCTTGGCGTGGGCCTTAACGTAGTCGATGGCCTGCTGGACGTTGGTGATCTTTTCCGCATCCTCGTCCGGGATCTCGCACTCGAACTCCTCCTCGAGCGCCATCACGAGCTCCACGTTGTCGAGGGAGTCCGCGCCGAGGTCTTCGACGAACGAAGACTCGTTCTTGATGTCGGCCTCGGCCACCCCGAGCTGCTCGGCGACGATCTTCTTCACGCGGGCTTCAATGTTGTCCATCGACTTCCTCCAAGCGGATTTCTGTTTGTGGTGCGGCTGAATGGCGTGGTGCGGGAAAAAAACGCGTAATTCTACCATATGGAAAGAGCCTTTCCGGCCCCTCGCCGAGGGTCAATCCATGTACATGCCGCCGTTCACGTGCACGGTCGAGCCGGTCACGTACGAGGCGCCCGGCGAACACAGGTAGAGCACCGCCTGGGCCACGTCCTCGGCGCGTCCGAGGCGCCCGAGCGGCACGTTCTCCACCAGCTTCTTCACCTGTTCCCCGGAGAGCGAGCGCGTCATGTCGGTCTCGATGAAGCCGGGGGCGACACAGTTCACGGTGATGTTGCGGCTCCCCACCTCGCGTGCGAGCGATTTCGAGAAGCCGACGATGCCCGCCTTCGCCGCGGCATAGTTCGCCTGCCCGGCGTTGCCGGTGAAGCCCACGACCGAGGTCACGTTCACGATGCGCCCGCTGCGCGCCTTCATCATGCCGCGCAGCACCGCGCGCGACAGCGCGAACACCGATTTCAGGTTGGTCGCCTGGATGTCGTCCCACTCCTCGTCCTTCATGCGCGCGAGGAGGTTGTCGCGGGTGATGCCGGCGTTGTTCACGAGGATTGCCACGGGGCCGAATCCGGCCTGCACCTCGTCCACCAGCGCGGCGCAGCGTGCGAGGTCGCGCACGTCGAGCACCTTGCCCGCGCCCCGCGCGCCCATCTCGCCGAGCCTTGCCGAGATGCCCTCGGCGCCCTTCTGCGACGTCGAGGTCCCGATCACCGTCGCGTTGGCGCGCGCGAGCGCGGCGAGGATCGCCTCGCCGATGCCGCGCGAGGCGCCGGTGACGATCGCCACCTGTCCCTTCAGCATGCGTCCCCCTTCGCGATCGCCGCTTCGAGCGCCGCGCAATCCGTGATCGCGAGCACCTCCAGGTCCGGCGCGATGCGCTTCACGAGCCCGGCGAGCACCTTGCCGGGGCCGCATTCGACGATCCGCGTCACGCCCTGCCCGGCGAGGAAGCGCACCGTCTCGATCCAGCGCACCGGATGGTCGAGCTGCGCCACCAGCGCCTCGCGGATGCGATCCGGGTCGGTGAAGGCCTCGACCGAGCGATTGTGGACCACCGGCACCGCGGGTGCGCGGAGCTTCACCTGCTCCAGGCGCGCGCGCAGCCGATCGGCCGCCGGCTTCATCAGGCTGCAATGGGAGGGCGCGCTCATCGGCAGCATCAGCGCGCGCCTGGCACCCATCTCCTTCGCGAGCGCCATGGCGCGCTCCACCGCGGCGCGATGACCGGCGATCACCACCTGTCCCGGAGAGTTGAGGTTGGCGGGCTCGACGACCTCGCCCTGCGCCGCCCGCGCGCACAGCTCCGGCAGGCGGGCGTCGTCCAGGCCGAGGATCGCGGCGATGCCGCCGGTGCCTTCGGGTACCGCCTCCTGCATCGCCTGCGCGCGCAGCCGCACGAGGGGGACGGCTTCCTCGAAGTCGAGGGCGCCCGCCGCCACGAGTGCCGTGTACTCGCCCAGGCTGTGGCCGGCGAACCACGCGGGCATCGGTCCGCCCTTCGCACGCCACGCGCGCCAGCATGCGACGCCCGCGACGAGCATGAGCGGCTGCGTGTTGACGGTCTGGTTGAGCGCTTCCGGGGGCCCTTCGTCGACCAGCGACCAGTAGTCCACGTCGACGAGCAGGCTCGCCTCGCGGAAGGTGGATTCGACCCGCGGCTCGGCGGCGAACCCGCGCATCATGCCGACCGATTGCGAGCCTTGTCCGGGAAATACGATGGCGAGCGTCATGGATCGGGGACCGGCATCAATACGTGAGGAGCACGGCGCCCCACGTGAAGCCGCCGCCCACGCCTTGCAGGAGCACCGTGTCGCCGCGCTTCACGCGCCCCTCGCGTACCGCGACGTCGAGCGCGAGCGGCACGGAGGCCGCCGAGGTGTTGGCGTGGCGGTCCACGGTCACCACGCAGCGCGAATCGGGGATGCCGAGCCGCCTCGCCACGTGGGAAATGATGCGGGCGTTGGCCTGGTGCGCGATGTACGCGTCGACGTCGCCGATCGCGAGGCCATTGGCCGCGAGCGCCTCGAGCGCGCTCTCCTCGAGCACGCGCACCGCGAGCTTGTAGACGGCGCCCCCGTCCATCTTGAGCGTGGGGTCGCCCTGCACCGCGCCGCCGCACACGTGCCCGGGCGTGTTGAGGATGGCTGCATGGCGCCCGTCGGCGTGCAGGTGGCTGGAAAGGATGCCGGGCGCGTCCGAGGCCTCGAGCACCACCGCGCCCGCGCCGTCGCCGAACAGCACGCAGGTGGAGCGATCCTTCCAGTCGAGGATGCGCGAGAACACCTCGGCGCCCACCACGAGGGCGCAGCGATGTCCCCCCGAGCGGATGAAGAGATCGGCGGTCGCGAGCGCGTACACGAACCCGGAGCACACCGCCTGCACGTCGAACGCGGCGCCGCGCCTCACGCCGAGCTTGCCTTGCAGCAGGCAGGCGCTCGAAGGGAACACCATGTCCGGCGTCGAGGTGGCGACCAGCACGAGGTCCACGTCGTCCACGCTGCGTCCCGCGGCGGCGAGCGCGTTGCGGCACGCCGCGAGCGCGAGGTCGCTCGTGAATTGGCCCTGCGCGGCCACGTGGCGCTGGCGGATGCCGGTGCGCGCGACGATCCACTCGTCGCTGGTCTCGACGACCGACTCCAGGTCTTTGTTGGTGAGGATCTTCTCCGGGAGGTAGCTGCCGGTACCCGTGATGCGCGAATGCAGCGTCATGCCGCCTGCTCCGCGGACGGCGGCGCCTGCAGTCCGGGCGCGAGCCCCGCGATCTCCTCGCCGATGCGCTCGAGGAGCCCGTGGCTCGCCTCGTTCGCCGCGCGCTCGACCGCGGTCGCGAAGGCGAGGCGGTCCGCCGATCCGTGGCTCTTCACCACGATGCCGCGCAAGCCGAGCAGCGCCGCGCCGTTGTAGCGGCGATGGTCCACGCGGCGGCGGAAGCGGCGGATCACGGGCCAGGAGACGAGCGCCGCGATGCGCGTGAAGAGGCTGCGCGTGTATTCCTCCTTCAGGAAATCGCCCAGCATGCGGGCGAGGCCTTCGGAGGTCTTGAGCGCCACGTTGCCCACGAAGCCGTCGCACACGACGACGTCGGTCGTGCCGCGGTAGATGTCGTCGCCCTCCACGTTGCCGTGGAAGTTCACCGGGCTCGCGCGCAGCAGCTCCGCCGCCTTCTTCACCACGTCGTTGCCCTTCATTTCCTCGGCGCCGATGTTGAGCAGGCCCACCGTCGGGCGCTCCTTGCCTTCCACGGCCTTCACGAGCGTCGATCCCATGATCGCGAACTGCACCAGGTTCTCGGGCGTGCAGTCGGCGTTCGCGCCCAGGTCGAGCGCGTACACCTGGCCGCCCACGCGCGTCGGCAGCACCGCGCAGATCGCGGGCCGGTCGATGCCGGGGACCGTCTTCAGCACGAACTTCGCGGTGCCCATGAGCGCGCCGGTGTTGCCCGCGCTGACGCACGCCTGCGCGCGGCCTTCCTTCACCAGGTCGATCGCGACGCGCATCGAGGAATCCTTCTTGGTGCGGATCGCGGTGCGCACGTCCTCGTGCATCTCGACGACCTCGCTCGCCGGCACGATGGTGATGCCCGCGCGGCCCTTCGCATGGGCGCGCGCGAGCTCACGCTCGATCGGCTCGGCGAGACCCACGAGGAGAAGCTCGAAGCCGGGATGCGCGGCGAGGAAATCCAGGCATGCGGGCACCGTGACCGGCGGCCCGTGGTCCCCGCCCATCGCATCGACGGCGATGACGGTCGTCATGAAGGCAGGGCGCGGCCCGGGCGGGCGCGCGGCGCTCAATCCTTGGACTGGATGACCTTCTTGCCGCGGTAGTAGCCCGACGGCGAGATGTGGTGGCGCAGGTGCGTCTCGCCCGTGGTGGGCTCGACCGCGATCGGCGGATTGCCGAGATGGTCGTGCGCGCGATGCATGCCGCGTTTCGACGGCGACTTCTTGTTCTGTTGAACGGCCATGTGTCTCTCCTGAGGGGCCCGTCCCGCGCTACGGGAAGGCCCGGATCGTCATCTCTTGCGCTTGAGCGCCGCGAGCGCCGCGAAGGGCGACGGCTCGCGGGGAACGCCCTCGCGTCCTCCCGGGGCCTCCCCCAGGCCCGGCTTGCGTGGCACCATCGGCAGGGAGAGCAGCACCGCGTCCTCGACCAGGTCGCGAATGTCGAGCGGCTCATCGGCGACGAGGTAATCTTCCGCATCGCTTTCCTCCTCGATCGGCGGAAGCTCCGCCTCGCTGTCCACGAGGACCAGGCGCTCCGAGATCGAGACTTCGTGCAGGAAGGCTTCGAGGCTCGCCTGGCACGTGAGAAAAACGAAGCCTTCGATTATACACGACACCACCTTGCGCCGCTGCTGGTCGAGCTGTGCCGTGATGCGATAACGAAGCTCACCTTCGGGTCCGGCGAGCGAATCGGCGAGCCTCGGCAGCTGCGCGGGCGTGAACGTAGCCTTCCGCAGCTGCGGCTTCGCGGTGAGCCTCTCGGGATGGATGAGGAAGTCGTCGGCCATGGATCATTATAGCAGGTTCGTATTAATAAACTACTTTAACTAACCACTGGAATTGATTGTTTTGTCTACTTCTTTGATCGTCCTTGCCTCCGGCTCGCGCTACCGCCGCGAGCTCCTCGGCCGCCTAGGCCTGCGCTTCGAAAGCTGGTCTGCGGACATCGATGAAACCGCGCTCGCCGGCGAGGCTCCCGCCGCGACGGCGGTGCGGCTCGCGCGCGAGAAGGCTCACGCCGCGCAATCGCGCTGGCCCGAGGCCTGGGTGATCGGCTCCGACCAGGTGGCCGACGTCGACGGATCCGCCGTGGGCAAGCCGGGCACGCTCGAGAACGCGCGCCGGCAGCTGCGCGAGCTGAGCGGGAGGACGGTTCTCTTCCACACCGCCCTGTGCGTCGCGTACGCCGCGCGCGCAAAACGCCACGAGAGGCTCGTCACGACGCAGGTCGCGTTCCGCCCCCTCGGCGATGCGGAGATCGACCGCTATCTCGAGCGCGAGCCGGCGCTCGATTGCGCGGGAAGCGCGAAGAGCGAAGGACTCGGCGTGAGCCTCCTCGCGCGGCTGGACGGCAGCGACCCGACCGCGCTCGTGGGCCTGCCGCTCATCGCGCTCGCCGAGATCCTGCGCGAGGAAGGCTTCCAGGTTCCGTGATGGCGACGGGCACGCTCTACCTGGTTCCCGCATGGCTTTGCGAGGGAACGAGCCCCGAAGCGATCCTGCCCGCGCATGCGCTGCACCGCGTGCGCGCGCTCGAACGCTTCGTGGTCGAGGACGCGCGCTCGGCGCGGCGCTTCGTCGCGGCGTGCGGCCATCCGAAGCCGATGCGCGAGCTGCGATTCGAGGAGCTGAACGCGCACACGCCGGCGGCCGACGTGCCGGCGCTGCTCGCGCCGCTCCTCGAAGGACGCGACGCCGGCCTCCTCTCGGAGGCGGGCGCGCCGGCCGTGGCCGATCCCGGCGCGCTGCTCATCGCCGAGGCGCACGCGCGCGGCATCCGGGTGGTTCCGCTCGTGGGTCCCTCCTCGATCCTCCTCGCGCTCATGGCGAGCGGCCTGGAGGGCCAGCGCTTCCGCTTCCTCGGCTACCTTCCGGTGGACGGCGCCGCGCGCCGCAAGCGCCTGGGCGAGATCGAGCGCGACTCCGCGCGCGCTCGCGAGACGCAGGTCTTCATCGAGACCCCCTATCGCAACGACGCGCTGCTCGCCGATATCCTCGAGGCTTGCAAAGGCGGCAGCCGGCTGTGCATCGCGGCGGATCTCACCGGGCCGACGGAGTGGATCCGCAGCGACCGGATCGAGAGCTGGAAGTCACGGCCCGCTCTGCCCATCGGCAAGCGGCCGGCGATATTTCTATTGCTTGCCTGAGCGAATCCAGGCGTGCCCGCCGGTGTTGAGCGGCGCGAAGCGTCCGCCCCGACCCCGTTCCCGCGGTCGAGGCCTGCCCGCCGGTGTTGAGCGGCGCGAAGCGTCCACCCTGACACCGTTCCCGCGGTCGAGGCCTGCCTGCCGGTGTTGAGCGGCGCGAAGCGTCCGCTCCAACGCCGTTCCCGATCTCCACTACTGCGCAGCTGTATACAAATTGTTGGTGCGGAGCAGCGGATACAGCGCCTCGGCCCGCATCGGCGCGGAGAAGTAGAACCCCTGCCCGATCCGGCAGCCTTTCGAGCGCAGCAGGGCAAGCTGCCCCGCGGTCTCCACGCCCTCCGCGATCGTCTCGAGGTCGAGGCTCCGCGCCATGTTGATGATCGCGACCACGATCGCCGTGTCGTTCGGATCGACGGTGATGTCGCGGATGAACGACTGGTCGATCTTGAGCTTCTGGATCGGCAGCCGCTTGAGGTACGAGAGGCTCGAGTAGCCCGTACCGAAGTCGTCGATCGCGAGCTGCACGCCCATCTTCGAGAGGCGGTTCAAGAGCGTCATCACGCCCTCGGTCTGGCGCATCACCTGGCTCTCGGTGATCTCGAGCTCGAGGCACGCGGGATCGAGGCGAGTGTCGGCGAGCACGCGCGTCACCATGTCGAAGAAGCCGCGGTCGGCGAACTGGCGCGCGGAGAGGTTCACCGCCATGCGGCGCGGGGGAAGGCCCTGGTCCTGCCATTCCTTGGCCTGCCGGCAGCCCTCGCGCAGCACCCATTCGCCGATCTCGTTGATGAGGCCGGTCTCCTCGGCGAGCGGGATGAAGTCGCCCGGCATCACCGTGCCGCTGTCCTCGGTCTTCCAGCGCACCAGCGCCTCGACGGCGATCACCTCGCCGGTCTCGAGGTTGATCTGCGGCTGGTAGTGCAGCACGAAGTCCTTCTGCAACACCGCGCGGCGCAGCGCCGATTCGAGCGTCATGCGCCGCTTCACGGCGATGTTCATCTGCGAGGTGAAGAACTGGTAGGTGTTCTTGCCGAGGCTCTTGCCGTGGAACATCGCGGTGTCGGCGTTCTTCATGAGCGTCTGCGCGTCGCGGCCGTCCTCGGGATAGAGGGAGATCCCGACCGAGGCGCTCACGTGCTGCTCCGTCGCACCGAGCGCGAACGGCAGCCGCAGCCCGTTCAGCACCTTCTGCGCGACGAGCGATGCGCCGCGCCCGTCCTCGAGGCTGTCGAGCAGCACGATGAACTCGTCGCCGCCCTGCCGCGCGATGGTGTCCTCGACCCGCACACAGTCGGAGAGCCGGCGCGACACCTGGCGCAGCAGCTCGTCGCCCACGTCGTGGCCGAGGGTGTCGTTGATGTTCTTGAAGTTGTCGAGGTCGATGAAGAGCACGGCCACCTTGCGGTGCGAGCGCTCGGCGCGCGCGATGGCGTGCGCGAGGCGGTCCTGCAGCAGGGAGCGGTTCGGAAGCCCCGTCAGGTTGTCGTGGTAGGCGAGGTGCTGGATGCGCTGCTGGATCACCTTGCGGTCGGTGACGTCGCGCGAGTTGAACACCACGCCGCGGATGTGCGGGTTGTCGAGGCAATTGGTGCCCAGCGACTCGAACGTGCGCCATGCCCCGTCGCGATGCTTGAAGCGCAGCTCCACCGGCGAAGTCGAATGGCGCGTCTCGATGATGCGGCGCATGGCGGCGCGGAAGTGCTCGGCGTCGTCCCGGTGCACCATCTCGAACACGTCCTTGCCGAGCGTCTCCATCGGGTCGTAGCCGAGCAACGTCCTCAGCGCCGCGCTCTGGTAGCGCAGCCTCCCGTCGGCGTCGATCACCGAGATGAGGTCGAGCGAGCTCTCGGTGAGGACCCGGAAGCGCGCCTCGCTCGCCTCGAGCGCGCGCTCGGTCTCCTTGTAGCGCGTGACGTCGGTCACCACGCCGATGAGGCCCGCGACCTCGCCCTCCTGGTCGACGAAGCTCACCTTGTTGTAGAGGAGCTGGCGCGTGTCGCCGAGCGCGGTGGGCATGAGCAGCTCGTAGGTGGTGGACGAGGGACGCGAGAAGAGCTCTCGATCGCGGTCGTCGTGGGCCTGCGCGATCGGCTCCGGGTACATCTCGTGGACGGTCTTGCCGATCCAGTTCTCGCCGCCGCCGAAGAGCTCGGCCCACGCGCGGTTGTGGACGCGGTAGCGCCCGTCGCGGTCCTTGTAGTAGACCGGGTTCGGGATGGCGTCGATCAGCGCGCGCGTGAAGTGCAGGTGCCGCTCGAGCTCCAGCGCGGTGCGCTGCGACTCGGTGATGTCGATGCAGGCGACCAGGACGCCGACGACGTGGTCCTCGTCGTCGCGCAACGGGGCGACCGAGCTGCGGATCACGATCGCGCTGCCGTCGGCGCGAACGCGCTCGAGGCGCAGGCCGTCGAGCACCTCGCCCGCGAGCACGCGCGCTCCCAACGCGCGCGACTCGTCGCCGCGATGCGGGGGGATGAACGGCGCGAGCCGGCCCATGGCCTGCTCGGCGGAGAAGCCGAAGGTGCGCTCGGCCGCCGAATTCCAGAAGGTGACGAGTCCCTCGCGGTCCGTGGTGTAGATCGCGACCGGCGAGGTCTCGACGATGGCGCGCAGGAAGGCGTGCGCGCGGTGGAGCTGCCGATCCTCCCTGCGCTGCTCGGTGAGGTCGACGAAGGCGCCGACCAGGAAGCGCAGCTCCCCGCCCGGCTCGCGCGCCGTCGCGAGGGTGCGGCGCAGCCACACTTCCGAGCCGTCCTTGCGCACGCAGCGCCGGTCCGTCGTGCCCGCGCCGTCGACGCCGGAGCGGAAGGCGCAAAGGGCCTCCTCGTCGCGCGCGACCTCCTCCGGATGGGTGATCGCCCAGAACGGCCGGCCCTCCAGCTCCTCGCGCGCGTAGCCGGTGATCCTGCAGAACGCGGGATTCACCTGGCGCAGGAAGCCCTCGGGGGTGATCACCGCGAGGCCGACCGCCGTGCGCTCGAAGGCTTCGCGGGCGAGGTCGAGCTCGAGGCGGGGCCCGTCCCGGGCGACGGCGCTCACGCGTCTAGCGCAGCTCGGCCGTGGCGCCGCGCAGCGCGGCCTCGGCCGCCGCGCGGCCGAACGCCCCGCCGAACGTGGTGCCGAACCGCTTCGAGAGCGTGTCGAAGACGCTTTCCTCCGGCGTGTAGTCGACGATCTTCTCCGCCTTGATCACGTCGCGTGCGACCGACTCGGGGCTGCCGAAGGCGTCGGCGAGGCCGAGGTCGATGCTGCGCTCGCCGGTCCACACCAGTCCCGAGAAGATCTCGGGCGAGTCCTTGAGGCGCGCGCCGCGCCCGTCGCGCACCGCCTTGATGAACTGCTGGTGGATCTCCTCGAGCATCTTCTGCGCGTGCTCGCGCTGCTCCGGCTTCTCGGGAGCGAAGGGGTCGAGGAAATCCTTGTTAGCGCCGGCGGTGTAGGCACGCCGCTCGATGCCGAGCTTCTCCATCGCGCCGGTGAACCCGAAGCTGTCGATGATCACGCCGATCGAGCCGACGAGGCTCGCCTTGTCGACGTAGATGCGGTCGGCGGCCGCGGCGACGTAGTACCCGCCCGAGGCGCACAGGTCCTCCACCACCGCGTAAAGGGGAATCTTCGGATACTTCCTGCGCAGCCGCCTCATCTCGTCGTAGATGTAGCCCGCCTGCACGGGACTGCCGCCGGGGCTGTTGATGCGCAGCACCACACCCCTCGTCTCCGGATCCTTGAAGGCGCGGTCGAGGCCGCGGATGACGCGCTCGGCGGACGCCTTGCTTTCGGGAGCGATGACGCCTTCGAGGTCCACCAGCGCGGTGTGGCGGCCGCTCGCGCCCGGCTCCTTCTCGCCGCGGCCGATCCAGCCGAGCCACCCGGCGACGAGGGTGAACGCGAGGATGAAGAAGAGCAGCTTGAAGAGCGCGCTCCATTGCCGCGCGCGGCGCTGCTCGTCGAGCGCGCGCAGCGCCACGCGCTCGAGGACGGCGCGTTCCCATTGGGGCGGCGTCGGCGTGGGATCGGTCATCGCGTTTCATCCGGCGCCTGCGCCGGATCCGAAGGGTTGAGCAGCATCACCCGGCCGTTGGTCTCGCGCGTGCGAAGCGCCTCGACGGACGCGCCCTTGCACGGGCCCGCCACGCAGAAACCGGTGGCCGGCTGGAACAACGCACCGTGCGTGGCGCAGACCAAGTATACCCCGGACATCTCGAAAAACTCCCCCGGTTGCCAATCGAGCTCGCTGCCCATGTGCGGGCAACGGTTCACGAACGCATGCACGCAGCCGCGGTGGCGGATCGCGAACCCGGTCGGCGCGCGCTCCCCCTCGCCCAGCGCGAAGCGCACGCCGGTGCCGCTCTCCGCGAGCGCGGCCGAATCGCAGATCAGGCGTTCGTCGTGAGCCATGAGCGCAGGTGGGCGACGCTCGGGCAGCGCGCGACGGCGGGACGGGTCGCGAGCAGCTCCCCGGGATGCGCGCCGTAGGAGACCGAGACCGCATCGATGCCCGCGTTCGCCGCGAGCTCCAGGTCGTGGGTGGTGTCGCCCACCATCAGTGCGCGATGCGGCTCGACGCCGGTCATGTCGAGCAGCATGAGCAGCATGTCGGGATGCGGTTTGGCGAAGCCTTCGTCGGCGCAGCGCGTCGCCTCGAACCAGGCGCGCAATCCCGTCGCATCGAGCGCCCGCTCGAGCCCGCGCCGCGCCTTGCCGGTCGCGACCGCGAGCCGCTTGCCGCGCGCGTGCAGCTCCGCGAGCATCTCGCGCACTCCCGCGTAGAGCGGCGCCTCGTGCTCGCGCGCGAGGAAATGATGCCGGTAGCGCTCGGCGAGGCGGCGTTGTGCCTCGGGATCGAGCCCCGGCACGACGCGGCGGAATGTGTCCGCGAGGTTCAACCCGATCACGAAGAGCGCGTCGGAATCGCTCGGCACGGGCGCACCCACGTCGCGGCACGCCTCCTGCAGGCACGCCGCGATGAGCCGGGTCGAGTCCATCAGCGTGCCGTCCCAGTCGAACACCACGAGCTCGTAGCGGCTCACCGCGGGGGCTCCGTCATGAAGCGGTCGCGGAAACGCGCGAGGTCCGCGGGAAGCGGCGAGGAGAGCGCGGTCGCCGCGCCCGTCGCGGGGTGCCTGAACGCAAGCGAGGCCGCGTGCAGGAACATGCGCTTCAAGCCGTCCTTGCGCAGCTTGCGGTTCAGCTCGAAATCGCCGTAGCGATCGTCGCCCAGCACGGGATGGCCGAGGTGGGCGAGGTGCACGCGGATCTGGTGGGTGCGGCCGGTCAGGAGCTCGGCTTCGACGAAGCTTGCCTCGGCGCCGCGCGACAGACGCCGCAGCACCGTCTCCGCTGCCTGGCCGTCCTCGGAGACGGAAACGCGCTTTCCGCCCTCGCGCGCCGCGCGCGTGGCGAGCGCGAGGCGCACGTGCTGGCGCTCGTTGCGCAAGCGTCCCTTCACGCCGACGAGGTAGCGCTTGTCCATCGCACGCGTGCGCAGCATCTCGTGCAGCGCCGTGAGCGCGGAGCGCTTCTTCGCGACGAGAAGCACGCCCGAGGTGTCGCGATCGAGCCGGTGGACGAGCTCGAGGAAGCGTGCGTCCGGACGCATCGAGCGCAGCGACTCGATCACGCCGTGCGCGATCCCGCTGCCGCCGTGCACCGCGAGGCCCGCGGGCTTGTCGATCGCGAGGATCCACTCGTCCTCGTGCAGCACCGGCAGCCGGAAATGCGGCGCGGGAACCGCCTCGTTGCGCTCGGCGACGCGCAGCGGCGGGATGCGGATGCGGTCGCCCGCGGCCACGCGATCGGAGGCCGCGACGCGGCGGCTGTTCACGCGCACCTCGCCGCTGCGCAGGATGCGGTAGATGCGGCTCTTCGGCACGCCCTTCAGCCGCGCGATGAGGTAGTTGTCGATGCGCTGCCCGGCCTCTTCCTCGGCCACGTCGATCCAGCGCACCGCCGGCGCGGGGCCGTGCGCCGCTTTGCCTTCGGTCGCCATCCGCGTATATACTATATGTGGTTGATTTCCAAGCCGGAGCGTAACCTCTGGACCCCGCTCCCGGAAATCGGCTTCGCAAGGAGGGCGTGCGCGATGCGGCGCCCGGGCAGGCCAACGTCGCTCGCCTGCGAGACCAAGCAGCGATGGTAAACGAATCACACGCGCTCGACGCACCACATTCCACGCCCCTGCGCGCCACGGCCGCAGGAGCCAGACGAACAAAACCAGAAATCGTCCCTTCTCCGCTCACTCCCCAGTGACGACTCCAAGAACCGACTTCTGAGCTGAATCGTCGACCCGGGCCCCTTTTCAGGATGCGCGGGCCCTCTTCCGTGTTTCGAGCGCGGGAGAAAGCACAAAAATGAAACGCATGCTTTTCAACGCGACCCAGGCCGAAGAACTCCGGGTCGCGATCGTCGATGGCCAGAAGCTGATCGACCTGGACATCGAGTCGGCGGGCAAGGAACAACGCAAGAGCAACATCTACAAGGGAGTCATCACGCGCGTCGAGCCCTCGCTCGAGGCGGTGTTCGTCGACTACGGCGCCGAGCGCCACGGCTTCCTTCCCTTCAAGGAAATCGCCAAGCAGTACATGGTGAGCGCCGACGGCGGCGAGTTCGGCCGCTCGAAGATGGCGACGCACCTCAAGGTGGGCAGCGAGCTCATCGTCCAGGTCGACAAGGACGAGCGCGGCAACAAGGGCGCGGCGCTCACCACCTACATCTCGCTCGCCGGGCGCTACCTCGTCCTCATGCCCAACAACCCGCGCGGCGGCGGGGTCTCGCGCCGCATCGAGGGGGAGGACCGGAACGAGCTGCGCGAGGTGATGGACCAGCTGCAGATCCCCGACGGCATGAGCCTCATCGCCCGCACCGCCGGCATCGGCCGCAGCGTCGAGGAGCTGCAGTGGGACCTGAACTACCTGCTCCAGCTCTGGAACGCGATCGAGAAGGCCGCCGAGGAGGAGAAGGGCCCCTGCCTCATCTACCTCGAGTCGAGCCTCGTGGTGCGCGCGATCCGCGACCTCTTCCAGCCCGACATCGGCGAGATCCTCGTCGACACGCAGGCGATCTTCGACCAGGCCTATTCGTTCATGAGCACGGTGATGCCGGGCAACGTGAACAAGGTCAAGATGTACAAGGACGACATCCCGCTCTTCTCGCGCTTCCAGATCGAGCACCAGATCGAGAGCGCGTACCGGCGCGACGTGACGCTGCCCTCCGGGGGCGCGATCGTGATCGACCATACCGAGGCGCTGGTCGCGATCGACGTGAACAGCGCGCGCGCGACCCGCGGCCACGACATCGAGCAGACGGCATTCAACACCAACCTCGAGGCGGCGGACGAAGTCGCGCGCCAGCTGCGCCTGCGCGACCTGGGCGGCCTCATCGTGATCGACTTCATCGACATGGAGAGCGCGAAGAACCAGCGCGAGGTGGAGAACCGCCTGCGCGACGCGCTGCGGCACGATCGCGCGCGCGTGCAGATCGGCAAGATCTCGCGCTTCGGGCTGCTCGAGCTCTCGCGCCAGCGCCTGCAGCCCTCGCTCGAGGAAACCACCCACACGCCGTGCCCGCGCTGCCATGGCACCGGCTACATCCGCGACACCGCCTCCACGGCGCTCCACGTCCTGCGCATCCTGCAGGAAGAGGCGATGAAGGACAACACGGCGGCGATCCACGCGCAGGTGCCGGTGGACGTGGCGACGTATCTCCTCAACGAGAAGCGCAGCGAGATCTTCAAGGTCGAGACGCGCCTCAAGGTGAACGTGCTGCTGATCCCGAACCCGAACCTCGAGACGCCCAACTACCACATCGAGCGCCTGCGCCACGACTCGCCGCTGCTCGACGCACAGACGCCGAGCTACGAGATGGTCTCGGTGCCCGACGAAGAGCCGATCGGGCTGCCGACCAAGGCGCCCGAGGCGCGGCCGCCGCGCCCCGAGCCGCTCGTGAAGGGCATCACGCCGGAGCAACCGGCGCCGCTCGCGCTGGAGGCTCCCATCGTTTCCGCGCGCCCGGCACCGCAGGCGCCGATCGCCGCCGCGGCGGGCGCCGCGCACGAAGACAAGCATGGCGGCCTGCTCGATCGCCTGTTCGGGTGGCTGCGCAAGCCCGCCGAGCCCGCGCCCGCCGCGCCCGTGAGAACCGCCCCCGCCGCGACGCCCGCGCTCGAGGAGCGCAAGCCCTCGCGCGACGCGCAACGGCGCGAGCGCGGCCACGGCGAGCGCCAGGAAGGGCGTCGCGACGGGAAACGCGGCGAGCAACGCCGCGGCGAAGGCCGCGGGGAAACGCGCCGCGGCGAGCCGCGCCAGTAGCGCCGCGACGGGCAGCAGCAGCGCGGCGAGGGCCGCGCGGAGGCTCGCGAGCCGCGCGAGGGTCGTGAACCGCGTGAGGTGAGGGAGCCGCGCGAAGCGCGCGAGCCGCGTGAAGCGCGCGAGCCGCGTGAAGTGCGCGAGCCGCGTGAAGTGCGCGAGCCGCGTGAAGCGCGCGAGCCGCGTGAAGTGCGCGAGCCGCGTGAAACGCGCGAGCCGCGTGAGGCCCGGGAGCCGCGCCAACCGCGTCCGCCCCGGCCGGTGGAAGCGCCGCGCGCCGACGGCGCCGAGCGCGCGGAAGGAGCACCGGGCGTACCCGGCGCACACGCACCGGGCGACAACGAAGAAGGCACGCGGGGACGCCGCCGGCGTCGCCGCGGACGCGGCGGCGATCGAGGCGAGCACGCGGAGCGCGCGCCGAGGGATACGGGCGTCGCGCCGCATGGCGAAGGAGAGACGCAATCGGCGATCGGATCGGCGCCGCACGACGAGAGTCGCAACGAAGCGCAGCGCGAGGCGTCGCATGCACGGGAGCCGCAGCCACCGCGCGAGCCGATGCGAACCGAGCCGAGCCGCGAGGAATACCCCGCTCCCGCCGCGCCCCCGCAGCCGGCGCCCGCACCGACGCCGCGCCAGCCGCATGTCGAATTCCACGCCGTCAGCCAGCACGATGAAGCGGAGGAGGCGCAAGCCGCACGGCCGCATCGACGCCGCCGTGCAGCGCCGAGCGCCGGAGAAAGCGCACCGGCCTCGCTGCAGCTCGTGGAAACGCAGGCCGAGGCGGCCGCACCGTCCATCGCCCAGGAAGAGGACCTGCCGCGCCGCACGCGGCCGCGGCGACGCCGCGGCGCGCCGGTGGAATCGGGCCCGCTGCAACTCGTCGAGACCGAGGCGCCACCACCCAACGACAACGCGCCCAGCCCGTGAGCGCCGCGGCCGCCCCGATCGACTTCTACTTCGAGTTCTCCTCGCCGTACGGCTACATCGCGAGCCAGCTCGCGGAGGACGTCGAGGGCAGGACCGGGCGGCCGCTACGCTGGCGCCCGATCCTGCTCGGGCCGATCTTCAAGGTGACGGGGCAGGCGCCGCTCACGAGCGTGCCGCTCAAGCGCGACTACGCCCGGCGCGATTTCGCGCGCACGGCGCGGCTGCATGGCGTCGACTACCGCCATCCCGACAGCTTCCCGATCGGGACGGTCGCCGCGTGCCGCGCGTTCTACGCGACCCACGACCGCGACGCGCAGGCCGCCCGCGGACTCGCGAAGGCGCTGTATCGCGCCTACTTCGTGGGCAATCGCAACATCGGCGATGCCGCGACGATGCTCGAGGTCGCGCGCGAAACCGGCCTCGACGCCGCGGCGCTCGCATCGGCCATCGAGGATCCGCGCCTCAAGGAGCGCGTGAAAGGCGAGGTGGATGCGGCGATCGCCGCGGGTGTATTCGGCTCCCCGTTCTTCATCGCCGACGGCGAGCCGTTCTGGGGCGTGGACCGCATCCCCATGCTCGAGGAGTGGGTCCGCAAGGGCGGCTGGTAGCCGCCCTTCGGTCGCGCCCCGCGCGCGGCCTCAGGTCGCTTGCGGCAACGAGGGCCTCGCGGCGGCGAGCGCCCAGATCGCGTCGAGCCCGATGAGGATGCCGAGGATCAGCTGGTTCACGCCCGCGCCGTGCTCGGAGCCCCAGAAGCCGAGGACGAAGGGCGAGATGATGAGCCAGATCCCGAGGATCAGCTCCACCCACTCTTCCCAGCGCCTGGCCGTCGCGAGCGCCGCCCAGCCGAACGCGAACACCAGCACGCCGAGGACGTACGAGTTGCGCGCGGCGACGCTGCCGGAAGATTCATAGCCGCCCATCCAGAACGGCGCGACGAAAAGCCAGATGCCGAAGATCAGCATCACCCAGTCCTGCCATCGCTTCGTGTTCATAGTCACCTCCAGTTGCTACCTGTAAGTCTTGGAAGGAAGCCGCGCAACGCGAGTTCCAGCGGAATTTTTCGCGGCGGCGGCCGTTCTTAAGTGAGCGTTAAGGCGACTGGTGCTGGATGGGAAGTTCGCGTGCCCGAAATCCGCCGCCACGGGATCGGCGTAGGATCGACGCAAGCTTTCCTCCGCCGATCGGCGCATCCCCATGGCCTCCTCCCGGATCCGCATCATGGTGCTCTCCGACAAGCGCGAGGCGCTGCAGATGGCGGGCATGGTCGCCTCGGTCGGCGCGGTGAGCGGGCACGAGGTGCTGGTGTTCGTCTCGATGAACGCGCTGCGCCATTTCCGCAGGAACGCGAAGGAGCCGGCGCCCGCGGAGGGTGCGATGGGGCGCCTCATCGAGGAGAAGAACGTGATGCCCTTCCAGGATCTTTTCGCGCACGCCGTGGAGCTCGGCGGCGCGAAGGTCCATCCGTGCTCGATGGCGTACGACGTGCTCGACCTCGAGCCCGACGACCTGCTCGAGTACATGGGCGAGCCGATGGGGCTCACGCAGTTCCTGGACGAAGCCGAGGGCGCGCAGGTATGGACCTTCTGAATCCGGCAACCCGCGCCGCGGGAGATGCGTAATGGCGGAGCGAAGATTGGTCGACGCGCGCGGCAGCTATTGTCCGGGCCCGCTCATGGAGCTCATCGCGGCGATGAAGATGGTCGAGGTGGGCGACGAGATCGAGGTGCTCTCGAGCGACCGGGGCTCGTCGGCCGAGATCCCGCAGTGGCTGCGAAAGGCCGGCCACGAGCACGTCGGCACTTCCGAGCAGGACGGCATCTGGCACATCACGGTGCGCCGCTCCCGGTAGCGGACGCATTCCAACAACGAGGAGAAGGACCATGAAGATCCTGATCGTCGGCGGCGGGATGGGCGGCACCATCCTCGCCAACAATCTCGCGCGGCGCCTGAAGGCCGAGATGAAGTCGGGCAAGGTGCAGCTCGAGATGCTCTCCGCCTCGGACAAGCACGCCTATCTTCCCGGCCTGCTCTACGTCGCGGTCGGCCGCATGACGCCGGACGAGCTGTATCGCGACCAGGCGAGCCTTCTCGAGCCCGGCATCGCGTTCTCGGTGGACCCGGTCACCGAGTTCGCGCTCGACGCGAACCGGGTGAAGACGAAGAGCGGCCGCACGGTGGGCTACGACTTCCTCGCCATCGCGACCGGCTCGCGCATCTATCCGGAGGCGACGCCCGGGCTCCAGGAGAACGCGGAGTTCTTCTACACGGAAGAGACCGCCGTGAAGATGTTCAACCGCCTGCGCGAGTTCCAGGGCGGCCGCATCGTGGTCGCGATGGGGGTCCCGCACAAGTGCCCGATGGCGCCGCTCGAGATCACCTTCATGCTCGACGACTACTTCCGCGAGCGCGGCATCCGCGACAAGGTGCAGATCCACTACACCTACCCGGTCGGGCGCGTGCACTCGCTGGAGAACGTGGCGAAGTGGGCCGCCCCGGAGATGGAGCGCCGCGGCATCACCTACGAGACGCTCTTCAACATCAAGGAGGTGGATGGCGCGCGGAAGGTGGTGAAGAGCGAGGAAGGCTCCGAGGCGGGCTACGACCTGCTGGTCTGCATCCCGGCGCATCGCGGCATGGAAGTGATCGAGCGGAACAAGCTGGTCCAGAACGGCTGGATCCCCACCGACCGATACACGCTCCAGATGGAGGGACGCGACAACGTGTTCGTGCTCGGCGACACCACCAACCTGCCGATCAGCAAGGCGGGCTCCACCGCGCACTTCGAGGCGGAGGTGGTAGGCGAGAACGTCGCCGCCCTGGTGAGGCTCGGCAACCCCGTGCGCCGCTACGATGGCAAGGTGTTCTGCTTCATCGAGGCCGGCAGCGACAAGGCCACCTACGCGATGTTCACCTATACGCAGCCGCCGGATCCGCGCGAGCCGACGCGCGCGATCCACTGGTTCAAGGTCGCGTACAACAAGCTCTACTGGCTCTCGGCCCGCGGCCTGCTCTAGGAGGACGCCATGGACGCTCCCACGCAAGCCCCCGCGCCCGGCGCCGAGATCGAAAGCGTGCTGCGCGCCGCGCACGATGCGGCCTCCGAGGACATCGTCGCGCGCCTCTCGGAGAGCGCGAGCCAGGCGGTCGAGCTCCTGGATCGCGTGAACCGCAGCGGCATCGCGGACGCCCTCCCCGCCATCGCCGAGATGGTGCGCACCGGAGACCTCGAGCGGATCGCACGCTATGCGCGCGTGCTCGGCGCCGCCGAGGACGCGCTCACCGAGGACATGGTCGGCCGCTTCGCCGCGCTCGCCGCCGAAGTGACGGTCATGGCCGACCGCTTCGCCTCGAAGCTGCCGGCGCTCCTCGACAATCTCGAGCGGTTCGACAACATGCTGGCATGCATGGCGCAGGCGGCGAACGAGGTCGAAGCCGCGCCGGTGCCCGGCGGTGGGCTCCTCGCGCTCCTCGCGATGCTGCGCGATGCCGAGAACCAGAAGGCGCTGCGGTTTTTCCTCGCGGCAAGCCGGCGCATGCGCGCGAGCGCCGCGGGCGGCTAGGCCGGTCGTCCTAGCCCAGCTGGGCCCGGACCTTCGGGCCCAGAAGCGGCGCGAGCCTCGCGAAGAACGGCTGGACCTCGGCGTCGCCCGCGAACGAGATCGCGATCACGTTGCGCGTCTCGCGGTCACCCCGCAGCATGCCGTCCTCGAGCGATTCCAGGATGCCCGCGATTTCCACCCGGTCGGCCTCGGCCGGGTTCGCGCCGCGCGCGCCCAGGCACGCGCCCACGCGCGCCAGGACTTCGCTCATGAAGATGCGGGGAACGAGCGTGCCGAAGCTGCGCAGGTGCACCGATCGCACGTCGCGCAGGAAGCCGGAAATCGCGCACAGGCGATCGGCGAGCTCGCGGGTGTTCATGGGCCTGCCCGACATCCGACCTCCCGGAACAAGCGTTCGTAGATGGAAAGGTCGGCGCGGTAGCAGGGGCACGACGCCCGCTCCAGGCCCTTGCGATCGTGGATGGTCATCGCGCCACGCGTGTAGCCGATCAACCCGCGAATCTGCAGCGCGCTCGCGGCCTCGGTGATCCCGACGCGTCGAACTCCGAGCACGGAGGCGAGGAGCTCGTGCGTGATGTGGAAGGACGACGAGCGCGCACGGTCGGCGGCCATGAGCAGCCGCCGCGCCACGCGCTGCTCGACCCGGTGGAAGCGGTTGCATCCGGCGTTGCGGATCAGCTGGTTCATCAGCACGTAGATGTAGCGATCGACGCAATGGCGCAGCGGCGGCGCGCGCGCCAGCTCGCGCACGAACGCCGTCGATCCCATGCGCCACGCGAGGCCGCCTCCCTGCACGATCGCCCGCACGGGAGAGACGCGAACCCCCATCGCCACGGGCACGCCGTACATCCCCTCGCTGCCGGCGAGCCCCACCTCGATCCGGTTCTTGCCTTCGATGGGGGTCATCAGCGAGATGGAGCTGCCGGTGGGGAAGTACACGTGCGCAATCGCGGCTCCCGCTTCGCCGACGACCTGCGGATACGCGAGGACGGCAGGCTCGCATCGGGACAGCACGCGCGCACGCTCCTTCATGCCCAGCCGGTCGAGCAGGCGATTGGTGGTCGGTACCGGGGGCGTCGGATGCGCCACGCTGCCTTCCCATCCGTTGTAAGCAAAGCCAGCGTGTGCCGAAGCCCCGCCCTCGTCTGCGCGCCAGCGCACACAGGGACCAATGCCCGCCTCCATGCCGGCGATGGACCGCCCCGCGTGTGTTCGCGGACGCACAGACCCGGCGGCCATGCACCGGTACATTGGCTCATCCGCGCCCCGCGTCGGGCACGATTGGAAGGACCAACATGTTGCATGACTTTCTCGAGCAGAATCGCGCTCGCCTGATCGAACGTTGCCGCTCCAAGGTACTGTTGCGCCGCGCACCGCCGCCCACGCCGGGGGAGCTGGAGCACGGCATTCCCCTCTTCCTCGGGCAATTGATCGATGTGCTGCGCATCGAAGAGCGGTACGGGCCTCGCGCAGAGCGCCGGCCGGCCACGCCCGGCTCCCCGCCGACACACCTCTCGACGGAGATCGACGAGACCGCCACCAAGCATGGCTCGGAAATGCTGCTTCGCGGCTTCACCATCAACCAGGTGGTGCACGACTACGGGGACCTCTGCCAGTCCATCACCGAGCTCGCCGCCGAGGGCCATGCTGAAATCTCGGTCGACGAATTCAACGTCCTCAACCGATGCCTCGACGACGGAATCGCGGAAGCCGTCACCAGCTACCAGTCGCAGCGCGAGCGGCAGGTGGCCGAGACCCAGCGCCGCGCGACCGGCGAGCGGCTCGGATCGGTGGCGCACGAGCTGCGCAACCTGGTCGGCACGGCGACACTCGCATTCGAGGCGATGAAGGCGGGAATGGTCGGCGCCGCGGGCCCGACCTCGGCGGTGCTCGGCCGCAGCCTCTCGGGAATGCGGGACATGATCAATCGCACGCTGGCGGAAGTGCGCCTCGACGCCAGCATGCCGCCCCACCTCGAAGAGTTCCCGCTCGATCGCTTCATCGCCGATGTGCAGGTGACGGAAACCCTGACCGCCAGGTCCAGGGACTGCCAATTCAACGTCGCGTCCGTCGATCCGGAATTGCGTGTGCGGGCGGACGAGCAACTGCTGCATTCGGCCCTCTCCAACCTGCTGCAGAACGCGTTCAAGTTCACGCGCAAGCATGGCGAGGTGTGGCTCAGGACGTTCGCCGCCGACGGCCGCGTGTCGATCGAAGTCGGCGACGAATGCGGCGGCCTTCCGGAGGGGAAATCGCACGCCATCTTCCCCGCGTTCGAGCAGCACGGCGCCGACCGTTCCGGCATGGGACTCGGGCTTTCGATCGCGCGGCGCGCGGTCGAGGCGATGGGCGGTGCGCTGCGCGTGCGCGACCTGCCCGGAAAGGGCTGCGTGTTCACGATCGACCTGCCGCATCCCGCGGCCTAGCAGCCGAGCGGCGGCGTGCCGGCAATGATCCATACGTTCGAAAGGGATGCTCCGATGGATGCGCATTGCAATGCCTGCCTGCGCGGGCCCTCGAAAATCGACGGGCACGCCGATCTCATGGTGCGAAGGCTCGCGTTGGCGAGCATCGTGTTCCAGTGCCGGAGTTGCGGCCTGTTGTGGTCGCGATCGTATTCGGGAAACAACGGCTTTTTCTGGACACGTCTCGATCGGGCGACGCAATCCATGGCCGTCGGCGTGGCCGTCCCGGTGCCGGCTTTGCCATAGCGGGCTGCGATGGATGCAACCTGCCGGGCCTGCCTGCGCGGCCCTTGCGCGATCGACGGCCATGCCGATCTCATGGCCGAGACCGTCGGCGACGGGCGCTCGTCCTTCAAATGCCGACGATGCGAGTCCTTGTGGAGCCGCACTTCGAACGCGGACGGGACGTTTTCCTGGATCGGCATCGACCGCCGCACCTCGAGAAGCCCCGCCATGGGCGTCGCCGTTCCGCCCCGCTCCAGCTCGTTCCGCCCGTTTCGGGAATCGCGCTGACGGCGGCCGCCTTCAGGGGATCGTCCTGAGCGCCACCAGCCGCTCGCTCTCCAGGCGCACCACCTCGTAGCACTCGCACGCCATCGCCTCGAGCTTCGGCCGATCGAGCACCTGGATGCGTCCGCGCCGATAGCTGATGACGCCGGCCTTCTGCAATTTGCCGGCGGCCTCGGTGACGCCCTCGCGCCGCACGCCGAGCATGTTGGCGATGAGCTCCTGCGTCATCGTGATTTCCGGGACGCTCAGGCGGTCGAGGCTGAGCAGCAACCAGCGGCAAAGCTGCTGGTCGACCGAATGGTGGCGATTGCACACCGCCGTCTGCGCCATCTGCGTGATGAGCGATTGGGTATAGCGCAGCATCAGGTGCTGCATCCCGCGGCCGCGCGTGAACTCGTCCTTCATCATCTGGCCCGGCAACCGGTAGGCGTGGCCCGCGCTCTGCACGACGGCGCGGCTGGGCGTGGTTTCGCCGCCCATGAAGATGGAGATCCCCACCACACCTTCGTGGCCGACGACCGCGATCTCCGCCGAGGCGCCGTTCTCGAGCACGTAGAGCAGCGACACGATGCAAGTGGTCGGGAAGTAGACATGGTCGATGTGGCGACCCGACTCGTAGACGACCTCACCGAGCGGCATTTCGACCAGCTCCAGATGCGGGCGCAGGCGCTTGAGCTCCGCGGGCGAGAGCGACGAGAGCAGGTCGTTCTGGGTGGGACTCGGCATTGCGTTCGCTTCCAGGCAGTCGCGGCCTTCCATTGTGCGCTTCCGCACGCAACCTGTCCCGCGTGCGCTGGCGCACCGACTGCGTCATGGCGACCCGTTAGCCTGCGACGCACTAGAGAGATTTTCCGTCACGCACACAAACAAGGAAGCAACCATGAGACATTCCATGCTGTCAGGAAACATGATGAAGCGCGCGCTGCTGAGCGCGGTCGTCGCGACGTTCGCAGCCGCTTGCGCCTCCACGGAGCATTCGAGCCCCGGTCCGGTGAGCTGGGCCGGTCCCGCCGGTCCGTCAGGGCCCACAGGCGCGACCGGTCCGCAAGGTGCGACGGGCAACACCGGCGCGCCGGGTGTAGCGATGGCCGGCCCCGCCGGTCCGCAAGGCATGCAGGGCCCGGCCGGCGCACAAGGCCCGGTTGGCGAGACGGGCGCAACCGGCAAGATGGTGGTCGGCCGCGCGGGTGAAGCGGGTCCCGCCGGCGCTACCGGCGCGCAAGGCGAGACGGGCGACACGGGTCCTCAAGGCTCGAGCCTGCCCGGCCCTGCCGGCCCGATGGGGCGCACCGGTCCCGAAGGCGTGCGCGGCGTCGCCGGAAGCACGGGCGCCGAGGGCATGACGACGATGGGTCCGACCGGTCCCGCCGGTCCCGCGGGCGCGACAGGCTCACAAGGCGCGAAGGGATACGCCGGTGCGCAAGGCAACAACGACCTCGCCGGTGTGAGCGGTCCGGCGGGAAGCCGCGGCGCCTCGGGACCGCAAGGCGCGGTCGGGCCCACGGGCGCGCAAGGACCATTGGCCGGCAACGGCAGCTGGAGCGTGTACCGCAACTACACGTTCAACGAGAACAGCGACCGTATCAAGCGATCCGACGGCATGAAGGCGAGCGAGGTCGCGGAGTACGCGAGGCTCAATCCGTCCTGCCGCCTCGGGATCGACGGCCCCAACGACCAGCGCGTGAGCAACGTGCGCGAGGCGTTGATCGACGCGGGCATCTCCCCCGGCAGGATCGAGACCGGCAGCTTCGGCGATCCGCAGCTCAGGCGCGACCGCGAGGTCGCGGTCCTCGTCAGCAACTAGCCGAAGCCAGGGCGAAGGTCCAACGGCGCGACCGCGAGGCCGCGCCGTTCGACGTCCCATGTCCATGTCCATGAGCTCGACGATGCACGGCGCCTGGGCTCACGCGATGCTGTCTTTCCCCTTCGGAAGGGGGCGCATCGCGAGGCTGCTCGCGGGCTTGGCGATCGTCGCGGCCAGCCTCGCGGGCATCTACGTCGCCGCGGCGTGGCTCGCGGCGGCACTGGCCGCGACGATCAGGGTGGCAGAGCCGGCATCGCGTTCGAACGCCGACGCATCCGCGCCGGCGACGAGCTCGTCCTCCGTCCCCCACGACATCAGCGCCGTGGCGGAGCGCAATTCGCTGGGGTTGCGCTCTGTGCGCTGGCAGACGGACGGGCCGGCCGCTTCACTGTAGGTTGAGGCTATCGGAGCGAGCGGCTCCACAACGACCGACGCGGGGGCACGACACCATGAACTGGGATCGCATCGAGGGAAACTGGAAGCAATTCAAGGGCAACGCCAAGGAACAGTGGGCGAAGCTCACCGACAACCAGCTCGACGAGATCGCGGGGAAACGCGACCAGCTCGCCGGCAGGATCCAGGAGACCTACGGCATCACCCGGGAAGCGACCGAAAAGCAGATCGCCGCCTGGCAGAAGCGCGTGAAAGACAAGACTCCGAAATGAAGACGTTCGCGACCGCTGTCCTCGCGGCGATCGGCCTCGCGTTCAATACCATGGCGATCGCGCACGGCATGTCGAAGACGGAATACGAGGCGGCGAAGGGCGACATCGAGGCCGGGTACGAATCGGCGATGGCGGCCTGCGAACCGTTGCTCGCCAACGCGAAGGACATCTGCCTTGCCCGGGCCAAGGGCAACGAGCACGTCGCGATGGCCGATCTCCGGGCACGGTACAAACCCGGTTCCAGGGCTCGCTACGATGCGCGCATCGCAAAGGCCGACGCCGAGCATTCGGTGGCCATGGAGAAGTGCGACGAGAAGGCCGCCAACGACAGGGACGCCTGCGCGAAGGAAGCCGACGCCCTGCGCACGGCCGCCCGGGCCGATGCCAAGGCGCAGCGGCGGGCGGCCGGCGCGCACCGGGCCGCCAGGCACGAGTCCGCGAAGGCCCGCGAGCGCGCCGACAAGACCATCGCCGAGGAGCGCAGGCAGGCAACCGCCGCAGGCAATGACGCGGATTACGCGGCAGCGGTCGACAAGTGCGGCGCCCTCTCCGGCGACGCCGCGAGCCTTTGCGTGAGCGACGCGAAGGCGCACTACGGCAAGTCGTAAGCCATTCGGGGCCGCGAGGAAAAGACAGGCAACAGCGGCGCGTCGCGCCTCCCGGGGCGCGCGCGCCGTTTTGCACGCGCGCGATTCTCCGAGGAGGAGCCGCCGCTGCGATCGGAGCTGTTCAGCGCCGATCGGATGGAGCAGCACGGAAAGAACCTCGCGCTCGCGCACGCGCTCGCCCCGCGCCGTACGCGCGACCTGCTGCTCTCGCGGCTGGCGGCCAACGAGGCCGTCCTGGTACGGATCCGCGACGTGGTGGCACCGGCGGCCACCGGGAATCGCCGCATCACGCCCGCCGCGGACTGGCTGCTCGACAACTTCTACCTGATCGAAGAGCAGATCCGCACCGCCAAGCGGCACTTGCCGAAGGGCTACAGCCGCGAGCTTCCGCGGCTGGCGAGCGGAGCGTCGGCGAAGCTTCCGCGGGTCTACGACCTCGCGTTCGAAGCGATATCCCATGGCGACGGCTGGATCGACGCGCAGAGCCTGTCGCGCTTCGTCGCGGCCTACCAGACCGTGGCGCCGCTCAGGATGGGCGAGCTGTGGGCCGTTCCGATCATGCTGCGCCTGGCGCTCATCGAGAACCTTCGCCGCGTCGGGGCGCGCATCGCGGCAAGCACGATCGACCGCAACCGCGCCGACGCATGGGCGGACCAGATGATGGACGTGGCCGAGCGCGACCCCAAGAGCCTGATCCTGGTGATCGCGGACATGGCGCGCTCGAATCCGCCGATGGTGAGCTCCTTCGTCGCGGAGCTGGCGCGCCGCCTGCAGGGACAGAGCGCCGCGCTCGCGCTGCCGCTCACCTGGATCGAGCAGCGGCTCTCCGAGTCGGGCCTCACGATCGAGCACCTGGTCCAGCAGGAAAACCAGGAGCAGGCCCGGGACCAGGTCTCGATCGGCAACACCATCGGCAGCCTTCGATTCCTCGGCGCGATGGACTGGCGCGAATTCGTCGAATCGATGAGCGCGGTCGAGAAGGCGCTGCGGGAGGACCCGGGCGGCGTCTACGGCCGCATGGATTTCGCGACTCGCGACCGCTATCGGCACGTCGTGGAAGAGCTCGCGCGGCGCGGCGACGCGGACGAGGGCGACGTCGCGCGCAAGGCGGTCGAGCTCGCCCGCGAAGCCGCCCACGGCCTCGGCGCCGAAGACGATCGCGCCGCCCACGTCGGCTATTACCTGGTGGACAAGGGCCGTCGACGGCTCGAGAGCTCGACCGGCGCGGGCGTTTCCTGGCCGGAAAAGCTGCGCAGGACGACGCGGCGGATCTCCGTGCCGCTGTACCTGGGTTGCGTCGCGGCGATCACGGCGGCAATCACCGCGGTCCTGCTGGCGAGCGCCTTGCACGAGGAGCCTTCCACGGCAGTGCTCGCCGCGCTGGCCATTCTCCTCGTGCTGGCCGCAAGCCACCTCGCCGTGGGCATGGCGAACTGGCTGGCGACATTGCTGGTGGCGCCGCGCGCGCTCGCGCGCATGGATTTCTCGCGCGGGATCCCGCCGCAGTCGCGCACGCTGGTGGTGGTTCCGTCCATGCTCACCGATGCGGAAGGCATCGAGGCGCTGCTCGAAGCGCTCGAGGTCCGCTTCCTCGCCAACCGCGACGACCGCCTGCATTTCGCGCTGCTCACGGATTTCCGCGACGCTTCCGCACAGTCGCTGCCCGAGGACGCGTCTCTCGCTCGCCTCGCCCGGGTGGGCGTCGAGGCGCTCAACCGGAAGTACCCGCGATCGGCGGATGCGGACACGGACGGCGCAAGCGGCGACGCGTTCTACCTCTTCCACCGTCCACGCCGCTGGAACCCGTCCGAGCGGATCTGGATGGGATACGAGCGCAAGCGCGGCAAGCTCGCCGACCTGAACGCGCTGCTGCGCGGCGGCGCGAACGACCGCTTCTCGCTCGTGGTCGGCGACCTCGCGGCGCTCGCCGGCCTGAAATACGTGATCACGCTCGACACCGACACGCAGTTACCGCGCGATTCGGCACGGCAGCTCGTGGGCGCGATGGCGCATCCGCTGAATCGGCCGCGCTTCGATGCCGCCGGCGAGCGGGTGGTCGACGGCTACGGCATCCTGCAGCCGCGCGTGGGCGTGAGCCTTCCGGGCGCCAACCGCTCTTGGTATGCCCGCATGCACGGCGGCGATGCCGGCATCGATCCCTATACGCGGGCCGTTTCCGACGTCTACCAGGATGCGTTCGGCGAGGGTTCCTTCATCGGCAAGGGGATCTACGACCTGGACGCGTTCGAGCGCGCGCTCGGGGGGAGATTTCCCGACAACCGCATCCTCAGCCACGACCTCCTGGAAGGCTGCTACGCGCGCTCCGGCCTGCTGAGCGACGTGCAACTCTACGAGGAGTATCCGGCGAGCTACGCAGCCGACATGAGCCGGCGCCACCGATGGGTCCGCGGCGACTGGCAGCTGCTGCAGTGGCTGCTGTCGAGCGTGCCCGGCTCCGGCGGTGGGAGGCTGAGGAATCCGTTGTCCGTGCTCTCGCAGTGGAAGCTCTTCGACAACCTGCGGCGCAGCCTCGTGCCCACGGCCCTCACCCTGCTGCTGCTGATCGCATGGACCCGGCTCGCGCCCGCCTGGCCGTGGACGCTCGCGGTGGTCGCGATCCTCGCGCTTCCCGCGGCGAGCGGCGTGGTCCTCGACCTGCTGCGCAAGCCCGCCGAAGTCCTGCCGCGCCAGCATCTCTTCGCCGCCGCGAGCGTCGCCGGGCGCCATGCCGCGCAGTTCGTGCTGTCGCTCGCCTTCCTGCCGTACGAGGCGGCGGCCAATCTCGACGGGATCGTGCGCACGGCGTGGCGGATGTTCGCGACGCATCGGCGGCTCCTCGAGTGGAATCCGTCGGGCGGCGAAGGCCCGGCCCGCCGTTCGGCGCTCGCGGCGTCGATCGGGTCGATGTGGATCGCTCCCGTCGTCGCCGTCGCCGCGGCGATCGCGGTGGCGTCGCGCGCGCCATCGGCGCTGCCGCAGTCCGGGCCGATCCTGCTGCTGTGGCTCGTGTCGCCCGGCATCGCATGGTGGATCAGCCGGACGATTCCCCGCCGCGAGGCGCGGCTCACGCCGGATCAGGGACGCTTCCTGCGCGTGCTCGCACGCAGGACCTGGGCGTTCTTCGAGGCCTTCGCCGGCCCGGAGGACCACTGGCTCGCGCCCGACAACTGGCAGGAGCATCCGACCGCGACCCTCGCGCACCGCACGTCGCCCACGAACATGGGGCTCGCCCTGCTCGCCAACCTGACCGCCCACGACTTCGGCTACCTCCCGGCCGGGCAACTGCTGTCGCGCACGGAGAACGCGATGGCGACGATGGCCTCGCTGGAGCGCTACGAGGGGCATTTCTACAACTGGTACGACACGCGATCGCTGAAGCCCCTCGCGCCGCGCTACATCTCGACGGTGGATAGCGGCAACCTCGCGGGACACCTGCTCACCCTGCGGCCGGGGCTGCTCGCGCTCGCCGACGAGCCGATCGTCGATGCACGCTGGTTCGGCGGCCTGGACGACACGTTGCGGATCGTCGCGGACCTCGCCGGTACCCGCGCGCGCGAGCCCATCGTCGGCTTGCAGGCGCATCTGGCGGCGGCGTGCGCTTCCCCGCCCGCGACGATCGAGGCGGCGCGCCGATGGATCGATCCGCTCGAGGCCGGCATCGCCGAGATCGCGGCGCAGCTCGCGCACGATGTTCCGGCATCGACGGCCGCTCCCGCGCCCGCCGGCGAAGCGCCATTCTGGGCCGAAGCCCTGGTGCGCCAATGCCGGACCGTGCACGACGAGCTCGCACTGATCGCGCCCTGCAGCGCTTCGCCGAGCGCATGGGGCGAGCTCACGGCGAGCCGCGCGATTCCGACATTGCGCGAGCTCGCCGCGCTCGAGGCTCGATGCCTGGCGGCCGACGCGCCGCGCCCGGCGGCGGATCGAATGGCGCGGATCGAGCGGCTCGCGCGGCAATGCGAAGAGCTCGCGCGCATGGAGTACGGCTTCCTCTACGACGAGGCCCGCCGGCTGTTCGCCATCGGCTACAACGTCGACGAGCGCAGGCGCGACGCGAGCTACTACGACCTGCTCGCGTCGGAGGCGAGGCTGGCGAGCTTCGTGGCGATCTCGGTGGGACGCATCCCGCAGGAGAACTGGTTCGCGCTCGGACGCCCGCTCACCAGCGCGGCAGGACGATCGGTCCTCCTGTCGTGGAGCGGCTCGATGTTCGAGTACCTGATGCCGCTCCTGGTGATGCCGACGTACGAAAGCACGCTGCTCGACCAGTCCTATCGCGTCTCGGTGGAGCGGCAGATCGCGTACGGCAAGCAGCGCGGCGTACCGTGGGGGATCTCGGAGTGCGGCTACAACTCGGTGGACGCGAGCCTCAATTACCAGTACCGCGCCTTCGGCGTGCCGGGACTGGGAATGAAGCGCGGGCTCGCCGAGGACCTGGTGATCGCGCCCTACGCATCGGCGCTCGCCCTCATGGTGGCGCCCGAGGAATCCTGTCTCAACCTGCAGCGGCTCGCCGCCGCCGGGCTCGCGGGGCGCTTCGGCCTGTACGAGGCCATCGACTACACGCCGGCACGCGTGCCTCGCGGGCAGTCGAGCGCCGTCGTGCGCTCGTTCATGGCGCACCACCAGGGCATGATCCTGCTCTCCCTCGGCAACGTGCTGCTGGGCCGCCCGATGCAGCGGCGCTTCGAGTCGGATGCGCTGTTCAAGGCCACTCTCCTGCTGCTCCAGGAGCGCATCCCGAAGGCGGCCGCATTCCACTCGCATCCCGCGGAGCTTTCCGCGATTCGCGCGATGTCCGGGGGCGAGGAGGCGCCGGTGCGGGTGCTGAGGAGCCCCGACACGCCGATCCCGGAAGTGCAACTGCTCTCGAACGGCCGCTACCACGTCATGGTGACCAGCGCGGGCGGCGGAAGCAGCCGCTGGAAGGACCTCGCCGTCACGCGCTGGCGCGAGGACGGCACGCGCGACAACTGGGGCACGTTCTGCTACATCCGCGACGTGGCGAGCGGCGAGCTCTGGTCGGCCGCGCACCAGCCGACCCTCAAGCGCGCGGCGCACTACGAGGCGATCTTCTCCGAAGCGCGCGCCGAGTTCCGCCGCCGCGACGAGGACTTCGAATGCCATACCGAGATCGTCGTCTCCCCGGAGGACGACATCGAGCTGCGTCGGCTTCGCATCACCAACCGCTCGCGCGCACGGCGCACGCTCGACGTCACGAGCTACGCGGAAGTGGCCCTCGCCCCGCAGGCGGCCGACGCGCTTCATCCGGCGTTCTCCAACCTCTTCGTGCAGACGGAGATCGTCGCGCCGCGGCAAGCGATCCTCTGCTCGCGCCGGCCGCGATCGCTGCAGGAGCAACCGCCGTGGATGTTGCACCTGATGACCGTGCACGGAGCCGATACGCTCGAGGTGTCCTTCGAGACCGATCGCATGCAGTTCCTCGGTCGCGGTCGCACGGTCGCCAATCCGCAGGCGATGAGCGAAGCCGGGCCGCTCTCGGGCCGCCGGGGATCGGTGCTGGATCCGATCGTCGCGATCCGCAGGCGCGTCGTGCTCGAGCCGCAGGACACCGCGACGATCGACATCGTGTCGGGCATCGCCGAGACGCGCGAGGCCGCATTGGCGCTGGTCGCCAAGTACCAGGACCGGCGACTGGCGGACCGCGTGTTCGACCTGGCGTGGACGCACTGCTCGGTGACGCTGCGCCAGATCAACGCCACCGAGGCCGATGCGCAGCTCTACGGCCGGCTCGCAGGCTCCGTGATCCACGCCAACGCGGCGCTGCGCGCCGAGGCGAGCGTCATCGCCCGCAACCGGCGCGGGCAATCGGGGCTCTGGAGCCACGCGATCTCCGGCGACCTGCCGATCGTGCTGCTGCAAATCGGGGACGCGAAGAACATCGACCTCGTCCGGCAGATGGTGCAGGCGCACGCGTACTGGCGCCTGAAGGGGCTCGCGGTCGACCTCGTGATCTGGAACGAGGACCGCGGAGGCTACCGCCAGGTGCTGCAGGACCAGATCATGGGCCTCATCGCGGCCGGAGTGGAAGCGCACGTGATCGACCGGCCGGGTGGCATCTTCGTGCGGCGCTCGGAGCAGATCTCGGAGGAGGACCGGGTCCTGCTCCAGTCGGTGGCGCGCGTCATCCTCACCGATCGCCGCGGCAGCCTCGCCGAGCAGGTCAACCGGCGCGGACCGCTCGAAGCGCGGGTCGCGCGGCTGGTCCCGAGCCGCGTCGATCGCGGCGAGGACGACCTCGCGCAGCCGCCCGCCCGCGAGCTGATCCTCGCCAACGGACTCGGAGGATTCACGCCCGACGGAACCGAATACGTCATCACGCTGAGGGCGGGGGAGACGACGCCGGCGCCGTGGGCGAACGTCCTCGCGAATCCGGAGTTCGGAACGGTCGTCTCCGAAAGCGGCTCCGCGTACACGTGGAGCGAGAACGCCCACGAGTTCCGCCTCACGCCGTGGCCCAACGACCCGGTGAGCGACGCGAGCGGCGAGGCCTGCTTCCTTCGCGACGAGGAGACGGGGCACTTCTGGTCGCCCGCCGCACTGCCCGCCCGCGGGGCCGGCACGTACGTCACCCGCCACGGCTTCGGCTACAGCGTCTTCGAGCACCGCGAGGACGGGATCGTTTCGGAGCTGTGGATGTACGTGGCGATCGACGCGGCGGTGAAGTTCTCGGTGCTCAAGGTACGCAACGCCTCGGGCCGCCCGCGCCGGCTCTCGGCTACGGCATACGCGGAATGGGTCCTGGGCGACCTGCCGCCCAAGACCGCGATGCACGTCGTCACCGAGATCGACGCGAATAGCGGCGCGCTCCTCGCGCGCAACTCCTACAACGCCGAGTTTCCGGACCGAGTCGCGTTCCTCGACGCGGACGGGCCGGTGGGAAGCGCGAGCGGCGACCGCGGCGAGTTCCTCGGCCGCAACGCAGCGCTCGGCAACCCGGCCGCGATGGCGCGCACGCGCCTCTCCGGCAAGGTCGGCGCGGCGCTCGATCCATGCGCGGCGCTCCAGGTTCCCTTCGACCTCGCCGACGGGCAGGAACGCGAGATCGTCTTCCGGCTCGGCGTGGGTCGCGACGCCGACGACGCCGCGAGCCTCGTGAAGCGCTTTCGCGGGCCGGCCGCCGCGCTGGAGGCACTGGATGCGGTGCGCGCGAGCTGGAAGCGCACGCTCGGCGCCGTTCAGGTCGAAACGCCCGACGCGGCGCTCGACGTGCTCGCCAACGGCTGGCTCCTGTACCAGACCATAGCGTGCCGTCTGTGGGCGAGAAGCGGCTATTACCAATCCGGCGGGGCCTTCGGCTTCCGCGACCAGCTGCAGGACGTGATGGCGCTCGTGCATACCGAGCCCGCCCTCGTGCGCGAGCACCTGCTGCGGTGCGCGAGCCGCCAGTTCGTGGAAGGAGACGTCCAGCACTGGTGGCACCCGCCCTCGGGGCGCGGCGTGCGCACGCGCTGTTCGGACGACTACCTTTGGCTGCCGCTCGCGACCGCGCGCTATGTCAAAACGACCGGCGATACCGGCGTGCTCGACGAATCGATCGCATTCCTGGAGGGTCGTCCGGTGAATGCCGGTGACGACTCGTACTACGACCTCCCGCGCCGTTCCGCGGAGTCGGCGAGCCTCTACGAGCACTGCACGCGCGCCATCGTGCACGGGCTGCGGTACGGAGCGCGCGGCCTGCCGCTCATGGGCTCCGGCGACTGGAACGACGGCATGAACCTGGTCGGGATCAAGGGCACCGGCGAGAGCGTGTGGCTCGGCTTCTTCCTCTACGCCGTGCTCGAGCAATTCGCGCAAGTCGCGCGCGCGAAAGGCGACAGCGCGTTCGCGGATCGCTGCGAGGCCGAGCGCGTCGAGCTCGGCCGCAACCTCGAGCGGCACGGCTGGGATGGCGGATGGTACCGGCGCGCGTATTTCGACGACGGCGCGCCGCTCGGCTCGGCGACCAACGTCGAATGCCGCATCGATTCGATTTCGCAAAGCTGGTCGGTGCTGTCGGGCGCCGGCGATGCCGTTCGCTCGCGCACGGCCATGGGGGCCGTCGACGAGCACCTGGTGCGCCGCGGCGAAGCACTGGTCGAGCTCCTCGAGCCGCCGTTCGACAAGTCCACGCTCGACCCGGGCTACATCCGCGGCTACGTCCCGGGCGTGCGCGAGAACGGCGGCCAGTACACCCACGGCGCGATCTGGGCCGGGATGGCCTTCGCAGCGCTCGGCGATTCGCGCCGCGCATGGGAGCTCGCGACGATGATCAATCCCGCGAACCACGCGCGGACACCGGCAGAGGTCGCGATTTACAAAGCCGAGCCGTATGCGATCGTCGCCGACGTGTACGCCGTGGCGCCGCACGTGGGCCGCGGCGGCTGGAGCTGGTACACCGGCTCGGCCGGGTGGATGTACCGTTTCATCGTCGAGTCGCTGCTGGGTGTCACGCTCGAGAAGGATCGGCTGCACCTCGCGCCGTGCCTGCCGGCCGCCTGGACCGCCTTCTCGATGCGCTATCGCTACGGCGCGACGGTCTACGACATCCTCGTGCGGCGATCGCCTTCCGTGGCCGGCGAAACGACGGCCGGGGCGAGCGTGACCCTCGATGGCGTCGCGCAACCCGGCGCCTCGGTGCAGCTGGTCGACGATCGGGCCGAGCATCGCGTCATGGTGGAAATTGCCCAAGGCTTCCCAGCCGAAGCGCGCACTGCCGCGTGAGCTCCGCGCCCAGGAGGAAGATCTGCGCCGAGTTCTCGCACGCAACAGCTATGTACGAGGCCGCACCGACGCGCGCGAGGACACCGGCGCACATTCATGCCTCGTTCACAGGAGACGTCCATGAATTCGGCATTGAGAATCGCATTGGGAGCCGCGGGACTCGCGATCGCGACGCAAGCGGCCGCACAGGTCACTTTCTACGAGGGCGAGGGCTTCCAGGGCCGGTCCTTCACCACCCGCAAGCAGGTGGGCGACCTCGAACGCTTCGGCTTTAACGACCGCGCGTCGTCCGTGGTCGTTGCCGGCGACCGCTGGGAAGTCTGCGACGACGCGCGATTCCGCGGCAACTGCATCGTCCTGCGCCCGGGCCGCTATCCCTCGCTCGCCGCCATGGGCCTGGGCGAGCGCATCTCTTCGGTGCGCATGGTGAGGCGCAATGCGCGCGTCGACGACGACCGCTACGCTCCCCAGCCCGCCGTTCAGCCCGATTACCGCCGCCGCGACCACGAGCGGCTCTACCAGGCGAACGTCACCTCCGTGCACGCGGTGGTCGCGACGCCCGGGCGGCACTGCTGGGTCGAGCACGACCAGGTCCCGCAGGAGCGCGGCAGCGCCAACGTGCCGGGCGCGGTCGTGGGCGCCGTGCTGGGCGGGATCCTCGGCCACCAGATCGGCAACGGACGCGGCCAGGACGTGGCCACCATCGGCGGTGCCGTGGCGGGGGGCGCGATCGGCGCGAACGTCGGCCGCGATCGCGCCGGATCCGCGGGCTACGCGCAGGACGTGCAGCACTGCGAGAGCGTCCCGAGGGACGCCCGGACCGAGTACTGGGACGTCACCTACGACTTCCGCGGCAACGAGCATCGCATGCAGGTGACGGCGCCGCCGGGACGGACGGTGACCGTCAACGAGCAGGGAGAGCCGCGGAGCTGACTTTCGGCGAGCCGTGCAGCGCGAAGAAGAGCGCGAGCAGCAGGCACAGGGCAACGCTCCATCCTTCCGAGAAGAAGGACGCGCCGAACGCCACCATGTAGAGGGGCGGGCCGAATCGGTATTGCCGGGTGACCTGCGCGGCCTCCCCCCTCTTCTCGCCCGTCGCGTGCGGCGAAAGCAGGCGCCTCGAGGCATGCCGCCACAGGGCGTCGAAGGCGAGCGAGATCGCGAGGAACGTTCCGGTGTACAGGTTCGCGGCTACGCGGGCTTGCGGGTCGAGCAGGTAGTCCGCGAGCAACGCCGTTGGGAAAGGCACGAACGTGACGAAGAGCAGCAGGAGGCCGTTCCAGTAAAGGAATGGATGGTCGTTCCTCGTGATCAGCGCGAACACCCAGTGGTGGTGCACCCAGATCACGAGGATGGTCGCGAAGCTCGTGAGGAACGCGAGGTAGCTCGGCCAGAGCGCCATCAACGCGTGCGTGAGGCCGTGCGCCGCGACCTGCTCGTGCCCGGGCACCTTGATCTCGATGACCAGGAGCGTCATCGCGATGCCGAATACGCCGTCGCTGAACGCTTCGACCCGTACGGTCTGGCTTTCCTCGGCCCTGCCGGCGGGATTCGGCGGGCTCAATAGTGCATGTCGATCGCGAGATCGAGGGTTCGTCCGTCGTACTTGAAGCTCGCCGCGGCGAACGAAGGCGCTCCGATCCAGCCCCTCGCATCGTTGGAGAAGCCGTAGCCTTCCCTGGGAATGCCCAGAGCGTTCACGTCGAGCTTTCCGTTCATGTTCTCGTCGTGGATCACCCCGAGCGCGTAGGTTCCCGGAGCGATGTTCTCGAAGTCGCAGCGTGCCTGCGTCTCGCGGACCTTGATCACCATGATGTTGGTCGCCGAGCGCAGGAACTCGACCGGAAAGCCCTCGGCCGATTCGAAGAGCGCGCAGGCGACAGTGCCCGTGCTGTTGCGGATGTCCAGGACTCTCACGTGGATCCCGGGGCACGGAGATTGCCCGAGCGCGGCGCCGGGAAGACTCGCAAGTGCCAGTCCCGCGAGGAGGGCGGCGATGGTGTAGAGCATGATCTTCGGCTCCGGCGGCTGCTAAGTGCGACGGTGCCATTGTCTGCGCAACCGGGAGATCGATCTGTGCGATGCCGCTCATAAGGCAGTCGCTATCGCGGCCCCGCTGTGTTCGGTAACGCACAGACCATCGCGCCGGCGGACCGCATGCTCTGGCCGGCAATTTCGATGCCTCAAAACCGCGCCTGCCAGCCAAGGGATCCAAGATGAAAAGCACCTCGTGCCGCAGCAATCCATTCCGCAGCGACCGCCCGCTGGCCGCCGCGAAGAGCGAGCGAGGCCGCCGCGTCATGCGCGCCATCGTTGCAATCGCCGCGTCGGTTCTCGGTTCGACCGCCGCATGGCCCCAGGTAGCGCCCAATCTCGGCAGCGCCGGCGCCTTCACGGTCCTGGGCAGGAACGCCATCCCGACTTCGGGCACGGTCACCTGCACCGATACCGGCCCCGGGATCGGCATCGTCGGACAAGTAGGCAGCACTTTCAACACCATCACCAACACCGGGTGCACGATCTCCGGGCCGATCGTCGCCCCCGTCGCGGCCGGTGTCGCGAACGATTTCGATGCTGCGCTCGCCGATATCGACCTCGTGAACCCGGTATGCGCCGGCGCCATTCCGATCGTCACCACCACGCTCGCGCCCGGCGTCTACTGCTCCGCGGCAGCCACCACGATCGGTGCCGGCGTGACCCTCACGCTCCAGGGGAACGCGACCGACGTCTGGATCTTCAGGGTCGGGACCGGTGGCCTGGGCGCCCTCACGCTGACCGGAGCGAGCGTGGTGATGGGTGGCAGCGCCTCGCCGTGCAACGTGTACTGGAAGACGACCGCGGCGGGCATGACGGCGACCGATTCGACCTTCGTGGGGACCGTCCTCTCGGATGCCGCCGCCACCGTGACCCGAACCCACTGGATCGGACGAATGATGGCGAGGACGGACGCGACGCTCACGGACCCGCTGCCCATCACCGGCTGCGCGGCCGCGGCGGCTCCCGGGGCCTCGGCCACGCCGACCCTTTCGGAATGGGCGATGGTCCTGCTTGCCGCGCTCCTCGCGATCGGGGGCTTCGCAGCGATGCGCACGCGAACGATGCGGTCGTAGCACAGGCGGGGCGCGCGAGCGCCCCGTCTTGCTGAGAGCCCTTCGTCCATGGCGCGCTTCTTCACCCTCTTCGTCGCGATCGTGCTCGCGCTGTTCGCCGTCGAGCTGCTTCGGCCGGTACAAAGCGCCGTGGTGATTCCGTGGACGGATGCGCTCGCGCGCATCAGCGCTTTCCTGGTCTCGATCTTCGATCCCCACGTCGCCGTGTTCGGCAAGGTCCTGCAGAGCACCAGCAACGGCTTCGCGATCTCCATCGAAGCGGGATGCAACGGCATCGAGGCGGCGATCATCCTCGTCGGCGCGATGCTCGCCTTTCCGGCACCGTGGAGCCACCGGGCGATCGGCATTCTTGCGGGCCTCGCAGCGGTGCAGGCGCTGAACATCGTGCGCGTGGTGAGCCTCTTCTACCTCGGCCAGTGGAGCTTCGAGGCCTTCGAGTGGGCGCATCTGTACTTGTGGCAGGCGCTCATCATGCTCGACGTGCTGATCGTCTGGCTCGTCTGGACGCGGGCGCTGCCCTCGGCTCGTCCCTCGGCCGATCCCGCGCCCCGACCCGGGTCGACGGCACCATGACGGTGGCGCGCCCTTCGTCGGTCGGAAGGCTCGTGCTTCGCACCTTCCTCTGGCTCGCGCCCTGCTTCGCGGCCTGGTATCTCGGCGCGCGGTACCTCGTCCCCTTCGTCGGGGCGCTCGCGCGGGCGTTCGTCGAGCTGTTCATATCCGGTCTCGTGTCGGGCGTGGAGCGGCAGGGGCTCGACCTGGTATTCGTGACGACTGTCGAGGTGCACGTGGCGGCCAGGCAGGTCGGCCTGCTCCTGGTGGAAGTGAATCCCCTGCTCTACTCGTACGGCCTGCCTTTGTTCGTCGCGCTCATGCTCGCCGCACGCGCGGAGTGGTGGAAGATCCTTGCCGGCGTCGCCGTGCTGCTCCCCTTCCAGGCATGGGGAATCGCTTTCGATTTCCTCGCCGAGATCGTGAGGAGCGGAGCCGACATCTCCGCGCGTGCGGGCCTGCTCGGCTTGCGCGCCGAGCTCGTCGCCCTCGGCTACCAGGTCGGAAGCCTCATCTTCCCCGCGCTCGTCCCGGTGGCGCTGTGGGTGGCCTTCAACCGGCGGCTCGTCGACGGCGTGATTCGCTCACCGGCACCCGGGATGCGCTCTCCTGCAGGGAACGTGCGTTGGCGAACAGACCCGCCGGACGATGCTGCGTAGTCTGGGCCCTTCACCCAAGGAGCCCAGAATGAAAACGATCCAACGCGTCATCCCCATGCTTGCGATCCTCGCCGCCGCGAGCCTCATCGGCTGCGCCTCCACCCCGAAATCGGAGGGCACCGGCGAGTACGTCGACGACAGCGTCATCACCACGAAGGTGAAGACCGCGCTCCTCGAGGAGCCCACCCTCAAGTCCGCCGAGATCAACGTCGAGACCTTCAAAGGCACCGTGCAGCTGAGCGGCTTCGTGAGCTCGCAGGAGAACGTCGACACCGCACTCGCCACGGCGAGGCACGTGAACGGTGTCACGTCCGTCAAGAACGACATGCGCCTCAAGTGAGACCGGCGCCGGCCGGAGTCGAAGGGCATCGAACATGAATCCCGTCACGACCTTTCTCGTTTTCGCGCTCGTGCTCGCCGGCCTGGCGGCCGGCCGATGGATCGACCCCTATCTCGCGCTGCCGCTCTTCGGCATCGCGGCCATCGTCGCGATGTCCCTGAAGATGGCCAACGCCTGGCAGAAGTTCGTGATCCTCAGGCTGGGGAAGCTGCAGAGCGTCAAGGGGCCCGGCATGTTCGCGCTCATCCCGGTCGTCGACAGCGTGGTGGCCGTGATCGACGAGCGCATCCAGACCACCGCCTTCAATGCCGAGCAGGCGCTCACGAGGGACACGGTCCCCGTGAACGTCGACGCGATCATCTTCTGGCACGTGCACGACGCCGAGAAGGCGGCGCTCGCGATCACGAACTACCGCGAGGCGATCGACCGGGTCGCGCAGACCTCGCTGCGCGAGATGATCGGCTCCTCGATGCTGGCGGCCCTTCTGTCCGACCGCAAGGAGGCGGACGGGCAATTGAAGGACGAGATCGGCGCGAAGACCGCTCCGTGGGGCATCACGGTGAGCTCGGTGGAGATCCGCGACGTCGCGATTCCCGAGGCGCTGCAGGACGCCATGTCGCGCCAGGCGCAGGCCGAGCGCGAGAAGCAGGCGCGCGTGATCCTGGGATCGGCCGAGGCGGCGATCGCCGGCAAGTTCGTCGAGGCTGCCGATATCTACGTGGGCCATCCCGCGGCGCTCCAGCTGCGCGCCATGAACATCATTTACGAGACGACGAAGGAACGCGGAGCCACCATCCTCATTCCGAGCTCCATGGTCGACAGCCTGAACCCGTCGACGGCGCTCGCGCTCGCGCTCGCGGGCAGGGCCGCGCAGGATCCGGACGTGGTGCCGCCGCCGCGAGTCGCCGCCTGACGGCGGCGCAGGCGCCTCAGAGCGGGTTTCGCCCGCTGATGACGCGCAGGAGGACCACGATGACGGCGACCACCAGGAGGACGTGAACCAGCCCTCCCATGGTGGTGGAGGTGACCATTCCCAGGATCCACAGGATGACCAGGACGACGGCGATGGTGTAAAGCATGATTTTTTGTTCCTCTATCGAGCGGGCCGCGGTTGCGACGCTCTCCACTCTGCCCTTCTTCCCGCGCCTGCTCTGTGCGATATCGCGCATAGCCTTCGAGTCGCGCTCGCGCGATCGCGCATCCCGCTATGTGCGGCATCGAACCGACAATCGCCCGCGCGGGGCGCAGCCTTCGACGCAAGGGAGGAATGAACCATGCGTTACCTGCTTGTCGCCTTGTCGCTCCTGCTCGGGGCCGCGATGCCGGCCCGGGCCCAGGTGAGCCTCGACATCCATTTGCCCGGAATCGATCTCGGCATCAACGCCGCCACGTACCCGCAGCTCGTCCTGATCCCCGGCTATCCCGTCTACTACGATCCGCGAGCCGCTTCCAATTACTTCTTCTATGACGGCCTCTACTGGGTGTACCAGGCGGACACGTGGTATGCGGAGCACCTGGTACAACGGGCCGTGGGACGCGGTGCGGCCCGCGGACGTGCCCTTGTACCTGCTGCGCGTTCCCGTGCGCTACTACCGCCAGCCGCCATCGTACTTCCACGGATGGAGCGCCGACGCGCCACCGCATTGGGGCGAGCACTGGGGCAACGACTGGGAAAAGAGCCGCTCCGGCTGGGACCAATGGGACCATCGCTCCGTGCCTCGCGCCGCGCCGTTGCCGACTTATCAGCGCCAGTATTCGGGCAATCGTTATCCGCGCGCGGCCCAGCAGCAAGTCGCGATTCGCGCGCAGAACTACAAGTACCAGCCGCGCGAAGCCGTGACGCGGCAGCACTTCCAACGGCCGGCCGCCGCGCCGCCGCATCAGGCACCTGCCCAGCACCGGCCTGCGACCCCGCCGCCGCGTTCGAAGCCGAGCTCGCCATCGCAGCATCCGCAGCCGGCCGAGCCACGGCGTGAGCCGCCCGCGCAGCACGCACAGCCGCAGCAGGCGCATGCGCCGGAAGGTCGAGCGAACGAGGACAAGCCGCACGGCGAGGACAAGCCGCACGGCAAGGGCGGCGAGCGCCAGGAGGAATCGCACGGCAAGGGCCCGGAGAACAAGAAGGAAGAACACGACTCGGGCCGCCAGTAGCGCGCTCGCGTCGCAGGTCAACCCGGAGGGTATGCCGTTCCCTTCCATCGCAGAGGAGCAGGAATCATGAAGAAAAAAGCAGGGATGCTCGCCGTTGCGGCGATGCTGTGCGGCGGGGCGTTCTGCGGCGCGGCCTGGGCGCAGGGCTCGGCGCAGACGGTGGAGATCGTCAAGGTCGACGTGCAGAAGCTTTCGGCCGGATATCGCGCATCGAAGGTCATCGGAAGCAGCGTGATGAACGACGCGAACCAGGCGATCGGCACCATCGACGACCTCCTCATCAGCACCGATCGCAAGGACCCGTATGCCGTGCTTTCCGTCGGCGGCTTCCTGGGGATGGGCACGCACCTGGTCGTCGTGCCTTACGCGAGCCTCGAGGTGATCGGCGACAAGGTGATCTTGCCGGGCGGCACCAAGGCGACGCTCGGAAAGCTGCCGGAGTTCCAGTTCGCCGCGAAGTGATCCGCCGGCCGGCGATCGCTAAGTCGATCGTGCGCCGGCAAACCAAGGGAGACGAAGACAATGCAGCTCTGGAAAAGGTCGATGATGGCAGCCGCGGCGAGCGCGCTCGCGATGGTCCTCGCCGCTTGCCCGCAGAACGAGGGCCCGGCCGAGCACGCCGGCAAGCAGGTCGACAAGGCGATGGACAAGGCGGGCCAGCAGATCGAGAAGGCGGGGGAAAAGGTCCAGGACGCGGCAAAAGGCGAGGACAAGAAATAGGCGCTTCCCGCTCGCGTCGGAAGGCGGATTCCCCGCGGTGGTGCCGCCGGCATGAGCCGTCCGGCGAACATCGGCCGCGGCAAGCCGCGCGATGAGCCGGATGAGCGGCCTGGCGGGCAAGCCCGCCACGGCGGAGATGCTGGTCGACGTGCCCCGCCTGGTCACGGCCTACTACAGCCGCGTGCCGGACGCTTCGGTGCCGGAGCAGCGGGTCGCGTTCGGCACCTCGGGCCATCGCGGCTGCTCGTTCGACGGCACGTTCAACGAATGGCATGTCCTCGCCATCAGCCAGGCCATCTGCGATTACCGCAGGCGCAAGGGCATGGGAGGGCCACTCTTCCTCGGCATCGACACGCACGCCCTGTCGGTCCCCGCGTGCGCCAGCGCCCTCGAAGTCCTCGCGGCCAACGGCGTGGAGGTCATGCTCGCGGCGCAGGACGAATACACGCCGACACCGGCGGTTTCCCATGCGATCCTCGCCTACAACCGCGACCGCGATGCAGGCCGCGCGGACGGCATCGTCGTCACCCCCTCGCACAATCCGCCCGACAACGGCGGCTTCAAGTACAACCCGCCCAACGGCGGTCCGGCGGGCGACGACGTGACGGGCTGGATCGAAGCTCGGGCCAACGGCTTCCTGGAGAACGCCCTGCGCGGCGTGAAAAGGATCGCCCACGAGCGCGCGTTGCGCGCGCCCACCACCCATCGCCACGATTATCTCGCCGCATACGTGGGCGACCTCGGCACCGTGCTGGACATGGAAGCGATTCGCGCCGCGGGCATCCGCATGGGCGTCGACCCGATGGGCGGGGCCGGCGTCCACTACTGGCCCGCGATCGCCGAGCGCTACGGCCTCGATCTCACGGTCGTGAACGAAGTGGTCGATCCTACCTTCTGGTTCATGCGCGTCGACTGGGACGGTCGTATCCGCATGGATCCGTCGTCGCCCTCCGCCATGCAGGGGCTGATCGGCCTCAAGGATCGCTTCGACGTCTGCTTCGCGTGCGACACCGACCATGATCGGCACGGGATCGTCACCGCCAAGGCCGGCCTGCTGCCGCCCAATCATTACCTCTGCGTCGCCGTTCATTACCTGTTCCGGCATCGGCCCGGGTGGCGTTCGGATGCCGCAGTGGGCAAGACGATCGTGAGCAGCCGCATGATCGACCGCGTCGCGGCGAAGCTCGGCCGCGAGCTCTACGAGGTGCCGGTCGGCTTCAAGTGGTTCGCCGACGGCCTGCTCGACGGCTCGCTCGGCTTCGGCGGCGAAGAGAGCGCCGGAGCGACTTTCGTCCGCACGAACGGCGCCGCATGGACGACGGACAAGGATGGCATCGTGCCTGCGCTCCTTTCGGCCGAGATCACTGCGCGCATCGGCCGCGACCCCGGCGACATCTATCGCGAGCTCGCATTCGAGCTGGGCGATTCCGTCTACGATCGTGTCGAGGCGCACGCGACGCCGAAGCAAAAGCGGATGCTCGCGCAGCTCTCGCCGCCGCAGCTGCGGTGCGCGCAGATCGCCGGAGAGGAGATCGAAAGCATCCTCACCCATGCCCCCGGCAACGGCGCACCCATCGGCGGCTTGAAAGTGACGACCGCGAGCGCGTGGTTCGCCGCACGCCCGTCCGGCACCGAGGACGTCTACAAGATCTACGCCGAGAGCTTTCGCGGGACGGACCACCTGCGCCGCATCCTTGCGGAAGCGCAGGCCATCGTCGACGACGCGCTGGCACAGGATCCGTGAACGAGGGCGGCACGCCTCCCGCGGAACGTCGGAGCCCGGTCGCGCCATCGATGCCGCCCGAGCGTGCGTCGGGTGCCGCACAGACGGCGAGGCTCGGCGCGCCTATCTTGAAGGAAGTGTTCCGTCGGGCTTCCTTCTTTTCCTCGACGCACCTTCAGGAGAGGCATGCATGCTACGAAACATCCAGGAGATGGAGAGCTTCGCGATCCGCGCAACCGACGGCACCGTCGGCCATGTGGTGGATTTCCTTTTCGATGACGAAAAGTGGGCCATCCGCTACCTCGTCGTGGACACCGGCAACTGGCTTCCGGGCCGCAAGGTCCTCATCTCGCCGATCGCGGTCGGCCGCCCCGAGTGGGCGGAAAAGGTGTTGCCGGTCCTGGTCACCAGGGAGCAGGTAAAGGCGAGCCCTGGCATCGACACCGAGAAGCCGGTTTCGCGCCAGCACGAGATGAGCTACATGGCCTTTTACGGCTACCAGGAGTATTGGAGTGGCAACGCGCTTTGGGGCGCCGTGCCTTACCCCTCGATGATGACGCCGCTCGCCGCGCGCCCGCTCTACGGACCGGCCGATGCGGGCCCGAATGCCCCGGCGAGCGTCCGCCGCGACGCGGCAGCGCGGGCCGAGGATTCGGATCCTCACCTGCGCAGCTGCAAGGTGGTGACGACCTACGCCATCGAGGCGAACGACGGCGACATCGGTCACGTGCAGGGCCTGCTCGTCGACGAGGAGACCTGGGCCATTCGATACATGGTCGTGAACACCAGCAACTGGTGGCTCGGCCACCAGGTCCTCATCGCGCCGCAATGGATCCGGGACGTGAGATGGTCCGACGCGACCGTGTCGGTCGATCTGTCGCGGCAGGCCGTGAAGGACGCCCCGACATACGACCCGGGCGCGCAGCTCGATCGCGACCAG
>Ga0134126_10000278_pt1 | contig 66310 bp, 67 predicted proteins | sample KB31752_FD_96881 | JGI IMG/M metagenome (GOLD analysis project Ga0134126, IMG submission 96881) | Terrestrial soil microbial communities with excess Nitrogen fertilizer from Kellogg Biological Station, Michigan, USA - KB3-175-2 | ecosystem: Environmental > Terrestrial > Soil > Unclassified ...
GCGACGCGCCGCGAATCGCGTCCCTCAGCCGATGGAGCCGACCATCTCCAACTGAATCAGGCGGTTGAGCTCCACCGCGTACTCCATCGGCAGCTCCTTCGTGACCGGCTCGATGAAGCCGTTGACGATCATCGCGGCCGCCTCGTCCTCGGTGAAGCCGCGCGAGCCCATGTAGAAGAGCTGGTCGTCTGAGATGCGCCCGACGGTCGCCTCGTGCGCGACCGTGACGTGCGGGTTCTGGATCTGGATGTCCGGCCACGTGTCCGAGCGCGATTCGCCGTCCATCATCAGCCCGTCGCACTGAACGCGCGCTTTCGAGCCGGCCGAGCCCGAGCCCATCTTGACCAGGCCCCGGTAGCCCATGATGCCGCCGTCCTTGGAGATCGACTTGGCGAGGATGTTGGAGGTCGTGTTGGGGGCCATGTGCACGACCTTGGCGCCCGTGTCCTTGTGCACGCCCTTGCCGGCCACGCCCACGTTGAGGTGGTCGGCGCGCGCCCCCTCGCCCAGTAGGAAGGAGCCCGGGTAGAGCATCACGTACTTTGCGCCCATCGAGCCGCCGACCCACTCGACGGTGCCCTCGGCGTCGACGACGGCGCGCTTGGTGTTGAGGTTGTAGACGTCCTTGGACCAGTTCTGCACGGTCGTGTAGCGGGCCTTGGCGCCCTCGTGCACGAAGATCTCGACCACGGCAGAGTGCATCGAGTTGACCGAGTAGGTCTGCGCGGTGCAGCCCTCGATGTAGTTCACGTCCGAGCCCTCGTCGGCGACGATCAACGTGTGCTCGAAGGTGCCCTCGCCGGCGCCCTCCATGCGGAAGTACGCCTGCAGCGGGAGGTCGACCTTGACGCCCTTGGGGACGTACAGGAACGAGCCGCCCGACCAGACGGCGCCATGCAGCGCCGAGAACTTGTTGTCCTGCGGCGGCACGCATTTGTTCATGAAGTATTTCTGGACCAGCTCGGGGTACTCGCTGATCGCGGTGTCCATCGAGCAGAACAGGATGCCGAGCTTGGCGTACTCCTCCTTCAGGCCCTCATAGACCGGCTCCTGGCGCCACACGCCGACGACGCCGGCGAGGTGCTCGCGCTCGGCCTGGGGGATGCCGAGGTCCTCGTAGGTCTGCTTCATCTCCGCCGGGACTTCGTCCCAGCTGTTGTAGCGACCGGCGGTCGGAGGGGAGTAGAGCACGAGGTCGTCGAGGTTCAGGCCGCTCAGGTCCGGACCCCAGTTCGGCATCGGCTTCCGTTCGAAGATCTCCAGTGACTTCAGCCGTTTCTCGGCCATCCAGTCGGGCTCGCCCTTGATCTTCGACAGCTCGGCGACGACCTCACGCGAGATGCCCTGGCGAGCGTGCAGTTGCCCCTGGTCGTCCTCGACGATCGGGCTGGGCTTGGTGATCTTCGTGCGGTCAATCGTTGCCATGAGGCTCCTTACCGGGGGCTGTCAGATCCTTGGCGCAAGCGCTCGGTCAATCCCGTGCGCTGAGCTAGGAATTGTAACGCGAGCGCGGTCGCGAACCCGTGGCAGCGCCGGTTTTTGCGGCTCGGACGGCCGCTGACAGCCGCGCCCGCCGCTGGCACCAGGGCTCAGGAGGGCCAGTCGTTCTCGCCCGTGACCGCGCCGCGGACGGCCTTCAGGTTCAGCAGCGCGCACTTGCGCCGCGTCGCAGAGACCGGGATGCCGAGCAGCTCGATCATCCAATCGGCACCGAGCTCGCCCACCTCGGTGAGCTCCATGCCCTTCAGCTCCTCCGAGGCGATTGATGCGGAGGCCTGCGAGATCGCGCAGCCCTGCCCGTGGAAGCGGAGGTCCTCGATGCGCCCGTCCTTGACGCGAATGTGCACGCCGAGCTCGTCGCCGCAGAGCGGGTTGTGCTCGAGCGCCTCGAGGTCGTGTGGCTCGAGCTCGCCGAAGTTGTGCGGGTGCTTGTAGTGGTCGAGGATGTAGTCGCGGTAGAGATCATCCATGGCGCTCGGCGAGGAGTCCCGCCCTGCCCTCCGATCTCATAGGGCTTGCGCCGGCCGCCCATGGCCGGGCCCTTCGGGCCCTCATAGTCCGAAGACCTCGCGTCCGGCCAGCAGCGCCTGCACGAGCGCGTCGATGTCGCTGGCCTCGTTGTACACGCCCACCGAGGCCCGGGCGGTGGCGCCGACGCCGAGGCAGCGCATCAACGGCTGCGCGCAGTGGTGCCCGGCGCGGATGCAGACGCCGCCGCGGTCGACCAGCTCGGCGACGTCGTGAGGGTGGATGCCGTCGAGGAGGAACGAGGCCAGGCCGCCCCGGCGCTCGGCCTCGGGCGGACCGACGACGCGCAGCCCCGGCACCTCGCCGAGCCGGTCGAGCATGTAGGCGATCAGCGAACGCTCGTGGGCGCGAACGCGCTCCATGCCGAGCCCGTCCAGGTAGTCCACGGCGGCCGCCAGTCCGACGGCCTCCGAGATCGGCGGCGTGCCCGCCTCGAACTTGTAGGGCAGCTCGTTCCAGCTGACCGACTGGAAGTCGACCGACGCGATCATGTCGCCACCGGTGAGGAACGGCTCCATGCGCTCGAGCAGCTGCTCGCGCCCGTGCAGCACACCGACGCCGGTCGGGCCGAGCGCCTTGTGGCCGGTCCAGGCGTAGAAGTCGGCGCCGAGGGCGCCGACGTCGACCGGCAGCTGCGGCACCGCCTGCGCGCCGTCCACCACCGACACTGCTCCGGCCGCGCGCACGCGCGCCGTCATCTCGGCGACCGGGTTGATCGTGCCGAGCACGTTGGAGACGTGCGCGAATGCGACCAGCTTGACGTCGCCTCGCGCGAGCTCGGCATCGAGGGCATCGAGCGAGAGCTCGCCGCGGTCGTCCACCTCGAGGTAGCGCAGCTCGGCCGAGCGCTCGCGGCACAGCACCTGCCAAGGCACGAGGTTGGCGTGGTGCTCCATCTGCGTGATCAGCACCGCATCGCCGGGATTGATGTTGGCGCGCCCCCACGAGTACGCCACGAGGTTGATCGCCTCGGTCGCGTTCTTGGCGAAGATCGTCGCGCGCGGCTCGGCGCCGACGAACCGCGCCACGCGCTTGCGGGCATCGTCGTAGGCGGCGTCGGCCTCCTGGGCGAGCGCGTAGACGCCGCGGTGCACGTTGGCGTTGTGGGCGCGCAGGTGCTCGGCCTGCGCATCGATCACCACGCGCGGCTTCTGCGCGGTCGCGCCCGAGTCCAGGTAGATCAGCTCGCGCCCGCCGAAGCGGCGCTCGAAGATCGGGAAGTCGGCCCTTACGCCGAGCGAGGACTCAACGACTGGTGGCATAGGCCTCGATGTCCTCCCGCGCCGCCGCCAGCTTGTCGGCCACCTTGGCGCGCACGAGCTCCTGGAGCGGCTCGTCGTCGAGCTCGGAGATCAGCGGCTCGAAGAATCCCTCGACGATCACGCGCACCGCGGTGGGGCGGTCCAGGCCGCGCGTCTGCATGTAGAAGATCGCTTTCTCGTCGAGCTCTCCGACCGTGCCACCGTGCGAGGCCGAGACGTCGTCGGAGGACACGAGCACCGACGGGATCGCGTCCACGCGTGCTTTGGGCGAGAGCATCATCGAGTGGATCTGCAGGTAGGTGTGGGTCTGCTGCGCGCCCGGGTCAATCTGGATCAGGCCCTCGAAGCTCGCGCGGCTCTGGCCGGTGGCGGCGCCGCGCCAGTGCACGTCGCCGCCGGAGGGGCCGGTCTCGTGCAGGTCGACCGCGAACATGTCCAGGTGCTCCTGCTCCTCGGTGAAGAACAGCCCACGGAAGGCCATGTCGCCCCCGGGCTCGGAGACGGCCAGCTCGAGGTGCTGGCGCACGAGGTGGCCGCCGAGCAGCGCCGGCAGCCAGTGGCAGTAGGCGTCGCGGCCGACGCCGACGAAACGCGTGGAGACGTCGTAGACCTCGCCAGAGCCCCAGTCCTGCACCTGAGCCAGGCGGCAGCGGGCGCCGTCCTGGAGGTAGAGCTCGAAGGCGCCCGCATGCAGAGCCTGCCCATCGAAGTCCTCAGCCAGGTCGTACTCGTGCACGCGGAAATCGCTCGTCGGTGCGCCGAGCACGAGCGTGCGCCCGTACTGCGCCACGCCCGGCTGCTCGATCGCGTAGACGATCTCGAACGGCTCCTCGACGACCACGCCGGGCGGCACGTACAGGAACGCACCGCCGCTCCAGAAGGCCGCGTTGGCCGCCTCCAGCTTGTGGCGGTCGAACGGCAGGCGCTTGGAGTACCAGGGTGCGACGAGCTCACCGTGCTCGCGGAAGGCGTCCTCGAGCGAGCACAGGATCACGCCGCGCTCGCGCAGGGCCTCGTCGAGCTCGACGTGCACGACCGTGCCGGCGCTCTGCACGATCCGCCCGGCGCGCGGACGCCCCGGCAGCGTGCGCCCGACGACGTGCGGGATCCGCCCGGGGCCGGGCTCGTCCGAGTCGTTGGCGAGCGCGTCGAGCTCGAGGCCCTCCAGGCTCGTCGTCCAGAAGCCCGATCGGCGCCAGACGGGCAGCTCGAGCTTCTCGAACGCGTCGCGTGCCGCCTCGCGCAGCTGCGCCAGCGAGCGACCGTCGCCCGCGCCGGCGCCGTGCAGCGCGTGATACAGGGTCGCTTCGCGGTGGCGCCCGGCCTTCATCGCAGCCGGCGCCGCGCCGCCCGGCGTGCCCGTGCCGCCGGGGCTCGCGCCGTTGGGCGTGGGGACGGCGCCGTTTCCCCCGCTGACGTCGGCCATCGGGCCGTCCGCCTCAGACACCGCTGTCACCGGCGGCCACGGCGTCGGCCTCGGCGCCGCCGAACTCGCGGCGGATTTCGTCATAGCCCTCCCGCTCGAGCCGCTCGACCAGCTCGACGCCGCCCTCGAGCACGATCCGCCCGTCCATCATGATGTGCACGAACTCGGGCTTGACGTAGTGGAGGATGCGCTGGTAGTGGGTGATGATGAGGGCACCCAGGCCCTGCTCGTCGTGCAATCGCTGGACGCCCTCGGCGACGGTGCGCAGCGCGTCGATGTCGAGTCCCGAGTCGGTCTCGTCGAGGATCGCCACGTCGGGCTGCAGCATCGCCATCTGCAGGATCTCGGCGCGCTTCTTCTCGCCGCCGGAGAAGCCGTCGTTGAGATGGCGCGAGGTGAACGAGCGATCGACGTCGAGCAGCTCGATCGCATGCTGCAGGTGCGTGCGGAACTCCTTGACCTGGATCGGGTCCTCGCGCTTGGCGTTGATCGCCATGCGCAGGAAGTTCGCGACCGAGACGCCCGGAATCGAGACGGGATACTGGAAGGCCAGGAACAGTCCGGCCTTGGCGCGCTCGTGAGGCTCGGCCTCGGTGATGTCCTCGCCCTTGAACGTGACCGTGCCCTCGGTGATCTCATAGGAGGGATGGCCGAGCAGCGTGCTCGCGAGCGTCGACTTGCCCGATCCGTTCGGACCCATCAGGGCGTGGATCTCGCCACGCGAGATGCTCAGGTCGACTCCCTTGAGGATCTCGCGCTCCTCGATGCGCACGTGCAGGTCTCTGATCTCTAGGTCGGCCATGTTCTCCGTTCGTGCTCCAGGTGTCGGGGGATTTGCTCAGCTTGCGGATGAAACAGCTCGCCCGACGGCGCCGAGCGACGGCAGCGCGGGGCCGGTCGAGAGCGGACCGGCCGGCAGCGACGGGCCGAGGACGAGGTCGGCGAGCGTCGTCTCCTGCAACGTGCGCACGATCGAGAAGCGCACGCGGGTCCACAGGAGCTTGGTCGGGCAGACGTGCCCAGGGTCGGTCTCTCGCGCGCAGACGATCGAGCCGTCGGCGCCCTCTGTGATGCATTCGATCGGGGCGATCGATCCCTCCAGCGCCTCCACGACCTCGGCCATCGTGATCTCCGTCGGCGAGCGCGCCAGCAGGTAGCCGCCGCGAGAGCCGCGCCGGGAGTCGACCAGGCCGGCCTTGCGCAGGCGGGCGACGAGGTGCTCGAGGTAGGCGAGCGGCAGCCCGCCGCGCTCGGCGATCTCGGCGAGCGGGAGCGGTTCCTCGCCGGCCTGGCGGGCCAGCTCCACCATCACGCGCACTCCGTACTCGGACTTGGTTGAGAACATCATTCGCTCGAATACCTACCTGGGCGCTAGGGTATCAACCGGCCGGCGGCGTCCCGGCTCATCCGAGCAGCTTGCGTACGTCGTGCGACAGCGCTTCCGGGGTCAGCTGTTCGAGCTGGAAGATCACGCGCTCGCGTCCGACTCGATCGAGCAGGAACACCGACGCCGAGCGCGCGAAGCGAGCGCGTCCCGCGCTCGCCGGGACGATGTGGAAGGAGCGCCACACCGGCCGCAGCTGCTCGAGCGAGCCGCTCAGGTAGCGCACACGGCCCACGAGCGAGGCGCGCGCGAGAAAGCGCCGCACATGTGTCGGGGTGTCCACGCCCGGATCGCCGCTGATCAGCAGCACGGGCGGCGCCTCGCCCAGTTCGTCGAGGGCGCCGCGGATCTGCTGGGCGATCACCTCGCACGGTGCTCCGCACGTCGAGTAGACGAACGCGACGATGACCACACGCCCGCGATAGCTCGCCAGAGAGACAGGTGCCCGAGCGCCGCCGAGCACTTCGGTCAGCCTGAAGTCCGCCGGCCTCGGCAGACCGGCCGGAAGCGCGGCGCCGTCGAAGCCCGAAACGCCCGGAGCCTGCGGGGAGCGCACAGGGGCTGTGGTTCCCGACCCGCCCGACGAGCAGCCGCCCGCCAGGCAGGCGAGCGTCGTCACGAGCGCAAGAGCCGTGAGCGGGCTCGGAGCGCCGTGCGCCGCGCCGGGCGACCGAGAGCAGCCGCCACGGCGCTCGATCGAAGCTGTTCCCCGCATATCGACGACGATGGCAGACCGACGCTCGGCGGACGTCGGTACGCCCCACCGGAGGTCCACGTCACGGCGCTATACTTTTTGAAGTTAATAAAACCTGACCATGGTTTAGGAGTTTCACGATGAGTCCGTCCGGAGCCGAGCTGCTTCGCCAGATCAAGAGCCGGATCGAGGAGATCGATCCCTCGACAGTGCACGAGCTGCTCGAGGAGGGCGTGGCGATCATCGACGTGCGCGAGACCGAGGAGTTCGGCGCCGGCCACCTGCCCGGCGCAAAGCACGTTCCCAAGAGCTACCTGGAGACGCGCATCGAGGGCGTCGTCCCCGACCGCGACGCGCACGTGGTCCTCTACTGCCAGTCGGGCAACCGCTCCGCCTGGGCCGCCCGCACGCTGGAAGAGGATCTCGGCTACACCAACGTCGCCTCGATGACCGGCGGGATCACGCTGTGGAAGGACCGCGGCTACGAGGTCGAGGTCCCGCGCATGCTCACGGCCGAGCAGCGCGAGCGCTACTCGCGGCACATGCTCGTGCCGGAGATCGGCATCGACGGCCAGCAGAAGCTGCTCGATGCGAAGGTGCTGCTGCTCGGCGCCGGTGGCCTCGGCTCGCCCACCGCGCTCTACCTGGCAGCCGCCGGCGTCGGCACGATCGGCATCGTCGACGACGACGTAGTCGATATCTCAAATCTTCAAAGGCAGGTGATCCACTCCACGCAGCGGATCGGGATCCCCAAGGTCGACTCCGCCGAGGAGTCGATTCACGCGCTCAACCCGGACGTCGAGGTCGTCAAGTACCAGACGCGCATCGACGCCTCCAACATCGTCGAGATCATCAAGGACTACGACGTGGTCGTCGACGGCGTCGACAACTTCCCCACCCGCTACCTGCTCAACGACGCGACCGTGCGCCTGAGGATCCCGGTCGTCTCGGCCTCGATCCTCGGCTTCGATGGTCAACTGTCCGTGTTCAAGCCCTACGAGGGCCCCTGCTATCGCTGCCTCTTCCGCGAGCCGCCGCCGGCCGAGCTCGCCCCGTCCTGCGGCGCCAACGGCGTGCTCGGCGTGCTCCCCGGGACGATGGGCCTGTTGCAGGCCACCGAGGTCGTCAAGCTGATCGTCGGCATCGGCGAGCCCGCGATCGGGCGCCTGCTGCTGTACGACGCGCTCGGTGCGACGCTGACCGAGGTCAAGGTCCACCGCGACCCCGAGTGCCCGATCTGCTCGCGCGACCCCGAGGACATCGCCGACGAGGAGCTCGGCGTGTTCCCCGATTACGAGGCTTTCTGCGCAGCAGCAGGCTAGGCGCTAGGCTGGCGCGCTGGAGATGGCCACGATCAAGATCCCACCCGTGCTGCGCGCGTCCGTCGGCGGCGAGAAGCAGGTCAGCGCCTCCGGCGAGAACGTCGGTGCCGTGCTGAGGGATCTCGCCTCGAGCCACCCCGCAACCGAGAGCCAGCTGTTCTCGGCCGACGGCCAGCTCAACCGCTACGTCAACGTCTACCTCAACGACGAGGACGTGCGCGTGCTCGACGGGCTCGACACCTCCGTCGGCGACGGCGACACGCTCGTGATCCTGCCGGCCATGGCCGGCGGCGCTCTCGGCTAGCTGCCGCCGCCGGCAGGTTTCGACGGCTGACCGACCCGGCGCGGCCGGCGCCTCCCGTCCCGCTTGCGTTCTTATTTTGATATATAATTATATATAATGTCGCCGGGAGAGCTGATTCGCCAACGCCGCCTGACGCTCGGACTGAGCCAGCGCTCGCTCGCGCGTCGCGCGGGCACGACGCAGGCGGCTGTCAGCCGGATCGAGCGCGGGCTGACGACGCCGACGTGGGAGACCGTTCGCGCGCTGCTGTTGGCGATGGGCTATGAGCCCGAGCTCGGGGTGCGCCGTCTGCGGGGGAGGTGGGACCCGGTGCACCTCGCCGCCTCGCTGGAACGTCCGCCCGGCGAGCGACTTGCGCTCGCGATCTCGGCAAACCGCCTCGCCGGACGCCTGCGCAGTGCCGGAGCGGAGGCGAGCGGTGCACGGTGAGACCCCGCTCGATGCCGAAAGCATCCTCGCGGCGTTGGCCGCCCACTCGGTGGATTACGTGATCGTCGGTGGGCTTGCGGTGCAGACGCACGGGCACGTCCGCACGACGGTCGACATCGACGTGTATCCGCGCCCCGAGCCGGTCAACCTGCAGCGGCTGGCCGCCGCGCTGCGCGAGCTCGATGCGAGGACGCTGAACGCCGGGAGCGAGGGCCTCCCTGTCGACGCAGCGATGCTGCCGCGTGCGACGCTGTGGCAGTTCGACACGCGCCACGGCTCTGTCGATGTGCTGCACGATGCGCCTGGAGCGCCGCCATACGACGAGCTGCGCGCACGAGCGTTGGAGATCGAGCTCGGCGACATCCGCCTGGCGGTCGCCGGGCGCGACGATCTGATCAGCATGAAGCGCGCGAGCGCCCGCCCGGTCGACCTCGAAGACCTCGCCGCCCTGACGGAGTTCGGCGACGCCGATTGAAGCCGACGATCGCCTGACGATCGCAGCCGCCGAACCCGAGGCTGACGATACGAACTGGTTCGTATCTGTGTCCAAGGCGCCGCCTGCATCTCGGCTCGCGGTTACCCTGCTCCGCGTCATGGGCCGCTCAGATCGAATCCGGCTACTGGTCGGCGCGGCGCTTGCGTCGTGCGCGGGCGGGCTGGTGTCGGCTGCGGTCGCGCTCGGCATGGCCAGCCACGCGGGCTGGCCCCACGCGACGCATCACAGGGGACACCCCAACAACGAAAGCGGGACGATGCGCGGCCTGGACGGGCGGCACAACGAGCTGCTCGGCGGCGACGGCAACGACACGATCTGGGCCGGGGACTCCGGCGACGTGATATGGGGCGACTCTCACCCGGGCGGGCAGCCCACCTCGCAGAAGGACCTCCTGCACGGTGGTCCCGGCAGCGATTGGCTCTACGCCAGCCATGGGCACAACGTGATCTGGACGGGCGCCGGCAACGACCACGTGGCGCTCGTCTATGGCTACGGGACCGTCTATTGCAATGGACCGGGACTGAAGACGCTCGTCGTGCGCTACCTGCCGGCAAACCGGCACTTCAGGCTCGTCGGCTGCGGGCGCAGGGTGCTCGACCGCTACCGCGCCTAGGCGCTCGGCTCAGGCCGCCGCCGTCTGCGGGGCTGGCTCGGCCTGCGGCGTGCCGCGGGCCGGCACCCGGCTCATCGCGTGCTCGGCCAGGGCCGTGATCGTCAGCGACGGGTTTACGCCGACGTTGGCCGGGATCGCCGAGCCATCGCAGACGAGCAGGTTCTCGTAGCCGAACACGCGCTGTGAGGCGTCGAGTACCCCCTGCTCGGCGTCGGGCGCGATCACGGCGCCGCCGAGGATGTGCGCGGTCGAGGGGATGTTGAACAGCGCCTCCATGATCGAGCTCTGCGCGATCCCGCCGGTGCGCTTGGCGAACCATTCGGCCGCCTGATTGGCGATCGGGATGAAGGTCGGGTTGGGGCGCTCCGGGTCCTGTTCGGTCTGCAGCCAGAACGAGCCGAGCGGGCCTTTGCGCGGGCGCAGGGCGATCGCGTTGTCGAGCGTCTGCATCACGAGCAGGATGATCGTGCGCCGCGACCAGTGCTTGGCGAACAGGACCTTCGCGAGGCGGCCAGGGTGGCGAACGAGCTGCGCGAGCAGCTTCAGCGGTCGGGTCACGCGGGTGCCGTCGCCGGTCAGCAGCGTGTAGAGCATCCGCATCGAGTCGCCGTCGTCGCCGTAGGTGACCGTCTCGATGTGCGTGTTCGGGTCGGGATAGATCGAGGAGGTGATGGCCACGCGACGGATCAGGTTCTCGGGGTAGTCCTCGGGCACGGTCACCGTCAGGATCGACTCCGAGTTGGTGCGCACCAGCTCGCCCAGCCGCGAGGAGATGCGCGGCAGCGAGCCCTCCAGGCGGCATTTCTGCAGCAGCCGGTTGGTGCCGAGTGGGCCCGCCGCCATGACGACTCCGCGCGCGCGCTGCACGCGCCGTTCCCTGCGCACCCACGCCCCCGAGCGGACCGATTCGACCTCGTAGCCGTCGCTGCCGTCGGCGGCGCCCAGCGGGCGCACGTCGATGACCGTGCGTTCGTGCATCACGCGCGCGCCGCGCTTCTCGGCGAAGTAGAGATAGTTCTTGACGAGCGTGTTCTTGGCCCCGTGCACGCAGCCGACCATGCAGCGTGCGCACAGCTTGCAGCCCGTGCGCTCGGGACCGTCGCCGCCGAAGAACGGGTCCGGCACGGTCGTGCCGGGCTGGCCGAAGTAGATCCCGACGGGCGTGCGTTTGTACGTGTCGCCCACGCCCAGCTCCTCGCCCAGCTCGCGCAGCAGCTGGTCGGCCGGGTCCTCGTGCGGGTTTTCGACCACCCCCAGCATCCGCTGCGCCTCTTCGTAGTGGGGCGCGAGCTCCCTCTCCCAGTCGGCCATCCCCGCCCACTGGCGATCCTCGAAGAACTGCCTCGGCGGGACGTAGAGGGTGCACGCGTAGCCGAGGCTGCCGCCGCCCACGCCGCAGCCCGAGACGACCGCCACGTCCTTGAAGTTGGTCAGGCGGAAGATGCCCCTCATGCCCAGGCGCGGGTTCCAGAAGTAGCGCCTGAGGTCGGCTGTGTTCTTCGGGAACTCGTTGTCGGCGAAGCGCCGTCCGCACTCGAGCACGCCGACTGAGTAGCCCTTCTCGGTGAGCCGCAGAGCCGAGACGCTGCCGCCGAAGCCCGACCCGATCACGAGCCAGTCGAAGTCGTAACTGTCCATTCTCGAGCCCATTGGCGCCGCTCCCTCGTCGCAGGCGCCGTCCCCCGGCGCTCGGCCATATTACCGGCTCTGGCTGTCTGGCCAGCCGGAGCCTGCCCCCCAATCGGATCGGTCAACTCGGAAGGGCGGCCCGGTCACTCGCGCACCGCCGCCACAAGCGGACCGCCTGCCTCCCTAGCGCCACGGCAACGACGGCGAGCAGAACGAGCACAGGCCAGACCAGACCCCGCTATATTCCGTGAAGTAATGGCGGTTGAGAGGCTGCGAAACCGGCCGTGCGGAGGCCGCTACGGCGACATCGTCAAGTCGATCGGCAACACGCCGCTGATCGAGCTGCCGAGCCTCTCGCCGAAGCCGGGCGTTCACATCTGGGCCAAGCTCGAGTCGCACAACCCGACCGGCTCGGTCAAGGACCGCGTGGCGCGTGCGCTGATCGAGGATGCCGAGGAGAAGGGCGCGATCTCGCGGGGGCAGACCATCCTCGAACCCACCTCGGGCAACACCGGCATCTCGCTGGCGATGATCGCCCGGCGCAAGGGCTACAAGCTGAGGGTCGTGATGCCCGAGAACGTGACCCCCGAGCGCACGCAGCTGCTCGAGATGTACGGCGCCGAGATCGTCTACTCGCCGGGCGACCAAGGCTCCAACGGGGCCGTGGCGATGTCGCTCGAGCTGGCCGCCGAAGACTCCTCGCTCTACATGCCCTACCAGTACGGCAACGAGGCCAACCCGAGCGCCCACTACAACGGCACGGCGCTCGAGATCCTCGAAGAGCTCGACGAGATCTCGGCGTTCGTGGCAGGGCTGGGAACGGGCGGGACGCTGATGGGCAACGGCAGGCGCCTGAAGGAGACATTCGGGGACGCCTGCAAGATCGTCGCGGCGGAGCCGATGCAGGGCGAGCCCGTGCAGGGTCTGCGCTCGCTCGACGACGGCTTCATCCCGCCGATCATCGACCTGTCGCTGCTGGACCGCAAGATCTTCGTGACGAACGCCGACGCGATCACCTGGACGCGCAAGCTGCTCGACGAGGAGGGCGTCTTCGCCGGCGTCTCTACCGGCGCGATCGCGAGCATCGCGGTACGCATCGCCGGAGAGCTCGACGAGGGCAACGTCGTGTTCGTCGTCGCCGACGACGGCTGGAAGTACCTCTCCAGCGGCATCTACACGCTGCCCGTCGATCAGATCGAGAACCTGGACGCGACCGTCTGGTGGTAGGGCGCGCGTCCGACGCGCCGCGCCGGCCGAGATTCACGAGGCTCGCGTGAGGATCGCCGGCGAGCTGCTCGCCGAGATCGTCGCCCACGCGCGCGAGAACCCGCGGATCGAGTGCTGCGGCATCGTCGCCGCGCTGCCCGGCGGCGAGGGCTCGGCGAGGACCGCCACCCGCGTCTACCGCGCCGAGAACGTGCACGCGAGCGCGCTCAAGTTCGAGATCGGGCCGATGGAGCTGTACCGTCTGAACGAGGAGATCGAAGAGGAGGGCTGGGAGATCGGCGCGATCTACCACTCGCACGTGCGCAGCGCGCCCTATCCGTCGCAGACCGACATCGGCTTCGCCGCCGGCTGGCCCGGCCTGGAGTGGATCATCGTCGGCCTGGCCGGCGAGAGCGAGCCCGAGGTGCGCTCCTACCTGATCGACGGGGCCGAGGTCGCCGAGGTCGCCGTCGAGGAGACGGCGAGCTGACCGAGAAGCCACTGATCTGCCCCGAGTGCGGTGCGGAGTATCCCCGCTCCGAGCGCTTCTGCGCCAACTGCGAGATGCCCCTCGTCTACCTGCCCGGCAGCGAGCACGGCGCGGCCAGCGAGCGCCAGCGCAAGGCGCGCAAGATCAAGCCGCAGTACTCCGAAGGACGCCTGGTCAAGGTCGCCCGCGCCAGCAACCAGCCCGAGGCCGAGCTGATCGAGGCGCTCTTGCTCGAGGAGGGCATCCCGAGCATGTCGCGGCGCTCGGGCGGCGCCGACGTGCCCGACTTCCTCGCCGCCGGGCCACGCGACGTGCTCGTGCCCGAGTCCGGCGCCGAAGCCGCCCGCGAAGCTCTAGACGGCGGCTAGCCGGCGCGAGGGTGCGTCCTCGGTCGCTCGCGTACCGAAGCCGGGAGACACTCGCACCGCTCGCATCCCCGTTTCGGCCAGCACGCCACGCTCCCTGCGTCCTTCCCTCGCTTGGCCGGCCACCGTCTAGAGGCGGGGCGGGATGGGCCTCAGTGCTTGACCAAAGGGCCTGCGGCGGCTCAGGCGAGGACGGGCTGACCGGCGCCGGCGCCGGCTTCGCTCGTGATGGCGCGGATCTCTTCGGAGGCCCGCTCGAACTCGGCGTCTGAGAGCACGGGCGTGCCCTCGAAGGGCAGCTCGCGCTGCAGCTCGATCCATGGCTGCGTCGCGGTGTACTCGTCCTTGACCTTGACGGTCACCGGCCGCGGGATGCGGTAGGTGCGCAGCAGCAGCACGTGCAGCGGCTGGTGCCGTCGCCAGCCGAGGCGCTTTTCGGCGTAGTCGGGCGTCCACACGTAGAACGGAGAGAGCGCGTCCACGCAGCGGGGATCGGCGATCGTGAAGTGGTCCGCGACCTCGGCCCACGCGCGGATGCGCACGCGATCGGGCTGCTGCATGGGGGCGCCCGACGTGAATGCCTGCAGCAGCGGCTCGCCGTCGCTCCACACGCCCTCCTCGAGCGCCCGGCGCAGCTCCGGCTGGTGGGACTCGCGCACGAGATCGCCCGTCTGGTGGTCGAAGGTCGGATAGAGGAAGAACCGCTCGTGCGCGAGGCGCACAGAACGGCCCGGTTCACGGATTCCGCCCTTGCGGAGCGTGAGGAGCTGCTCACCTTCCGCTAGCGCGCGGACGGTGACGGCCCATTCTCTGAAAGCAATTGGCATAGAAGGATGAGGCTGGGGATGCGTCTCTATCTCGCCCGCCTGCCGTCCGATTCGACGGGTCACGAGCCCGTTAAAGATACGAAACCCAGGCGGAAATCCCAAATCCCCTGCAAACGGCCCTGTTATTCGAGCGGCCCCGGACTGTCTGCGCAGCCAGTTCTGCCGACAAGGCGCGCCAGGGCGGGATTTCAGACTCTCATCGAGGTGGCCCGAAGCCGCCCCCGCCGGGCGTCTCGATGCGAAGCCGCTGACCTGGGCGGAGCACGCCGGTGACCTTGCCCGGGAGCGGCTCGCCGTCGAGCTCGTCGCGGCCGGGCGCTCCGGGCTCGCCGCCCTCGGCTCCCGGCGGGGGGTGCCGGCGCCGCTCGGCGATCAGCGAGAAGGACATCTGCCGCAGCGCCTGCAGCTCTCGGATCACGCCGTCGCCGCCGCGCCTGCGCCCGGCGCCGCCGGAGCCGCGCCGCAGCGCATAGCGCAGCACGCGTAGCGGGAATTCGCGCTCGAGCGCCTCCACGGGCGTGTTGAGGGTGTTGCTCATGGCCACGTGCACGCCGCTGGGACCGTCGGCGTCGGCGCACGCGCCCTGACCGCCGCCGAGCGTCTCGTAGTAGGTGAACGAGTCGTCGCCGAGGGTGAGGTTGTTCATCGTCCCCTGCCCCAGCGCCCGGCCGAAGGCGCGCAGCACGAGGTCGGCGACGCGCGAGGAGGTCTCCACGTTGCCGGCGGCCACGGCGGCGCCCGGCCGTGCGTTGAGCAGCGAGCCCAGCGGCGCGCGCACGTCGATCGGGCGGTAGGCGCCGGCGGAGGGTGGGATGTCGGGGTCGGTCAACACGCGCACGGCGAACAGGCAGGCCGAGCGCGTGACGGCGAGCGGGCAGTTGAGGTTGCCCGCGTGCTGTGGCGCGCTGCCGTCGAAATCGAGCACCAGGCGCTCGCCCTGCACGTCCGCGCGCAGCCGCAGCTCGAGGTCGCCCTCGGGCGCCTCGAGCGCGTCCTCCGCGCGACGCGCCCCATCCGGGAGCGCCGCCAGGCACGCGCGCGTACGCCGCTCGGCGTAGTCGAGCACGGCGTCGGTCGCCTCGCGCAGGCGCTCCGGGCCCAGACGCGCAGCCAGCCCCGACAATCGCAGCGCGCCGATGCGATTTGCGGCGAGCTGCGCACGCAGGTCGGCGCGCCGCTCCTGCGGCTGGCGCATGCGTGCGACGAGCTCCTCGATCGCCTCCTGGTCGAGCACGCGCGGCGAGATCACGACGCCCTCTTCGGCCAGCGTGTGGCTGTCGGCCGGCATCGAGCCGGGCACGCGCCCGCCGACGTCGGCGTGGTGCGCCCGGCTCGCGGCGAAGCCGAGCAGCTCATCGTCGGCGAACACGGGCGTGATCACGGTGATGTCGGGCAGGTGGGTACCGCCCTGGAACGGGTCGTTGAGCACCCAGGAGACCCCGGGCAGGTGGCGCTCGCCGAGGACGGCGGCCACGGCGGCCGGCATCGAGCCGAGGTGCACGGGGATGTGCTCGGCCTGCATCACCATCTGAGCGTCGGCGTCGAACAGGGCGGTAGAGGCGTCGCGGCGCTCCTTGATGTTGGAGGAGTGGGCCGAGCGGATCAGCGCCACGCCCATCTCCCCGCAGGCGGCGCGCAGGGCTCCGGCGACGACCTGCAGCTCGATCGGGTCCAGCGCGCTCACGATCACGGCCTCGCGGACCCTCGCCTGTCATCCGACTCCAGGCGATCGCGGGGGCGGCGGCGCTCGAGCGCGCAGGTGCCCTGCTCGTCGACGACGCCGGACCATCCGGGCGGTACGAGCAGGGTGGCCTCTGGAAGCGCGCACAGCGCGGGCCCGCTCACGTCGGTGCCGGGCGCGAGCTCGCCGTGCAGGACCGTCGCCGCGAGCGCCTCGCCATCGAACACGATCGAGGCGGTCGAGGTCCGCGGCCGGGCGTCGGCGTCGACCTGCGGTCGCAGCGCGGGCGCCGATCCCCACACGGACACGCGCACGTTCACGAGCTCCACGGCGGCCTGCTCGTCCCGGTAGCCGAAGCGCTGCTCGTGGGCGAGGGCGAACGCCTCTCTCAGCACGGCCGGCTCGGGAGCGATCGCCTCGGCCCGAGCCTCGACGGGCAGCTCGAAGGACTGCCCGGCGTAGCGCAGCTCGTAGAGGACACGCATGCCGGCGCGCTCGTCGGCGAGCGCCGCCTCGGCGTCGGCGATCAACTCCTCGCAGGCGCGGCGCAGGCGCTCCCGGGTCAGCTCCGCGCCGCTCAGCATCAGCGTTCGCGAGACGTCGTGGCGGGGTGCGGCGGCGGCCAGCCCGAGCGCGCTGAGCACGCCGGAGGCGCGCGGGCACAGCACCCGTCGGATGCCGAGCTCCTCGGCCATGGCGCAGGCATGCAGCGGCCCGGCACCGCCGAAGGGCATCAGCGCGTAGCCGCGCGGATCGATGCCCCGCTCGACCGTTATCAGCCGCAGCGCGCCGAGCATCTCGTGCTCGGCGACGCGCACGATGCCCTCGGCGCAGTCGAGCGTCTCGATGCCGAGCTCGCGCGCCAGTGCCTCGACGGCGCGCTCGGCGGCGCGGCGGTCGAGCACGAGGCCGCCGGCGAGCGGCGAGTCGGCGAGCACGCGCCCGAGCAGCAGGTTGGCGTCGGTGACGGTCGGCAGACCAACGCCTCCGGTGTCGGTGCCCCCGCCCAGCCCGTAGCAGGCGGGGCCGGGGTCGGCGCCGGCGCTCTGCGGTCCCACGCGCAGCGCTCCGCCGGAGTCGCGCCACGCGATCGAGCCGCCGCCGGCGCCGACGGTGTGGATGTCGAGCGCAGGCAGCGCGAGCGGGCGCCCGGCCACGACGCGCTCGGCGGTCTCGGCGACCTCGCCGTCGGCGATCAGGCAGACGTCGCACGAGGTGCCGCCCATGTCGAAGCAGAGCACGTCGCGCTCGCCGGCGAGCTGGGCGAGCAGGAGGGCACCGCCGACGCCGCCGGCGGGACCGGAGAGCACGGTCAGCGCGGCATGGGCGGAGGCGCGCGCCATGTCGGTGAGCCCGCCGGAGGACTGCATCACCTGCGGCTCGAGCAGCCCTCGCTCGAGCGAGCGCTCGGCGAGCGTGGTCAGGTAGCTCTCGAGCAGCGGCGAGAGTGCGGCGTCGAGCGCGGTGGTCGCGGTGCGCTCGTACTCGCGGAAGGTGCCCACGACCTCGCTCGACAGCGAGACGGGCACGTCCGGCAGCAGCTCGGCCAGCAGCTCGCCCAGCAGCCGCTCGTGGCGCGGATCGGCGTAGGCGTGCAACAGCGCCACGGCGACAGCCTCAGGCCGCGACTCGGCCAGGCGCGCCACCAGCTCGCGCGCGGCAACGGGCTCGAGCTCGCGCAGAACGCCCTCCGGCGCGATCCGCTCGGGCGCGGCGAAGCGCAGCTCCTGTCCGACCAACGGCTCGGGCTGGCGATCGCACAGCCTGTAGAGGTGCGGACGCGCCTGGCGTCCGAGCTCGATCACGTCGGTGAAGCCCTCGGTGGCGATCAGCGCGGTGCGAGCGACCCGACCCTCGAGCAGGGCGTTGGTCGTCACGGTCATGCCGTGGGCAAAGCGGCGTACCTCCCCGGCCTGGGCGCCGGCGCGTTCGAGCACCAGCTCGACCGCTTCGAGCACGCCGCGCGCCTGCTCAGCGGCGGTCGTCGGAACCTTCGCCGTGTAGACGGAGCTGGCGCCGCCGTCGCGATCGCCGCCGACCAGCACGGCGTCGGTGAAGGTGCCGCCGACATCGACCCCGAGGAGCACGCCTCGGAGCCTACGTCACGACTATGCGGCGGCCAGCTCCCGGTCCTCGGTGTCGGCGAGGTGCTGGTGGGAGGGGCAGTAGCCGTTGTGCGGCAGCGGCACGCGCTGGCAGGCCGCGCCCTTGCGCGTGGTGGCGCGACACTGCGGCGGCGCGCCGCTGACGGCGGCATAGCCCTCGTGCGGGTGCAGCGCGATGTACTCCTGCGCGAGCTGCACGTAGCGGCAGACGACCTGGTGCACGTGCGACTGCGCCGACATCGGGAAGTAGTTGCGAATATCGGCGAACAGCGTGCGCTCGGGGCGCGCGAAGTAGTGGCGGTCGGTGGCCAGGCGGGTGACGACGGCCTCGCATGCGCGCACCACGGCGCTGTGGTTGGCGCCGGCGGGCTCACCGGGCGGGGCAGGCAGGATCTGGGGAGCGAGCTCCCGATAGATGGCGCGGCTGAACTGGTACATGGTTACTCCTGGCCCTCCTTCTCGGTTGGAGCAAACCCGCCTGCTGTTGAAGACGCCGATCGCATCGGTTCCTTCTACGCACCTGAACACGCCGCCGATCTCAAAAGGACCGAGATAAAGACGTAAAGGCGATTTTTTTATCTAGATGGACACCCCCGCCTGAGGCTGCGGGCGCGTGCTGGGCCCGATCCTCAGACCCACGTCTGCCAGACGACATCGCCCGCCCGCGCCGGCTCGCCTTTGTCCGCGCCTGCGTGGTCGCTCACGACGGCGTGGCGCAGGTCGAGCGCAGGGTCGCGCTCGGGACAGTCGCTGCGTTGGTGCGCGCCGCGACTCTCGCTTCGCGCGAGCCCGCATCGGGCCACGGCGCGCACGAGCGGGTGGGGGCTGTCGAGCAGGCGCGACAGTCCGTCGGCGCTGCGCACGATGCCGGCGTCGCGCCACAGCGCGGCGCGCGTGTCGCGGTCGGCGATGGCCGGCGCGGGCAGGCCCGCCAGCTCGTCCAGCTCGGCCGCGCTCGCGCGCGCCGCGTCGGCAGCGTCGTCCGGCCCGGGGTCGCCGAGCGCGTGGACGACGGCGCGCCGCGCGAACACGAAGCACTCGCTGAGCGAGTTGGAGGCGAGCCGGTTGGCGCCGTGCAGCCCGGTGCAGGAGGACTCGCCGACGGCGTAGAGGCCGGTCAACGTCGAGTGCGCGTGCGCGTCGGCCACGATTCCCCCCATCGTGTAGTGCGCCGCCGGTGCGACGGGGATCAGCTCGCGCACGGGATCGAGTCCGGCTTCCCGCAGGGCGCCCACGACGTTGGGGAAGCGGGCGGGGTCGACCCCGCGCATGTCGAGTCCGACGGAGCGCTCGCCGGATTCCTCCAGACGCGCCTGGATCGCGCGCGAGACCTCATCGCGGGGCAGCAGCTCATCGACGAAGCGCTCGCCGGTGTGGTCGTGCAGCGTGGCGCCCTCGCCGCGGATCGCCTCGGTCACGAGAAACCCCTCGCGACCCTCGACGCCGATCACGGCAGTTGGGTGGAACTGCAGCAGCTCGAGGTCGGCGAGGTCGGCCCCCGCCCGGTGGGCCAGCACGAGGCCGGTGCCCTGCGATCCCGGTGGGTTGGTCGTGCGCGCCCACATCGCGGCGCATCCACCGGTGGCGATCACGACGGCGCGCGCGGCGAGGACCTGGCCGTCCTCGCAGATCAGCCCGGCGCAGCGGTCCTCCCTGCGCCAGAGCGCGCGGGCGCGGGCGCCCTCGAGCACGGCGATGCGCTCCTCGGCGACGGCGAGCGCGGAGAGCTGGCGCACGACGCGCCGGCCGGTTGCGCTGCCGCCGGCGTGGACCACGCGGCGCACCGAGTGCCCGCCCTCGAGCCCCAGCGCGAGATGCCCGTCACGATCGGCGTCGAAGCGCACTCCCAGCTGCTCGAGGTCGTGCACGCACTCGGGAGCCTCGCGCGCGAGGATCTGGGCGGCGGAGTGACGCACGAGGCCGCGCCCGGCGCGCTCGGTGTCCCGCAGATGCAGCTCGATGCTGTCATCGGCTGCGAGCGCGGCCGCGAGGCCGCCCTGCGCCCAGTAGCTGGCGGTGCGCGCCAGCGGCGTGGCCGACACGAGCGCCACCGAGGCGCCTTCGCGGGCGGCGCACAGCGCCGCATACAGTCCCGCCGCGCCGGCCCCGATCACCGCTACGTCGATCCGGCGCGAGACCTGGCGCGAGACCGTCGCCGTGCGGGGGGCGGGCATCGCCGGAACCGTATCTTTCCGCCGCCGCTCGCCGTCAGCGGTTGCTGCGCTGTTTGGCGCCCTGGTGGGCCGGTTCTTCTGTCGGCTTCTGGGATGGCGTCGAGTTCGTGGCCGGCCGATTGTGGCCGAGCTTGGCTGTGATCGTGGGCACCGTGCTCGGCGGCACGATGCCGCCTGCGTTGCTGGGCTGCGCCGTGACGGTGGGGGTCGTCGTCTTCGAGCTCTGCGCACCGGCGACGCCCGTGGTCGGGGTGCCGGGGGTGGTGCTCGTTGGCGTCGTGGGCACGGCTGCGGCCGGCCCCGTGGTCGTGACGGTGCTCGTCGCGGCGACCGGGCTCGAGCCGGAGTCGCCGGCGAGCTTCACGAGCGCCGCGGCGAGCACGCCCAGGGCGAGCGCGCCGACGACGGCGATCGAGGCGATCGGCGCCCTCCAATTGGGCGTCGCGGCCAGTCGTGTGCGGGCGGCGGCGCCGCAGCGTAGACACCAGTCCTGGCGAGGGTCGAGCGGCGCACCGCACAGAGGGCAGGCTTCGGCGCCCGCTGGGCGGACGGAGGGCGCGCCGCTCTCACCAGCGTGCGGCGACCCGTTCCCGGGCGCTCGCTCGGCGGAGGCGGCGAGCGTCACGAACCGGTCGCCGGCGGGCGGATGATCTCCGTCGGCTGATCGTCGTCGCTCGCCGTGGGCTGCTCCTGCGGTCGCGCACTCGACGGCGGCAGCGGCGATCGTCCGGCGGCGCCTGGGGCCGCGGGCGTGATCGCATCGAAGGCCTGCGTGGCGGGCGTCCCTGCCGGGTGCGGTTGTGCCTGGCCGCCGGCGACGGCTGCGTGCTGAGCGGTGGCGGGGTCTGGCGCCGTCGGCGCAGCGGCAGCGCCGGGCGCGGGCGAGGCCGCGACGGCGCCCGATGCGGCCGTGCCCGGCCCGGTCGCCGGGCCCGAGGCGCCGGCGATCGGCAGGTCGCTGCGCCGGCTCATGGACAGGCCGCAGCTGGGGCAGAAGCGGTCTTCGCTGCTGTGGATCGCGGCGCACCGGGGACACGCCGTGATGCCGGCCTCCCGCAGCACGGTGACGGGCTGGCGCTCGGACAGGCTGTCCTCGAGCGCTCGCAGCTCGGCGTCGATGCGGCTCAGGGTCGAGAGCTTGGCGAGCACGAGCGCATCGTTGCGTTGGCCGAAGCGGTGCAGGCTGAAGACGAGCCCGCCGAGGTCCCGGTAGGCGAGCTCGCGCGCCTTGCGCAGAAATCGCGCGCGACGGCGACGGCGTCCGCGCGAGCCGAAGCCCGCCTGCGGCGCCTGTGCGAGGGCCTGGGGGTCGGATCCGTCCTCGCCCGTCGCCGACGTGGCGGCGGTAACGTTGGCCCCTGCAGGCGCGCTCGATGCGCCGGCTCCGGGCGGGCCGGCCGAGGGCCCGTCGGTGTGGGCCGCGCCCACGCCGGGCTGGCCCTGCGGCTGCTCGGGTGCGGCTGCGGGGGTCGTGGCGGATGTGTGGCTGTCCACGGCCATTCCATGCTACTCAGCGCGTCCCCGGGCCGCGCGCCATGCCTCGGCTACGCGCTGCGCCATGCGCGTCGCGGAGTAGCGCTCGGCGCTCGCCCGTCCGGCCACGCGCGGGTCGGCTTCGGCCAGCAGCGGCTCGAGCGCGGCAACCCAGCGCGCCAGCTCGAAGGGCGCGCAGAGCGTGCCGGGCACATCGGCCAGCGCCTCCTGGTGAACGCCGACGGGGGTCGCCAGCACGGGCACGTCGCAGGCGAGTGCCTCCAGCAGGGCGAGCCCGAAGCCCTCGCGCTCGGAGGGAACGAGCACGGCGTTGACGGCGTTGACGAGCAGCGGCACACGCGCCGGCTCGACGCCGCCGAGCGTGATCAGCTCGGCGCCGGACTGCTCCGCCAGCGCGACGGCCCGGTCGTGGCGCTTCTCGCGGCGCGCCGGGTCGGCCGCGAACAGGGCATAGCGTCCGTCCGGCGCGAGGCCGAGCTCTGCGCGCGCCTGTGCGCGGGGCAGCGGACGAAAGCGGTCGAGCTGGACGCCGCAGGGCAACACCTGCGCGCGGCTCGCGGCGCGAGCCGGCAAGGCCGAGCGCAGCGTCGAGGAGGCGACCGCGAGCAGGTCGACGCTCGGCAGCGCGGCGATCGTGAGCAACCGCGTGCGCGGATGGCTCAGGTCCGTTCCATGGAGGGTCAGCGCGCGCGCGTGCGCGGGGGCGGCGAGCGCGGGCCAGGCGGTTAGCCCGAAGTGGGCGTGGACGATGTCAAAGCGCCGGCCGGCGTCGCCGCCGACGGCGCGGCCGTGCCCGGAGGCTCGGGTTCGGCGCAGCTCGCGCGCTGCGTGCGCAAGCGCGGCGGCGCCCGGGGGAAACTCGTACAGCTCGACCTCGAACCCGTCGAGACGGCGCAGCGCGGAGACCTGGTCGCGGACAAAGCTGCCGCGCTCCGGGTGCGCGGGGTCGGGCCGCATGTTGGAGAGCACGAGCGCGCGCACGAGTCCACGACGGTAGCGCTCTGGAATGATGGGCCCCGTGGCAAGCCCGTCGCCGAGCCCATCCGATCCGCGCACGCGGCCGATCGGCGTGTTCGACTCCGGCGTCGGCGGCCTGACGGTCCTGCACGAGCTGCTGGTGCAGCTGCCGCACGAGGACTTTCTCTATCTCGGCGACACGGCTCGCTTTCCCTACGGCGAGCGTACGCCGGATGAGCTGGCGCGCTTCTCGGTGGAGATCGCGGAGGAGCTGCTGCGTCGGCGCACGAAGCTGCTCGTGGTGGCGTGCAACTCGGCGACGGCGGCGGCGCTGCCGAGCCTGCGCAGGCGCATGCTCGAGACGACGCTGGGCGTCGACGTGCTGGGCGTCGTGCGCCCGGAGGCCTCGCAGGCGGTCGCGACGACGCGCACCGGTCGGATCGGGCTGCTGGCGACGCCGACGACGGTGGCGAGCGGCGCCTACGAGCAGGCTGTCGCGGCGATCGACCCGCACGTGACGTTGTCCTCGGTTTCGTGCCCCGACCTCGCCGGGATCATCCAGGCGGGCCAGCAGTTCGATGAGCGCGCCGTGCGGACGGTGCGCGAGGCGTGCGCGCCGCTGCGCGAGGCCGACGTCGACACGGTGATACTCGGCTGCACGCACTACCCGTTGATCCGCCCGATGCTCCAGCGCCTGCTCGGACCCCGGGTCACGCTGGTGAGCTCGGGGGCGGCGCTGGCGCGTCAGGTCGAGCACGCATTGAGCACGCGAGCGCTCGGCAACCCTCGGCGCGGGGAGGGTGACTACGGCTTTCTCTGCACGGGCGACACGCGCGCGTTCCACGAGCTGGGCACGCGCTTCCTGCAGATGCCGTTGGGCGATGTCGAGCAGGTGCAGCTCGCCGAGGCGGAGGCGGCCGCGTGAGCTCCGTGCGCTGCGTGGGGGAACGTTCGTGACGGCGCAGGCGAGCGCCGCCGCACAGGCCGAGCGCAGCTACGGTCGTGCCCCGGACGAGCTGAGGCCTATCGAGATAGAGCCGGGCTTCATGCGCACGGCGACCGGCTCGGCGTTGATCTCCGCGGGGGAGACGCGCGTGATCTGCACGGCCTCGGCGGAGGAGAGCGTGCCGCGCTGGATGAAGGGCCGCGGCACGGGCTGGGTGACCTCGGAGTACGGCATGCTGCCCGCCTCGACGGGGCAGCGCAAGCAGCGCGACGCCACCCGCGGCCGCCAGGACGGGCGCACGGTCGAGATCCAGCGGCTGATCGGTCGATCGCTGCGTGGGGTCGTCGACTTCAAGGCACTCGGCGAACGCACGATCTACCTCGACTGCGACGTGCTGCAGGCCGACGGCGGCACGCGCTGCGCATCGATCACAGGCGCGTACGTGGCGCTCTCGCTGGCCTGCGCGCGCCTGCTCGAGCAGGGTCTGCTGGAGCGCTCGCCGTTGACCGGCTCGGTCGCCGCGGTCTCGTGCGGGATCGTCGGCGGACGCGCGCTGCTGGACCTGGACTACGCGGAGGACTCGACGGCCGAGGTCGACGCGAACGTCGTTATGACCGGCGACGGCGGCTTGCTCGAGGTGCAGGCGACGGCTGAGCGCACCCCCCTTTCGCGCGCACACCTGGACGAGCTCCTGGCATTGGCGGCGGGCGGCATCGCGGTGCTGCAGGACGCGCAGGGGCGCGCGATCGCCGCTGCAGCCGGCGAGGGGCAGCCGGCTTCGCCTTGAGGCTGTTGCTGGCGACGCACAACGAGCACAAGCGGCGCGAGCTCGCGCGGCTGCTGCCGAAGGCGGCAGGTGGGGCTGAGCCCTGGCGGCTGGAGATGCTCCCGGACGAGGTGGCGCTCCCGCCCGAGGACGGCGCGACGTTCGCGCAGAACGCCCTCGACAAGGCGCGCGCGGCGGCGGCGGCGACGGGCCGGACGAGCATCGCCGACGACTCGGGCATCGTGGCGGCGGCGCTCGGCGGAGCGCCGGGCGTGCGCTCTGCGCGCTATGCGGGCGAGCACGCGAGCGACGAGCAGAACCTGGCGAAGCTGCTGCGCGAGGCCCCGGCCGGCAGCGGCCTGGAGTATGTCTGCGCGATCGCCTACGTCGATCCGGCGAGCGGGATCGAGCGGCTGTTCCACGGCCGCTGTGCGGGGACGGTCGCGCAGGCGCCGCGTGGGGAGCGCGGCTTCGGCTATGACCCGGCCTTCCTGCCCGAGGAGGGCCCGAGGGAACTGACGATGGCGGAGCTGAGCGACGAGCAGAAGGACGCGATCAGCCACCGAGGGCGCGCGGCACGCGCGCTGTTCGAGTGGTTGGGCGAGCGCGCTAGAGCAGGTTGATGGCGGCCGCGATCGCGACGGCCAGTCCGAGACCCGCGTAGCCGTTGTATCCGCCGAGCAGCAGCAGCAGCCCGGTCAGGAGCGCGACGAGCACTGTCACCAGCCAGGCGATCCGGGTGACGCTCATCGGAGCATTGTGGCGGATGGCCCGGTGCCGGCGCCCGCGACGGGGCCGAGTCGCCGCCGTGAACCAGTCCACGCGCGGCTTGCGCCGTGTCCGTGCGTGGTGTTAGCGTCAACAAACCGGTTTCACGAACGAGGAGGATCCAAGTGACGAAGGCCGAGCTGGTCGACCAGGTGGCGGATCGCGCCGATCTGACCAAGCAGGATGCCGGGCGCGCGGTGGACGCGGTGCTTGCCACCGTCGAGGACGCGCTGCGCCGCGGCAGCGAGGTCACGGTGGCGGGATTCGGGAAGTTCCACGTGAGTGATCGGGGCGCGCGGATGGGCGTCAACCCCCGCACGGGCGAGCGCATCCAGATCGCCGCCAGCCGCGTACCCCGCTTCACGGCGGGCAGCGGCCTGAAGAGCGCGGTGAAGGGCCGCTGACCGGGCCGCAGCCGTTCGGAGACCTGCTCGCGGCGCGCGTCGCCGAGCGCGAGTCGCAGATCGTGCTCGGGCTCGACCCGGACCCGGGCGCGTTGTGGCCGGATCTGGGCGTCGGCGAGGCCGACGAAACCGACCTCGAGCGCGGGCGCGAGCCGGCGGCGCGGGCGGCGCGGGCGGTGCTCCGTCACTGTCGTGCCGTGATCGACGCGACCGCACCGGCGTGCGTCGCGGTCAAGCTCCAGCTGGCGCGCTTCGAGCTGATGGGCGCCGCCGGCTGGCAGGCGCTCGCGGAGGTCGCGGCGCACGCGCGCGGGCACGGCCTGCTCGTGATCGCCGACGGCAAGCGCGGCGACATCGACGTCAGCGCGGGTGCGTACGCGGCGGGCATGATCGAGGGCCTCGACACCCCGTTCGGCAGGATCACCGGCCTGAGCGCGGACATGACCACGGTGAACCCGCTGATGGGTGTCGACGCGCTGGCGCCGTTCGTGGCGGCCGCGCGCGCGACCGGCGCGGGAGTGCTGGTGCTCGTCCGCACCTCCAACCCGGGCGCGGCCGACCTCGAGGACCTGCGACTGCAGGACGGCGGCGCGGTGTGGGAGCGGATCGCGGCGATCGTCGAGGCGCTCGGGGCGGATGGCATCGGCGCAGAGGGGCTGAGCGACGTGGGCGCCGTCGTCGGCGCGACCGAGCCGGCCCACCTGCACCGTGCGCGCGAGCTGATGGCGCACGCGACGTTCCTGCTGCCAGGCGTGGGCGCGCAGGGCGGGCGCGTGGAGGATCTGGCGCCGGCGTTCGCCCCGGGGCGCGCGGGGGGCCTGATCACGGCCTCGCGCAGCATCGTGGGCGCCCACCTCACGCGCGGCGGGGCTGGCGCCTCCGAGGCGCCGGCGGCGGCGGCGCGCGCCGAGGCCGAGCGGCTGCGCGAGGCGGCGTGGGCGCTTTCGGCCGTGCCCGCCTGAGTGTTCGTGGGTGCGGCGGGCGTTCGCTAGCCTTTGGTCCGCGCCGCGGCACGCCCGCGGAGGGATCGGTTGGAAGGTGCACGGCAGCCCACCATGATCATCACGGTCACCCTCAACGCCGCGATCGACAAGTCGCTCTCGGTGCCCAACTTCCAGCTCGGCAGGCGCCACCGCACGGTCGAGCAGCGCACGATGGCGGGGGGCAAGGGCGTCAACATCGCGCGTACGCTGAAGGCGCTGGGACAGCCGGTGATCGCGACGGGGTTCGCGGGTGGCGCGACGGGCACGCACATCGTCGAGCAGCTCACCGAAGAGTCGATCCTCAACGACTTCGTGCGCATCCGCGAGGAGTCGCGCACGAACACCTCCGTGCTCGACCCGACGACGGGCGAGCAGACGGAGATCAACGAACGCGGACCGGCGGTCACAGAGCGCGAGGTCGAACTGTTCCGCGACAAGCTGCTCTACCTCGCGCGCGGCGCGGCGATCGTCGTGTTCGCCGGCTCGCTTCCCCGCGGCGTCGAGCCCGACCTCTACGCGGGCCTGATCCGCGACCTCGAGCGCCTGGAGGTGACGACGGTGATCGACACGGACGGCGAGCCGCTGCGTCAGGCGGCGCGCGCCGAGCCGGACGTCGTCTCGCCCAACGTGCTCGAGGCGGAGGAACTGGTTGGACACGAGTTCGCGGGCGAGGAGGAGCGCCTGCAGGTCGTGCGCGAGATCGCCGCGATCGGCCCGCACGAGGCGATCATGACGCTCCCGGACGGCTGCATCGCGCAGCTGCGCGTCGACGGGCATGCGCACGCCAAACGCGCTCGCATCAAGGAGCGCGAGCCGATCGCCCGGCGCGGCTCGGGAGACGCTTTCCTGGCGGGCTACGTGGCGGCGCGCTACGAGGGTCGCCCGCCCGATCACTGCCTGCGTCTGGCTGTGGCCTGCGGCGCGGAGTCGACGGGTCGCCTGGAAGCTGGACTGATCGACCCGCGCGAGGCCCGGCGCCTGATGGGCGATGTCGAGCTCTCGCCGATCGAGCTGCCGGCGCAGGTCAGCTGACGCTCAGCCGCCGGCGACGTCGCGGCGGAGGAACACGAGGTAGGCCGCGGCCAGCGACGGCCCGGCATAGAGCGCGCAGACCCACAGCGAGTGCCAGATCGGCGCCCAGTCCGTCGGCGTGCGCAGCAGCCCGTGCCAGCTCTGGAACTGTTCGGTCAGCAGGTAGGGACGGATTCCCTCGAGGCCGGGGATCTGGGCGACGATGAACAGCAGGATCACGACCCCCACGGTGCCGACGACCGAGGCGGCGCTGTTGCGCGTGGACGTGGAGAGCAGCACGCCGATGCTCGCCACGGTCAGCAGCGGGATCAGGTAGCAGGCGTTGGCGGCGAACACGAGCAGCAGGCCCCTGGGCGCGGAGACGACCGTGCCGGAGTAGGTGGTGATGCTGTTGAAGCCCCACGAGGCCACGCCCGCGACGGTGGCGACGGCGGCCGACAGGAACACGGCGATGACCGCATAGAGCATCGCGGCGAGCGCCTTGGCGGCGAACACCTGACCGCGATCGACCGAGCGCGTCAGGATCGTCTTCAGCGTGCCGTTGCCGTCCTCGTTGGCGACGACGTCGCCGGCGACGAGCGCGGCGATCAGCGGCAGCATGAACACTGACAGGAACAGCAGCATCAGCACGGGAGTGGCCAGCCCGGACTGGCTTATCTGTGAGGTGAAGATGCTGTCGCCGCCGCGCCCGTGATCGTGCGGCTGGCGCAAGTTCTGCACGAGAACGAAGATCAGCGGCAGGGCGACGGCGAGCCCGAAGCCGAGGTAGGTTCGCTTCTGCGAGATCAACTTGCGCACCTCCCAGCGCCAGATCGTCACCGTGCTCGGCCTGCGCAGGCGCGCCCGCAAGGGGGCGGCGCCGGCTCCGGGCGCGACGCTGGCGGCGCTCACGCGACCTCCACGGCGGCCTCTGCGCCGCCGCCGGTGCGCTCGGCGTCGTGCGCGCCGTTGCCCTCGACGCCCTCGGTCAGGCGGAAGAACAGATCCTCGAGCGTCGCCAGCTCGGGGGTCAACGCGAGGATGCCCACACCGGCGCGTGCGAGTGAGAGCGAGAGCTCCCCAACGACGCGCTCCTCGGCCTGGAATGCGAGCCCGGTCTCGCTCTCGATCACGTGCTCGACCCCCTGCTGCGCGCGCAGCACCAGCGCCGCCTGCGCGTCGTCGGTCGTACGCAGGCGGTAGCCGGCGCCGCCCTGGCGGCGCAGGTCGGCGAGCGCGCCCTCGTAGACGACGCGCCCGCGGTCGACGATGGCGACGCGATCGCAGAGCTCTTGCACCTCCGGCAGCTGGTGGCTCGAGAGCAGCACGGTGATGCCCTGATCGGCGAGGCGGCGGATCAGCAGGCGCATGTCGCGCATGCCGGCGGGATCCAGGCCGGTGGCCGGCTCGTCGAGGATCAGCAGACGCGGGCGGCGCAGCAGCGCGGCGGCGATCCCCAGGCGCTGACGCATGCCGTGGGAGTAACCGCGCACGCGATGGCCGGCGCGCGGCGTGAGCTCGACGATCTCCAGCACCTCGCCGATGCGCCCGCGCGCGCCGTCGCCGTCGAGCGCGGCCAGCAGCTCCAGGTTCTTGTGCCCCGTCAGGTAGGGATAGAAGCGAGGCGCCTCGACGAAGCCGGCGACCCCCTCGAGCGCCCGCGCGCCGTGGCGCATCGGGTCGCGCCCGAACAGCTCGACGGTGCCCTCGCTCGGGCTGATCAGCCCGAGCGCCATGCGCAGGGTCGTTGTCTTGCCGGCGCCGTTGGGGCCGAGGAACCCGTAAACGTCCCCGGCACGAACGTTCAGGTCGACGTGATCGACCGCGAGGACCTCCTTGTAGCGCTTGACCAAGCCTCGCGCCCGGACCGGCAGGGCCTCGTCGCCCCGGACCACGTCCTCGCTCGCTCGCGTGCTAGCCGGCACGCCACGCTCCCTGCGTCCTCGTCAGGAACGACGATCCCTCCGTCGCTCGCTGGTGAAGCCGCGCCCTTGCGCGCACGCCTAGAGCCCTCGTGCGACTGCCTCGACGGCCGCCGGCGAGAGGGCCCCGGCGAGCAGGTAGCGCACGCCGCCCCGCTCGAATGTCAACAGCGTGCCGAGCGACGTCGGTAGCTCGGTCGCGGTCGCTTCACCGATCTTGACCTTGGGCAGCTGTTCGGGCAGCTGTGGCGCCTTCTCGCCCGGCTTGGTCTGGCTTTCGGCGACGGCGACGGCCGTGATGCCTTCGCCGCGCACCGTCAGCTTCGGGTGCTCATCGGCACCCGAGCTGCGCGGGCGCGCCTGCTCGGCTTCCTGCCCGCTCGGCAGCGTGAGTTCTTCGACCTTCGCGTCTGCGGGGGCCTTCACGTCGAAGACGGAGTCGGGCACGGGGCCATAGGAGACCGAGCTTGCGGCGAGTTCGATCACGGGGCTGGAGCTGGTCGAGGAGAACAGCGCCACGCGCAGCGGCACGCCGTGCAGGGCATCCCAGGACACCTCGGCAGCGCCGAGCAGGCTGCCGCCTTCCTTGGGCGTGATGCGCTCGGTGTAGGCCGGCTGACCGGCGACGTTGGTGGGCTTCGCGCCCGAGACGTTGACGTGCTCGACCTTGGCGATCGCTTCTTCGATCTTGGCGACGCTCGGGACTTCGTGCTCGTCCGAGCTGCTCGGGGGCGTGGGGCCTGCGCTCGCGCCTTCGCCCGCGGGTGGCTTGACGCGGTAGAGCGTGTTCGACGATGCGTCGTAGACGGTCAGGGCGTGGTTGTCGTAGAGCACCTGCGTGTCGCCCATTTCGGCCTGCAGCTCAAGGCGGATGCGCCCATCCTTGGCGATCCAGAGCCGGCCGGAGGCGCCTGCCACGAGCGGGCTGGAGGAGAGCTGGCCGCCCTGCCCGTCCGCGCTGGCCAGGTTGGCGCCTTCGAGCAGGCGATCGGTCAGCTTGATCTCTGCGCTCACGCCCTCGACCGGCGGCGCGGTGAGCGCATCGTGCACGGCCTGGGCGAGCGGCTTCGGTGGCGGCGTCGGCCCGGACCCGAGGGCGAGCGCCAGCGCGGTCAGCGACCCGCCGAGGACGACGACGAGGGCGCAGAGCAGCAGCAGGCGCGAGAGGGGGAGGCGGCGGAGGATGTTCACGACGACGCTTCCATTGGTCTTTGGCCCCCTCTGGGGACGGGTCTCGATGCAACTTCCAGGTTAGCGCCGGACCTAGGCGCCGGCTAAAGAGGCGGGCGAGGAGTCGCGCCCACGTGAGCCTCGCCGAGCGCTTCGATCGACCGTTCCCCGGCCCCAGACGATATGTTCTCGCGCGCATGGTCATCGTGATCGTCCTCAGCTGGGCGCTGCTCGGGCTTGCCGTGTTCTTCGTGGCGATGCGCGGCGGTCCCCGCGGCGCACGTCAGGCGCTGCACACCGAATCGAAGGCCAGCCGCCGGTCGGTGACGGCAGGGGTGATCGTGCTGTTCGCCTTCGGCTTGTCCGTGCCGGCGATCGTGCTGGCCTTCAACGGCGAGCACAAGGCAAGCGTGGGCGTGGGTGGCGTGCACCTGAACGCGGGCGAGCAGAAGGGCCGCGAACTGTTCTCGAAGTCCTGCGCCGTCTGCCACACGCTGGCGGCAACCAAGTCCGTGGGGGAGATCGGTCCCAATCTCGACGTCCGGGTGGGCGCCGACATCTCGACCCCAGCGGGGCGCAAAGCCCTCGTGCTGAACGCGATCGCCGAAGGCCGCGCGCGCGGGCTGGGACAGATGCCTGCCCTGCTCTACCAGGGCAAGGAAGCCGAAGACGTCGCCAACTTCGTCGCCGCCGTCGCCGGACACTGACCCCCGTCGCTTTGGCCAACCGTCGATACCGGCGGGCGGGGGCCATCGCTAAGGTCAGGCGGGCATGACCGATTTGCCCACAACGGCGGAGGATGTCAAGGCGATCGTGGCGGAGCGCGAGATCCGCTTCATCCGCTTCTGGTTCACCGACATCCTCGGCCAGCTGAAGTCGTTCTCGATCAACGTCGATGAGCTCGACGACGCGTTCGACGCCGGGATGGGCTTCGACGGCTCCTCGATCACGGGCTTCAACGCGATCGAGGAGTCCGACATGATCGCGATGCCCGATCCGGCGACGTTCGCCGTGCTGCCCTGGCGCCCGGAGGAGCAGGGCGTGGGACGGATGTTCTGCGACGTGGTCACCCCGGAGCGCACGCCGTATGAGGGCGATCCGCGTCACGTGCTCCGTCGCGCGCTGAAGCGCGCCCACGACATGGGTTTCGACGTCTTCAACGTCGGTCCCGAGCTCGAGTACTTCCTGTTCAAGGACGCCCATTCGACCGAGGTGCTCGACGAGGGCGGCTATTTCGACCTGACGACGCTCGACGCAGGCTCGGACGTGCGGCGCGAGACGGTGCTGGCGCTCGAGCAGCTCGGCATCCATGTCGAGTACACCCACCACGAGGTCGGCCCCTCCCAGCACGAGATCGACATGCGCTATGCCGACGCGCTGAAGATGGCCGACGACTGCATGACCTACCGCATCACGGTCAAGGAGTACGCGATGAAGTACGGCTGGCATGCGACGTTCATGCCCAAGCCGCTGTACGGCGAGAACGGCTCGGGCATGCACACGCACCAGTCGCTGTTCAGCGACGGCCGGAACGCCTTCTACGACGCCGAGGATCAGTACTTCCTCTCGGACGTCGGCAAGGCGTTCATCGCGGGACAGCTCAAGCACGCCCGGGAGATCTGCTCGATCTTCGCGCAGTGGGTCAACTCCTACAAGCGGCTCGTTCCCGGCTTCGAGGCGCCGACGTACGTCGCCTGGTCGCGGCGCAACCGCTCGGCGCTCGTGCGCGTGCCGCTGTATCACCCGGGCAACGAGCGGGCCACGCGCATGGAGCTGCGCTGCCCCGACCCGGCCTGCAACCCTTACCTGACGTTTGCCGCGCTGCTCCAGGCCGGCCTCGAGGGGATCGAGAAGGGCTATGAGCTGCCGGAGCCGATGGAGAAGAACCTCTACCACCTCTCCGGTGAGGAGCGCCGACGCCTGGGCATCGAGCAGCTGCCCGAGAGCCTCGGCGAGGCGATCGAGCTGACCGCACAGTCAGAGCTCGTGCTGCGCACGCTCGGCGAGCACATGTTCAACCGCTACGTCGAGATCAAGCGCCAGGAGTGGGATGACTACCGCGTGCAGGTCACGCAGTGGGAGCACGACCGCTACCTGGGGATCCTCTAGCCGGGCTGCCTCTGCTCGCGCGCCGGCACAGCGCAGGCGATCGGCCGCGCGGGGGAGAGGTGCCAGTGCATCACCTGCAGTAGGTGTCCGAAGGACGTCGGGTGCCGCGGCGCGATCTCGGCCAGCAGGAGCAGCACCGAGACGGCTTGGCGCTCGTAGCGCTCCTCGCCGGTCAACTGCGCCAAGCGCAACAGGCCCATCGCGGCGCTCGAGCCGCCGGCGGGGATCGGTGAGTCCTCTAGATCCTTGCGCCTGGCGATCAGCGGCTGCTGATCGGCGGCGTTCGAGAAGAAGCCCCCGCGCTCGGGGTCTGAGAAGCGCTCGATCAGCTGGTCGGCGAGTGCGAGCGCGTGCTCGAACCAGCGCTCTTCGCAGGTCGTTTCGAACAGCACCAGCAGCGCCTCCAGCAGGTACGCGTGGTCCTCCAGATAGGCGCTGATCTTGGCGCGGCCGTCGTTGTAGGTGCGCAGCAGCATGCCGTGCTCGTCGCGCAGATCGCGCAGGATGAACTCGGCGCACGCCGTGGCGGCGTCGAGCAGCTGCTGGCCGAGCGCCGGATCGATCGGTGCCCGTTCTCCCGAGGCCTGTGCGCCGTCAGCGATCGGCTCCCCGCGGAGCGCGGCGCCGACCTCCGCGAGGGCGCAGACCATCAGTGCGTTCCACGAGGTGAGGCGCTTGTCGTCGAGTCCTGGGCGCACGCGCTCGGCGCGGGCGGCGAGCAGTCGCTCGCGGATTGCTCTCAGCGTGGGCTCGTCCGGGTCTTCATCGGCACGGCGGGGGCCCTGAAGCACGTTCAGGCCCACCTGGGGATGGTGGGGGTCTGAGAAGTTGCCCTGCTCGGTGGCGGCGAACCGCTCGATCGCCGCCTCGGCGTGCTCGCCGAGCAGGTCGCGCAGCTGCGCGGCGGTCCACACGTAGTAGCGGCCCTCGACGCCCCCCGAGTCGGCGTCGAGTGCCGAGTAGAAGCCGCCCTCGGGACCGCGCATCTCGCGCATCGCCCAGTTCAGCGTGTCGAGGCATACCTCGAGCAGTCGACGCTCGCCGAATCGCTGCCAGCCGTGCAGGTAGGCGCGCGCGAGCAGCGCGTTGTCATAGAGCATCTTCTCGAAGTGGGGCACCGTCCAGGAACGGTCGACGCTGTAGCGGGAAAAGCCGCCGCCGAGCTGGTCGTAGATGCCGCCGGCCGCCATCGCGCGCAGCGTCGTCAGCGTCATCTCCCGCTCGCCGCGCAGCATCAGGAACTCGAGCGCCGAGGCGTGCGGGAACTTCGGCGCCCCGCCGAAGCCGCCATCGCGGCCGTCGAAGGACTCGCGTAGGCGCTCGACTGCGTGCGTGAGCGCGTCCTCGTCGATCGGCTCCGTCGACGGCGCGAGCAACGCGCCGCCGGAGAGGCGCTCGCGCAGCTGCTCGCCGCCGGCCCGGATCTCGTCGCTGCGCTCGCGCCAGGCCTCGGCGATCGCCTGCAGCACCTGCGTCCACGCAGGCATCCCGTGGCGCGCCTGGGGCGGGAAATACGTACCGCCGTAGAACGGCAACTGCTCGGGCGTGAGGAACACGTTCAGAGGCCAGCCGCCCTGCCCTGTCATCCCCTGCACGGCCTCCATGTACAGAGCGTCGACGTCCGGTCGCTCCTCGCGGTCGACCTTCACGCACACGAACTCCTCGTTCATGAGCGCCGCCGTATCTCGGTCCTCGAAGGACTCGCGCTCCATCACGTGACACCAGTGGCAGGAGGAGTAGCCGATCGAGACCAGCAGCGGCTTGTTGCGCTCTGCGGCCCGCTGCAGGGCCTCCTCGCCCCACGGCAGCCAATCGACCGGGTTCTCGGCGTGCTGGCGCAGGTAGGGCGAGGTCTCCTCGGCGAGCGCGTTGGCCATCTCCAGTCAGCCTAATACCGCCCTGCCGCCGAGGCGGCTCGCGTGCGACGCGCGGCGCCGCTGGACTGCTTCGGTCAGGGCAGCCGGTGCGAGCCTTCGCCGACGAGGCCGGGGAGCGGGAAGCGCGCCCGTACGGGCCATTCCGGTTCGCTCGCGCCGCCGTGGCGCGAGAGTCGGATCCGGGCGAGGCTCACGCTGAAGCGCGTCCCTCCGAGCATGCCGGTGACGCGTTTGTTCGAGGAGAGCCTGACGCTGCCCGGCGCCGCGCTGGCGCCCGAGATGCGGATCGTGGCGGGCTGCAGTTCGTGGTTTCGCACGGGGAACGTCCCGCTCAGCTTGACGCCGCTGACGAAGGAGAAGTTGTGAAGCGTGGCCGCCGTGGAGGTGATCTTGGCGTAGCCGCCGCGAAGCCCGCCGAAGCTCGAACCGCTCGGCAGTTCCTGCTCGGCTTGCAACGTCGCCGCCACAACCTGGCGGTCGAGGTCGACGATCGCGTCGAGCACCGCCGTCAGCGTGCGCCCCGGCTTACCGCGGAGCCCGGGCGGGGGGTGCACGTAGGCGAGCTTGCGCGGAGCGACCGGCGTCGGCGCGAACGGGTTGGGGGCCACGCTGCACGGTTTCACCGGCGCATTGGCGAAGAAGGCGCCGACCGCGGTCTGCGCGCACCCGCTGAAGTCGCTGCCGAGCACGGAATGCCCGGTGTAGGGGACGGTCAGCACCTGTGCGCCCGGGATCAGCGCCGCAACCGCCTTCGCATCGGCCGTCGGCGTACGCAGGTCCTGCTCGCCCGAGAGGATCAGCGTCGGCACGCTTGGCAGCGGGCCCGTGGGCGGGGGTGGGGGCGATGCGTCCGGCCAGGCGTTGCACACCGGGACGAGGCTGCTCTGCAGCGCCGTGGTCGCGTCGAACGGGTAGAAGTCGGCGCTCGGCAGTGCGTGCAGGGCGTTGAGCGCTTCTGCCAGCTTGGTCTGTGCGGTCGCCGTGCGCTGCCAGGGGAACAACGTCTCCTCGCACGAGGTCGTGATGAACAGGGCGTTGTTTTCTTCTTCGCTGCCCGTCCGTTCGCGTTCTGCTTCGGGCTTGATCGGAACGCTCGGAACCAGGCCCTCGGCGATCAGGGCCAAGCGAAGCAGCGGGTCGGGGTCGCCCCTGAGCGCGGAGCGCACGGCGGCCGGTAGCAGGGCGCGCAGCGCCGGGTTGAGGTCGCCCGCCTGGAGGATCCCGAGCACGTCGAGCTCGCTCAGCAGGACGGAGTGACGCTTTCCGGACCCGTCGAAGGCCGAGCCGCGAAGGCGGTGCTTGCGCAGCCGCACCAGCAGCTTGGCCAGGTCGGCGACCGGGCTCGGCGTGATGCCTGCGCAGGCGCCGTTGGCGCAGAGCGCGGTCAGGACCGGCGTGATCGCCTGCAGCCGGTTGACGCCGAAGGGTTCCGGGCCCGCGCTCGGCACGACCGAGTCGAGCGCCAGCGCTTCGACGCGCTGGGGGTAGCGTTCGGCGTACTCGAGCGCCACCTTGGTGCCGTATGAGGTGCCGTACAGGATCAGCTTCTTGTAGCCCGTCATGTGGCGGATCGACTCGATGTCTTCAACCGATTCCTGAGTGGTGAAGGCGCCGCGGGCAGGGCCGATCTGAAGCGCACACAGTTCGATCAGCGTGCCGAGGGTGCTTTCGGTCGCCTTTTCGAGCGTCGCCACGTCGCCGAACACCGGGCAGTTGAGGGGGCTCGCCGTGCCCGTGCCACGCTGGTCGAAGACGAGCAGGTCGTGCGAGCTCAGCGCCGGCGCGATCGCCGCGGCGAGCTCTTCGCCGAGCGGGTCTGCCGCCTGACCGGGCCCGCCGGCGATCGCCACGACTGCGCTCTGCGTCTGACCTGCTCCGGCCGCTTTGCGCTCGATCGGCAGCACGATCGTCCCCGGCGTCTTGCCGCTGCGGTCAAGCGGCACCGCAAGCGAGGCGCAGGTGAAGCCGGCGATGCTCGGACACGGGGCGAACGCGAGCGCCGCGCCGGCCGGCGCGGCTGCGATTGCGCAGAGCGCGCAGGCCACACACGACACGGCGAGAATCGAGGTCAGCGTTCGCCGTGACATGCGGCCGAACGTTAGCGGCACGCGTCCTCGAAGGGACGCACTTGCAGGCGGTTCGCCATGTCAGGCACCTACCCGAGCTGCCGCGCGCGGAACCAAGGGCGCGCGATAGCCTCTGCCCGATGCCCGGCGAACGCGAGATCGTCGACGCGGCGGCGGCGCCACAGGCGATCGGCCCCTACAGCCACGCCGTGCGTGCCGCCGGCCTCTTGTTCTGCTCCGGACAGATCCCGCTGGACCCTCGCAGCGGCGAGCTCGTCGGGGACACGCCCGCCGAGCAGGCGCGTCGCTGCCTGCAGAACCTGAGCGAGGTCTGCGCGGCCGCGGGCACGTCGCTCGCGCAGGCGCTTCGCCTCACGATCTACACCACGCGGCTGAGCGCGTTCGGCGAGATCAACGAGGTCTACGGCTCCTTCTTCGACGAGCACCCGCCCGCCCGCGCCGCGGTCGGCGTGGCCGAGTTGCCCAAGGGGGCACTGGTCGAGATCGACGCGATTGTTGCCCTCTAGGCGGGGGTAGGGCTCAAGGAGTCGGCTGGCTCGAGCGACTCGTCGATCTCGGGCTCGGCGCCGCGGAGCGCGCGGCCGAGCAGACGCCACAGGGTCGCCCGCTCGTCGGGGTTGAGAGCCCCGAGCACATCGTCCTCGATCGTCTCCTGACGATGCTCGGCGCTGTTCAGCGCCTTCGCACCCGCAGGGGTGAGGTCGACGAGGTGGCGACGACGATCGCTCGGGTCTCGTCTGCGGCTGACGTAGCCGAGCTCCTCCAGCTCATTGAGCAGCAGCACGACGTTGTTGGCGTCCATGCAGAGGGCCTCGGCGAGCTCCTGCTGGGGCCCGCCGTCGTGGTCGCGCAGGTAGCTCAGCGTCATCAGATGACGGATGTGCATGCCGAGCAGATCCTCCGAGCTGCGGCGGTAGACCTGCTTTGCCAGCCGCGTCAGCAGGGCCATCGAACCGGGAGCACAAGGCCTCTCCGAACCCATCGCGCGTGATTTTACACCATTTCGCATCAGTTGTCACTATAGCAGCGATGTTAAATTTTAGATAGATCTTCCTTGTTATAGGGATGATCCTTGCTATGGTGCTCCCATCGCAACTGAAGGGAGCCATATGAGCACGATCATCAAACAGCTCGAGCGTAGAAGTCCGGCCGGCCGCAGGCGCCGCCGGGCGACGCAATCCGCGGACCCGGCGGTCGCACAGACCGTCACGCGCACCGCCGGCCAGGTCGCCCAGACGGCCGAGGTCGCTGCTGGCGCGGCCGTCACCTCGGCCGAGGCCGAGCGGCGCAGCGAGCGCCGTCGCTGGATCGCGCTCGCCGTCCTCTGCCTCGGACAGCTGATGATGGTGCTCGATGCCACGATCGTGAATGTCGCGCTGCCCTCGATCCAGCACGACCTGAGCTTCTCCCAGAGCAATCTGACCTGGGTCCTCGACGGGTACCTGATCACCTTCGGCGGTTTCCTGCTGCTGGCCGGGCGTCTCGGCGACCTCGTCGGGCGCAAGCGGGTGTTCCTGAGCGGGCTCGTGCTGTTCACAGCCGCCTCGGTGCTGTGCGGGATCGCCGACAGCCAGGGCGTGTTGATCGGTGCGCGCCTCCTGCAGGGAGTCGGCGGCGCCGTCGCCTCGAGCGTGATCCTCGCGATCATCGTCACCGAGTTCCCCGAGAAACGGGAGCAGGCCAAGGCGATGGGGATGTACGCGTTCGTCTCTGCCGGAGGCGGCTCGATCGGCCTGCTGGCGGGCGGCGTGCTGACGCAGTCGCTGAACTGGCACTGGATCTTCTTCGTCAACGTGCCGATCGGCATCGTCGCGTTCGTGCTCGGCTCGCGCCTGATCGTGGAGAACGAGAGGATCGGACTGAGCGGCGGCGTCGACTGGCTCGGCTCCGTGCTGATCACGCTGGCGACGATGGCCGGCGCCTTCGCGATCGTGAAGTCCAGCGACTACGGCCTGACCTCGGCGCGGACGCTCGGCGTCGGCGGCGCCGCGCTCGCGCTGCTCGCCGGCTTCCTCTGGCTCGAGTCGCGCCTGGAGAACCCGATCATGCCGTTGCGCATCCTGCGCCTGCGCTCGTTGATGGGCTCGAGCCTCGTGCGCGGGTTCCTGATCACCGGCATGTTCTCGGCCTTCTTCCTCGGCTCGCTCTACCTCGAGCACGTGCTCGGGTACGACGCGATCAGCACCGGGCTGGCGTTCCTGCCGCTGACGGCAGCGATCGCGGTCATGTCGATGGGCGTCTCGGCGCGGATCGTCGAGCGGTTCGGCGCCGTCAACACGCTCGCGGCGGGGCTCGTCGGGATCATCGCCGGGCTCGTGCTGCTCGCCACGCAGGGCGTGCACGCGAGCTACTTCCCCGGCCTGTTCCTTGCGTTCCTGCTGCTGGGGCTCGGGGCCGGCTCATCGTTCCTGCCGCTCTTGACGATCGGCATGGCCGACGCGCCCCAGCGTGACGCCGGCCTTGCGTCGGGCATCGTCAACGTCTCGGTGCAGCTCTTCGGCGCGATCGGACTGGCCACGATGGGGACGATCGCGACCGACCACACCAAAGCGCTGACGACGAGCGGACAGGCCCTGCGCAGCGCGCTCACCGGCGGCTACCACCTAGCCTACATCGTCGCTGCGGCGACGGTGGCCGTTGGCATCCTCGCCGCCTTCCTCACTCTGCGCCCGCCGTCGCGCTCGGTGATGCAGGAGGTCGAGGAGCTCGAGCACGACTTCGGGCGCGCGAGCGCCAGCGCTCAGACCGCAGAGCAGCTGGTCTGAGCCGCCGCCCGACGCGGCGCCTCCACCCGGCGCCACGCCGCCCGCCGCCCTCCCCCCGGGGCGGCGGGCGGCCACGCTTCAGCGCTCACGTGCGGCGGAGCGCACGGGGGTGCAGGTGCCCTGACACACGGGGCCGACGCTAGGGCTCGGAGCGAAGCTGCGCCCGTCGGATCTTGCCGCTGGCGGTCTTCGGCAGCTCCGCTGCGAACTCGACGATGCGGGGGTACTTGTACGGGGCCGTCTCGCGCTTGACGTGCTCCTGCAGCTCTCGCGCGAGCTGCTCAGATGGCGCGAAGCCGTCGTCGCGCAGCACGACGATCGCGCGCACGACCGAGCCGCGCTCCTCGTCAGGCGCGGCCACGGCCGCCGCCTCGGCCACGGCCGGGTGCGCGACCAACGCCGACTCGACCTCGAACGGGCCGATGCGGTAGCCCGAGGAGATGATCACGTCGTCGTCGCGCCCCTGAAAGCGAAGCCAGCCGTCCTCGTCCTGCTCGACCAGGTCGCCCGTCCGCCAGATCGGTCCGGCGCGGCGGTCGTCGATCGTCCAGGAGCCGTCGTCACCCCGCTTCACGTGCTCGTCCAGGTAGCCGAGGAAGAAGGTCGGCACGGTGCTTGGGTTGACCGTCAGCTCGCCTTCTTTCACGAGCAGCCCGATCCCGGGCAGCGCCCTGCCCATCGACCCCGCCCTCGCCGGCTCGGCCGCGGGAGCGCCCGTGAGCTGGCCGGTCTCGGTCTGTCCGTAGCCGTCGCGGATCTCGAGGCCCGTGGCCTCCCGCCATGCGCGCAGCACCTCCGGGTTCAGCGCCTCCCCGGCGGCCACCAGGCCGCGCAGCTGGGGCATCGGCTCCAGCCGCGCGCGCTTGGCGATCACGCGGTACTCGGTCGGCGCCATGCAGAGCACGTTCACGCGCTCGCGCGCGAGCAGCTCCAGACGCTCCTGCGCCTCGAAGCGCCCGTCGTGCAGGAGCGCCGACGCGCCCTGCAGCCAGGGGGCGATGAAGACGTTGCGGGCCGACTTCGACCAACCGCTCGAGGCCGTGCACCAGACGAGCTCGTCCGCCTCCGGCCCGAGCCATTGCGCTGCCTGCAGCCGCTGCCCGTCGAGATAGCGCTGGCCATGCACGACCGCCTTGGGCTCACCGGCGGTGCCGCTCGTGAACGTGATCAGGCACGGATCTCCTGGCGCCAGCTCCGCCGCCGGGGCGGGTGCGGCCGCGTAGAGGCTCTCGTCGGGCACCAGCACGACCTCGCACTCGGGCGCCGCCGCCTCGAGCTCCGTCCTGTTGCGCTCATCGGCGATGATCAGCGAGGGGCGCACCGCCTCCAGGCGCAGGCGCAGGTCCTTGGCGCGCAGCTGCTCGGTGCACGGCAGCACGACGGCGCCGATGCGAAAGCATGCGACCATCGCGAAGACCCAGTCCGGGCGGTTGCCGATCAAGGTCATCACGACGTCTCCGCGCCCGACGCCGTGGCGCGTAAGGCTCCCCGCGAGGCGCGCGCTGCGGTCGGTCACTTCGCGGAAGCTCCACTCGCGGCGGTCTCCGGCTCGCGTCAGCTCAAGCAGGGCCAGGCGCTCGGCGGGCGCTGCTTCGACGACCTCACGGGCAAAGTTCACGCCGGTATTCTCTCCTCAACAGCAAAAAAACGACTTTGGAGCGCTAATCCGAATGGCCGTAGCCGCCACGCCGTACACCGAGAAGACCGACGAGCAGAAGGCCATCACCGAGATGGTCCACCAGTTCGTCGACGAGCAGATCCTGCCGAACGCCGAGCACTACGACCACGAGGACTCCTTCCCCGAGCCGATCGTCGAGCAGATGAAGGAGCTCGGGCTGTTCGGCGTCACGATCCCCGAGGAGTACGGCGGCATGGGGCTCGACCTGACGACCTACGCGATGATCGTCGAGGAGCTCTCGCGCGGCTGGATCTCGATCTCGGGCGTCGTCAACACGCACTTCATCGGCTCCTACCTGCTGATGAAGTTCGGCACCGAGGAGCAGAAGCAGGAGTACCTGCCACGCATGGCCACGGGCGAGATCCGAGCCGCGTTCTCGCTGTCGGAGCCGGAGCTCGGCTCCGACGTGCAGGCGATCAAGACTCGGGCCTTGAAGCAGGGCGACGGTACCTGGGAGATCAACGGCCAGAAGATGTGGGTCACCAACGGGCTGCTCTCCTCTCTGGTCTTCACGCTCGTCAAGACCGACCCGGACGCCGATCCCCGCTACCGCGGCATGACCTGCTTCATCTGCGAGAAAGAGCCGGGCGTCGGCGAGAACTCGGGTCCGCTGAAGGGCTTCAACGTCCCTCCGAAGATCAAGAAGATGGGCTACAAGGGCGTCGAGTCCACCGAGCTCGTGTTCGACGGCTACCGCTGTCCCGCCGAGAACATCCTCGGCGGCGAAGAGGAGGGCCTGAACAAGGGCTTCGTGCAGATGATGGACGCGCTCGACCTCGGCCGCGTGAACGTCGCCGCCCGCGGAGTCGGGCTTGCCCAGCGCGCGCTCGAGCTGGCGCTGCGCTACTCACAGGAGCGCAAGACCTTCGGCAAGCCGATCTCAGAGCACCAGGCGATTCAGTTCAAGCTCGCCGACATGGCCACGCAGGTCGACGCGGCGCGGCTGCTCGTGCGGCGGGCCGCGGCGATGAAGGACGCCGGCGAGCGCTCCGATCTGGAGGCGGGCATGGCCAAGCTGTTCGCCTCCGAGGCCGGGCGCTTCTGCGCCGAGGAGTGCCTGCGCATCCATGGCGGCTACGGCTACTCCAAGGAGTACGAGATCGAGCGCATTTACCGCGACGCGCCGCTGCTGTTGATCGGCGAGGGCACCTCCGAGATCCAGCGCATGGTGATCGGCCGCAAGCTCTTGCAGCGGCATAAGATCTGACCCGATGGCAGAGGATGCCAAGGCGCTGATCGAACTAGCCACGAGGAGGTTCATCGAGGAGGTTCCGGCGCTGGCGCCGATCAAGCTCGTCGTCGGCGTCGAACTGCGCGGTCGCGGCGACGTCCAGCACTTCCGCTTGGAGATGCCCGACGTCAAGGTCACCAAGGGGCCGGCGGCCGATGCGCGCGTGCGCGTCGACATGCGACGCGAGTTCTTCAACGTCATGGCCCGCGAAGGCAAGGTGCCCGACTGGGTCGAGGCCTTCACATACGGGCAGGCCAAGGCGACCGGTCCCGAGCAGTTCCTGAAGTTGATCGTCAACGTCGTCGAGAAGCAGCAGGAGCGCCAGCGCACGCGCAAGGCGCGTAAGTCCGCCTAGCGCTGCCTAGTGATACGACGTCAGCTGCTGGGCTAGGAACGCCAGCGAGCCGAGCAGGAACAGGCACATGACTATGAGCGAGAAGTTTTCGTTCATGGCTCTCGTACGACGATACACCGCGGTGGCGGCGCTCCGTTTGCGTCTCTTAGGATACGCCAAGTCGCCGCGGCGGTTGCCACGGCTCACACCGCGACGGTCACACGCAGGAACGTCGCCGGAATCGTCCTCAGCGACGCCCTCCTTGTCTGCCAGCCGCTCCAGGTAGTCGAGCATTTCGCTGCGCTTTGCGAATTGCCACGGCGCGCCCGGGATCCGCATCGCGGCGGGCGACGTGGCCAGCTTGCTCGTGTTCATGACGAGTGAGTCGTAGGCGGCAGACCCGTCCCCATCGGGGTCATAGCGCCAGGTCCCCCCAATCCCATCGCGCGCCTCGAGGACCTCAAACGGGATTCCGCGGCGCCGCAGCGCAGCGGCCGCGAGGATGCCCGACCCCCCCGCGCCGATAACCCCAACTGCGAGGTCAGCAGAGTCGCGACCCGGAAACCGCACGCAGGCCTACCTGCGGACGCGGAACCGGAGGATGGTGGCGGCGCCCGACCGCGTGGTGCTGACGGGTTCCAGGTCGATCCGGGGGAGGCCGGGGGGCGAGAAGCGGATGCCGTCGCCGAGCAGCACCGGCAGTACGTACACCAGGACCTCGTCGACGAGGCCTCGCCGCAGGCACTGGGCGGCCACGTCGGCGCCGAGGATCTCCAGGCTCTTGTCGCCCGCGGCGCTGCGCGCCGTAGCGACCGCTTCGCCGATGTCACCCGTGAGATACGTGATGTCCGGAGCCGGTGGCTCCGGTGGCCGATGGGTGAGGACGAACACGGGTCCCGAAAAGGGGTAGTCGACGCTGCCCGGTTTCTCGGCCTGCATCCGCGCGCCGACGTCGGCGGTCCGCCGGCCGACGAGCATCGCGCCGGTGGCCGCCGCGATCTCGTGAAACTCGTCCCGCCCGACGAAGTCGGCGAGCTGGCGACCAGCGCCCCAGTCCATCACATGGCCGGCAGCTGCGATGAAGCCGTCCAGCGACATACACCTGTTCACGACGACCTTGCCGTTTCCGGTGCCCTTATCGTTCATCCCGTTCCTCACCGCGCAGCTTACGGACCGTCTGGAGGCCCTGCCAGCCCTGGTGTTGCAGGCCCTCAGGCGAGGACGGCGTCGCTGTCGTACAGCTTGATGATCTTCACGACGCCGTCCGGCGACGCGTCGAGGCACAGGCGGCACAGCACGCACTCGTCGAGGTTCTGCTCGACGAGCTCGAGCGAGCCGCTGGAGGTCTGGGCGAAGATGTCGACCGGGCACGCCTCGGTCAGCCTGCGCGCGAGCTCGCCGTCGGCGGCTGCCGCGTCGTCGACCTCCACGGCGATGAACATGCCGTCGGCTCTCAACGCGCTGCTCCCGAAGCCGCACGCCCGGCGATCTTCTCTTCGATCATCGTCGGAATGTCCTCGATCCTCTCCGCCACCGCGATTCCCGCCTGCGCGAGGCGTGCGATCTTCTCGCCCGCCGTGTCCTCCTTGCCTTCGACGATCGTGCCGGCGTGGCCGAAGCTCATCCCCGGCATCTCGTCCATGAAGCGGCCGGCCATGAACGCGACGATCGGCAGGCGCGAGTCGTTCTCGGTCACCCAGCGCGACAGCTCGGCCTCCATGCGTCCGCCCGGCTCTGTGTAGATCACGATCCCCTCGGTCTGCTCGTCGGCCTCGAACAGCGGCATCAGCTCGGCGTAGGTCGAGCCGATGATCGCGTCGCCGCCGATCGAGACGGCCGTCGACTGGCCCAGCCCCGCCGCCGACAAGGTCGAGGACATCTCCGTCGTCATGCCGCCAGAGCGCGAGATCACGCCGATCGGCCCCGGCCTGTACGCCTGTGCCGCGTTTTTGGCGGGGCCGCCGATGCCGCCCATCTTGATCACGTCCGGCACGATGATGCCGAGGCAGTTGGGCCCGATGATGCGCGCGCCGCGGAGGTTCGCCAGCTCGACCATCTGCGCCACGTCGCGACGGGGGATGCGCTCGGTCACGATCACGATCAGCTTGACGCCGTTCTCGATCGCCTCGAACACGGCGTCCTTGGTGAAGGCGGGGGGGACCGTGACGACCGAGCCGTCGATCGGGCCGCCGTTGTGCTCGACCGCCTGAGCCACCGTGTCGAACACCGGCACGCCGTGGACCTCGCGCCCTAGCCGCCCCGGCGTCACGCCACCCACGACCTTCGCGCCCTCGCCGTAGTCGAGGCACTCTCGCGTCAGGTTGACCGCCTCACGGCCGGTGATGCCCTGGACGATGAACGCCGTGTCTGCGTCTATGAGAATGCTCATGCCGTCATCCAGTCGGCGTCTTTGATGGGGACGCACGCCGTCGTGGCTCGCGTGATCGCGTCTTCGACGCTCATGCCGCGGCCCCGATCTTCTCGACCGCGCGGCGCGCGGCCTCATTGAGCGAGACGCTGCGGTCGGCATAGTCGACGCCGTACTTCTCGAGGATCTTGAAGCCCTCCTCCTCCCACGCACCTGGGATGCGGAAGATCGCGATCTTCTCCGCCGGGTCGTGGCCGAGCTCCACGCAGGCTTTGATCACGCCGCGCGCGACGATGTCCACGCGCGTGTTCGACACGATCGACATCATCACGGCGATCTTGTCCACGCCGGGCTTCTGCAGCACGAGCTTGGCCAGGCCGCAGGCCTTCGACACCGAAGGGTTGCCGCCTATCTCGCAGTAGTTGGCCGGGTCGCCACCATGGGCGCGCACTGCATCGAACAGCGTCAGCGAGCCGCCGCCCGCGCCGATCACGAGGCCGAGGTTGCCGTCGAACTCGGTCACGTTGCCGGCAACTCCGCGGTGGTCCTGCGCGTCAACTTCCTCGCCGGCGATCTCGAACGGCGTCGCCTCGCGCGCCTGGCGCGTCTCCTCGTCGCCCACGCCGAGCTCGGCGAGCAACCGCTTGTGGCGCCCGCGCGCCTCGTTCTCGATCTCCATGTGAGCGTCCAGGGCGACGAACGAACCGTCCGCAAGCTGCCCGAGCGGGTTGATCTCGGCCAGCGTCATGTCGTTGTCCACGAACAGCTTGGCCAGGCGCGTGACGATCGGGACGAGCTTGTTCAGGGCCGAGCCGGTGACGCCGGTCGAGGCGATCACCTCCTTGGCCTCGAAGTCGCCGAAAGGGAGGATGTTGGAGAAGTGGCGGCGGCCGACCTTCTCCGGCTGCTCCTGCGCGACCTGCTCGATGTCGATGCCGCCGACCGGCGAGAAGATCATCACCGGCTGCTTGCGCGTGCCGTCCCAGACCACGCCCGCGTAGTACTCCTGCTCGACCTCGGCCTTCGGGTCGACGAGCACGCCCCGTGGCTTGTGCCCGCCGATCTCCAGCTGCAGGATGTCCTTCGCGTAGTCCTCGGCTTCCTGCGGCGTGTCGGCGAACTTGACCCCGCCAGCCTTCATGCGCCCGCCTGAGAGCACCTGCGACTTGATCACCGTCGGACCGCCGATCCGCCGGGCGATCTGAGCAGCCTCGGCCGGGTCGGTCGTGAAGCCAAAGTCGGTCACGGGGATGCCGGCGCGCTTGACGACCTCGCGCGCCTCGAACTCGAAGAACCTCATGCAGGGGACCTCATGCGGCCGGGAAGCCTATACGCCGGCGCTAGGCGGCGGCGGGAGCCGGGGCGAAGCCGTAGGCCTCCGCCAGCTCCGGGTCCTTCTTGGCGAGCATTTCGGCGAGGTTGACCATCACCTTGCACTGCTTCCAGGTCGCGTCGTCCTGCATCTTGCCGTCGATCATGTGCACCCCGCGGCCGTCGGGGATCGCCTCGATCACCTTCTTCGCGAACGCCACCTCCTCGGGCTCGGGTGAGAACACGCGCTTGGCGATCGCGATCTGGCCCGGGTGCAGCGACCAGGCGCCGACGCAGCCGAGCAGGAAGGCCGCGCGGAACTGCGTCTCGCAGCCCTCCTCGTCCGAGATGTCTCCGTAGGGGCCGTAGAAGGGCAGCGCGCCGACCGAAGTGCAGGCGTCGACCATGCGCGCGATCGAGTAATGCCACGGGTCCTGCTGGTAGCTCGCCCGCGGCGCGTCAGGATCATCCGGGTCGGGGTCGGCGATCGTGCGGTAGCCAGGGTGTCCGCCGCCCACGCGCGTCGTCTTCATCCGCCGTGAGGCCGCCAGGTCGGCCGGCCCGAAGCTCATCCCCTGAATGCGAGGCGACGCGCTCGCGATCTCCTCGAGGTTGGCGACGCCCTGCGAGGTCTCCAACACGCAGTGGATCAGGATCGGGCGGTCGATCCCGGCCCTCGCCTCGAGCTGTGCGAGCAGCCGGTCGGCGTAGTGGATGTCCCACGGGCCCTCGACCTTCGGGATCATGATCACCTCGAGCTTGTCGCCGATCTCGGTCACGAGCTGCGTGATGTCGTCGAGCACGTATGGCGAGGCCAGCTCGTTGACGCGCGTCCACAGGGCGGTATCGCCGAGGTCCATCTCCTTGCCGACCTTGATCAGCCCGGCGCGCGCCGCCTCCTTCTTTTCAAGCGGGACCGCGTCCTCGAGGTTGCCCAGCAGGATGTCCACCTTCGGCGCCAGATCCGGCGTCTTCTCGACCATTTTCGGGTTCGAGAAGTCCATGAAGTGGATCATCCGGGACGGCTTGAACGGGATCTCGCGCGCCGGCTCCGGGGCGTCGATCGCGAGGGGCTTGAGGAAGTCGCGGGGGTTGCGCAAGTCGGGTCTCCTGGGTCTGCGGTCGGAACTGCCGTCGGCTGCGATCTCGGATCGCTGCGCTCTCAACGCTATCGGCTCGGCCGCGCGCAGCGGGGTTCAAGGCCCGAGACCAGCCACCTACGCGCCGCCCGGCGAAGGGCGGGGATGGTGCCCGCTCGGGCAGCCCGAGAGTGCTTCAGCCCTGGCGCCGAGCCGAATCTCGGACGGTCACGCAACCGTCCTCCAGTCTGGTGACCGCATCCCACGCGACCACCTCGCCGCTGATCACTGGCTCGGCCGCGGTGCCGAGCAGGCGCGCAGCGACCCCGCGCCGCCCGATCACCAGCCCGCTCAGGCGCCAGCCCTCGCCCGCTCGTTCGGCGCGGAGGTCGTGAACGCGACCCAGCCGATCTCCCGACTCCGTGCGCAGCTCGGCGCCGATCAGTTCGCTCGCGCGGATCATGAGGCGGGAAATTTTTGGACGAACCTCGCATCGCGGTCATCGCCCTGCGCCAGGCCGAGGTCACGGGCTTTGCCCTTCAGGCGCACGATGCTCGTGACGTCGTCGACCTCCTCCCACGGCACCCGGATGACGTCCACTCCGAAGGTGCCCGTGCCGAAGATGCGCGCGGCGGTCGCCCGAAGTGCCCGGGGCATGCGCCGATGCCAGACGCCCGAGCCGCTGAGGATCGCGCTCAGTCGCGGCCGCTCGCCGGGACCCCCCTCGAACTCGAGGTCATCGACCCGTCCGCAGCGACGTCCATCGACGTCGACGAGCTGGTCGTCGAGGATTCGGTAGACGAGGTCCATTCGGTCGGGCCGTTCGGGCGCGTCCGGCTCCATCAGACCGAGCCTCCATCGGTCACCAGGATCAGCGGGATCGCCGCGAGCGAGACGACCAGGATGATCAGGAAGTACAGCCAGCCGAGCGCGTTGGCGAGGATGCCGTTCGCGTGATCCCCCATGAACGTCCGGTCGCGCGCTATCAGCAGAGCGGGCAGGTAGGTCAGTGGCAGCGCCACGACCGAGAAGATCACCGCATACTCGGTCAGCAGCACCGGGTCCACGCCGGTCTCGACGATCACGAACGCGAGCGCGAAGAAGATCAGCCACGCGAGCGTGAACCGGGGTGCGTCGCGGGGGCGACGATACTTGCCCCACTCCCAGCCGGCGAACTGCGCCAGCGTATAGGCCCCTGAGAAGGCGCACTCGACCGCCGCTCCGCCGACCGCGAACAGCATCCCAAGGAGCGCGAGTAGCAGTCCGGCCTCGCCGTAGGCCTGCTGGGCGCCGAGGGCGGTCGTTCCCAGATATCCGGGACGGACGTGAGGGGCGAAGAAGACCTCCGCGGCGACGACGATCAGCGCGATCGAGAGGATCCCGCCCAGCGTGAAACCCAGGATCGCGTTGGCGCGGTTGAGATTGAGATCGCCGATCTTCCACCGATCCTCGATCGCACCCGAGGAATAGAAGTACACCTCGTACGGGACGAGGGCGGCGCCAATCACGCCCACCACGAAGTAGGCGTACAGCGCGGAGGAGTGCCAGCTCGGCAGCAGGCCGCTGGCCATCTGATGCCAGTCGGGGTTCAGGTGGACGGCTGCGGCGACATACACGAGCAGCCCGCAGCCCAGATAACCGAAGATCCGCTCGATCCCGCCGAACGGCACGAAGTAGACGATCAGGATCAGGGCGACGACGGCCAGCAGGATGAGGGTCGAGACATTCAGGTCGAAGAGGAGCTGAAGGACGATCGCTACGCCACCCACCTCCGCCGCCAACGTGATCAGGTTGATCAGAAGCGACGCCACGAGCGTGACCAGCGCCACGTTCAGTCCCATCCGCATCCGCACCACGTCGAAGATCGGACGCCCTGAAACGGTCGCGATCCTGCCGGTCATCTCCGCGAACACCACGATTCCGATCACGCCGACAGGCACGGCCCAGAGCAGCTGATAGCGGAAGCCGGCACCCGCCTGGGTGTTGAAGACAAGCTCTCCGATGTCGACGAATCCGCCGATGGCCGCGATGATCCCGAGGGCTATCTGGAGGAGCTTCTTCACAGCGATTCCGCCAATGCCCGGGCCTTCGCTGCCCATCGGCGCAGCTTTGCGGCCTCTTCACGCGCCTGCCCGCGATCCTGCGGGGAGACGCGCAGATCGTCGATCGCGCCGCCGATGTCCGACGCGAGCGTGATCGCGGTTTCGACTGGCTGCTTCAGGCTCGGCGCGACGGGATCGTCGTTGAGCTTTTCCGCCTCGTGCTGCGCCTGGGCGCTCAGCTCGGAGCCATGCACGCGAACGAAGGTCGTCTTGGAGCGAGCACGTGCCACGTCGCCGGCCATCAGGGCCCCCTCGGCCGAGATGGAAGCGAGTTCTTCGATGCCGGCGCGGACCCCGTGCTCTCCGGCCTGCCCGCATGCTCCGAACGACGCGGCCACGGCCAGGGCCGGCAAGAGAGCCACGACGCGATGCATCCACCATCTGCTACCCGCTTCCCAGCTGTCTGACGCTTGTGTGGGGCGCGCTGCGCTGCTAGGAACCACGCATGAGGCTTCGCGTCACGTTGGCGTTGCTGGCTTGCGTGCTGACCATCGGCGCGTGTGTGGAGACGGCGTCGGCGGCGCGACGCGCGACCGGCCCCGCTGGCCCACGCATCTTCACCGAGTACGTCGCCGCGCCCGCCCAGTTCGATCTGTCGCTCGCCGAGATCAGCTTCCGGGCGCCCGCACGTTTGGCTAACGCCGGCGGTCCGCGCCGTTACAGGAGCGCGCTGCGGATAGCGCTGCGTGGCACGGCCGGGCTGAACTATCTGGTCGCCGCCGTGACGCGCTACAACGTGCACCGGCGCCCGCGCGTGCTCGTGCTCGTGGTCAACCGGCGACCGCGCGGCTCGCTCGCGCCCGACCTCGCGCGGGTCGGACTGCGCGTTACGGCTGCCCGGCGCCTCGGTGCTGGGCGTCTGTTCCTGCTCGCCAATCCGCTCACCCGCCCCGCACCGGGCCTCACGCCGGCACTGTGCGATCTCCCGATCCGCGGCCGCGCCCTCACGGCCGGCGATCTGCGTGCAGTGCTCAGCCACGGCGCCGGGCTCGGCGGGTTCAGCCCAGCAGCCGCCGTCGCGCAGGCCTACGACGTCGTCTGCGCCCAGCCCTATTCGGCGGCGTTCAGGCAGGCCGTCACCCAGGGTTCGAGCTCAGGCTGCGAAGCGGGGCCTGCCGGCTCAGGATGCTGCGTGCCAAATGCGGTGTGCGTGCCACCCCCGGCGCCGCCACCACAGCCGCCGCCCCCTTGCCCGCCGTGCCCGTGCCCCAGCCGATCGTGCCCATTGGCGGCTGCGCCGGGCGCCGGATCGGCCATAGCGTGCTGGCCTCAGAGCGAGCTGGTCGCCTGTCCGCTGTAGCCGCGCCGAGGAGGCCGCAGTTCTCGAGCGCAGCGCACTAGAGTGCTGCACCGCAGAATCAGTTCAAAGGAGACTTCGGAGACCAATGAGCGAGACCCATCCCGTCGAGACCGACCAGGCCGCGCGCGAGGCGAGCGGCGCCCATCCCTACGGCCGCTACCTCGAGGAGTTCGAGGTCGGTGCCGTCTACAAGCACTGGCCCGCCAAGACGGTTACCGAGTCCGACGACCACCTGTTCTGCCTGATCACGATGAACCACCACCCGCTCCACATCAACGACGTCTACGCGCACAAGTCCCAGCAGGGTCGCAACGTAGTCGTCGGCCCGCTCGTCTACTCGCTCGCGCTGGGCATGTCGGTCTCCGACGTCAGCGGCAAGGCGATCGCCAATCTCGCCACCGAAGAGCTCAAGCACCCGGCTCCGGTCTTCCACGGCGACACGCTGTTCTGCGAGTCCGAGGTGCTCGAGAAGAAGGAGTCCAAGTCAAAGCCCGACCGCGGCACCGTCAAGGTGCACACGCGCGTGCTCAACCAGGACGGCGTGCTCGTGGCCGAGTTCAAGCGGCTGGTGCTCGTTCCGCGCAAGACCCCCGGGGCGGGCGAGGCGGAGGGCAACGTCGAGTAGCCCATTTCCCGTCCACGCTCGCGCTACCCGCGCAAGGGCGTGCGATAGGCTTTCTCGATCGCCCCGTACGGGCGTTTTTCCGTTCCGGGGGCCGTCCAGCGCCCCTTCGAGCGGCGCCGACCGACAGATGAGCGAGTCGGCGTGCCGATCATGACCGCGATCGAGGAGCCCGCTTTGCCCATGAACACGACCGCCTCCGCCCCCACCAAGAACAAGCGCCTGCTGAGCTGGGTCGGAGAAGTCGCCGCGCTCACCGAACCCGATCAGATCAGATGGTGCGACGGCTCGGCCGAAGAGTACGACGCGCTCTGCCGCGAGCTGGTCGAGGCGGGCACGTTCGAGCGGCTCTCCGACGCCAAGCGCCCGAACTCCTACCTCGCCCTCTCGGACCCGGGCGACGTGGCGCGCGTCGAGGACCGCACCTTCATCTGCTCGGCGACCGAGGACGAGGCGGGCCCGACGAACAACTGGCGCGACCCCGAGGAGATGCGCGCGACGCTGCGCGAGCTGTTCGCCGGCTCGATGCGGGGGCGCACGATGTACGTCGTGCCGTTCTCGATGGGGCCGCTCGGCTCCGACAAGAGCCATGTGGGCGTGCAGCTGACCGACTCCACCTACGTGGCCGTGAGCATGCGGATCATGACCCGCATGGGCCAGGGCGCGCTCGACGCGCTCGGCTCCGAAGGCGAGTTCGTGCCGTGCGTGCATTCGGTGGGGATGCCGCTGCCCGATGGCGCCGAGGACGTGCCGTGGCCGTGTAACGCCGAGAACAAGTACATCGTCCACTACCCCGACACGCGCGAGATCTGGTCGTTCGGCTCGGGCTATGGCGGCAACGCGCTGCTCGGCAAGAAGTGCTTCGCGCTGCGGATCGCCTCGGTGATGGCTCGCGACGAGGGCTGGATGGCCGAGCACATGCTGATCCTCAAGCTCACATCCCCGGAGGGCGAGGTCAAGTACATCACCGGAGCCTTCCCGAGCGCCTGCGGCAAGACCAACCTCGCGATGCTGATCCCGACGCTCGAGGGCTGGACGGTCGAGACGATCGGCGACGACATCGCCTGGATGAAGTTCGGCGACGACGGCCGGCTCTACGCGATCAACCCGGAGTACGGCTTCTTCGGCGTGGCGCCGGGCACGGGCGAGGAGACCAACCCCAACGCGATCCGCACGATCGAGCGCAACTCGATCTTCACCAATTGCGCCAAGGCCGACGACGGCGATGTGTGGTGGGAGGGGCTGACCAGGGAGCCGCCGGCCCACCTGATCGACTGGCACGGCAACGACTGGACGCCGGCGTCCGACGCGCCCGCGGCGCACCCGAACGCGCGCTTCACGACGCCGGCGGCGCAGGACCCGGCGATCGCGCCGGAGTGGGAGGACCCGAAGGGCGTGCCGATCGACGCGATGCTGTTCGGCGGCCGGCGCTCGACCGTCGTGCCGCTCGTCACGGAGGCGTTCGATTGGGAGCACGGCGTCTTCCTCGGCGCCGTGATGAGCTCGGAGAAGACGGCCGCCGCCGCCGGCACCGTCGGCGAACTGCGCTTCGACCCGTTCGCGATGCTGCCCTTCTGCGGCTACAACATGGCCGACTACTTCGCGCACTGGCTCGAGATCGGTCACCGCGACGGCGCCAAGCTGCCGAAGATCTTCTACGTCAACTGGTTCCGCAAGGACGAGGGGGGTCGCTTCCTCTGGCCCGGGTTCGGCGAGAACTCGCGCGTGCTGGCATGGGTGTTCGCGCGCTGCGCCGGACACGGCGCGGCCGCCGACACGCCGATCGGGAGGATCCCGCCGGTCGGCCCTGACGGGATCGACACCCGCGGCCTCGATGTCTCCGAGACGGACATGGCGGAGCTGCTGCGGATCGACAGCGCCGAGTGGAAGGCGCAGCTGCCGCAGCTGCAGGCGCACCTCGCGCAGTTCGAGCGTCTGCCGGACGCGCTGGAGGTGCAGCTGCGGGCGCTCGAAGAGCGGCTGGGCTAGCGGCCGAGCGCCGCGCTCCCCAACGCGGCGCCGGCCGTCGATCGGGCCGAGCGCCGCTTCTCCTGTCGGCGTCCGGCGAGCAGGACAATCAGCCGTTTTTGAAGCTGCCTTCTTCGGAGGTGGCGGATCCGCCGTCGGGGTTCGTGACCGTGAAGCTGCCGGGGCCGCCGTTTTCGCCTTTGCCTTCGACTTCGACGCTGATCGATGTCGCGCCGAGCCGGGTGAATTTCTTCACGATCGCAGTGCCGTTGCCGGTCACGGTCAGCCCGGAGATGAAGTTGCCGCCGGTCATCGTGAAGCTCGCGGTTCCGTTGTGACCGGGGTTGATCGGGCTGGCTTTGGTCGGCGTCGAGATCGTCGGGCCGGCGTTGACCGTGAAGCCGCTCACGAGCGAACCGGGGCCGCCGGCGTCTCCGTTGACGAGGCTGACGGTGCGCGAGCCGGTGGCCGCGCCGGATTCGATGCTGATCGTGGCTTTGACTTCGGTGGAGCTCGTGAAGCTGGTCGATTCGACCGTGATCCCGGGGCCGAAGGCGGCGGACAGAGCGGCGCCGCTGACGAAGTTTTTGCCTTTGATCGCGATCACCTGTTTGCTCGCGCCCTGACCGCGGGAGCTCGGGCTCGTCGATTCGACAACCGGGGCCGCATTGACCGTGAAGCCGGACGCGAGCGATGCCGATGTCGTGTCGGGGTTGGTCACGGCGACCGTCCGTGAGCCGGTGGCCGCGCCCGCTTCGACGGTGATGACGGCTTTCAGTTCTGTCGAGCTCGTGAAGCTGGTCGATTCGACGGCGATGCCGGCCCCGAAGGATGCGATGGCGCCGTTCTCGAAGTTCGTGCCTTTGACCGCCACCGTCTGTTTGCTCGCACCCTGACCGCGAGAGCTCGGGCTCGTCGAGGTCACCGTCGGTGCGCCGTTGACCGTGTAGCCGCTCGCGAGCGAACCGACGCCGGCATCCGGGTTGGTGACGGTGACCGTGCGCCCACCGGTGGTTGCGCCGGCGGCGACCGTGACGTTCAGCTTGATCTGGGTTTCGCTTTCGAACGTCGTCGAGTTGATCGTGACGCCCGTGCCGGAGATCGACACGGCGGAGCTGCTCACGAAGTTCGTCCCGGTGACGAGCACGTTCTGCGTGCCGCCCTGGTCGCCTGAGCTCGGGCTCGTCGACTGGACGGTCGGGCCGGCGTTGACGGTGAAGCCGCCCGGCAGCGGGTCGGTGCCCTGGTCGGGGTTGGTGACCGTCACGGTGCGGGCGCCCGTGGCTGCACCGGATTCGACCGTGACTTTCGCGCTCAGTTCGGTCGAGCTGACGAAGGTCGTCGATTCGACCGTGATGCCCGCGCCGAAGTTGGACGTCGCGCCGCTGACGAAGCTCTGGCCTTTGATCGTGATCGTCTGTTTGCTCGCGCCCTGGCCGCGGGAGGAGGGGCTCGTGGATTCGACTTCCGGCGCGGCGTTGACGGCGAAGCCGCTGGCAAGCGAGCCGACGCCCGCGTCGCCGTTGGTGACGGTGACCGTGCGTGCGCCGGTCGCCGCGCCGGATTCGACGGTGACCGTGGCTTTGACTTCGGTCGAGCTCGTGAAGGTGGTCGATTCGATCGTGATACCCGCGCCGAAGGCGGCGGCGAGCGATGCGCCGCTGACGAAGTTTTTGCCTTTGATCGTGATCACCTGTTTGCTGGCGCCCTGGCCGCGCGAGGAGGGGCTGGTCGATTCGACGGTCGGCTTGGTGCTGACGGTGAAGGCACTGGCGAGCGATCCCACGCCCGCGTCGCCGTTGGTGACGGTGACCGTGCGTGCGCCGGTCGCCGCGCCTGATTCGACGGTGATCGTGGCTTTGAGTTCCGTGGAGCTCGTGAAGGTGGTCGATTCGACCGTGATGCCTGCACCGAACGAGGCTGCGAGGGACGCGCCGCTGACGAAGTTTTTGCCTTTGATCGCGATGATCTGTTTGCTCGCGCCCTGGCCGCGCGAGGATGGGGTCGTCGATTCGACGGTCGGTTTGGCGTTGACGGTGAAGCCGCTCGCAAGCGATGCGGAGGTCGTGTCGGGGTTGTTCACCGTGACCGTGCGCGCGCCGGTGGCGGCGCCCGATTCGACAGTGACCGTGGCGCTGAGTTCGGTCGCGCTGACGAAGCTGGTCGATTCGACGGTGATGCCCGCGCCAAACGACGAGGTGGCGCCGCTCTCGAAGTTGGTGCCTTTGATCGCGACGACCTGTTTGCTCGCGCCCTGACCGCGAGAGCTCGGGCTCGTCGAGGTCACCGTCGGCGCGCCGTTGACCGTGAAGCCGCCCGCAAGCGAGCCGACGCCTGCGTCGGGGTTCGTCACGGTCACGGTGCGCCCGCCCGTGCTTGCGCCCGAGGCGATCGTGACGTTCAGTTTCAGCTGACCGGCACTTTCGAAGGTCGTCGAGTTGATCGTGATGCCTGAGCCCGAGAACGAGACGGTCGCGCCGTTCACGAAGTTCGCGCCTTTCACGAGCACGTTCTGAGTGCCGCCCTGATCGCCCGAGCTGGGACTGGTCGCTTCGACCCCCGGGCCGGCGTTGACGGTGAATCCGCCGGCGAGCGACCCGACGGCCCCGTTCGGGTTCGTGACGCTGACCGTGCGTGCCCCGGTGGCGGCGCCGGGTTCGACCGTGACCGTGGCTTTGAGTTCGGTGGAGCTCGTGAAGGTGGTCGATTCGACCGTGATCCCGGCGCCGAAGGACGCGGTCGCGCCGTTGACGAAGTTCGCGCCTTTGATCGTGATCGCCTGTTTTCCGGCGCCCTGCCCGCGCGAGCTCGGACTCGTCGATGTGACAGACGGCTGCGCGACTTCGACTTCGTTGCTGGCGGCGCTTCGTGCGGTCCACGAGCGCCAGACGGCGGTGACCTTGTAGGTGTACGCGCCGCCCGCCACCGTGTCGCTGCAGGAGTTCGTGCCGGAGGAAAGCAGGTTTGTCGGCGAGCTTTCGCACGCGGGCGAGGGCGTCGAGCCAGAGTAGCGCTGCACGTAATAGCCGTCGATGGCGCCGCCACCGGGGGCCGTGACGCCGCTCCAGCTCACCGAGACGCCGGCGCCGGCGGCCGAGGCCGTCACGCCGCTCGGCGCAGCCAAGGTCCCCACGCTCCCAGCCGCGCTTCCGCTGCCCGATGCCGCCCAATAGGCCCAGGCTGCGACGCTGGCCGTGAGCAGGGCGAGCCCAACCGCGATCACTGCGCGGCGGCGCCCGGTGAAGATGTTCAGCAGCCGCGTCATGAGTGCGCGCTCCCGCTGTAGGAGAAGCTGAAGGTGGCGCCCTTGCAGGCGTCCTGGTTGACCGGCAGGTTCTTCATCAGCACCTGTGGAGCGCTGACCGCGCCCGCCGGCAGCGTGACCTGGCCGTTGGCCGGAACCGTGAGCACGTTCGCTTCGGAGACGTTGGACTGAGTCAGCTGCAGATTCGTCGGCCCGTCACAGCCGGCTTTGGTCGAGCCCGACACGACGCTCGCCGTCAGCGCGGTAACCGAGATCGCCACGTTGTTGGGGTTGGAGACGGTGATCGCCAGCGTCCGCGTCACGCCGGGGGCGAGCGGGCCGGAGGCGTCGCCGGAGACCGTGAACGGTTTGCCGGTTTCTTTCGGCAGTTCTTTGACGATCGTCCAGGAGTAGGAGGCCGGCGCGCTGAGGTTGCCGACGGCGTCGCGCGCCTGCACCTGGAAGGTGTGTTCGCCGACCGTGAGCTTGCTGTAGGAGGTCGGGCTCGTGCAGGTCGAGAACCTGGCGCCGTCGCGCTTGCACAGCAGCTTCACGCCGCCCTCGCTGTCGCTGAAGGTGAAGGTCGCGTCCTTTGCGGTCGTCACCGCTGCGGGCTTGGTGTTGATGCTCGGCACCGGCGGCGGCGTCGTGTCGATCACGAAGTGGGTGCTCGCCTGAGCGGCCGAGCTCGTCTGGTTGCCGGCCCGGTCGGTCGCGCGGACATGGACCGTGTATGCGCCGTCCGCCGGCAGCGGCAGCTGGTAGCTCCAGCGCGTGGAGTCTTTGCCGGGCGATTCCACGTGCGCGGTGAGGAAGTGCTCGGAGCCCTGGTCGAACGAGCTGCCACCCCACCACTGACCGCCTTCGCGTTGGATCGAGATGACGACCGCGCTGACGCCGCCGGAGTCTGTCGCGTTGCCGCAGATCGTCGCTCCTTCGGAGCAGCGTCCGCCCCAGTCGCCGGCCGCCAGGGTGGCGGCGTTGGCGGGGGAGGACACGGTCGCGCTCGGCGCTTTGGTGTCGATCGTCCACGGGTAGGAGACCGCAGAGCTCGTCTTGGAGCCCGCCACCGCCCGCACTTTGAACGTGTGCGAGCCGTCGCTGAGCGGGCCGTAGGTGATGCCGGTGCTCGGGCACGAGCTGAACCCGGCGCCGTCGAGCTGGCACTCGTAGGTCACGCCGGCCTGACTGTCGGTGTACGTGAAGTGCGCCATGTTCTGGTTGGTGGGGTCGCTCGGAGCCGCGCCGATCGTGGGCGCGGGCGGCGCCGCCGGTGCCGGCGCTTTCACGGACGTGCCGAGCAGCTTGGCGAAGGTCCCGGTCGCAGCGAGCGAGACGCCCAGCGCGAGCAGGACGCCCAGCGAGACCAGCAGCCGCAGCGGGCGTCGGCTGCCGATCGGCCGGTGAGCACGCTGCTCGCCGGCGGCGCCGTTTGCTCGCCGCTCCTCTCCTGTGCTGTTGTCCCTTCTCAGACGCATGTCGCTACCGCTCGTTCTCCTAGTTGAAGTTCAAAGTTCGTGTGGGTGAGTCAATGCCTCGCGGCCGGCCACCGCGCGGCGGCGAGCTGTCAATCGGGGGACGTGTGGAGGGGAAGCGTCCGTGCTTCCCCTCCACAACCCCCTCGTCGCTAGCTCGACAGAGCGAGCGAGATCGTGGCGCCCTTGCAGGCGTCCTGGTTGGCCGCGGTGTCAGCCATCGAGATCGAGCCTTCTTTTTCGAGCGCGACTTTCGAGCTTTCAGCCGCGATGACCTGATTCTCGACCGTGTCGTTGATCGTGAAGTCAGACGCTTTGCAGCCAGCTTCAGCGTGCGCTTCGTCGATCGTGACGACGGCTTTCACCGTGCCGACCTGCTCGCTCGAAGCGTTCGAGTTGTCGGCCGTGAAGGCGACCGGCGAGTTGCCGCCGGGCGTCAGGGGGTTGGTGATCGTGCCGTGAAGCACGAGCGTGCCGTTGCTTTCGGCGACTGCGCCCGAGCCGCTGCCCGAGCCGCTGGTCGTCCAGTAGGCGATTGCGATTCCGGCGACCGCCAGGACTGCAACGGCGCCGAGCACCATGGCGGTGCGCTTTTTGAGTAGTTTGCGGAACACAGGCTCCTCCTTGGGTGGTTTTCCTTTCAGTTGGAGCCATTGCGCTCCAGTGGCGGTCATGGTGGACTGCGCCCGCCTGGATATCGCCGGAGCTTTGTCTAGTCCGACCTACACCTTTCGCTAGGGCGTGAGCGGCCGCGAGCGCGAGCGTAAACGCCGTAATCGCGTGTCTAGACCAAGGTCCAGTATGACGCCGAGCCCCGCGGCGCAAAGCTCTCAGACATGGATCGGGGTGAGACGACAGCGGGTGCCCGGGTGATCAGATTGCGCCCGCTTCGGGTTCTCGTCGTCTCCGAAGACGAGCCGTTCCGTGCCGTCAATGTAATGCTGATCGCCAGGCGCGGCTGTCGCGTCTTCAGCCTGACCGGGGCGTACGCCGCGGCGGAGCTGATCGCGCGCGAGCGAATCGATGTGGTCGTCGTCGATGGTCCGCGACGCCTACGAGCGCTCGCGGATGAGCTCACGGTCACGGCCGACCTGGTGCCGCCGGTGGGTGTCGTCTGCGCCGGCAACGCCGGGGAGATCGGGCCAGACGGCGCGCCGGTGCTGCAGCGGTGGGCGCCCTTCGAGGAGCTCTTCGCCGCGATCGTGCGGGCCGACCGCGCGCGCGTGCGCGATCAAGGCCCCGCCCCGGCCGTCGTCGACGAGCGGGCCGCCCACTCCCTCGACTGATCACGCCGCTGCGCCGATCGCGGCTTGCGGGCCGCGGACCGGGGCCTGCGCGCGGCTGGCGCCCCGCAGACAGGGCCTTCGAGCCCCCATCGGCGGCCCTCTCACCGTTTGAGATCGATCGCGGAAGTGCCGATAACAGCAGCGCGTGCCCGCAGCGACGGCGCGCGCCCGCGACGATGACACGCCAAACCCCGCAACAGGACGCGCACGCGCCCGATCTCGAGCCCGTACAGGCTGTTTTCGCAGAGCTCGGCCTGCTCGCAGACGCCGCTGAGCACGAGCCCCCGGCGGCGGTCGCGGCGTCGAGCGATGCCGACCCGGCAGAGCCCCAGGCCGCGACGCTGTCGTTCGCGCGCGCCCTGTTCGCGCAGGCGGCCCGGAGCCTGGATCGGGACCCACGGATGTTCGCGCGCCTGGTCGACCGGCTGGCCGACGAGCTGGGAGAGCCTCGCGTAGACGTCGCCCGTGAGCTGCTCGATGTGCCAGAGCTGCCCGACGAGCGCAGGGGCTTCGCCTCGCGGATGCTGCTGGCCCTGGTCGAGGGCGGCGACCGCCGCCTCACCCGCCTGAGCTTCGATCTGCACGACGGGCCGATGCAGGAGCTGCTCCTGCTCGGCGAGGATCTGCGGGTGTTTCGCGGTCAGCTCGCCTCGGTGCTGGGCGCGGATCGGCAGGCATGGCTGCTGCAGGGACGCCTCGACGACCTCGACGCGCGTCTGGCCGCGCTCGAGCGCGGTCTGCGCCGCATCTCGACCGCCGTGCACACGAGTGTCCCCGCGGCGGGCCCGTTCGGCGAGGCGGTGAGCGAAATGGCGGATGCCTTCGCGGCGCGCACCGGCATCGCTCCATCGCTGCGCCTCGACGGCGATCTGACGTTGATGTCGTCCTCACAGCGCATCGCACTGCTGAGCGTGGTCGGCGAGGCCCTGAACAATGTCCGCGAGCATGGGCACGGGGCGAGCGAGGTCGAGATCCGCGTCGCGCTCGACAACGGCGGCGTCAGTGCGCGCGTGCGCGACGACGGCTGCGGGTTCGACGTCGAGGCGGCCCTGCTCGGCGCGGCGCGGCACGGGCGGATCGGTCTCGCCGGCATTCACGAGCGCGTGCGGCTGCTCGGGGGCGAGTGCGTCGTCGACAGCCGCCCGGGAGGGCCGACCGTCGTCTCGCTCACGCTCCCGCGCTGGGAACCGCGTACGGGCTCGGTCGCCCTCGCCGGCGACTGATGTGTCTGCTAATCGCCTGACTCGTACTTGAACGAGATCGCGAGTCGGACCCGGTAGTTCTTGACCTGCCCGTTCTCGATCGACACGTCCTGCCTGAGAACCTCGGCGATGCGGAGGTCTCGCACGGTTTTTCCTGCCGTCTCCACCGCGCTTCGTGCGGCCGCCTCCCAGGACTCGCCGCTGACTCCGATCACCTCGGTCACCCGATAAACGCCATCAGCCATCGCAACCACCTCCTCGTGGACGTTGAAGCCACGACTGTCGCATATCTGGCGCCGAGCGAAAGCGCGGTCGTCGGTGCGGTCCGGTCGCCGCGCCGTCGTAGGCCTTAGCTGGCGGCCGGGACGAGGCCGTGCTCGTAGGCGTAGCGCACCGCTCCGCTGCGGTTGCTGACGCCGAGCTTGCGGTAGATGTTGGTGAGGTGGAACTTGACCGTGTGCTCGCTCACCCAGAGCTCGCTCGCGATCGCCTTCGTGGGGAGACCGCCGGCGACGGCGGCGAGGATCGTCAGCTCGCGCTCGGTCAGCGCCGCCTCGGGAGGCTGCCCGGCGCGCGAGGTCCCATCGCCGGCGTCGTCCTTGGGCGAGTGAAACAACGTGTAGCCGGCCGCCACCTGGCGCAGCAGCGCCGGCACGTCGAGCGCGCTCACGCTCTTGATCACGTACGCGCTCGCACCGGCGCTGATCGCGGCGTCGATCGACGCGCGGTCGTCAGAGCTGGACAGCACGACCGCCTTGACCTCCGGCCAGCGCCGCTTGATCTCGGCGATGCATTCGACGCCGTCCATCTCGGGCATGCGCAGATCGAGCAGCACGATGTCCGGGCTGCGGCGCTCGACCAGCGGGAGCACCTCTGCGCCGGTGTGCGCCTCGCCGACGACCTCGATGTCGTCGCACGCGTCCAGCGTCCGGCGCAACCCCTGGACGATCAGCGGATGGTCGTCGGCGACCAGCACTTTCAAGACCTGCTGCATGTGTTCCCGCTCCCGTCGTCGCTGCCTCTCCTGACAGCATCGGCCGGCGGCGCCGCGGACTCAAGTCGTGCCGACCATCTGCCCGAAGGTCGAACCATCCCGGCCCCAGATGACGGGGGCTGGGGTGGTGTGGCCTGTCGAAACAAAGGCCGGAGATCGCGTTCGGCGCTTGATCGAAGCGCTGTCGGCGGTTCAGGACGTAGGCGCGGGCTGCCACTCGCAAGAGTCCCGCAGCAGGCGCGAATCCCCGCCCTGGGGGCGCAAACGCGGCCTGGGTCGCAGGCGCTCCTAGTGATCCGCCACACGGCCATGCGGCCGACTACGGATCGCAAGCTCGGCGCAAGCGGCGACTGTGTAGGTATGCGGACGTGCATCAAGTGTGGCGACGTAATCGGGGTCTACGAGCCGATGATCGTCGTAGACCGGGATGAGCCGCGCCGGACCTCGCTCTGCTGAGAGGGAGCCGTGCGGCACGAGCCATCACGAGAGCTGCTTCGCTGAGATTCAGCGCGAGCAGCTGCGTTCTGTCGCGTAGCCGCTGAAACGTGGGAAGCTTGATTCCGTCCCGTGGGGCTTAGCCGCGCGGGGGGAGTGCTTGTCCGCACCAGATCAGAGAGGAAGATGTCGCGATGGACGACCTGCGCTCTGGCATTGAACGCTGGACCAATGAGGGCGGTAACATCGGCACGGCGGCGACGGGTCGTTACGAGATGGTGGCCGGACACGATGCGCCTGGGAGGCCTCTGGACCAAACCGTTCCGGCCGCTGGGCCTTCCGAGTCCAGCAGCTCCCGCCCGGTTGATTCCGATTCGGCCCCGCGCTCCCCGTAGAGGCGCGCACGCTCGCATCACCCTGCGCCGTCGAGCTGGTCGGCGTCGCGCCGCTCTGACGGCTTGAGGACCGCTCGGAATGCGTCTCGATTCAGCTCAAATGACTCTCGCCGTAAGAACGGAGCGGTCCGCGACGCCAGAAAGCCGTGCCAAGCATTGAGTACCGCGGGCTACGCGGTGGCGGGCCTGCTGGGATGCCCGGCGCTGGGCCAGGGGCGAGACAGATCACCAGCTGACATTCGCTGATCGCCCGCACCTCGTGGCGCTCGGCGGGGTCGAAGTGGATCAGGCTCGGAGCCGACAGCGACCGCTCGCTGGCGCCGGCGCTGACGAGCGGCTCGCCGCGTAGCACGAACACGAGCGCGTGCTCCCACACCTGCACACCGGGCTGGCGCCCCCGGCCAGGTGCCGGGCGAGGAGGAGGATATATCGGCACCCGATACACTTGTCAGCGCCATGTCGGACGCGTCTGAGCAACGGTTCCCCAGGGATGGGCTTGTCGAGCCCGACACCTGGCCTGCTGCGGCTTCTGAGCGTCGGCTGGGTGATTTCACGACCTCTCGCTCGGTCCTCGCGATCGGCATACCGGCGGTGCTCATCGGCGTGCTCGTCGCTTTCTTGGCGCTCGGTCTGCTCGATCTCATCGGGCTGATCACCCACCTCGCCTACACCGGCACCGTCGCGACGGGGATCGGTCCTCCTGACGTCTCGGCCTTGGGGCCGTGGAGCATCTTCGTGCCGGTGCTCGGCGGGCTGATCGTGGGTGTCATGGCCCGCGTGGGCTCCGAGCGCATCCGGGGACACGGCATCCCGGAGGCAATGGAAACGATCCTCCTGCGTGGCAGCCGCATGGAGCCCAGGCTGGCGATCCTCAAGCCGATCTCCAGCGCGGTCAGCATCGGTACCGGCGGGCCTTTTGGCGCGGAGGGCCCGATCATCGTGACCGGGGGCGCGCTGGGGAGCATCGTTGGACAGCTGCTGCATCTGACAGCGGCTGAGCGACGAACGCTGCTCGTGGCCGGGGCGGCGGGGGGCATGACCGCCGTCTTCGCCACGCCGCTGGCGGCCGTCCTGTTGGCTGTCGAGTTGCTGCTGTTCGAGTGGCGCCCGCGCTCGATGATCCCCGTGGCGCTCGCGGCGTGCGCGGCCGAGCTGGTCCGCGAGGCGCTCTCCCACGCCGGCCTGCTGCGGGGCGCACCGTTGTTCGCCATGAGCGCTCACGGCCCTCTGCCGATATCGGCGATCGGCGGGGCCGCATTCGTCGGCGTCGCCTCCGGTGCTCTTGCCTGGGTGATGACGCGCTGTGTCTACGGCGCGGAGGACCTCTTCGCCAGGCTGCCCGTTCACTGGTCGTGGTGGCCCGCGATCGGTGGCGTGGCGGTCGGAGTGGGCGGTCTGCTCGACCCGCGAGCGCTTGGTGTGGGCTATGACACGATCGGGGCCGAGCTCGCCGGCAAGTTGGCGCTCGGCGCGTTGCTGGTGTTGCTGGTGGTCAAGCTCAGCATCTGGTCCGTCGCGCTGGGGTCGAATACCAGCGGTGGGATTCTCGCTCCTCTACTGATGCTCGGTGCCGCGCTGGGAGGGCTTCTCGGCGCCGTGCTCCCAGGGGCCGGGGAGGGCACCTGGGCGCTGCTCGGTATGGCTGCCGCACTCGCCGGGGTGACGCGCTCGCCGTTCACCAGCGTCGTGTTCGCGCTGGAGCTCACGCACAACGTCAACTGCTTGTTCGCCCTGCTGGTCGCATGCACGCTCGCGCATCTTGTGAGCGTGCTTACGCTAAAGCGCTCGATCCTGACTGAGAAGGTCGCTCGCCGCGGCTATCACGTAAGCCGCGAGTATGAGATCGATCCGCTGCACGCCCTGCTCGTTCGTGACGTCATGAACACCGATGTGCTGACAGTGGATCCGCTCATGCGCGCCGATGAGCTCTACCGACGCCTCCCTGAGGGAGCGGCCGCTCGGCGTCAGCGTCTGTATCCGGTGCTCGATGAGGATGCAGTGTTGCTCGGCGTACTGGCGTTTTCCCAGCTTCTTGCGGCGAGCCGAAAGCCGGGCGCGCAGCCGCTCGCCGCGCTGGCGCGCCCGCCGCTGACCGCGCGCCCTGATGAAACGCTTCGCCACGTGGCGGACAGGATGGTTGAGAGCGGACACGGCGTACTGCCGGTCGTCGATGACAGCGAGCGGCCACGCCTGCTTGGGCTGGTCAGCCAGTTTGATCTGCTCAGAGCCCACGAGCGGGTACTGGTCGAGGAGCGTCATCGCGAGCGACCACTAGGCCCGCGACGATTGATCTCGGGGATCGACCCGCTGCTACCGGCGCGCGAGACCACATGAGCGGCCGCCCGGACGGGCCCCTGCGCGACGAGGATTACGAACGTCTGCTCGCGTTTCGCACCGAGCTGCGCGACTTCTTGCGCTGGAGTGAGCGGGCCGCCCACGGGGTGGGTCTGACACCCTCGCTGCACCAGCTGCTGCTCGCGGTTCGCGGTCACCCGGTCAAGCGCCCGCCGAGCATCGCAGAGGTTGCGCAGCAGCTGCACATGCGCCATCACAGCGCCGTCGAACTCAGCCAGCGTGCCGAGGCCGGCGGCCTGCTCGAACGCAATCGCGATCCAGTTGACAGTCGCTTGATCCACCTCAGGCTCACAAGCCGTGGACAGGGCCAGCTGGAAGCGCTCACCCGTGAACACTTGACCCGCATCCAAGCGCTTGCTCGCGTCCTCGCCGGCGTGACTGGCGCAGGTCCGTAGCGAGCGTCGGCCGATGGCACCACGGGTTAGGCGGGCCGATCTGTAGTCGCGGAGCGTAGGCGCGCTCGTTCACGCTCACCTACAGAGCGCCCCGACTGGGCGTCTCCGCGACCAGTCGATCGGCCGTCCACGACTCGATGTCTCGGACGGCGGCGGCGCCCATTTGCGGTCGGGAAGGAGCTTAAGCCGTGGGGCGACTCAGGTAGACCCGGACCTCGACGTCGCCTCCGGCCGCCGACAGCCGGGCCGCCATCGCCAGACTGTGCTCCAACACGATGTCCAAGGTGCCGACGGTCAGTAGGGCGGGCGGCAGGCCAAGGAGATCGCCGTAGAGGGGGGAGATGTCCGGATTAGTCCGGTCGGCGACATGGCCCACGTAGGCCTCGATGAGCAGCCGCGCCGTCCCAAAGACACTCTCGGCCTGGTCCACGAGCCACAGGGCGGCCGTCTCGCAGTCATCCGGCGCCGCCGGCGCAGGCGGACGCAGACGGCGGCCGCCCGGCGGCGGCCGATCCCCGGCGGAACCGTCTATTCGTGTCCGTGGGACTCGCCGGCTGCGGCCGCCGGAGGGCGCGACTCCTCGGCCAGCGAGGTGATCGTCAGCGCTCCGCGCGCGGAGGACTCGAGCACCTCGGTGGCCTCCTCCAGCGAGCGCGCGTAGAGCTCGACCAGCAGGTGGACGATGATGCGCGCGTCGTCCTCGTGCTTGTGGAAGCGGACGTGCGTGAAGAACTCGCGCACGCCGTGGTCGCCGAACGCCGCGTAGGAGAGCGCGTCGCCGGCCTCCGGGCCGGAGCAGCTCTCCACCTCCTCGGAGTCCACCGCAACGGTGCACGATGCAA
>Ga0134126_10000279_pt1 | contig 66256 bp, 51 predicted proteins | sample KB31752_FD_96881 | JGI IMG/M metagenome (GOLD analysis project Ga0134126, IMG submission 96881) | Terrestrial soil microbial communities with excess Nitrogen fertilizer from Kellogg Biological Station, Michigan, USA - KB3-175-2 | ecosystem: Environmental > Terrestrial > Soil > Unclassified ...
AAAGGTTCCTGACACCTTTTCCTTTTCCTCAGCCAACGCCGTTGCATCGTCCGGCACGATGACACCATTATGAACCACGCCTTCAAGCTCCATGCCGCACCTCTTTCTACTTGGCCTTTCCAAACAACTTGCGGAATTATTCTTCCGCCTTGAAAAAAGACCAAAAAGGTACCAAGAACCTTTTGCGATCTTAAAAGGTTCCTGATGCCTTTTCTGACCGCCTTTACCTCCACGCTCCAGGAGTAGATTCCCGAAGAACTGACGGCACTGCTGACTTGCAATGGTAGGGTGTAGACATCGCCGGAGTTAACGCTGCCCAAACCTGTACGGGGCTATTTTTGAGAGGGAAAGGCCGTCTGGTTGCGCCATGAAACTACAGCGCCTGCCACCAAGGTGCCTACAAGCGATCCCCCGCCTATCGTCAGAAAATTGTACGGCCAGTCAGGCCAATTACGTGGAACATCATCACAAAGCCACAGATGATAGGACAGAAACGCTGTGGGCAATAATCCGCCAGCAAATCCTGCTGTCAGCCTACATAACATCGGCCTACAGAGTGCGGCTACTGCCCCTGCGACCATACAGCCTGGGGCCGCAAACATTGCCATGCCCACGAAGCTCCAGACAATGGCAGAAATGCCAAACATGTATGCTTCTGTGGACGTGAAATTCTCTGCATCGCCATCGACCGTTTGTATAGCAATCCCGATGGCAATAGAGATCACTCCCGCGATGGTTCCCCCAGAGAGCAAGCCGATGGTTGCGCCACAAAATCCCTTCATGCCTAGCTTGGCCCATTCGCAACAACCTTCCATGATGCCACCCGCTCCCGCAGCTCGCCGCTGCAACGCAACCCTAGGGCAATACCGCTCCTCTCGAACCGCCTAATGCAATCGCTTCGCCTCCTGGGAGAATCTAAAGTGTCCGGAACCGTTGTTCTCAGGCTGGCAAAACGAGCATTGATCTTTCCCGCCCGATGATCCCGTCTGCTCGTTGCGGCTCCGCTTCGGATTTCGTGGTTCTCTTATTTTGGCCCGAACAGCGGCGAGCGGCGGATGCCGAGGCGGTCGAGCCAAAACTGCCCCACCACGCCCAGCGTGCTGATGCCGTACTTTAGACTGCGGCGGAAATTGATACTGCTGGCCTCGTCGAAGTAGCGTACCGGCACGGGGATGTCGCCGAGGCGGAAACCGAAACGTACCGCCTGCACGAGAAACTGCGTGTCGAACACGAAGTCGTCGGAGTTCTTCTCGAAGGGAATGCGCTCCAGCACGGCCCGGCTGTAGACGCGGAAACCACTGTGGAAATCGCCGAGATTTTGTCCCAGGCCGAAGTTCTCCACCGTGGTCAGGAAACGATTGCTGATGTATTTATAAACGGGCATGCCGCCCGCCATCGCCTCTTGACGCGAACGGATGCGATTGCCCAGCACCACATCGCAAATGCCCATCTCGATGATGCCGGCCGCGTGCGGAATGACGCCGCTGTCGTACTGATAATCCGGGTGGATCATGACGACAATGTCGGCCCCGCGTGCCAGCGCTTCGCGATAACACGTCTTCTGATTGCCGCCGTAGCCGCGGTTTTCGGGATGGACGATCACGGTCAGCCCCATCTCGCGGGCCACTTCGACCGTGCGATCCGTGCTGCCGTCGTCCACGAGAATGACCTCATCGACGCAGCCGGCCGGCATGTCGGCCAACGTCGAGGCCAGGGTGCGCTCGGCGTTGTAAGCCGGCATCACGGCGATGATGCGATGCGGTCGTTTCGGCGGACGCTCCGGCAGCGTCCGCGTGATGCGCTCGACGTGGAAGAACTCTTCGCGCAGTTTCAGATGCGGACGATTCAATACACGCATGATGTTGAGTTCCCTATCCGCTATCCGCTATCTGCTATCCGCTATCCGCTGGTTCTGGCGGATAGCGGATAGCGGATAGCGGTAATTAACCTTCGGCGACGACACAAGGACCGCCGTTGAGGTCCGCGACTTCCGGCGGCGCAGGCGGTTCGTGCAGCGCCTCCGAACCGGGCACCAAACGCGGTCCCGGGATGTGCTGCTCAAGCAGCTGCACTAACTCCGTGCGGTCCATGACTTCCTTCTCCATCAACCGCTGAGCAATGGCTTCCAGCACGGCGCGGCGTGATAGCAATACTTCCCGCACGGCCTCGGTTGCGTCTTGCAGGATGTTCCGCACTTCTACATCGATTTCGCGGGCCGTGCGTTCGCTGTAGTTGCGTTCGCTTTCGGTGGACGAACCGCTGAGGAAGCCCGGTCCCGAACGTCCGTGGAAGTTGACGCGCCCCAGCCGGCTCATGCCGAATTCCTTGACCATCGCCCGCGCGATGCGGCTGGCCTGCTCCAGATCGCTCGTCGCGCCGTTGGAGATTTCGCGGAATACCAATTCCTCGGCCAGCGTGCCGCCCAGCGCGACCTTAATCTGACTCTCCAACTCGGACTGCGTGACGAGATAGCGATCCTCTTCGGGCCGGCTCAGCACATAGCCCAGCGCGCCGACGCCGCGCGGGATGATGGAGATTTTGTGAACCGGCGAGGTATTCGGCAAGGAGCAGGCCACGAGCGCATGACCGGCTTCGTGATAGGCCACACGCTGTTTCTCGTCGGCGTGCATGATACGGCTCTTGCGTTCCAGACCGACGGCCCCGCGCTCGACGGCCTCCTCCAACTCGGCCATGCCGACCACATCCTTGCCGTTGCGAGCGCCCATCAGCGCCGCCTCGTTGACGATGTTGGCCAGGTCCGCGCCGACCGATCCCGGCGTCAGACCGGCCACCCGGCGCAGATCGACATCCGGCCCCAAACGCACATTGCGGGAATGAACCTTCAGGATAGCCTCGCGGCCCACGATGTCGGGCCGATCGACCACGACGGTGCGGTCGAAGCGGCCGGGACGCATCAGCGCCGCGTCGAGCGTCTCAGGCCGGTTCGTCGCTGCCATGATGATGACGCCGCGATTGGACGCGAAGCCATCCATCTCGACCAGCAGCTGATTCAGCGTCTGCTCGCGCTCGTCGTGTCCGCCAACGGCCATGCCCGAGCGCGTCTTGCCCAGGGCGTCCAATTCGTCGATGAAGATGATGCACGGCGCCCGGCTCTCAGCTTGCGCGAACAGATCGCGCACCCGCGCCGCGCCTACACCGACGAACATCTCGACGAAGTCGCTGCCACTGAGACTGAAGAACGGCACTGCCGCCTCACCCGCCACGGCGCGAGCCAGCAGCGTCTTGCCGGTCCCCGGTGGGCCAACGAGCAACACGCCCTTGGGAATGCGCCCGCCCAGCGCTTGATATTTCTCCGGCGTCTTGAGGAAGTCCACCACCTCGCGCAACTCGGCGACCGCTTCTTCGATGCCGGCTACATCCTGAAACGTGACATCAAGGTCTTTCTCCGCGCACACCTTGGCCTTGCTGCGCCCGAAGCTCAGCGGTGAGCCGCCGCCCATCATCCAGCGAATCATCAGCACCAGGCCGATGCCGAGCGAAGCAAGGAACAGGATCGACAGCAGACTGCCGCCGAGAGCCTTAAGAGCGGACTCTTCTTCGGCACCCTGAAAGCCGGCGCCGACGGCCTCCTTGAGCAGAGCGTGCAAGCCCGCATCTTCTTCGAGACCGATGCGCGGAGTACGGAAGGAGATGATCCGCGAATGTTTGCCGTTGACGCTCTCGCCGGAGGCGCGATCGGAGGTGACGATTTCACCGCGAATGTCGCCGCGATTGACTTGCACCTTTTGCAAGGTGACGCTATGGCCATGCCGGCTGGCGTTGAGGATTTGAATGAGTTCGCCGTACTTTAGCTGCGTGTAAGCGGGTTCGCGATTGCAGAACCACACCAGCAGCATGAGCGGCATAAGGAGCAGCACTGCTCCGGGGATGAGCCAGCGCCGAACTCGGACCGACTCTTTGCCTTTTTTCTGCACGGAAGACTGTTCCTCCTGTCCCGAACGGTTCCAGGCGATTTTCAGAGAAGTTCATTCACTGTAAGGCAACGGCCGGAATCGGTCAACCGTCTACTGGCCCCGGCGCGGAGAAAAACGTGTAGAATATCGATGTGAAACATCGCCGGACGTTACGACTGGAAGAATCGCCCCCGGGTTGCCAACATGCACCGTGTATTCCTCGTTTCTCTCCTACTGATTCTTTGCGTCGCGCTGTCCGTTCCTGCGCAGACAACGCTGCCGATCGTCGAAGAGGTCGAATGGGAGCCTTTGCGCAACCACTGCCGTCAGCTGATGAAGATGATCGACAAGGGCGACGGTAAGGGCGGGGTAACCCCACCCCTACCCGCGGAGACGGTTCGCGCCTTGCAACAGCTGCTTGCGAAGAAGGCGGACGATCCGAACGCGGCCGTTCGCGCCGTGCAAAAACTTCTCGACCCGCACTGCTTGCTTGCCGTGAGCATCAATCCCGAAAGCCGCGTCAAGGCGATGCGCGGCCCGGCTATCGCCAAGCTGCGTCAAAATGAAGAGACAATAGTTCTCCTCAAAATCCACAATGACGGCGGCGTCACACATCAACTGCGTCTGCGCGGCCCGGAGATTACCCGCGCCGGCGAGCGCGGCGAAGATCGTTGGCTGCGAGCGGTTCTGGTTGTGGATGCACCGTTCGGCGCGAAGCTCAGCGGCCGTCGATTGGAGTATCGTCTGCTTCGTCTGACGCCGCGCGAGGCCGGCAAACGCGAGGCCACGTTTCAGTTCGATGTCGGTCAGGGCACGCAGGATCTCGGGTTTCGGGCCGAGGTGCCTGTCCTCTTCTCGATCCGCGAAGCGAAGCGCGATTGATCCTTGTCTGACGTGCGGCAAGCGCTCACTCGAACAATCGGGCGACCGGCACGCGGAAGCCCGGCAGATGCGGCTCGCCGGACAATTCGTGATGGCTGTTGAACATTTCCGGTTCGGCATCGGGTCGATGCACCATCACCGTCCGGTTGTACGGATCGAGTACCCAGACTAGCGGTACTCCCGCGACTCGGTACGTGGTCGTCTTTTCGTGGATTTCCTCGACGGTATCGTTGGGCGAGAGAATCTCGACGGCCAACGTCGGCACGCCATCAATCAGGCTGGTTTCGCCCGTCTGCTGGATGACGACATCGGCCGACACGTACACGACATCGATGCCGACGGTCGTATCCGGTTCGTGTCGCAATCGGCAGCCGGCTTCGCCGCACAGAACCTGGCCGCGCGGCGCAGGCTGTTGGCGGAGCCAAAGTTCGAGTTCCGTTGTAACGCAGGCCATTATGCGGCTGTAGAAACGGTTCCGCATGGGATTTTGGAAGGAGTTTCGTTTCGCCGGATGACGTTCCCTTAGTTTTCCAGCGATCAACCAACGCTCCATGCCGTTGTCCGGCATAGCCAGCATTTCTTCCGTTGTCATCGGAGTCGCGACCGTGGCCATGTTCAGGCTCCTCTCGTTCGGTGAATCGTCGATATTGTAACAGACTTTCCGCTCTCCCTGGAACAAGCCATCGTCTTCGTGTCTCTATCCAGATGAAGACGATAAGGAGTTCCCTTACCGATGAAACCAACACACCCTTCACCTGCCGATTCGATTACCGATTTCACTCTGCGCCACGATCTCCAACCGGGCGACCTGGGAAACATCGTCCATCTGCATGGAACTTTCTACGCCCATGAATGCGGCTTCGATCCGACGTATGAGGCTTATGTCGCCAATGGCGTGGCGGCGTTCGCGCAAGCGCACGATGACCGCGGTCGGCTGTGGATCGCGGAATGCGGTCGCCAATTCGTCGGCTGCCTGGCGATTGTCGGCTTATCTCCCAAAGATGCTCAGTTACGCTGGTTCCTGGTCGATCCGTCGGCCCAGGGATTGGGGGTGGACGAGAGACTGCTTGGCGAAGCAGTCGCGTTTTGTGAACACTGCGCGTATGAATACGTGTTCCTTTGGTCGATTCGCGGCCGGAATGCGATGGACAAACTGTATCGGTCGTTCGGTTTTGAGAAAGTCCAGGAGAAATCCAGCCCGCGCTGGGGTGTCGAGGTGGTTGAGGAGAGATATGCGTTGAATCCGGCCGCGCGCCGATTCCCTTCCAAACGCGAAGGATCAACGCCAAAATAATTTCCTGTTTACGCCGTGGGTTTGTCGTAGCGGCCTGGTCCCATTCGTCCCATCCATAGGATGCCAACGACGCTACCGAGCGCGGCGATCGTCAACCATGTGATGGGTAAGTGTTCTTGTCCCGATGCCAGCCAGCCTGATTCAACCAAACGCGATTGATAATATCCCAATAGCACCACGCATCCATTGTTTAGCGCGTGCAGCAGCATGCCCGGCCACAGGCTGCCCGTCTTCCAGCATACCCAACCGAGGACAATGCCCAGTAGCAGACTGGGCAGGAAACGCTCGACGGCCAGCACGCCCGCGAGGATCAGGTGAAACAGCGCGAACAGTGCCGCCGCTATCAGGATGGTGGGCCAAGGACGTAGGACGCCGAGCAAGGCACTGAAGAGATAGCCGCGGAAGAAGAGTTCTTCCAGCACGGCCGGCAGCACGGCGATCACGAGCAACAAAAACAACGGCGATAACAGCTCCCACTGCTTCAGCATCCCCTGCACGCGGTCCAGGTGTTCGCCGCGCAAACTGGCGATTCCCACATTCCGTAGTGCCAGGGCAATCTCGTGCGCCCACGGCCACAGGCACAGTCCAAGGAGGACCGCCGCCAGGCACGCCGGCACACTCGGCCGCGTCAGTCGTAGCCCCGACGACAAGCGGACGCGCCCCCACCAGACCGCTACCAGCGGGTAACCACCAAACAGCAGCACGTTGGCCAGCGCCATCCCAACGAGCGCCTCGCCGATCGATTGGTCGCCGAGCCGAACCAGCAGTCCGTGAATCACGAACGATGAGGGAAATAGTAAGGCCACACACAGCAGGGCCGACGATGGCGTGGCCGCGGTACGTTCTCCGGGCGGGCGGCGGAACAGGTCGGTCCAGCCGCCCGACTGACTATACAGCACGGCCTCGGCACCGAAGACGCGCGCCGCCACTCCTAGCGCCGCCAGCGCATACAACAGGGTCGCCGCCACCACGACGATGGCGATCACCGGGCGGGCGCTGCCTTCCAGCAGATCACGGGTGAGTAACGCGATATTGAGGAGCGGAGTAATCGCCAACGGTCCTTGCAGTTGTAGACCCGGCAGGAGGCTGAGAACGCCCGGCATGAGAGCCAACAACATGAGCGGCACGAGGTAGGCTTGCGCTTCCTTGAAACTGCGCGCGAAACTGGTCAGCGCCAGCAACACGGCCGAGAAGAATGCCGCGAATAACAGCAGCAAGGCCAGCACCTGTACGAACACCAGCGGCGACAGCCCCTCCGCGCCGAACAGCACCTCGCCCACGCCGCTGAGATACAACGTGGCAGTCATCGTGCCGAGGTTGACCAGGGCCGTCAGCATGGCCACGGTGAACACGGCGACATACTTGGCGAACAGCACACTCAGACGCGGCACCGGTGCCGCGACCAGAATTTCCAGCGTGCCACGCTCGCGTTCGCCGGCCGTCACGTCGATGGCCGGATACACAGCGCCGGTGATCGTCATCAGGATGAGGATGAGCGGCACCAACCCCGACAGCAGCGTGGATTTTCGCGGCTGAGGGTTGGGCAGAGCGATCGGTCGCGGACGCACCGGCGTCTCCCTCTCCGGCGAGACTCGCCGATACAGCCGGGCAGTAAGCAGGCGTGTGTTCGCGGCCAGGCAGACGCTCTCCAGATAGCGGGCCGCGTCCCGTCCCGAAAAGGAGTCGTCGCGGTAGAGCAATTCCCAGTCCACCACCTCGCCATGACGCACACGCTCATCAAAAGGACCAGGCGGCCGTGGCTGAATGCCTACGTCAACGAGATTGCCAAGCACGGCGTTTTCGAGATCCTCGGCGTCCAGCCATCGCAACTCGGGGGCTGGTTGTTGGGTCGAATCGTTCGTCGTTCGCGCCTGGCGCTGCTCGGTGGCGTCCTGTCCCATGAGCAGATAGCGCTGAATCGACTCGCCTTCCTCGCCCGAATGAACGCCGATCCGGTAAATCGTCGGTCCTGGCGAAGTTGTACCGCTCAACAGAAATGTCCGAAAAGCGACGGCCAGCAGCGGATACAGCAGCAGCGGCATCAGTACCAGCGTGAGGATCGTTCGGCGATCGCGGAGAATCTCGCTGAGTTCCTTGCGTGCCAGTCGGCGCAGCAAACCTACATGGGGCGGCAAGAAGGGAGTCCTCATGACTGGATGTCCTCGCTCATCCTCAGAGACTTCGGCGTTGTCGTTTTCAAGGCTGGCACCGTCCCGGCGAGTTTGAGGAACATCTCGACCAGTGTCTGGCAGCCGGTGGCCGCGCGCAATTCGGTCAGCGTGCCGGAACTGACGAGTCGGCCGCGATGCAGCAGACCGAAGCGATCGCACAGGCGTTCGGCTTCATCGAGTTGGTGCGTGGTCAGCAACACGGCCTTGCCTTCGGAACGCACATGGGCGATGAATTCGGCGACGACCTGGCTGCCCAGCACATCGAGTCCGGCCGTTGGTTCATCAAGCAGCAGCACCGGCGGCCGATGAATCAGGGCGCGGGCGAAGTGGACGCGCTGACGCTGCCCGGTGCTGAGGGTGGCGCAGCGGCGGTCGAGAATCTCCGCGAAACCCAGCAATCCGGCGAGGCGTTGCAGTTCGGCGCGAGCCGCGTCAGGCGGCACCTGATAGAGATCGGCGCAGAACAAGAGCATTTCTCGAACGCTCAGATGTTGGTAAAGGGCGGCGCTGGAGGAGACGAGACCGACTTGCCGTTTCACCTCGTCGGGTGATGTGGCGGCGCACCAACCGCCGATGCTCGCCTGGCCGGAGTTGGGCCGCAGCATGCCGAGGATGATGCGCAGCGTGGTGGTTTTGCCGGCACCGTTGGGACCGAGCAGACCGAACACCTCGCCCGCACCGACCTGGAAGGAAACGCCATCGACGGCCCGCACCTCGGTCCCGCCCGCGATCGGGAAACAGCGCGTCACGTTCTCGACCCGAATCATCGCGGGGCCTTTCCAGTGAGGGCGTTCGACGCCGCTTCGAGGGATGGCGGGAGATTAAACGCGATTCTACGGGTTCGCCGGCCCGGCCACAAGCCGCGCCGGACTTGCGACCCCTGTAACTCTCGCCTACAGTGACGACATGCTCGTCGTCATGTGGATCGCGTTTCTGCTCACCATGCTGTTCCTGTTAGGCAGCGCCGTGGGCAGTTTTCTCAACGTCTGCATCGTCCGTCTGCCCCAGGGCCGCAGCCTGATTCGTCCCGCCTCCTGCTGCGGCCACTGCCACACCCCCATCCGTATGCGCGACAATCTGCCGCTGCTCAGCTATTGGCTGCTGCGCGGCCGCTGCCGTCAGTGCGGCACGCCGTTTTCGATGCGCTATTTCTGGATTGAGTTGCTCACCGGCCTCGTCTTCGTGTTGCTCTTTCACCTGGAAATCGGCTGGAATATCCACCATTTTCACGCTTGGTCCTGGTACGACAACGGTTACGAATATCTCCTTACCGCCCGGCTTCCCTCGCCGCCGTTCCTTCTATTCGCGGTCCATGCTCTTCTGAGTTGCTTCCTGATCGTGGCGACGATGTGCCTCTGGGAGCAACAGAAACTGCCCGCATCGGTGACACGCTTGGGCGTCCTGGTGGGACTGGTAGCGGCCCTTCTGTTTCCCTGGCCGTGGCCCGATCCGGTCGAGCAAGCTGTCTCATCTCATTCCGAGGATGGGATCTATCTTGGGCGCGAAACCAAGCCGTATGCGTGGGGGCCGCGTGTCGGGGCCATGCCCACGGATAGTCCTTGGTGGATGGGCGGGGTTACGCCGCGAGCCGGATTGTATTTGTGGCCGGTTTGGGGACCATTGCCGGACTGGTTGCCGCCGGGCAGCTGGAAATTAGGATTGGTGACAGGACTGGCCGGGGGTATCGCCGGCGCGATCCTCATGGGATTAGCGCGACTCACGCTCAACGTGAGAGTTCGGCGGACGGCGATCGGTTGGGGCGAAATTAGCCTGATGATGATTGCCGGCGCTTTCCTGGGCTGGCAACCGATTGTCGTCGCCGGTCTGCTGGGTCTGGTTCTGGGATGGATCTGGGCGACGCTGCGAAGGCGACAGGTAGCGTACAGTGTTTGGCTGGTGCTGGCTCTCACGCCGGTGTGGCTGGGCTGGTACTGGATTGGTCCTGTGGTGCAAGGATTGTTCTTCAACGAAACGAGGTTGCTACTGCTCGTCGCCGTTCTCGCTATCGGGCCTCTGACCGGCGTTTATCGAGGAAATCGGAGTCAGCAGTGATCCCGTAACGCGCCTACTCGGCTTTACTCACCACAAAGCGCGGATTATCCTACAGTCAACAATCCCCCACGTAAGGAGGGCGGCGAACATGAATATACCGATCCGTTTTATCCAGAACATGTACCCTATGTACCCTGAAACGGATGGTCTGCCCATGGCCGACAATACGCTACAGTATCGTTGGATTGTCACCATCCAGGGCGGACTGGACGCTCAGTACGGCCACGATCCCAATGTCTTTGTGGCCGGCGATCTGTTTTGGTATCCCGTCGAGGGCCATCCGGAGATCGTCAAGGCACCCGACGTGATGGTTGCACTCGGTCGGCCGCGTGAGGATCGCCGCTCGTACATGCAGTGGCTCGAAAACAACATTGCGCCCCAAGTCGTCTTCGAGATACTCTCCCCCAGCAATCGAGCCGCGGCGATGGGCGACAAATTCGAGTTCTACCAGCGCTACGGCGTCGAGGAATACTACGTCTACGATCCCGATCCTCCAGATGTGGAACTGACAGGTTGGCAACGCCAGGGCGAGCAACTCGTGGAAATTTCTCAAATGGATGGCTGGGTTAGCCCGCGTCTGGGCATCCGCTTTGACATGAGCGGTCCCGAATTGCAAATCTTCGGTGCCGACGGCCGGCGTTTCCTCTCTTATCTGGAAGTGATCGCTCAGCGCGACCAGGAGGAACGCGACAAAGAGCAAGCGCAACAGCAGGCTGCCCAAGCGCAACAACAGGCCGCCCAAGCGCAACAGCAGGCCGCCCAAGCGCAACAGCAGGCCGCCCAAGCGCAACAACAAAGTGAAGAAGCATCCCGGCGTGCCGAACGCCTCGCGGCTCAGTTACGCGCCCTGGGGATTGAGCCGGAAGCCTGATGCCGTCTCGCTGCCCGTTGCTCGCCCCGCGCCGCGCCCGTAGCATGAGCTTACAAAGACTCCGCGCGTCAAGGGGACAGAGAGCAATCACCATGAGTCAGAAAACCTGGGGAGGTCGCTTCAGCGGCGACACGGACAACCGCGTCGAGGCGTTCACCGAATCCATCAGCATCGACCGCCGTCTCTATCGCCATGATGTCATCGCTAGCCAGGCCCATGCCCGCATGCTCGCCGAGGTTGGCTTGCTCGGCGCCGGCGAAGCCGAGGCTATCGTGACCGCGCTCGACGCCATTGCCGGCGACATCGAGCGCGGCGACTTCGCGTTCTCCGTCCAACTCGAAGACATTCACACGCACATTGAACGCGCCTTGATCGAGCGTCTGGGCGATGTGGGCCGCAAACTGCACACCGGCCGCAGCCGCAACGATCAAGTTGTCACCGATGTCAAGCTGTGGGTGCGCGACGCGGTGGATGCGCTCGATGGCCGGTTACGCGAGTTGCAAAGCGCCCTGCTCGCCTCAGCTGAGCGCGATCGGGAACTGGTATTGCCCGGCTACACGCACATGCAGCGTGCCCAGCCGGTGCTGGCGGCGCACTACTTTCTCGCCTACGTCGAGAAGTATCAGCGCGACCGCGAACGGCTGGCGGATTGCCGCAAGCGCGTTAATGTGTTATCGCTCGGCGCGGCCGCGCTTGCCGGTACATCCCTCCCCATCGACCGCGATAGCGTGCGTCGTCAACTCGGATTTGACAGCGTGGCAGCCAACAGCCTCGACGTGTCCAGTGACCGCGATTTCCTGCTCGAATTTGTCTTCGATCTGTCTGTCATCGCGCTGCACCTGAGTGGTTGGGCCGAGGAGTGGGTGCTATGGACGACGACGGAGTTCGGCTTTCTCGATCTGCCGGACGCCTTCTGTACCGGATCGAGCATCATGCCGCACAAGAAGAACCCGGATGTCCTGGAATTGATTCGTGGTAAATCGGCGCGGGTGGTGGCGGATTTGCAACAGTTGCTAATACTGGTGAAGGGTTTGCCATTGGCGTACAATCGAGATTTGCAGGAGGACAAGGCCGCCCTGTTCGACGCCCACGACACGGTATCGGCCTCGCTGGAGTTGGCCGCCGCCCTGGTGCGCGAGAGCCGATTCCGGGCCGACGTAATCGCGTCTCGCCTGGAGGATGGCTATCTCGACGCCACGACATTGATGGAATACTGCATCGCTCAGGGGGTACCAATGCGGGCGGCGCATGAGGCGGTTGGCAAACTGGTGCGCCTGTGTGAAGAACGCCGTTGCCGGCTGGCCGAATTGCCGGTTGATGTCTACGAAAGTGTGCGCCCCGGTCTCAGCGCTGGGGTATACAAGGTGTTAGGAGTCGCCAACGCCCTGGCCTCGTTCAAGAGCGCCGGCTCCACGGCACCGGCGGAGGTGGCAAAACAAATCGATCTTTGGCGACGAAGGTTGTCTCCACAAGAACCTCTCACGGACGTGCGGAAGTAGTTCTTGTGGGTATTTTTGGTAGCCCAGCCCTTCAGGGCTGGGACGGAGAAGAGGGGTATCCCATGATTTTGCCGCTTCAGCGGCTCCGTGCGGGCTTTCAGCCCGCGCTCGTGTGGAGATCCTCTCATGTCGCATGTGTTTCATCAGTTGTACTATCATTTTATCTGGGCCACCCATGAACGTGAGCCGTTGTTGGTCGCCGAGGCGCGGCCGGAATTGTTGCGCATTCAGGCTGAGGAGATCGCCCAGCGCGGCGGCATTCTGATTCGCCAAAATTGCGTGGCCGATCACATGCACTTGCTCGTTCGCTTGACGCCTAACTTACTGGTTTCCGATTTTATCGGGCAGGTCAAAGGGGCATCGTGCTATCGCTTCAACCGCGAGGCGAACCCGAAGTTCCGATTAAAATGGCAGGAAGGCTATGCGGTCCTGAGCTTGCGGGAGGAGGAAGTCGAGAAGGTGGCCCGCTATATCGACAACCAAGAGCGTCTCCATCAGGAACGCAAACTTTCGCGGGTGTTGGAAATCTTGGCGGATATGTAAGCAGACGCGGGCTAAAGCCCGCAGAGAGCCGCTAAAGCGGCAAAATCCGGTGCGCATCGCACGGCAATTCCCAGCCCTGAAGGGCTGGGCTAACGAATAAAGAGCGCTATTGGTCGTGTGCATCGTTCGGCAATTTCAAGCCCTGAAGGGCTGGCGTTCACGAAAAAGACCGCCGTTGGTCGGTCGATTACCGCAATGGGAAAGCGTTGAATTGTTATGGACCATTTTCACTATCGCAATCGCATCCTCCATTGTGAGGACGTGCCTATTCGCCAGTTGGCCGACCTCTATGGCACGCCGCTATTCGTCTACAGCAAGGCGACGCTCTTGCATCATCTTGGCCAAGTGCAAAAAGCCTTTGCCGCGGTCGATCCGCTGATTTGTTACAGCATCAAGACCAACGGCAATTTGCATCTTTGCCGCGTGATGCGCGAGGCCGGCTCCGGCTTCGACGTGACAAGCGGCGGTGAATTGTTTCGCGCCCTCAATGCTGGCGGACGCGGCGAGCAGATTGTTTTCGCAGGGGTAGGTAAGACGGACCCGGAGATTCGCTATGCCCTGGAAAACAATGTCTTCCTGTTCAATGTCGAGAGCGAGGCGGAACTGCACAACCTCGCGGAAGTCGCTCGCGGTGCTGGCACCGTCGCACCGGTCGCCCTGCGCGTCAATCCCGATCTGCCGCCCAAGACGCACGCCAAAACCGATACCAGCGTCAAGGGCGTCAAGTTCGGACTCGACATCGATACCATTCTCGACGTGGCTCAGGGCGTCGCCGGCAATCCGCACGTCCGCGTCATCGGCCTGCATATGCACCTCGGCTCGCCCATCCTCAGCACGAAGCCGTATCAGGAAGGACTGGTCAAGGGGTTGACGCTCATCGAGCGCTTGCGCGAGCAGGGGCATCCCATCAGCGTCTTGAACATGGGCGGCGGCTTCGGCATCCATTACCGCAAGCAGGAAGCGCAGCCGGCCCAGGCGTTCGCGGACGTTATCGTGCCGGCCGTGCAAAAGGCCCAATGCCGATTGGTTCTCGAACCGGGGCGTTTCATTGTCGGCAACGCTGGCGTGCTGGTCAGCCGCGTGCTGTTCACCAAGGAATCGGGCGGCAAGCACTTCCTCATTCAAGATGCCGCCATGAACGATCTTATTCGTCCGACATTATACGATTCGTTTCATCGCCTCTGGCCGGCCGAGCCGCCGGATGGTCTGCCCGCTCCGCCGGACGATTACGAAGGGGACATTCCCAATACGATCAAGCAGGATGTAGTCGGTCCCGTGTGCGAATCGGGAGATTTTCTGGCCAAGGATCGGCGTCTGCCAGCCCTGAAGCGCGGCGACGTGTTGGTTACATTCAGCGCCGGCGCTTACGGCATGAGCATGAGTTCCAATTACAACAGCCGCCCGCGTGCCGCCGAGGTGCTGGTTGAGGGCGGACGGCATCGGCTGATTCGCCGCCGCGAAACTTACGAAGATCTGGTTCGTCCCGAACTTGAAGCGTGAAACGTCCGTGTACATATAGCCCCTGGCTTGCGGGGGAAAACATCCCCCCGGCAAGCCGGGGGCTATGTGCTATCAATTCCAAAAGAGGCCCCGTCATGCGTTCCCATCTCTGGCATGTCAGCCTGGCGTTGTTCGTGGGGATCGTGTTTCTGGCGCAGGCCACGGCGCAGGCACCGAAACAAGCACCACCCGCCCCACGAGTAGCGGACAAGGAAGAGGAGGATTATCGACGATTTTTTAAGAAGCCGACCAACACGGCCGAGTATTGGAACGCCCTGCAATTCGAGATTGATGTCGGCAAATTCGATCTGGCCGCCGTTCATCTGCGTAACTGGATCAACTACAAACCGAGCGATGCCGATCTGGTGAAGTTGGCCGACGAAGTGGGCGTCGCCGCCTTCCTGCGTCTGCGCAATATCCCCAAATGGTCGGATGATCCCAAAGTCAACAAGGAAGCGGTCAACAACGTCGAGCAACTCATCAAGCGCGTGACGGAGGCGGTCAAAAAAGTCCGCGGCGATCCGGTTCGCATCCAGGCATTCATCAAGAACTTGAACGCCAGCCCGGAAGAGAGCGCCTACGCGCTGAAAGAACTGGCCAAGTCGGGGGCTGTGGTCGTGCCCTACTTGATTGATGCGCTGGGGCGAGCTGATCCTGCCGATCGTGTTCCTCTGCTCGATGCGCTGCGCCGATTGGGACCGGATACCATCGAACCGATGATCGCCGCGCTCGACAGCAAGGATGCGATGCTCAAGGTCGATCTCATCCGCATCTTCCGGAAGCGCTATGTGCCCCAGGTGGTGCCGTATCTGTGGTTCCTGGCCGCGTCGCCATCGGAGTCCGACGAGGTGCGCCAGCAGGCGACGGCGGCACTATCTTATTTTCTGCAAATTCCCGCCGGCAAACTGCCGCCGGCCAGGGTTGAATTGACCCATCAGGCCGAGCGCTACTATCTGCATCAAGTCAAGTTCGCCAATCCGGCGGCGGTCACGGTCTGGCGCTGGACGGATGGGCGTGTCGTCGAAGGCTGGCCGGGCGCGGCGACGATCTCCGCTGATAAAGCCGAGGAATACTACGGTTTGCGTTTCGCCAGTCAAGCGTTACTGCTCGATCCGGCGTATGGACCGGCTCAAATGGTGTTACTCAGCCTGGTTCTCGATAAAACCCAATCGAAGGCGGGGCTGGATCAAACGCTGGAGCGTGCTGCGCCGGAGGTACACGGCTTGCTCGGCACCGTGCAGGCGAGCCTCGTGAACGCGGTGCTGGAACGGGCTATGCAGGAGCATCGCGTACCGGTGATTCTCGGCGCGGTGCGTGACTTGGGTGAACGTGAGGAAGTGCGGGCCGTTCGGCCGATGGGCCGGCGTCAACCGCCGCTGGTGCGTGCGTTGTATTATCCCGATCGGCGCGTGCAGATGGCGGCGGCTGAGGCGTTGCTGCGCATCCCCAATTCGGCAACCAGCCTGGCGACCACGCGCGTCGTCGAGGTGTTCCGTCGCGCCGTCGCCGCCGAGCCGGTTGTGCGTGCGCCCGCCAAGGTACTCATTGGCTATTTCAATGAAGACGTGCGTAATGCCGTGGCCGCTGCCGTCGCCGCTGCCGGCTACGAACCCATCAAAGCCGCCACCGGCCGCGAGATGATGCAGCGTCTCGGTCAGGCGTCCGACATCGCGCTGTTGCTCTTCGAGGAAGAACTGCCGATGCCGGGGTTGGCTCCGCTGTTGGGCCAACTCCGCGCCGACACTTACGCCCGTCAGTTGCCGATCCTGCTGACCGCTTCGGCGCGGCGTGAGGAAGCCGTGCGGCGTTACACGGCCCATTGGCCGACCATCACGGTTGTGCCGGCACCCTTCGCCATTGATACGAAAGCGTTGCAGCCGCTCATCCAAGCGCGTCTGAGCGATCCGGCCAATCCAACGCTATCGGCGGCGGAAATGAAAGCCTATGCGGAGCGCTCGATCAAAAATCTCGCCCGCCTCGCTCGTGGCGAAGTGTCCGGCTACGACGTGGTGCCGGCCGGTTCGACCGTTCTGGCCGCGCTACGTGCGCCGAGCAAACTGACGCCCGAAGGTCAAATCGCCGCGATGGAGGTGGCGAGTCGCTTGAAGAGCGAGGATGCGCAGACGGTGTTGGCCAATGTGCTGGCCGACGCCAAGCGGCCGGCAGCCGTGCGTGTGGCGGCGGCCAATGCGCTGGTGCGCAGCATTCAAGAGTTCAGTCCGTTGTTGACCCGCGATCAGGTTCGCGTGGTCAATGCTCTGTACGCGCAGCCGAACCTCGCATTGCCGCTGAAAAGCAGCCTGGCGGTGGTACTTGGCAGCTTGCGTCCGAATGCGCGGCTGACGGGCGAACGCTTGCTGCAATATCAGCCGCCGGCACCGGGCGCGCCGCCGAAGAAGTGACGCCGTCCGCTACGACGACTGGAAGGAGATAAGAAAGATGGAACCTAAGCGACCAGACCCGACGCCGGAACTGGTGACAGTTGGCCTTTTGCCCGTGCAATCGTTCGTGGTCAACGCGATCCCTGTACCGCCCGGAACGCCCGCGAAACCTTGCCCCGACCGTCCCAAGCTCGAAGAGCCTGGAGGAAAGCTCCCGGCGACGCAAGAGAATGGAGGAGTGGGTCCACATCATCGGCAAGTTTCGGACGAAGCGGTCTTGGAAGGCAAGTAACCCGCGAGATTGAATTGGTGGCGTAAGCACGAGTGCGCGAAGAACAAGTTTGGCGAAAGATGCGATGGGACTCGATTTCACAGCGCTGATTCGATACGACGGCCCGAACGCCGATGTCCTCCATGCGATCAGTCGATTGGAACACAGCGAGGAGGATGCAGCATTCGCGGAGGTTGTGACTTATGGCCTCCGCAAGGATTTCGCCTTCGCGAAGTACGGCGGCCAGCGCGCTTATTGGCGGCTCGTCACCGATTACGAGCAGCGACTGCCGCACAGACCCATTCTCCCCTCGTTGGAGTTTTGCTTGGATCTGCCGTCGGACTTCTCGCTGACGTTCGGCCGGGATTCTATTTGGGTGTACCACACCCTGCGCTGGATCTTCTTTGTGACCGAGGGAGAGTGGCAGCGCGTGATGCTGGCTGCCATCAAGCGATTCTGCGAATTAATCGGGGCTGGCGATTGCATCATCACCAACGACTGCCATCCAGCGGTTTCGGAGTTCCATCGGGGTGCCTCGTTTGATGAGGCACTGGATAGGGCTTCGTGGCAAGGTGAAGGCGAGGTGGCATCCCTGAGTGAACTCTACCGAGAGTTCGAGGACCCATCCGATACGGCTCTGAAGCCGGTTCTGAAGCCGGTACGGGGGATTGCCGCCAAGTACCTTGATGGTCAGTTCGTTAGCTGGCCACGAAGCAAGCCGTTACCCGAAGGCTGGTCTCGGCTAAAGATATGGGATTCCAAAGGGTTCTGGCGGTATCGATGGCAAGAGAACAACGCCGATAAAACGCTGTAGTAGATCGGCCAGACGAATCGTGGTGAGTCGTGTTCTTCTGCGCGAGCCGGCTGTTGAACTGGTTTGTTCGGCGACGTCACCCGTCGAATGCAATAGCAGTCCTTCGCGTCAAGGATCGTTTACCCCAGGAATCGTCGCATCAAATCGTGTCTTTTCCCGACGCAGCTCGATCCGCTGTGCCAAAGAAGGAGAAAGGATTGGAACGCGCCGAGCGGCTCAGGAGGAGGCGGTTTGCAGTTGCAAGGGGCGATGACGATATGCCTCCACGAAGCGCGGCAAGTAGCCGGCTTCAAAGGAATCCTCCATGTCGTAACCCAACTCACGCATGAAATCCTGGTTCAGACAACGGAACGCCTCGTAATGCTCGGCGCGGAAGAATTCTCGGTGGCTGTTGATGGTTCCCTGCCGGAAGGTCCAGCTACCGGGGTTGAAGAGTTTCTCGCCGTGTTCCCGCGGACTGCCCGACACATGAAGCTTTAACTGAAGCGACCAAATAGTCCGCTGCTGGACCTCATCAGAGCCGCCGCCTTTGCGACCGATCAACTCCTCGAAACTAACCGGGATGACGTTGGCCAGGCGCGGCCAGGCGACGTAGGCCCGAACGCGGTCGCGGATGCAGCCGATAATCGGGTCGGCGGCGATCAAGGACTGGCAGCGCTCGTGGTCGGAGAACGTGGTGTAGTAATGCGCCAGCGGCGTCTTCTCTTTGCGGGTCAGGTAGAAGGTCTCCGAGACGACAACGTCCATCGGGTTGCGATAGATGAACAGAGCCGGGTGCGCGAAGAAGGGGTGATCGGCGCCGCCCCGCGGGTAGTTGGCCAACTCCTCGAAGAAGCGGATGGCGGTCGTATGCGTGTGGCCGTGGACCAGAGAATGGTAATGACCCGCGCGAGTCGGCGGCGCTGGCCCGCCGTCGTCGATGTGGAAAGAACGCATCAACTCATAGAGGAGATGCGTGCCCGCCTTGGGCATGGTCAACAGGAAGTAGGACTGATTTTGATAATAGCGGCTCGTGATCGGCGCGACGATCTGGCAGGGGGAATCGATCAGCGCGTGCAACCGGGCGGACAAGATGTCGGCATCCGTGTCGAGAAGAATCAGGCAGTCCGCGGGAGTCGTCGGGCTGTTGACGCGGACGCCCACTCCGTAGGTGTCGGCGATCAGACGAGCCACGGAAATGCTTGTCGGGTTCGCGGGTTCGATACGAACCGAGCGTGCCCCGCGCCGGTAACAGTGGATGAAGCTCTCAAGGTAATGGGCGGGATCGGGCGGCACGAAATCCAACCAGGCTTGAGCAAATGTCAGATTCTCTTCCATCAGGGAATGGCAGCGGAGGGACATCAGCAGATACTTCTCGACCGACAACGACGCCGGCCACTACGGCTAAATCTATACCGACCTTGCCAGCGATGCTAGATCGATCTTGGCGGGTGTGACGCCAATCTTCCGCGCTAAGAATGTGGCGATCGATTTCTTTGAGCGCTTGGAGGTTGACCGATAGTGGGATGATCCCGCTCGACCACTTCCCCTTTTTCGACTAGGATCGAAATGAGATAAAGACGGAAGGAGGTGATGGTATGCCCCCAGTGATTCGCATCGCCGATAAGAAGGCTCGCATCAGTCTGCCAGCCGCTTTCGCTAATGCCACCGTCATCATCGAACAGGTCAGCGACACGGAATTGCGCATCCGCAAGGCCCAGGTCGTGCCGGAAGACGAGTATCGCTTCGCGGAAGAAGCGGTCACACCACTGTCGGATCGGGACCGCGACCGCTTCTTGGCAATGCTGGATAACCCGCCTGCGGCAAATGAGGCGTTTCGCCGCGCTGCCGCCAAGTACCGGAAACGTCATAGCTAACTGCGGATCGATGCCACGAGCGCGGGGAGCTTTGTCGCGACAAGGCTCCTTTCGACGAGTTTTTGCGCTCCCTGGTGAGCCAGTATGAGGAGCCAAATCCATATGGGCAATCATTTGAAAGGGTGCAGCTGCCGGCGCTGTCGGAGCGGCATGCACACAAAGTACGGCAGCACGCTGCTCCAGAAGATAGTCCGCAGTGTGCGGCGGGCGGCCAAACAGACGCTCCGCCGGGGCGATGAGCCGCCTCCCACCAAGTCACGGGGATACACGGATTGAGGCGACCCATCGCGGACTGGAAATACAGAATACCTCGGAAAGCTCGCTCATCCCAGAAACCGCCGCATCAAATCGTGTCCCTTCTCGAATACCAGATCGCTTTTATCCGCAATAGCTTCATCGTAAGACGCCTGCCCCTTCGGTGTGACTCCCGTGCCGGCGAAGGCGAACGGCACCATGCCGTAGGCGTGCGCGCGGGTCTGGAGCGTTGTGCGATGATCGGGAGAGACGAGGATGCGCCAATCGCCGTGCGCCGGTAGCGCTTCGAGCAGTGGCCCGACAATGTGGCGATCGATTTCTTCGAGCGCTTTCACCTTGGCATCGGCCCGGCCTTCGTGCGATGCCTCATCCGGCGCTTCGACGTGGACGCAAACAAGATCGTATTGCGGCAGCGCGGCGATGGCGGCGCGGCCCTTGGCGGCGTAGTCGGTATCAAGATAGCCGGTCGCGCCGGCCACGTCGATGCGCTGCCAGCCGAGTAGGACGCCGACGCCGCGCACCAGATCGACGGCGCTGATGATGGCTCCGCGCTTGTTGTGTATCTCGACAAACGGCCGCAAGTGCGGCGCGCGCCCCTGCCCCCATAGCCAAATCTGCGTCGCATCCCGTTTGCCCTTGGCACGCCGCGTTTGATTCACTGCATGATCGTGCAAAATAGACCTGCTGCGTTCCATTAAGCTCCTTAACAGATCGCTTCCCGGTCCTTTGGGCAAATGATCGACAATGGGCCGATCCGGGACATCGTGCGGCGGTTGCGTTTTCGTTTCATCCGCGAACGGAGCCGGTGTAGCGGCCGTGGCACGATAGACGAGGATGTTGCGATAACTGACGCCGGGATGAAATTCGAGCGGTCCGCCGCCAAGAGTTGATTGCAACGCCTCGATGAGCGGCCGGCCCTCCTCGCTGGTGATGTGGCCGGAGGTGAAATCGCGCATGCACTCGTTTTCGACGTGGACGAGATTGCAGCGAATGGCCCAATCGTCGGGCCCCAGAGGAATGCCCATCGCCGCCGTCTCCAGCGGCGCGCGGCCGGTGTAGACGGCCAGCGGGTCGTAGCCGAACAAACTCAGCGTGGCCACGTCGCTGGCCGGCGTCAGTGGTCGCGGCACATTGTTCGCCCGGCCAACGACGCCTTGCTGGGCAATGCGGTCCATGTGCGGTTTGTGGGCCGCTTGCAACGGCGTTTTGCCGCCCAGCGATTCCTGCGGGTCATCGGCACAGCCGTCCGGGATGATGATGACGTATTTCATGCGCGTAACACAGCAAGGGTTCCGAATTCGTCCGCGACACCAGAATTAGTTTCTGGACTGCCGCCTCGATTGGCAATCGGTAAACTGATTACGCGAGTGGGGACGCGACTTGGCATCTGTGAATAGAGCCGAGTCATGGTGCGTCTAACGAGCAACCTGTCTCTTGAGAAGTATCTACTTCATTGGCGAAAGGAGTCCTTCATGCGTTCGTGTAATTTCCTCGTGTGGTCCGTTCTCTCCGCTGGTCTGAGTCTTCTGGCCAGCGCATCGACGGCGCGAGCGGCCGACACATTCACCGTCGATCCCGTTCATTCGTCGATGCTGTTTCGCGTCAAGCATTTGAACGCCGGTCATATTTACGGCCGATTCAACCAGTATTCGGGATCGTTCGCCTTCGACGACAAGAACCCAGCGGACTGCAAGTTGGAGATGGAGGTCAAGATCGACAGCATCGATTCGGCCAACGGCGACCGCGACAAGCATCTCAAGGGACCGGACTTTTTCAATGCCAAGGAATTCCCCACCATGACCTTCAAGGCCACGCGCATGAAGGCCAGCGATGAGAAGAACTACGAAGTGACCGGCGATTTAACGATCCACGGCGTCACCAAGCCGGTGACGGTCAAGCTCGAACGCATCGGCACGGTCAGGGATCTGAAAAGCGGCAAGCCGCGCACCGGCTGGGAAACCACGTTCACCATTAACCGCAGCGATTTCGGCATGAAGGGCCTTGTCCCAGCCATCAGCGATGAGGTACGCATCATCGTGGCGATCGAAGGGATTCAGTAATTTTCCTTACGAGCCTGGAGCGCCAGCGACGGGTTTGCTCAACTTGTCGCTGGCGCTTCAGGCTCGTCCTCTTGACGTAGGCAGTTCTTCCTTGCTCTCCTTGATGCTGTGGTATGGAGTCGCACTACCAGCCCTCGCGAGTGCTGCCGTCTTGCTCGTGAGTTGGCCCTTGGTGCGGCGTGCGAGACCATCGCGGACAGGTGGTGCCTGGTCGATCGCGCTGGCTCTCGGGCTTGGCTGCGCTGCCGGCCAGATTGGTGTCGAGGGCTGGCGTTCCTTTCCTCCGCGCGAAGTGGCGGATCGCTTGTTCTATCTCACCTTCGTCGCCGTTGCGCTCAGCATTCTCAGAAGTTGGCGATCTTGTCTGGGCTGGCTGCTTGGGACGCTGCGAGCCATCTTCTGGTTGGTGCTGGTATGGTTTGTGTTGCCGCCGTCGCTTCGCAAAGAAGCCAGTGGAGGCGTACTCGCATCCTGGATCGCCGGGTTGGGAATGGCAGGTCTATTCTTCTGGGTGATCTTGGGGTTCACGGCTCGGCGTCTGCCCGGCACGACGCTGCCGCTGATCCTGCTCATCGTGTCAACGGGTACGGTCGGCGTACTCTATCGTGGCCATAGTGTCACGCTGACGCAACTGGCCGGCACGCTCGCGGCGGCATTTCTGCCGATCCTGATGCGAAGCGTATGCTGGCCGCCCATTATCATGGCGACCGCTCCTATCATGGTGCTTCTGCCGGGCCTGTGGCTGCGGAGCTACTTCTACGATTACGAACCGCCGCCCACGCTGAGTTTCGCTCTGCTCGCCGCGGCAACTCTGATGGGTGTTCTGGGATTGATACCGGGGATACGCTTGCTCGCTCCCTGGCAGAAATGTCTGCTCTGTGCCGTCGCCGCGTCCCTGCTGGCGGCGGAAGCGGTGTCCGTCGCCTATGAGGTGCCATCGGCGAAACCGGAGGAGTATCTTCAAATCAATCGCGGCATTCCTTAAATAGCGCACCGTCCCGGTGGGGGATAGCGATACAATCGCGCCGCCAACCAATCGACTGAGCCAGGCTCCTCGCGGGGCCGATGATAGTGCCAACGAGGATCGAGCGGCACCAACTCGTCGCCGACCGGCCACGGCTGAAACGGATTATGTCCCAGTGCGGCTAGCAGCTTGTCGCTGTTCATGCTGACATTGCCGGCACGCGGCGGCATGGGGCCGGCATCATGACGCGGACAACCACGCAGCAAATGCGGATCGTAGCCGCCCACTCGATTGACGATTTGAGCGATCTGATAAAGCGTCAAATGCCGAGGGCCGCCCGCGTGAAAAATGCCCGCCTGCCCGCTGGCCAGAAACAACTCGAAGACCCGATTGAGATCGTCGGTGTAGGTGCAAGAACGCACCTCGTCGAAGTACAACGTCGCCGGCCTGCCGTTACGGAAACGGGACTGAATCCAGTCGATGGCCCCGGCGTGGCGATTGAAACTCGGGCCCATCGGCAGCGAGATACGCAGGATCGTTGCTTGCGGGTCAGCATTCAAAATCGCCTGCTCGCCTTCCGCCATCGTGCGCCCGTACACCGTCACCGGATCGACTGCATCCGTCTCGACATACCCGCCCGCGCCGATCCCCGAAAAAACAAGGTCTGACGACAGATGCACGAGCCGCGCATCGAAGGCGCGGGCCGCGGCCACGATGTTGATAGCGCTCACGACGTTGGTACGATTCGCCATTGCCGGATCGAGTTCGCACGACTTCAAGGCACAATTGCCGGTGCAATTGAGGACGGCGCGGAAGCGATGGACGCGGAATAACTCGAAGAGTGCATCGCGGTCCTGAGTGTCCAGGGGAACGATGCCATCGCCGACCAGTTGCCACGTTTGCGTCGGACGAATGCCGATGACCTGTCCGGGATGCCGGCCCAGGAAATACGGCAGGGCGTTGTAGCCGGCCACGCCGGAAATGCCGGTGATGAGCAAGGGCAAGGGAATAGAATGAGATGTCAAAGCAGACTGCATGAGGATGGATCACCAGCGGGAGATTATAAGATTGGCCCCGGAGGGACTCGAACCCTCACGCCCGTTAGGGCACCTGGTCCTAAGCCAGGCGCGTATGCCGTTCCGCCACAGGGCCTTTTCGATGCTTCCGATATTCCCGATTCGCGGTAGGTGCCGCGAGCCGAGCGGCACTAAGATGTCAAAGTCCGGCTCGGCTCGCCGGACCTACTTGGTAGGTGCCGCGAGCCGAGCGGCACTTCAAGTCCGGCTCGGCTCGCCGGACCTACTTGGTAGGTGCCGCGAGCCGAGCGGCACTAGGATGTCAAAGTCCGGCTCGGCTCGCCGGACCTACCGAATACGGTCCCAATATGAGACCCGAGACGTCTTCTCGCATGGATTTACCTAGGAAAGTATACAGACCGGATCGCCATGAGTACAGGCTTGGGCGACCTGCGCTCGCGACGATCCGGTCTGTCGCGCATCGTGGCTCGTTGGAACCGCGAAACGGAAGGGAGAAGGATGGCTTGAGATGATTAACAGCGGGCACGAACCTTATCCGAAAGTTCAAAGATGATCTTGTTGGCTAACTCCAGTTCGGACTGCAAGCTCTCGCGTTCCTTGACGAGTTCCCAACTAAAGTCGGTTTCCAGCGCCGCGTTGATGCGGTTCAATTCCTGATAGAGAATCTGACAATAATCGAACGCCTGCGACAACTTCCAGGCATCGGGACTGTAGACGGCCTTCAAATCCCAGTTGCCGTCGTCGGAGAGTTTTTCGACGGTGACGTAATCGATGACGTAATTGATGGGCGTGCCGCTGATTTTCTGGGGGACGCCTTCCGTGGTGATCCAGTAACGGGTGTCCTCGGTTTCCAGTTTGAGTTCCAGACGGCCCCAGGATTCCGAGACTTGATGCAGCGTCGGCAAGGTGCGCAAGGATTGCAGAGCGGGTCGAATGGTGGATTGCATGGTATACCCCGGAAGGAAAGAACCGGCTTGCTGTTTTGAGCGAGCCGTTCTCAGCGCGAGATTATTTCAGGACCAATGAAGTAGCAGGATCGAGCGTCGCTTGCGTTGCCCATCAACGTAAGACAGCACACTGAAGAGCATTAAACATGCCAGAAAATCTTCTTGGAGAGAAGAGGCATCTGACTCGGAGATTATTTTAACAAAATGCGACTTAAAACCAGCTGATAAAATAACTTGCATCGAGTATCCTAAAAAAGCGATTGTGAAAAACGGCGCTGGTCGAATGGTGCAAGTGTAAACTTTTGTTAACGGGGATGACGTATCCTGCTCAAGCCAACTTACAGCGCTCCTAAAGGCAAACGGCTGGCGTGCGCCGGCTGGTGCGGGGCAAAAACCAGCCGGCGCACGCCGGATGAAAAAAGTAAAGAAGCAGCCTATGGATAGCCGATTTCCTTGAAGTGGCGTGTCGGGGATGTTTGCGAGAGGGACAACCGATGGACGGACTCCGCGTGGTGAAGGAGGCGTTCGCGGCGGAGGCACCTTGTAGCCGATGTCAGGCGACCGGCTGCCCCTGGGACCGCCTTGCCAGCCTAGCGGTGTGTCCGGACTGTCAAGAGTCTCTCGCGCAAGGTGAAGGCGAGCCGCTGATCGTGCGCACGGAAAAGCATCGCTGCGTGGTGTGCCAGCAATTGGGCACGGTTCGCTATCTCACCTATCCCCTGCATTCGGCGGAGCCGGTGGAGATGGAACTGTGTCCGCGCCATTTCCAGGCGCTGCTGGCGCGGCGGCTGGATCGTCATGCTTATCACCAATTGAGCCGGCAACTTCAGAGACTAGGCTTCAAAGCTCGACAAGTCTTCTTGCTTCACGAAGCGTTTTATGATGAGCAGGGCCGGTCTATTCAGCCCGTCCCTGAATTGTAACGAGTCAAGTCGCACGGAAGCGATCATGAACGCAATGCAGACCGTGGCGGTTCGCGCGGCCCGTTGGCCACGCGCTCTGTCCTTCGACTGGCTTGACGGCCTGCAAGCGGCGTTGACCGTCGTTTCCGTCGTGCAGTTCGGCCGCTGCCACGGCCCCGCCTACGTGTGGGTGTTTGTGGCGATGGTCCTCCCCGCGCTGCGCTTTGGCCTCTCTTCTTCCTATCGCCAGCGTGTGCTATCTCAGTTGCGATTTTCCTGGGCGAGCATTGAGGGATTCGCGGCGAATCCGCATCGGCTGCCGTGGCGGGCGACGGGGTTGCTGGTGTTCCTGCCGGCCGGGTTGTTTTTCTTGTCGCAAGGCCGGCCGCTGATGACCGGCGATTCCAAACCGATCACGCTGATTGCTTCCGCCCTGGTGCGCGACGGTACCACGGATCTCACCGCTTTCGTCCCGGTGTATGCGCCCGTCTATCACATCCCGCCGGCGATGGATCTGCCGTACTTCTGCCTACGGACGCCGACCGGCGTTCATTCGTTCTACCACAGCGGCATGGCCGTTTTCGCGCTGCCGTCGGCATTGCTGGCCCGCCTGCTGGGTGCCGATCTGCAAGAGGGCGGCGTGCAGGATCGCATGGAAAAAGGTGTCGCTTCCTGGCTGGCGGCGGCGTGTTTGGGTCTATTCTTTTTGCTGGCACTGCATCGGGTGGATGCGCACTCGGCGGCCCTGATGACGCTGCTCCTGGCCACGGGATCGGGCTTGTGCAGCACGGTGGGTCAAGCGCTCTGGCAGCACGGCGGCGTCCTATTCTGGATGCTGTTGGCGCTGCTGATTGAGTTCCGCACCTGGCGGCGTCCCACGGCGGCCGGCGTGGTGCTTCAAGGCATCTCCCTGGCGATGATGTTCGCTTGCCGGCTGTCTTCGGCCGTGTTCATCGCGTCCTTTGGTGTCTGGCTCCTGCTTCGGACGCCGCGCCGCGCTGTCCTCGTTGGTCTGGCCGGCATCCTAACTTATGCTCCGTGGGCATGGTATTACCACGCGACTTACGGCAGATGTTTCGGCCCCACGATCGGCCAACTGGCGTTTTTCACCGGACGCTGGCGCGACACCCTCCTTCCTTTATTTGTTAGTCCCGATCACGGTCTGCTCGTGTATCAACCGTGGATTTTGCTGGGCCTCGCACTCGTTGTACCGCGTGTGCGCCGGCGATTGCAAATCTCGCCGGTCGAGTTGCCGCGCGGTTGGCACTGGCTCTGCCTCGCGGTCATCGTGCCGAATCTGGTATTAATCGCCTCGTGGTATTGCTGGTGGGGTGGCCAGTGCTGGGGATCGCGCCTCGCGGTCGATATCATACCCTTTTTCGCTCTCCTTTGTCTTCCTTCGCTCGCGGCTCTTCGTCGCCTGATGTGGGGGCGTCGCCTACTGTTGGCAACGCTCGTTGCTGGCGCATTCGTGCATCTGCCTGGCGTCTATCTGAAGGCAGACTCGCGCGATACGCAGCCGGCGCTATTCGGCATGCGCCCGGAGCCACCGGGTTCCTGGAAACACCTGCCGTTTTTGACGCCGTTTGTCGGCGGCTCTCACCGATGAGCCGCTTGCGGCTTAGCGCTGGGATACGCTAAGCCGCAAGCGGCATTAACCGCATGCGGTGACAGCCACTTAGCGAGTGACTCACTTTGGCCATTGCAGATGTTTCCGCAAAAAGCGAAACGTGCCCTGACTGTGAATCTCGTGACCGCCGGCGAAGAATTCGATTTCCGTGCGCTGGGGTATCTTCAGGCGGCTGTACAAACGGCGCACCTTGGCGTATTCGTAGGCGATCCATTCATCAATGCCGACGCCGTCGTTGTGGCCGCGTTCGACCATGAACGGCCGCGGCGCAATCAGCGCGGCCATTTCCGCATAGTTGAAGGTGTGGCCGAGATTGAACTCCGGCATTTCATATTCCGGGCTGAACATATAACTGCTCGGATAATCGAGGGACACATTCTTGCGTATCCATTCGTTGAAATCGCCGGAACAAATGGACAGACAGTAGCGCGGCAACAGCGCCGGGACACGCATGGCCGTTTTGCCACCGTAGGACAGGCCATAGAACGCCAGGCGCTTTGAATCGACGTTGGGCAGCGTGGCGAGCCAATCGAGCGTGCGCTCGTGCTGACGGACAATGAAGGAGAATAGCGATAGTCCAAGGGGGTTGGCCTTGCGCTGGAGGACGCGGAACTTGTCGTGGCCGATGTACGGATTCTGCGGTGCGTAAACGATGTAGCCGAGATCGGCAAGCTGAGCGCCGAACGAATTGTAGTATTTCGTCCGCTCCTTGGGATTGCACACGTCGGTCGGCCGGCCTTCCAGTCCGTGCTGGCAGACGACGACCGGGCGTTTCTCACCCGGCTTCAGATCCTTGGGCAACAGCAAAATGCCGTAGGCGAACACATCGGGATAGAGATCGAGCGTCACCTCGTAGCCTTTCCACTTCGGCTCGTCGTAGATGGGCCGCGATTGTGGATTCATCGGCAGTTTAGGCGCGGGCAGTTTGCCGATGACCTTCTCGGCGAGTTGTTTGCGGAAGGGTTCGCAGGATTTTTGATATTTCTCCACGGAAGACGTGTCGAGTTTGTTCCAGAAGTGTTGCTGGCGATAGCGCTCGGAGTCGCGCATCACTTGCTGCGTGAAGGCGACGAGTTGATCAAACTGGCGTTTCTGGCGCACAGCGGGATCGAAATTCTTGCGGCGGTCGGCGGGTGCCTTGTCCCATCGGCCCTTAAGACGGGCCTCCTTGTTGAGTGCCCCAAGGAAAAGGTTGAGTGTTTTGCCTTCTCCGAAAAGAAATGTCTCGAACAGGGGCGGACGAATCGTGACATCGCCCAGACGGAGGGCGGCGCGCTCGACTTCCGGGCGAGCCTTGTCGGCACGGTCCGAGGTCAAGCGGCCGGGGGCCGCGCCGCCACGGCCTGGCCGCGGTGCCGGTGGACCGGATACGTTCCCGCCGAGTTGACTCGCCTCGACGATCAACGTGCGCGGCAAGATGAGATGAGCGACTTCCGCATCGCCGAACTCACGCAGTAGGCCGAATACGTTGCGGTAAATCGGTTCCTGCCAGACACCCTCACGCGGACCGAAATAGCCGCTCACGACGGTGGCGGCAATGCGTTCGTCCAGCGCAGCGCTATAGAGTGCGATCGAGCCGCCTTCACCCTTGCCAAGCACACCCACGAGGGGATGATCCTTCTCCCGGCAGAAGCCATCCACCGCTGCCAGTACCTTCTGCACCTCATAGCCGATAAGATGCCGGCCCATCTCAAAGGTCATGCGGTAGACGAACTCGCGATGCGGCTGATTCGTCAGACGCCCCAATTTTGGATTGCCCGACCATGTATCCGCGCGATCAATCAGCACCGGCACAAGAACGCGGCAACCACTCTCCGCGAGTCCTTGGGCGATGGGACTGGCGGTAATTCCCTTCATGCCGGCGAGAACTTCCGGCGTCGTATCCGCATCTGGCAGAACAATCACCTGAGTCAAGACCTTACCCTTCGGTTCCAATAGCAAGCCCTCGCCATCCACGCCGGGCAACACCGGCCAACGCACGGCGAACACCTTATAGCTATCCGTCTCGGCCACTAGCGCCGGTTGGTCGATTGTGCCGACCGACTCGAAGCCGGTGAACGGCACGCGCTTGTCCACGACGCCGAGGATTTTCTTCAACCGTTCGCGGTTGGGCTGCACCGATTTCGTGTACGCTTCCGCTGAGGAAAAGTCCGGCTTCCAGTGTTCCTTGCGTTTCTTAACCGATGCGGCCAGTTCACGCATCAGATACTTGTCGATGCCCTCGACCATCTGGGCGGCAAGATCACCCTCGTGCATGAGCGGTTTCGTATCCGGCAACGGTTCGGCATGCAGAGGAGTGATGGCCGGAGCGGTCACGGCCACGATGAAAAGCAAACGCCAGCGGTGCATGGATCACCTCTTAAATGGGAACGCGGACGATCGGCGAAGTGCGCGCAAGTATAAGGCCGGAGAAGAGGGCTGCCTAGGGGGGGCTTCGATGGGTCAGGCAATCATTATCTATTTGCGTGGATTTGCTTAGCGGGTAGGATAAGCGAGCGCCGGTCGTCGAGACCGGAATCAACCCCTTGTCGGCAGCCTCTCTCCGGCGGCTGTCTTCGTTCGCGAGGATATTATCATGAGAATCTGTTGTCTCGCCGCCTTCGTCGTTCTGCTGACGGCCCCTGCTTCCTTGGTGCGTGCGGATGAGCAGACGCACCGCCAAGCCGCCGAGGAATTGTTCAAGGCGATGAGCATCGATAAGCAGATGGAAAACGCCATGGATCAGACGCTGACCATGCAGATCAAGGCGCAACCGGCCCTGGTGCCCTACAAAGGAGTGATGCGAAAGTTCTTCGCCAAGCACATCAGCTACGCGGCGCTCAAGGAAGACCTCATCAAGATCTACACCGAGGAGTTCACCGAGGAAGAACTGCGGCAGATTGTGACCTTCTACAAGACACCGGCCGGCAAAAAGTTGGTCGAGAAAAGCCCCGCGCTGCTGGGCAGATGCATGCAGCTGGGTACCAACCGCGTCGCGAAACACGAGGACGAGTTGAAACAAATGATCGAGGACGAGGTAAAAAAGCAGAAGGACAAGCCATAATTCCATCTTGCCAGGGCGAAAATAAAAAGGCCGGTACTCCGAAGAGTGCCGGCCCTTTTTCATGTTGGCTGTTCGATCGCGTCCAGCAGTTCGAGTTCCATTCGATTAGAGGTGCCTCACAATCGCCGTCCTTGCAACTGCCGGAAGGCTGTCTCGTCGATGCGCGCGAAGCGCACACGATCGCCGGTGCGCAGCGGAAAGTAGCCGTCGGCGACGTGAACCAACTCCAGGGGCGTGCGGCCAATGAGGTTCCAGCCGCCCGGTCGCGCTTCCGTGTAGATGCCTGTCTGCCGCCCGGTCAGGCCGACGCTGCCCGCCTCGACGCGCAGACGCGGCGCGGTCAGGCGCGGTACGCCACAGAGAGGATTGGGAAGATAGCCAAGGTAGGGAAAACCAGGGCAGAAACCAATGGCATAGACCGTGTATTCGATGTCGAGATGCAATCGGATAACCTCGTCCTCCGTCAACTTCGTCGCCTGGGCGACGCGCGGCAGATCGAGTTGAAACTCGTAACAGCAAGGGATCGAATGCAGACGGGTAGCAATGATCCCGTCGGCGACCGCTCCGCGCAGGATGCCGTCGAGAGCCTGCGCGGCGGCCGTGAACCGGATTTGATCGAGATCGAAGTAGACCGCGACACTGCTGTAGGCTTGGACGACATCAAGGAGCCAGGGCGGCGCGAGACGGCGCACGACAGCAGCCCAGTGAAAGGCTTCGCTCTCGGCGGTGAACGAGGCCAACACAGCCTGGTCGCCCAGCGGTTGCAGCGCGATCATGCCGTCCTCGGTCGTGGATGACAATGTAAGCCGTTACACCACTTCCTGACCCAGCGCTTTTCGCGGATGCCAACGCTAGGCGAGTAAAGTAGAATAAAACAGCGTTGTCACGATGACTTTTCTTCATGCCAGGATGGCTTGCGCCATGCCGCTCGAAGAAGTCCATCAGACAAATTAGGACGGATCCGACGGGAGAAGAGAGCGGATGGCCATGCTGAACTATCTTTCCTCCCTCTCCCCGAACGAACCACCCACGCTGCGGGCGAACATTTTACTGGTGGACGACCATCCCGGCAATCTCCTGGCTCTGCGAGTCATCCTCGAAGACCTGGGCCATACCCTAGTTGATGCACGTTCCGGCCAGGAAGCTCTGCGTCTGGTACTCGATCAAGATTTCGCCCTCATCCTCCTCGATGTGCAGATGGACGGCATGGACGGCTTTGAGACGGCCAAGCTGATTCGCGGCCGACAACGCTCACGGCATACCCCCATCGTCTTCCTGACGGCCTTCGAGAGTGGCCGTTTGCCCATGGAGGAGGCGTACGCCCTGGGAGCCGTGGATTATCTGGTGAAGCCGTTGGTGCCGGTGGTGCTGCGCGCCAAGGTCGCCGGCTTCATCGAACTGTTCCAGAAGACCGAACAGGTCAAATGGCAGGCGGAGCAACTTCGGCAGATGGAACGCCGCGCGTTCGAGCGGAAGTTAGCCGAAGAGAATGCGCGCTTTCGCGCGCTCACCGAACAAAGTTCCGATGCCGTAACGCTCGTCGGTGCGGATGGGATCGTGCGGTACACCAGTCCTTCCGCCCGTCGTGTGTTGGGCTACGAACCCGATGAGTTTCTCGGACGCAGCGGTTTCGAGATTGTCCATCCCGACGATCAAGAACGCATCGGCCTGCGGTTGGCCGAACTGGTTCGGACGCCCGGAGCGCCGGTGACGGCCGACCTGCGCGTGCTGCACAAGGACGGCTCCTGGCGCTGGGTGGAGTGCGTCGGCACGAACCTGCTTGCCGAACCAGCCGTTGAGGCCATCGTCGTCAATTTCCGCGACATCACCGAGCGTCGGCGAGCGATCGAGGCTCTGCGCGAAAGCGAGGAGCAGTTCCGCACGCTGGCCGACTCGATTCCGCAATTGGCATGGATGGCACGGCCGGACGGCGGCGTCTTCTGGTACAACAAACGCTGGTACGACTACACCGGCACGGCGGCGGAGCAAATGGAGGGCTGGGGGTGGCAGTCGGTCCATGACCCCGCCGAACTACCGAGAGTGTTGGAGAAGTTCCAGGCTCACATCGCCAGCGGCGAGCCGTGGGAGGACACCTTCCCGCTGCGCCGGCACGATGGAGCAATGCGCTGGCACCTGTCGCGCGCCCTGCCGGTGCGCGACGAGCGCGAGCAGATCGTCCGCTGGTTCGGCACCAACACCGACATCACCGACCGCATCGAGATGGAGGCGGCGCTCAAACAATCCGATCGCCGTAAGGATGAGTTCCTGGCCATGCTCGCTCACGAATTGCGCAATCCGCTCGCTCCTATCCGCAACGCCGTGCAAATCATGCAATTGCTCGGCCCCGTCGATCCGAATCTGCAACGCGCTCAGGAGATGATCGAACGGCAAGTGAAACATCTCGCCCGCTTGGTGGACGATCTACTCGACGTATCGCGCATCACATCGGGGAAGATCAAGTTGCGTAAAGAGTCGGTGGAGTTGGCCGCCATCCTGGCGCGGGCGGTCGAGACCAGCCGCCCCCTCATCGACGCGCGGCGGCACGAGTTGACCATCACGCTGCCGCCGGAATCGCTGCGGCTTGAGGCGGATACCACGCGCCTGGCTCAGGTCATCAGCAACCTGCTCAATAACGCGGCCAAGTACACGGAGGAGGGAGGACGCATCGGGCTGACCGTCAAGCGGGAGAGAGCGGAAGCGGTGCTGTCGGTAAAGGATAACGGTATGGGTATTCCTACCGATCTATTGCCGCATGTCTTCGACCTGTTCACGCAGGGCGACCGTTCGCTGGCACGTTCGGAGGGCGGCCTGGGTATTGGCCTAACCCTGGTCAAAAGTTTGGTCGAGATGCACGGCGGCACAGTCGAGGCATCCAGTGAGGGGCCGAACAAGGGAAGCGAGTTTGTCATAAGTCTGCCTCTCCAGGAGTCAAGATCGCGTTTCCCGACCAACGAGGAAGAGAGGCTGCCGTGTAAGCACGAAACCTCTGCATCGCGGCGTATCTTGGTGGTGGATGACAACGTGGATGCCGCGGAAAGTTTGGCTCTGGTTCTGCGCGCCGGGGAACATGAAGTTCACGCCGCTCACGATGGACCGACCGCCTTGCGGATAGCAGAGACGTTTCGGCCCGATGTCGTGCTGCTCGATATTGGCCTTCCTCGCATGGATGGCTATGAGGTGGCGCGCCGCCTTCGCAAGCAGACGGGAACGGAAACGGTTTTCTTGGTGGCCTTGACCGGCTACGGCCAGGACGAAGATCGTCGCCAGGCGGAGGAAGCGGGATTTGACGCCCATCTCACCAAGCCCGCCGATCCCGCCGTCCTACAAAAATTGCTGGCAACCTCTCCGAGAATTTAGCCAGCCCGCAGCGCCAACAAGGGAACGAATTCCCTTGCTGGCGCTGCGGGCTGGCTAGATCCTTTCAGCGCTCCTCGCTGGCGATTGAGGGATCGTCCTTGTCCGGGTGGTCGGTGGGTGAGGCGCATTGTCCGGGATCGTAACCTCGATCCGATGGTTTGTTGCCGCTGGTATCGTCACAAACGGTGCCCGATTCGGGAGCCGACGACACATCATCGGGCGCGAGGCCTTGCTTCTCGGTCATGGTGTTCTCCTTCGCTAGGTAGGCCACAAAGGGCTGATATACCTTTGTGCAAGCGTCGTGCCCTTCGATACAAAACCTCAACCGCGAGCCGTCGCCAGAGCCAGATAGAGATGACCAAGGTGATGCCAGGCGCTCGTGTCGGGTAGTTGGATGACAGCTGTCGCAAGCGCTGCCAGTGCCTCGGTAGGTCGGCCAAGGAAGAGAGCCGCCATGCCGCGATTGAAGAGGACCGGCACACTGTCCTTCTGAAGTTGCCACAACGACAAGGCTTCTTCGGCTTGGCCGCGATGCCAGGCGAGTGCGGCCTCCTCGTTGGCCCGCAGCGCTTGCCACGAGGCCGGCACCTTCTCGTTCGCCTGCAACAATTCGGCGGCCGCATCGAAGCGGCGAGCCAAACGCAGCACACCCGCCGCCAGCAACACCTGTGGATAGCCGCGTGTCTGAGCGGCCCATTGCAGCAAGGACGGCGGAACGGACACGGGCCGATTAGACGATTGACGCAAAACGGTTAGATCCCCGCCGCCGAGCAGAGGATGCAAGTTCCGCACAAGCTGCGGAAAGTTGCCCATGCAGAACGCCAGGGCGACCGCCGGTTCGTGGCCGGCGACAAGGACCGGCCAATCGGGTGGCACTGCCCAACTTGCTTCCGTCCGGGATGCCGGAAAATGCCGCACGACGGCCAGGGCGTCTCCCCAGGCCAGTTTGGGATCGACCGGCTGCACCGGCACGGCTTCATGCGGCACAACTTGCCCATCGGGGTCGGCGAATCCCAAACCATCCGCTTGCGCTGCCATCTGATGATGGAGATACTGTGCGAACAAATCCGCCAACGAATCGTGTGCCTGGCTCATGTCGTTCCCCTTACGCTGCGATGCGCGCTCTCCTCTGTCCCTGTGAGAATGCGCCCGACGCGAAAACTTGCGCCGGCGATTGGTTTACAAGTTTTCGTCTGGCCTGTATGTTGCTCGTAGGACCGTGGAGAAGAACCCATGCTCGCCAGTTTACGTGCCTTGCTGACCGGAATTATCGATTATGCGGGCCTGTTTCCTCCCGCGAAACTGACGCTCGACCAGGCCATTCGCAACTATGCACGCTATCGCCAGGAAGCCGATGCCTGGATGCTGGGCCGTTTCGTCATCCCGGCCGTTCGGTTGGCGGACCTCGAATCCTACGGTGATGAACTATTCCAGTCTGAACCGCCGTTCGCCTTCACGGTGCTGGGTCGCGGCGGCGCGACCTTCACGGAGTTCCTCGCCAATTTGCGTGCTGACCTTCACGAGATTGCCGAGTTCCGCAAATGCCACGGTGACCGCGTGACCGTGGATGTGTTGGAGGTGCGTCTGCCGCCGGACCTCGCCGATCCGAACGCAATGGATTCCACCGAGAATCTGTGGAAAACCATGCGCGTTTTCCCTGCGGTTGATCTGCTGGTGTTCTGCGAAGCGCCGGGGCGGCCGAATGGCCTGTTGATGCAACTGGCGATGTTGCCCGGCGAGGGGTTGGGGTTCAAGCTGCGCTGCGGCGGACTGGAAGCATCCGCGTTTCCATCGAGCCAGCAAATCGCCATCGCCCTGCGCGCCTGTCTCACTGCCGGTCTCCCCTTCAAGGCGACCGCCGGACTGCATCATCCCCTGCCGCGCTTCGACGCCGAGATGAAGGTGCGGATGCACGGCTTTCTCAACGTGTTCCTCGCCGGCGTGCTGGCTTATGTGCGGGATCTAGACGAGGAGCAGATTCGCCGGATTCTCGACGACGAGAACCCCACGCATTTTATATTCGGCAAAAGGGGAGCGAAATGGTGTAATATCCGAGTGACGACGGCGGAAATTGTCGCCGCTCGGAGCGCGGCCGTCCTGTCGTTCGGCAGTTGTAGCTTCGAGGAACCGCGCGCCGACCTGCGCGCGTTGGGTTGGTTGTGACTCGATCAGCCAACCACGATATTCACCAGCTTCCCCGGCACGACGATAATCTTGCGCACTTGTTTGCCCTCAATCAACGCACGCACGCGCTCATCGGCCAGGGCCATTTTCTCCAGCGCGGCTTTGTCGATCTCAGCCGGCGCTGTCAGCCGCAGCCGTACCTTGCCGTTAATCTGCACCGGCACCTCAATCTCGTCGGCACGCGTCAACGCCGCATCGAACTTCGGCCACGGTTCGTACGCCAGCGATTCTCCATGTCCCAGCGCGTGCCACAATTCCTCGGCCAGATGCGGCGCGAAGGGACTCAGCAGCAGGACAAACGGTTCCAGCACGGAGCGCGGCCGCACCGTCAGCGGCGTCAGGTGATTGGTCAACTCCATCATGGCGGCGATGGCCGTGTTGAAGCGCATGCCATCCAGATCCTCGCTGACGCGCTGAATGGTGCGATGCAGTTGCCGCAGCGTCTCCGTCTCCGGCGGCACGTCGCGCACCGCCTCGGTCAACCGCATGTCCTCGGCGCGATCGTCGATGAATAGCCGCCACACGCGATTCAAGAAGCGATACACGCCCTCGACGCCGCGCATGTTCCACGGCTTAACCGCTTCCAGCGGTCCCATGAACATCTCATACAAACGCATGCTATCGGCGCCATACTCGTTTACCACATCATCCGGATTGATGACATTGCCTCGCGCCTTCGACATCTTCTCCGTGGTGCTGGCAAGTTTTATGTTTGTTCCAAGGTGATAAAAGCCGTCCTCTCGTTCCTCTACCTTCTCGTTCGGAATTCGTTCCAAGGTGAATGCTTCCGTTGGACCTTTCAAAAGTTCCGGCATTTCATGCGGCTCCACGGAGCCGAGTTGTCCTGTCCGTGTGTCCCGCTTGGCGTAATAGACATAGCCCAGAATCATGCCCTGATTGACCAATTTCTGAAACGGCTCCGGCGTGTGGACGTGGCCGCGATCGTACAGCACCTTATGCCAGAAACGTGAGTACAGCAGATGCAATACGGCATGTTCGGCGCCGCCGACGTACAAATCGACTGGCATCCAGTATCGTTCCTTTTGCGGATCGCAAAACGCTTTTTCGTTACGCGGATCGAGATAGCGCAGATAGTACCAACACGAGCCGGCCCATTGCGGCATGGTATTCGTCTCGCGCAGGTAGCGCTTGCCGTTGCGCGTCACATGCAGCCATTCCTTGGCCTTACTCAGCGGCGGTGCGGCCTGGCCCGATGGTTTGTAATCCTCCAGATCCGGCAGACGCAGCGGCAACTCGTCCGGCGTGAGCGGTTCGATAACTCCGGTTGGATTTCCCTTGTCGTCGATCTCGTGCAGGATCGGAAACGGTTCGCCCCAATAGCGTTGCCGGCTGAACAACCAGTCGCGCAGTTTGTAATTGATCCGCCGGCAGCCCTGCCGCCGTTCCTCCAGCGTCTCGGTGATCCGCCGTTTGAACTCGGCCGTGGATAGACCGTTGTATGTGCCGGAATTGATCGCGGTTCCCTCGCCGGCGAAGGGAGTATGGCTTTTCCCTCCCTCCGTGTACATTAGGGCCGTCTCTTCCTTGCTCGGCTGATAATCTTGCGGCGGCTGCACCACGGGGCGAATCGGCAGTTTGAACGCGCGTGCAAATTCCCAATCGCGCAGGTCGTGCGCCGGCACCGCCATGATCGCCCCTGTGCCGTAAGTGGCCAGCACATAATCCGCGATCCAGATCGGTATCTTCTCTTGATTCACCGGATTGATGGCATACGCTCCGGTGAAAACGCCGGTCTTCTTCTTGGCCAGTTCGGTGCGTTCCAGATCGCTCTTGCGGGCAGCTTCGTTCTTGTACATCTGCACGACCGGCCGCTGCTGTGCCGTGGTGATGGCCTCGACCAAGGCATGTTCGGGAGCCAGCACCATGTAGGTTGCCCCGAACAGCGTATCCGGCCGCGTCGTGAAAACGCGGATCATCAGCCCCGATTCCAGCGCGAAATCGACCTCGGCTCCCTCGCTACGGCCAATCCAATCGCGCTGCATTTTCTTGATCGACTCCGACCAATCAAGACCTTCCAAGTCATCTATGAGGCGCTCGGCGTAAGCCGTGATGCGCAGCAACCATTGCCGCAGCGGCATACGCACAACGGGGTGACCGCCGCGTTCCGATTTGCCGTCGATTACTTCCTCATTGGCCAGCACGGTGCCCAGCGCCTCGCACCAGTTGACCGGCACTTCCGCCTGATACGCCAGCCGTTTACCGTCGCGGTAGGCACGCACAGCCGCCTCGCCCTGCTTCTGGACCTCGGGCGGAATCGGCAACTCGACAATGGGCCGGCCGCGCTTCTGCTCGGTGTCGTACCACGTATCGAACAGTTGCAGAAAGATCCACTGCGTCCAGCGGAAATAGCGTGGATCGGTGGTATCAACCTCACGTTCCCAGTCGTAGCTGAAGCCGAGCATCTGAATCTGCCGGCGAAAATTGTTGATGTTCTTCTCGGTGGTCAGACGCGGATGCGTGCCGGTGTTGATGGCATACTGCTCGGCCGGCAGTCCGAAGGCGTCCCAGCCCATCGGATGCAACACGTTGTAGCCGCGCATGCGTTTGTAGCGGGCGAGAATGTCGGTAGCGGTGTACCCTTCGGGATGACCGACATGCAGGCCAGCCCCGCTGGGATAGGGGAACATATCGAGGATGTAAAACTTCGGCTTATCGGAGAGGTCGGGTGTGCGGAAGGTTTTGTGCTGTTGCCAGTGATCCTGCCAGCGCCGCTCGATGATCTTGGGATTGTAACTCGGCATGCTCGCCTATCCACTTCTGAAAGAAGTCCACGAAAACCGTCCCGAGCCAGCGGGACCACGTCAGCCTTATCCTATCCAAAGGAGGGCGCGTTCTCGATAGCGGGCGCGGTTTTCCTGCTGAATAGACGGCGATACGGATGGCGAGGTTCACGCGGGAATGCTTGCACGATCAGCTCGACGGGCGGCCGTATCTGTGCTAATATCCGGCCAAAGATGTACATCAGGCACGAACACCAAGAAGCGAATGCCGAGTGGACGCAACAAACGAGGACGACATGCACGAACCAATTGCAGTATCGGGCGTCTTGGAGCGTCTCCTCGATCCGGTGAGCCGTTGCCTCTCTCGGCGGGCTGCTCGCGAGTTGGCTGACCTGCGCGCCGATGAAGAAGCCCAAGCCCGCGTCCGCGAACTAGCGGAAAAGTGTAACGAGGGCACGCTCTCAACCGATGAGCGTGCTGAGTACGAATCCTACGTTATGGCCGCGAACGTCGTGGCCATCCTTCAGGCCAAGGCTCGGACCCGGCTTAATACCAACCCGTGATTGACGCGCCAACATTCCAGTGCATAAAGCAGTCCCTTGGTGGCGAACGGCCGGCGTAAGCCGGCTGGTAAAGTATACGCTACCAGCCGGTTTACGCCGGCTGTTCGCTGCGTTGCCGTTAACTCATCCCTGCCACGGACTATCTTCGTATTCGCCCGGATTCTCCCAGCCGTCCCACGCCTCCGCGCCCAATTGGGCCGCGCCCGGCGGCACCGTCGCGGCGGCGCGGGTGTAGTGGTGTAACGGCTGCACCAATTCACGAAACGCCGCGCGCGGCAACGCGACGGTGCCCCACTTCGGGCTGCGGACACGCATGTGCCGCTGGTAGTCGTTCACTTCCACCGCGCGCCACAAATAGCGCTTGCCACGCCACGTCCATAAATCTTCGGTATCGGCGGGTAATTCGACGCAGGGCAGGATGTGATAGCTGAAGACGAGCAAACCCTGATAGCCGGTGCCCCACAACTCGACCCAGCGCTGCAAGCCGTCAATGTCCTCGCGTGTGGACCAGCACTCCCAGACGCGGCGCTGTTTGCCGCTACCGCCGGTTGGAAAACGACGACCTTTCACGTCCACGACAAGACGCGCGCCATTTTCGCCGAAGACGATGAAATCGAGGCTCTTGACCGGCGTTTCGCCGAGGATTGGCCGGCGCGTTTCATCAACGGCTACATAACACAGGCGATGCCATTGCAGATACGCCTCGAATGCCGTCTCGTAGTGATTGCCGCGGTCCATGCTGCGACTCCGTTAGGTTGTACTCAGCACCTTGCGGATGGCCGGCACGACTTCGAGCGCCGACACTGTGATTTGGTCCCGCCGCGTCAGATCCTTGATTTGACACATGCCCTGGGCGAATTCATCCGGTCCGGCGATGACGGCCACGCGGAAACCGCGCGCTTCGGCGTACTTCAACTGCTGGCCGACCTTCTTCGCCTCCGGATACACCTCGACGCCAATGCCCTCGCTCCGTAGATGACGGGCCATGCGCTGATACGCGCCGGCGTGTTCGGCGGCAAACTGCACGACCAACACCGGAGCTGGCGTACTCACCTTGGGCAGCAGATTCATTTCCTCCATCGCGGCCAACAGGCGATCGAGTCCCAGCGAAGCGCCGACGCCCGGCAACACCTGCTTCGTGTACAGGCTGGCGAGGTTGTCGTAGCGGCCGCCGGAACAAACACTCCCAATGTCCGGCTTGTCGCTCAGAAACGTCTCGTAGATGGTGCCGGTGTAATAATCCAGGCCGCGCGCGATGGATAGATCGAGACGGATGCGCTCGTCGTCAATGCCGGCCTCGTGGGCCACCATGACCAGTTCCCGCAGTCGCGCGATGCCGTCGGCCGCGCGCGGATTGCCGCCGAATTCCGCTTCGAGGCGCGTGAGGATCTCCGTATTGCTGCCCTGCATGCCGGCCAAGGCGAGGACGCGCTCGGCCTGCGTGCGGCTGACGCCGGCTTTCTCGGCCATCTCGGCGCACACGGCTTCGGCCCCGATTTTCGGCAGTTTGTCCAAGGCGACCAACAGCGGCGCGGCCTTCTCAGCTAATCCAAGCTCTTCCAGTAAGCCGTTGAGGACCAAACGATTGTTGATGCGAATCTCGAACTTCTCGAAGCCGAGGGCACGCATCAAATCGTGAATCACCAGTGCCACCTCGATGTCACTGGCGTTCGACGTGGTGCCGATAGTGTCGAAATCGCACTGCCAGAACTCGCGGTAGCGGCCGTGTCCGGTATTCTCGCCGCGCCAGACCGGACCCATGTGATAGCGCTTGAACGGCGTCCCAAGCTGGCCGATGTGCTGGGCGGCAAAACGGGCGAACGGTACCGTCAGATCGAAGCGGAGAGCGACCTCGCGGCCACCATGATCCTTAAACTCATAGATGAGTTTGGTCGATTCCTCACCCGCTTTGCCGCGCAGAACCTCCGCGTATTCCAGGGCCGGCGTGTCAATAGGCGCGAAACCGTAAGAGCGATAGACACGCCGCGCCTGCTCCAGTAAATGCTCGCGCGGGATCATCAGCGCCGGAAGATAATCGCGAAAACCTCTTAATGTGCGCGGTTGGATCATATCAAGTTTTCAGTTTTCAGTGTTCAGTGTTCAGTTTTCAGTGATTGTCTGGGCTGAAAACTGAAAACTGAACACTGAACACTGTTATTAGTTTCGGTTGCGGTAACGATCACTGACGCGCTTCATGAAGCGGCGTTCCTCGTCCGTCAGAGCGCCCATGCCCAGACGTTGCACTTTCTCCAGCAGTTCATCGAGACGGCGTTCGTCGGCCTCGCGCGTTTCCATTTCCTGCTGGAGCTTGCGGGCGGCCCGGCGATCGCGCCAGCGCTTCCACCAGCTCGTCTTTCGCGTGGTCGGAGTGGGCTGATCGCGTTCCAGACTCGTGTAACCTTGCGAGAAATCGTAGCCGAACAAACCCTCCTCGCCGCCCGTTTCTAGGACGAAAAGCTGCGTGCGGCAAGAGATGTAGATGAACGCGGCCAGGCAGAAGACGAGGATTTCGTTGTAGACGATGGACAGCAGGCCGACGATGACGGTCATCACGAAGCCGGCGTAAATGACGCCGAGCGTCGCCTGACGATAGCCGAGGTGCGGCCAGAGAACGCTTTGCAGCATTCGCCCGGCGTCCAGCGGGAAGCAGACAAGGACCATGTTCAGTACGAACAGCATCCAATTGACCCAGAACAGACGCGCCAGCAACAAGGGCCACCAGTGGACGACCGGCTGCATCGTTCCGCCCCAGGTACTCAGACCAATCGCCTCGTGGGGATAGCCCGATAGATTCTTGAAGAAATCGGGCGGCATGCCCCGAACCGGACAGTTGAGGGGGTTCCACGGCGGTTGAAAGGACGGATGAACGGCGAACGCCAGCAGCAGCGCGCACACGATGCAGAACAAGAGGTTGACGGCAGGACCGCCCGCAGCCGTGATGAAGTGAGCGCGCGGCTGGTGGGGCACGTCCACGGAAGCGAGACCGCCGAGAGGCCAGATCATGATCTCGGTAGCATCGCCATCGACCCAGCGCGCCGCGAAGCAGTGGCCGAACTCGTGGCACAGCACCGAAACAAACAGCAGAAGCGAAATCACAGCCACATCGATCCAGGTGCCCTCGATAAACTTATCCGACAGGGCAAAACGCAGGATCATGGCCAGAGCCACCACCGGGAAAAGGAGGTGGACCCGGATCGTGATACCGAATAAACGTCCCAGCGGGATCGACCAGAAAAACGGATCACGCATTACAGCGACTCGCCAATTTTCGCCGTCCTCTCCATTCGCCGGCGATCACAAAATCACGGGCCGGACGGCGTTGTCTCTCAGGGAAAGCTTTGCCTCATCAACGCTTTGATTCTATCACCGCCGGCACCTGTACGCAATCACCCCGCCCGTCCTCCGTGGTTTCGTGCAATAACCTGTTGACCATTAGACCAGAATTTGATTGGGCAGCCGATGGGACAATTGTCGGCGGCAGCCACGCAGCAGATCGACAATCGGCTGAAAACGGCGCTTGGATTGACGGGAGACCGAGCGAGCTACAAGCCTATCCCTGCTTCCGTCGCGTCGCTCGTTCTACAATAGGGAGATGGAAACCGCATTCTCGGAATACTGGCCGCATCTGACGTTGGCGACCGTGCTGGACATCGTCATCGTCGCCGTGTTCATCCCCTGGGTGCTGCTGAGCAAAAAAGACTCGACGGCCACCGTGGCTTGGTGTCTGGTCGTTTTGCTCATGCCGCTGATTGGAGCGCTCTTGTTCTGGGTATTCGGCAACAATTATCTGTTGCATCGTGTCCGCCATCAGCGCGATAAGCGCACTGGCGGGCACCATCGCCATGCGGCCGAAGTGGGGCCGCGTTGTGAAAGCGATGAGGATCAGGATTTGCGCGCCTTGGCCGAGCGCGTCAAGGCGTATCCCGCGCGACCGGGCAATGCCGTGACGGTCTATCACGACACCGAACTCGCCTTCGCCACCCTTCTCGACGACATCGGCCAGGCACGCCAGTACGTTCATCTGGAGTATTTCATTCTCCGCTCCGACGCCACCGGCGAGCGGTTGCTCCAACTGCTGACGCGCAAGGCCAAGGAAGGGATTGAGGTGCGTTTGCTGTTCGACGCTCTCGGCAGTCTGCACTTGAAGGACCGCATGCTGCGGCCGCTGCGTGAGGCCGGCGGTCAAATCGCGGCTTTCCTGCCGCTCAATCCACTGTATTCGCTAATTCGCATCAACCTGCGCAACCATCGCAAAATCACTGTCGTCGATGGCCGAGTCGGTTTCACCGGCGGCATGAACATCGGCGACGAATATCTCGGCAAAAGTCCGCGTCTGGGCTACTGGCGCGATTGTTTTCTGCGCATGGAAGGGCCGGGCGTCACCGACTTGCAGCGTGTTTTCAGCGAGGACTGGCAGTTCACCCGCGAGGAGACGCTGTCCGAAGAGAAGTACGCTCCGCCGCAGCCGGAGGCCGGCAAGGTATGCGTGCAGATCGCCGATTCGGGACCGGATCAGGAAACGAACACGATCCGCGAAATCTACTTCCTCGCCATCATCAACGCACGCCATCGGCTGTGGATCGCCAGTCCGTATTTGGTGCCGGACAGCGGCCTATTCGACGCTCTCCGCGCCGCCCGTTATCGCGGCGTCGATGTGCGTATCCTGACCTTACTGCGGCCGGACCACTATATCTCTTATTATGCGGGGATGTATTATGGTGCGCAGATGCTCGACCTCGGCGTCAAAGTTTATCTGTATCGCAAGGGCATGATGCACGCCAAACTGATGATGGTGGATGGGCAGTGGGGCATGGTCGGCTCGGCGAATCTGGACAATCGCAGTCTGCATTTGAACTTCGAGATCGGCTGTATGCTGCACGACGCGGAGCAAGTCGCGCAACTGGAAACGGCCTACGAGCGCGATCTTGAGGACGCGATCCCACTTGATCAGCAGGCGGTGGCGCAGCGTTCCCTGAAATCGCGCGCCTTGGAGAACGCCTGCCGGCTGTTCACACCGGCGCTATAAAATCAAGAATCCAGAAACCACAATCCGAAGGATGAGACAGACATGAGCAGGTTGATCGGAAAAACAGTTCTCGTAACGGGCGGCGGCAGCGGCATCGGTTTGGCTTCGGCGCGCCTTCTTCTGGGCGAGGGGGCGCATGTGGCCATCACTGGACGCGATGAGGAGAAACTTCGCCGCGCCGCGCGGGAACTCAACGCGGGCGAACGGCTCATCCATCATGCCGCCGATGTCGCCGATACGGGGCAAGTGCAAACGCTCGTGCAGGAGGTGACGCGCCGGCTAGGCCGCATCGACATTTTGGTCAACAACGCCGGACTGAACATCAAGGAACGGAGTTTCCGCGAGCTGACGCCGGAGAGTTGGCATCGCCTGTTCGGTGCGAACCTGCACGGTGCGTTCTACTGTATGCACGCCGTACTGCCGCAAATGCGCCAGCGCCGCGACGGTCTCATCATCAACATCAATTCGATTTCCGGCAAGCGCTCGAATCCGCTGGGTGGCCTGGCCTACAACGCGGCGAAGTTCGCCCTTCGTGGTCTGGCGCTGGGGTTGGCCGCCGAGGAGAAAGACAACGGCATTCGCGTAAGCAGCATTTATCCGGGCGAGGTGAACACGCCGATTCTGGAAGCGCGGCCAACGCCGGTCAGCGAGGAGCGCCGGCAGATCATGTTGCAACCGGAAGACGTGGCCGCCGCCGTGCTGCTCATCGCCACGCTGCCGGCGCGGGCGAGCATCCCCGAACTGGTCATCACGCCGGCTAATGCAACGTATGTTTAACCGTTTGGTTGTGTTCAGGATCGAGTTCCGAACGCGAAAGGCTCTTCGCCATGAAAGCGCACACCGAATATCTGACTCTCAACATTCCGTCGAAGATGGCGTTCGAGAACATCACGCCGCGCGTGCAGGAGGCGGTGCGCAAGAGCGGCGTGCAAGAAGGACTGGTGCTTGTCAACTCGATGCACATAACCAGTTCGGTCTTCATCAACGACGACGAACGCGGCCTGCATCACGACTTCGGGAAATGGCTCGAACAACTCGCGCCCTTCAATCCCGACCCCAATCATTACCACCACAACCGCACCGGTGAGGATAACGCCGACGCACACTTGAAACGCCAGGTCATGGGCCGCGAAGTCGTCGTGGCGATCACGAAGGGCAAGCTCGACTTCGGCCCGTGGGAGCAGATTTTCTACGGTGAGTTCGACGGCAATCGGAACAAGCGCGTGCTGGTCAAGATCATCGGGGAGTGAGAGAGATTACTCATCATCTGGGTGCCGAATGCCGAGCCGAAACGGGCGTTCTTGTGGCTCAAAGCCGAGAAGTTGCGCGAGGTCGGCGAGACAGCCATCTTGACACCTTGTATCATTGGCGCTAGATTAGGCCGATTAGATCGCGCTATCCCGTGCCGACTTCCGTTCTGCCGCAAGGTTTGTGTCAAGGAACGTGACGCCGGGTTCGTGCAGGGAGAATCCAGGCAGTGCCTACCTCAGTAGTGCAACCTTCCGGGACGCCGTTAGGCGTTGAACATCCGACTTCTTCGCGACCACACGGGGAGTACGGTCATCTCGACCTCTCGCGGATCGCGCAAGACCTGCAAATCCGCAAAGTGCAGGTCGAAAACGTGGTGCAGTTGCTCGACGAAGGCAACACCATCCCGTTTATCACCCGCTATCGCAAGGAACGCACCGGCGGACTTAACGAAGATGTTCTCCGCATCATTCAGGAGCGCGTGCAACATCAGCGGCAACTCGCTGACCGCAAGCAGACCATCCTGCGCAGCATCGACAATCAGGGCAAGTTGACGCCGGAACTGCGCGCGGCCATCCTCGGCGCGGACAATCCGCGGCGGCTCGAAGATTTGTATTTGCCCTACAAACCCAAGAAGAGGACCCTGGCGACGGTCGCCCGCGAGAAGGGACTGGAACCGCTGGCCCTGGCCATCTGGTACGGCGATCCGGCGGTGAGCAACTTGCCGGAAGTGTTGCCGTCGATGGTCAATCCGGAAAAAGAATTGACGACGCCGGAACAGGTGTTGGAGGGTGTGCAGCACATCCTCGCCGAGTTGATCGCCGAGTCGGCCGATGTCCGTTCCGCCGTGCGCAATGTGCTGTGGGACCGGGGCGATTTCCGCACGATTAAGAGCGACAAACTCGCCGAAGGGCAGGGACTCGAATACAAGGATTACTTCCAGTTCAGCGAGCCGGTTCGCCATATTCCGCCACATCGCATTCTCGCCATCAACCGCGGCGAGAAAGAAAACGCTCTGCAAATCAAACTGGAATGGGACGCCGAAACAGGGCTGCGCGTCGCTCAGGAGCGCCTGCCTCTGCCGATACCGGGATCACCGCTTCCCGTGCCGGTAACGCCGCCGTCCACTCCCGCGCCGAATGAGGCACCAGTTGCCGAGGCCGTGCCTGCGCCGCCGGCGGATGAATCGCAAGCTCCGCCTCCTGAGTCCGCAGCTTCGGCGGATGCAACTCCCCAGGCTGAGGCAAGCCCAGCGCCGGCAGCGGAAGCTCCGCCAACCCCGCCGGCGGTTGCTTCCGTGATGCCGCCGGTGCAAATCACGCCGTTGCCTTATCGCGCCGAGGCGTTGCAGAAACATCCGCATGCGGAGTTTCTTCGCCAGGTGACGGCCGATTCGCTGACGCGCTTGCTCGTGCCCAGCCTGGAACGCGAAATCCGCCGCGAGTTGAAGAATCGCGCCGAGGATCATGCGGTCAGCGTGTTCGCGCGTAATCTGCGTAGTAAACTGCTGGCCGCACCGCTGCGCGGCCGGCGCGTGCTGGCCATTGATCCCGGCTTCCGCACCGGCTGCAAGGTGGCGGTTCTCGATGAGATCGGCAACCTCCTCCAAGACGGTGTCATCTATCCGCACACCGGCAATAAGCGCCATGAGGCCAAGGCCAAGCTCGAAGAGTTGGTCCGCAAGCATCAGGTTCAGGTCATCGCCATCGGTAACGGCACCGCCTGCCGCGAGACGGAGGAAGTCGTCTCCGAACTAATTGCGTATCTGGAGGCACGGCGTCGTGGCGAAGTCCCTCCAACTCCTATCCCTGAACCGGCTCCCGTCGCTCCCTCCGCCGAGGCCACGCCACCCGTTGCGCCTGTAGACAGTGCGCCTGTCGGCGAGTCAGAACCCGCTCCCTCCGCGAGTGTTCCCTCCAGCGAACCAGCACCAGTTCCTGAATCGAACGTGGCTGTGCAGCCGGAAGCCGCGCCTCCCGTCGCGGAAACGGCAGCAGCAACGCCGCCTCCCCCGGAAACCCCTGCGGCACCGCCGCCTCCGCCGGCCGAACCGTTGCCGGAGGCATTGCCCGAACTGGCTTATGTCATCGTCAACGAGGCCGGTGCCAGCGTCTACTCGACCAGTCCCATCGGTAAGGAAGAATTCCCCAACTTCGACGCCACCCTGCGCGGCACCGTTTCCATCGGTCGCCGCTTGCAAGACCCTCTCAGCGAGTTGGTCAAGATCGATCCGCAACACGTCGGCGTCGGGCTGTATCAGCACGATGTGCCTCCCAAGGAACTGCGGGAATCGCTGGAAGGCGTGGTCGAATCGTGCGTCAATCAAGTGGGCGTCGATTTGAACACGGCCAGCGTCCCGTTGCTGCGCCATGTTTCGGGACTGAATCAACTTGTGGCCCGCGATTTGGTCGAATATCGCAAGACACACGGCCCATTTCGCGATCGCCAGCAGTTATTGCAGGTCAATGGCATCGGTGAGGGGCGTTTCATCCAGGCGGCCGGCTTCCTGAAAATCGGTGAGGGTGACAACCCGTTGGATTGCACCTGGATTCATCCGGAAAGCTATCCGGTGGCCGCGCAGATTCTCCAGGATCTGGGTTATGGTCCCGAGGTTCTGCGCAATCGCCTGGCGATGGCGGAATTGCAAGAGAAGCTCAAGACCGTCTCGCTCGAAGACGTGGCCAAGCGTCTGCATGCCGGCCTGCCGACCGTGCGCGACATTCTCGATTCGCTCGCCCGTCCCGGACGCGATCCGCGTGAGGATCTGCCGCCGCCGGTCTTCAAGAAGGGCATCCTCAAAATCGAGGACTTGCAACCGGGCATGGAGCTAAAGGGCACCGTCCTCAACGTCGTCGATTTCGGCGCCTTCATCGATGTCGGCTTGAAGGATAGCGGCCTCGTTCACATTAGCCAGATGGCCAATCGCTACGTCAAAAGCACCTACGATGTGGTGGCGGTCGGTGATGTGGTGACGGTGTGGGTGTTGGCGGTGGACAAGGAACGGCATCGTGTTTCGCTGTCGATGATCCCGCCCGGTACCGAACGAAAACCGCCGGAGAAGCGGCCGGACCCGCGCGAACGACGCGGCGAACAAGGGGAACGCCGTGAGGGGCCGGCAGGCGGTCGGCCCCAGCAACAGCAACAACGGCCGCCACGCGGTCGTCGTCCGTTGCCGCCGCGCGGTGGACGCCCCGGCGCTCCGGTGCCGCAAGGCGCTCAGGGGAGCGCACAAGGAGGACAGGCCGGCGGTCGCGGTCCCAATCGTGGGCCAGCTCCACAGCCGCCGCAACCGCCCCGCAAACCACGCCGTCAGCCGCCCAAGCCCAAGCTGTCGCAAGATGCCCTGGCCGGCGCGACTCCCCTGGGCACGTTCGCCGAACTGGCCGCCTTCTGGGAAGCCAAGAAGAAGGAAGAACCGCAGCCGGTTCCGCCTACGCCGCCCGCGGATAACACCGGCGAGCAAGCACCGCCCGCTTGAAACCACAAGCCGCTTGCGGCTTAGCGCTCTCCGCTAAGCCGCAAGCGGCTCCCAGCTGCCAGCAGACGGTTTAACAACACCGGATTGACCACGCCGCGAAAACGAATTTTCCCATTGATCGTCACCACCGGAACGCATTCACCATAAGCAAGGACCAGTTGCGCATCGCCATCGACATCCACCTGTCTCAGCGCGAAACCGTGACGCCCGCGTGCGCGTTCGAGTTGCTTCCAGGCTTGCTCGCACAAATGGCAGCCGTGCCGGGTGTACATCACGACCTCCCAATGAGCCAGGTTCTCGCGTCGCCACAAGGATTTCAGCCATGTCCACGCCATGAGATGCTCCGATTCACGTCCGAGGAAGGAGAAGCCATTGCCCCATCCCTCGCATAGTCAGGCTTGCCGGGTTTTGCTATCCTAATGCTTGTGCCTGTCTCCGGGTGAGGGCGCCTGACCACCCTGATGCCTCTCGTGTCCGCGGAGTTGCTCCCACGGTGGCCAACGGAGCCGGCACAAGGAGTTGAAGCTGATACGCAGTCGAGGACCTCTCATGCCCTCCGATCCTACCCCCAATCCGAATTCGCCTCCTTCCGGCAAGCCGCGCCGCCGACCCGCTCCGGGCATGGGAGGCAACCTGATCTGGGTGATCGTGCTGGCCCTGCTGGTCGGTTGGTTCCTTTTCAGTAGCGGTGTCGGCAACGGCGGAACCATCGAGTGGGGCGAATTCTGGACGCTGCTGCAAAAAGGCAAGCTGAAAAAGGTCATCATCGTCGGCGATCACATCAACGGCGAAGTAGTTGACAATATCGATGACCTGCCGGACTCTGTCAAAACGAAACTGCGCAAGAAAATGTTCACGGTGCAGCAACTCCGCCTCGAAGATAACGGCGCCCTGGATGCGGAGTTGCGGAAACAAATCCAGCAAACCGGGTTGAAAGTCGATCGGCAGGAAGATCATTTCTCCGGCGTTCTCTCAACCGTCATGGCGTTCATCCTGCCGGCCGTCATCTTGCTGGCTCTGTTTTTGTTTCTGTTGCCGCGTTTCCGCGATCCGTTGGGCGGCGGCTTTTTGAGTAATTACATCAAAAGCCCGGCCAAGCGCTACGAACGCAGCAAATTGCGCGTCACCTTCGAGGACGTGGCCGGTATGCAGAACGCCAAGAGCGAACTGCAAGAGGTCGTCGAGTTTCTCCGCACGCCGGAGAAGTTTCAGCGTCTGGGAGCGGTCGTGCCCAAGGGCGTGTTGCTCGTTGGGCCTCCCGGCACCGGCAAGACATTGCTGGCCCGCGCTGTCGCCGGCGAGGCGGGGGTGCCGTTTTATAGCATCAGCGGATCCGAATTTATTCAAATGTTTGTGGGTGTTGGGGCTTCGCGCGTTCGGGACATGTTTAAGACCGCCAAGGAAAATAGTCCCGCCATCCTTTTTATCGACGAAATTGACGCGGTGGGCCGTATGCGTGGCGCCGGCGTTGGCGGCGGCTCGGATGAACGTGAGCAGACCCTTAACCAGATTCTCAGCGAGATGGACGGCTTCACGCCGACCGAGACGGTCATCGTCATGGCCGCCACCAATCGGCCGGATGTACTCGATTCCGCGCTGTTGCGGCCAGGCCGTTTCGATCGCCACATCACCATCGATCGCCCCACCTGGCAGGGCCGACTCGCCATTTTGAAGGTGCATGTGCGCAACAAACCGTTGGCCGATGATCTCAACCTGGAGGCCATCGCGCGCGGCATGATCGGCATGACCGGCGCGGATCTGCGCAACCTGGCCAACGAAGCCGCCTTGCTGGCCACGCGAGAAAACAAGAACAAGATCGATCGCCGCGATTTCGAGCGCGCCGCCGACCGCGTATTGATCGGCGCCAAGCGCGAGGAAGTGCTATCGCCGGAAGAGAAGCGGCGCACGGCGTATCATGAGGCCGGCCATGCTGTCGTCACCTGGCTGGTGCCCGAGGGCGAGAAGCCGATGAAGGTGTCCATCGTCCCGCGCGGGCGCACCGGCGGCGTCAACCTCATCGCTCCCGACGAAGATCGCTATCATCACGGGCTGGACTACTTCAAGGCCAAGCTCGTGATGATGATGGGCGGGCGAGCCATCGAGCGCTTAATTTACGGGCAGCCGTATGCAGGCGTCGAGATGGATCTCAAGCAAGCGACCAAGCTGGCGCGTTATATGGTCACGCACTGGGGTATGAGCGAACGCTTGGGGCCGATGTCCTTCCGCATGGGCGAGGAACACGTTTTCCTGGGCAAAGAGATTCAGGAATCGCGTGATTTCAGCGAAAGCACGGCAGCGGTCATCGACGATGAAGTGCAGAAACTCCTTCGCGCCGCCGATGAACACGCCTTCGAGTTGCTTCAGGCCAACCGCGACAAGGTGGAACGCATCGTCGATGCCTTGATGCAGCGCGAAGAATTGCTCCGCGAGGAGATCGAAGTCATCATCAACGACACCGCGAACAACGGTATCGTGACCCATCCTGCGGCCTCGACGTAGACATTTCCCACCAGCCCGCAGCGCCAGCAAGGGAACCCTTGCTGGCGCTGCGGGCTGGCAAAGACACCCTTGCTGGCGCGGCGGGCTGGCTCCAATTTACAGAACGCCCAGCAACAACTCGGTGACAAGTTGATCGAGCCGTTCATACGGCAGCTTGCGCGACGCCAGCGCCACCGGATCGAAGGGCATATCCTTGAGCTTCTGCGCCGCCTCCTTGCTGTACTTCGCCATCAGACCGCGCAGGTTCGCGTTCGCCCCGTGTATCTCCTTTAACAGATCCTGAATCTCCCGATTGTCGTTGAACTGCTGCACCTTCGCCTTCATGATCTTGAATGTGCGCAGGTTGCGATCGACGAAGTCCCACGGATCGGCTTCGCTACGGTAGGAGTGCGCGTCAAAGCCAATGGTGCCGGGATACTTGTGATCGAGCAGCAGCTTGGCCGTGAAGAATGCTTCCTTGAGATCGTCGCTGCCGAAGCTCAAATCCTGATCGTAGCGCAACGGTTTCTGGCCATTGAGGTGAATGTCAAGCAATTTGCCGGCGTCGAGTGCCTGGCCGACCTCGTGATATACGTTCAGGCCAGCCATTTTGATATGGGCCGTCTCTGGGTTGATGCCGACCATTTCGGGGTGATCGAGCGTGGTGATGAAAGCCAACACGCTGCCGACCGTCGGCAAATACAGATCGCCGCGCGGCTCATTCGGCTTCGGTTCGATGGCGAACTTGATGTCGTAGCCCTGGCTGAGGACATAGTTGCACAGGAAGTTGATCGCCTCGCGGAACCACTTGGTTGCCTCGACGGGATCCTTGCTGGCGTCCACTTCGACGCCCTCGCGGCCGCCCCAGAAGACGAACACCTGCGTATCGAGTTCCGCAGCCACGTCGATGGCGCGGATCACTTTCTGCGTCGTGTACAACCGCACGGCGGGGTCCGTGCTGGTGAAGGCACCGTCCTTGAAGACGGGATGATAAAATGTGTTGGTCGTGGCCATGGTGGCCTTGATGCCCCAGTCGGCCATGCCTTTTTTCACGTCGCGGATGATCTGTTCGCGCTGGGCGGTGCTGGCGCTGAAGGGGAGGATGTCGTTGTCGTGAAACTCGAAGCCGTAGCAGTTGCGCTGAGCCAGTCCCTTGATACATTCCAGGGCCGGCAATTCCGGACGGGTTTGATCGCCGAACGGATCGCGGCCGCGGTTTTGCAGACACCAGACGCCGAAGGCGAATTTGTCTTCTTTCGTGGGTGCGTAAGCGTGTGAAGGCATGGAAAATTTCCCAAATTTAGGTTGGTAAGATGGATTCCTTGCGGCGAACGGCCGGTGTGAGCCGGCTGGTTTGGCCCGTACCAGCCGGCTCACACCGGCCGTTCGCCTTAGCGAGCGCCGGCTGGCACGGGCTTCGCCTCGCGCACGGCCTGGATGATCGTCCGCATGAAGGCCGGCAGATCGTCGGGCTTGCGGCTGGTGATGAGATGGCCGTCACGCACGACTTCCTCATCGACGTAGCGAGCGCCGGCGTTGGTCACGTCGTCCTTGATGGCGAAAAAACAGGTGGCGCGTTTGCCCTTGAGCGCCTGCGTCGAACACAGCACCCAGGGACCGTGACAGACGGCCGCGACGATCTTGCCTTGCTCGGCCATGTCGCCGACCAAACGCAGCACGGCCTCATGGCGGCGCAGGTAATCCGGCGCGAAACCGCCGGGAATGACGAGCAGGTCGAAATCGTTGGCCGACACCTCGCGGGCCGCTTTATCGCTCTTGGCCGGATAGCCGAGTTTGCTCGGATAGCTGTGGCCCGCTTCGGGACCGACCAACGTCACTTTGCAACCCGCTTCACGCAAGCGATAAATAGGATACCAAACCTCCATTTCCTGATACTGCTGCTCCACGAGTACCGCCGCGCGCTTCCCTTGCAATTCCATTGTTGTCTCCTCGGAAAAGAGTGAATGCGGTTCAAGGGCATTCTAAGCGTTTTGCCGATACCAGGCCACCGTTTCGCGCATGCCTTCGTCGAAGTTCCAACGCGGCCGATAGCCCAATTCACGCTTCGCTTTCTCGATACTGAAATCGAGGTTCAGCCCAAGAAACTTGAGCCGGCCTTGCGTCAGACGCGGCGCTTTGGGACTGTTTTTCTTGCGCGCCCGGCGTTCCATCCACCAGGCCATGATGCGCGCCAACCATAACGGCACCGACACCGGCTGAGGACGCGGCAAGCCGACGCCGTCGGCGATGCTGTCGATGAAGCGGCGTTTCGAGACGACTTCGCCATCAGTGAGATTATAAATTTGGCCGATCGCCTCCGGCTTCTCGACGGCCAAGAGCGCCGCCTCGACGAGGTTGCCGACGTAGATGCAGTTCATCGCCCCCTTGCCGCCGCCGATGTAACGCAACTTGCCATTCCGCATATTATCCAGCAGCTTCGGCATCACCGTCCGATCGCGCGTCCCATAGATGAAGCCCGGCCGCAACACGACCACCGGGAGTTTATATTCACGATAGTAACTCAGCACGAGTTGTTCGGATTCGACTTTCGTCTGCGTGTAGCCGTCCATGTGCTGTTGCGGCAGGGGTTCGTTTTCGTCGGTGCCGTAATGATGGCGGGCGGCGTAAACGCCGAGACTGCTGAAATGCACGAAACGCTGGAGGGGCTGAGCGCGGCAAGCGTCGAGCAAACCGCGAAGCGCCTCAACATTGACCGCGCGATATTCCTCGACAGGCCCCCAATCGCCGACCTTGGCCGCGCAGTGCAGGACGACTTCAACGCCTTGCAGCGCCTCGCGCACGGCAGCGCTATCGGTCAGGTCGCCTCGGATGAGGGTGGCGTTATGGCGCTGCAGCAAGCTCGTATCGCTGCTGGAGCGCACCAGGGCGCGGACGTTCCAGCCGCGGCCGGCGCAGGCTTCCACGAGATGACTGCCGACGAAGCCGGTGGCTCCGGTAATCAAGCAGGAAATAGGCATGATGCGCAACATCCGAAGCTTCGCCGTGCGTCTCTCCACCACACGGCAAGGAGGAACACGGCGCGGAACGCATTGCTTTTCTTCGGAGTTTGATGGGGTTTTGACAAGGGGTACCCAGGACGTTGCCTTGTTGGTTACGCGGCGTCCTTTTTGGGTTGCAGGATCAGGTTATGGCCAAGCGTCGTCCCGATCGCCGCTGGTTTGATTCAGGGGTTTGCCAGATGGAGAAGGGCCAACAAGCCGAGCGGCTCACCATAAGCAAACATCGGAATTGCGAGCCTTCAGGACGATGCTCTGCTCGTCCTTCGGCCTGAAGAATTCATTCCGGCAACACTGTCACGGTGCCTCTGCCGCCATCCACGCGCAGTCTCTGTCCCGTGCGCAGCCGGCGCTGCACGCCGGGCAATCCGGCCACGGCAGGCAAACCGTACTCGCGGGCCACAATTGCTCCATGCGACAGCACGCCGCCAATCTCCATGACCAAGCCGCGCGCCTGCACGAACAGCGGCACCCAGGCCGGATCGGTCGAAGGACAAACGAGGATGTACGGCTCCGCCGGCAGGTTATCCGTGTGCGGTTCGTCCAGCACGAGGGCCGGCCCCTCGGCGACGCCCGCGGACAGCGGCACGCCGCGCAGTTGGTCGGCACCCTCGATCACTTGCGGACGGCCGATCGCTTCCAGATCATCGCTGAAAAGCACCGGCGGCAGTTCCAGACTGAGCGCGATGGTCCGGCGACGGCGGCGCTCCGCGATCACTTTCGTCACATCTTGCCCTGCGGTCAGCCCCGGCAATTCGTTTGGTGTCAGATAAAAGATACCGCCCTGGAGACGATGACGATGATCCAACTCGACCAACGCCCGGCGGATGAGGGCGTATCCACGCATGAAATAATGTTTGGCTGTCTCGCGCAGACTCAGATACGTTTGCAGCGCGCGCACCTGCGGCTCCAGCGCCGTGCGCTCCAGCGCCGAGAGTTTGGCTTCGGCTGCCACGCGCTCCCAGCCAGCGGTAGCGTCCTCCGGCGTCCGATTCTCCGCGTGGAGTGGTTGACGGCTGAGTCGATCGAGCATGGCGGCATCTTCGCTCCAGCGCGGTTGAGCCAGTTCCATGTCTTGATTGCCGCGATGACCGAATCGCTCGACGAACGCCGCGCGGTCCAATCGTCCCTCCATCAGATCGCGCACGGCACCGGGCAGATCGGCCTCCGGATCGGGCCGGACGCCCATGCTCAACTCGCCGAGCGCCGCCCGCGCACGCTCTGCTCCGAGCTTGCGCGCGAGCCACGATTCCAGGCCGGTGCGCGCGAGGGTCGCCAGGGCGGTCGGCTTCAGGCTGTCGCGCGCGTAATCCTCCAGCGTTCGCTTGATCCAGTACATGAGCCGATCCAGCAGAGCGCGGCTATCCCGTTTGCTCCAGTCCTCGGCAGCTGCTTGCGTCGATTCCGCCACGAAGGGCGGCAGTATTTCCTGGCGAAACCGTTCGGCAAACTGATTGCTGAGCGTGCCGAGCCGCACCATGCGGCGCAGCGAACCGGCGGCGATGAACGGCAAACGCAGCGGCAAGAACAGCCAGAAAAACGCGCCGGCGCGGGATGGATTCCGCACCGGCTGCGGCGTCAGCGCCTTGAGCGGATCGGCCTTCAGTGCCGCGAAGGGATACTCATAGGGCAGCCAATCGGAGTGCTGGCACGCTTCGCGGCTGAGATTGCAGTAGACGCGGCCGGCCACCAGATCGTAGATACATTCCTCCGTGTTGGCGGCCTCGCGCCCATAGCCGAGATCGCGGAACATCAGACCGCAACCGCCGCGACCGGACAGCAAGTGACTCACCAGTGCCCAGGTCATCGGCGTCGGTTCGGGCATGCCCTCGGGGATATTGAAGCGACTCCATACCGTGCCGCCCGGTTCGGCTTGTGCTGCCAGCGCCGCCATCTCCTCACGCCGTACTTGCTCGCGCTCGGCCGCGCCTGCCGTGGTGATCGGCCGTGCTTGCAACAGCCAGAAATGCCCCTCGGCCCAGGCCCATTCGATGTCGCGCGGCTCGCCGTAGAACGCCTCGACACGCCGGCCCAACTCCGACAATTCCACGAGGCGCGACGCATCCAGACACGCTTGGCCTTGCTTCTCGGTTGAAACCTCGCGTGTCCCGTCGGCAGTGATTTCGCTGGTTTTCGTGGCAATATGCTGCTCGACGACGCGGCCCGTCTCGCGGTCCAGGTGATAGCGATCCGGCTCGACCTTGCCGGAGACGACGCTTTCGCCGAGTCCCCACGACGCCTCGACGAGCATACGCCGTCCCTCGGCATCGAGCGGATCGCGTGTGAACAGGACGCCGGCTACCTCGGCGTGTATCAGACGCTGCACGACGACGGCCATCGCCAGCCCTTCATCGCCGACGCCTTGATGTCGCCGATAGGCGATGGCGCGTTCGCTGTGCAGCGATTGCCAGCAGCGCGCGACCGCGGCGCACACATCCGCCTCGCCGCGCACGCCGAGGATCGTTTCTTGCTGCCCGGCGAAGCTGGTGACGGCTCCATCTTCGCCGATGGCCGACGAACGCACGGCGACCGTGCCCGCGCCGAGTCGCCGATAGGCTGCGGTTATCTGCTCCTCAAGTGCGGCATCAAGGGCGAGGGATTGGCCGCGCAGTCGGCGATAAGCCGTGGTGGTGACGCAGAAACCCGGCGGCACAGGCAGACCGGCGGCGGACATTCGCCCCAGGCTCAAGCCCTTGCCGCCCACGGATTCCGCATCGCCGTCCTGGATTTGCTCGAAGGTGCGCAGGTCGTTCATGCGAATAAAGCGATTTTAGAGGTCGAAATCATCCAAAGACTTCATGTCCAGCGTGCGATCGAAAGCGGCCCTGAGCCTTACGACGTCCGCGCAGGTTTGGATGCGTTGCAGAATGTCATCCGGCAACTGCTGAAATTTGTGGAGTAGCAAACGACGTAAGCTGTCGCGATTGCTTTCCAACTCGCCTTCGACGCGTCCTTCCTCGATCAACGCCTCGGCAATAGTCTGTGCCATTCTTCGTACCTCCTCTTTTCGCGTCGGATTGGCGTCCATGGCGATTTTCGTTAGGGCACCGCCCTCGACGGGCGGACGTCGCCAGGACGCATAAGTTAGCACGATGCGCAGGAAATCAGACCAACGCACCTCTTCTCGACCTTGCAGAGCAGCCAAGTGCTGGGCGGCTTCAGTAAACACGGCCTGAAACTCCGCCGTATCCGCACGCTCGACGCGCAGCACGGACATCAGTTCCAACCAGGCGGCACCGCTGTTGAGCAATTGTTGCGGTGTGCGCTCGGCCAGGTTCCAGAATATCGGTTCCCATACCGGCGCGAAAGCGTGAAACGCTTGTGGTTCCGTCAGCAAGTCCGCCATCGTGCGGTTGCTGCCCCACGGAGTCGGGCCGGTGTAAAGCACGATCGGCAGCACCGGCGAGAGACGCAGCGGCGGACGCGGAGGCTCCAGCGCCGCCCATTTCTTCCATTCCCGATCCCAATAGCCTACGCCGAAATACAGCGAGCGCAGCGGCATCAGCGGATCGGTATCGCTCTGATGCTCGATCAAGACGCACACCAGCGCTAACCGCTCCTCATCCGCCGTGCGATAAGGAATCTCGAAAGGCAGGTCCGCCTCGCGGCTCCGCCAATCTTCCATCGGAAACTCGCGGTCGATCAGGCGTGCATGCTCGCAGTCAAATCCGGCCGCCAGATGCGGCACGACATCTTGCAGGAATTCGCGCAAGCTGGCGGGATGCCGAAGCGATTCGCGGATGACCTGGTCCGGCAGCGAGCGCGGCGGTTTGTGGTGAGGCATCATCGGCCAGCAACCTCCGCGTGCTATCCACCCTTTTCGGCGGATCGCTCCTCCAGACAATAGAGAACGCCACGCTGGAAATTGTTGAGACCGCACCCGAAGTAGATCAAGCGCGACTCACCCTTGCGGCTCTGACGCACCGATACGATCGGCGAGGAGAACACCGTTGCTTGCTGTCCGCTGTCCTTCGCCACGTCAAACGTCCAGCCAATTTCCCCGGTGTCCGGATTGAGCCGGCTCACCCGCCCATCGCTGCCGGCCACATACAACGACGATTCACTACCGCCTTCCACGAGGAACGGCGACGCTAAAACCGGACTACCGAGGTCCGTCTTCCAACGCAGCTTGCCCTCCTTGTTTCGATCCAGGCAATAACAATGGTTATCGCGCGAGGCGAACCAGACGTTGTTCGCATCTACCGACACGCGCACATGAACACCGTCGCGGACAGCGTAACGCCAGATTCGCTTGCCGGTCGCCGCTTCCAAACACAGAACCGCGCCGGCTGGCTTCTCCGGTTTCTCCAATTGATCCGCGCTTGCCAGGAAGTTGCCGTTGCCGATGCCCGCGTAGACATATTCTCCCTGCACGGCCGGCATACCCCACACCGGCAGAGGGGTCGCCATGCGCCAGCGCTCCTTGCCGGTATCGGCGTCGAGAGAGAATAGCACCGTCTCCTTGTAGGCGTCGCCGATGCCGCTGCCGCCATACAGACGGTTGCCGATCACGAGTGGATTGGCATCGACATGCAGCCCCTTCAAGTGCCATTGCTCTTTGCCGGTCGCCGCGTCCAGGCAATACAGTCCGTCATCGCCGGCGCCGAAGTAAACCTTGCCGGCGGCAACGGTCGGCGTCGATTCGGTATGGCTGCCGGTGGCGAAGTCCCACAATTTCTTGCCGGTCGCCGCATCGAGACAGTACATTTTGCAGTCGGCGTGCTGATGGAAACCCTCGCCGATGTAGACCCGGCCATCGGCCACGCACGGCGACGAAAACACGTCCTTCATTTCGCCGCCTTCGTTGAACATCCAGAGTTCCTTGCCGGTGCGGCGATCGACACAGTAGACCGCGCCGGCACCGCCGAAGGCCGACGGCAGAACCACGCCGATGTAGACGCGATCGCCCTCGACGACGGGCGATGACGCCATCCAGCAGCGCTCCACCGGCGGCCGAAAGCGCCAAGCCACGCGATACGGCCCGCTATCGTCTTCGCTCACGCCGGGGCCGGACGATTCGCCGCCCAACGTGGCGCTGAAGGCGGCGCCGGCCAGGAGCATCGTCCACAACAAAACGCCCTCGCCGGGCAATCCCGGATGGCCCCCGTTCGATCGGCCGGCCATCCAGCGTCGATAGAAGGCGTGCAGCGTCGCCATCCACAGACCGGCGCTGAACATGAGGAGTATCTTGCCCCACAAATCGAGTTGAGCCAGCGAGTGCGGCAGCGAAAACGCCACGGTTGCCAGACAGACCACACTTAGCACACCGAGCGTGATTAACTCGACGCGGCCCGGCCTCTCCGATCCGCTTTCCGCTATCGGCTTTCCGCTATCCGCTGTTCGCTGTTCGCTGTTCGCCGTCGGCTGTTCATTTGGGCGGATGGCCGATAGCGGATGGCGGATAGCGGAGACGTGACGCCGCCAGGCCCACAACAGGCCCACCAAGGTAATGATGGTCATCACCAGCCACAACGCCAGCGGCGTGCCCCACCACGACCCGGCGAGCCAGCGGCCACACCAGTCATACAGCACATACAGCGTGCTATTCAGACTGAGTACGGACAGTGCCACCATCCAGCGCCGCAATACCAGGATGAGGCCACCGAACACGGCCGGAAACAACATCGCCAGGATAGCCAGCGGTCCCCCTACCAGTACCGTCGGAATGACGGCGAACAATGGCCCATCCGCCATCCGCTTTCCGCTTTCCGCTTTCCGCTTTCCGCTATTCGTTTGGGCGGAGGGCGGAGGGCGGAGGGCGGATGGCGGAGATTCCACTTCGGGACCGAAGCCGGGCTTTTCCTTGGTATCCGGTTCGGGCGGTTTCTTCTTGTCGGCCAGGCTATCGACGACGATCTGTTTGAGGTCGGCCGTGCTGCCTTTGAAGGTCTTGCGCAGATACGGTTCGCCGTGCGTGAAACTCCAGCGCACCATGCCATCGGCCTCGACGCCGACCATCTGGAACCAGGTGCCGTTGGTGTAGGCGAACGCCGTGTATTTCTTCTCGCGCTTCAGGACAAACAGGACAAGCGGCAGTTTGGGGGCCACGCGCTTGAGAATCAACGGAATGTGCTTGTTTTTCTTGGCCTCGGCGTCGCCCTTGAACAATACCGGCAGTTTGCGCACCGGCGTCTTGCCTTTGAGATCCTCGTCCACGACGACGACCATCGCCGGTTTGTCAGCGTCCACCGACTCGACTTTGGCGGTGCAAATGAAGTTCGCTTCGTGCAGCACATCGCGCAGGGGCGTCAAGCGCGTGATAAGAGCCTGCGCCGGCGTCGCCGCCAACGTCAGACCAATGCCCACGATCAACCCTGCCGCCCAGTTCCATCTCCGCATCGTCGCCCCCTCGTTCAAACTCGATTGTCGCAGTGTTTCGGCCATCTTAACCGCCCTTCTTCGCAGTGCCTAGGGGGGCGGCGCGCCCTCAACCGACGGAGGGGGCGTCAGTCCCCTGAGTACAGACTCAGGGGCTGACGCCCCCGCTCAGCCCGTTTATTTCACTTGCAGGATGAGTCGCGCCGCCGTCCCTTCCTTCGGCAGCCGTTTGTCGTCCGTCTCCAACTTCAGCGTCGGTTCCTCCTTCATGGTCAAGTGGCTTTGGATGACGGTGTCGTCGGTCACGGGGAACAGAGAGATCAACGTGCCGGTCACGTCGGCGCCGTAAACCTTGTCGTCCTTCTCCGGATCGGGCTGGCGGAACGCGGAGCCGGTGAAGTGCCACTTCAACCCGCTGAGGGATTTGCCCGTCTTGCGGTTCACCAGTGCTTGTTCAATCGGCAAGCGCTGGACTTTGCCGCCATTGCCTGGGATTTCGAGGAAGATAAGCAACTCCGGGCCTTCGGCCTTGGCACTCTCGCCACGCGCCGGTTTGCCCGGCCGCAGCCCCAGACCGACCAGCGCCTTGTGGACATCGCTTGGCTTGATGCCGGTGAACGACACGACGGTTTCGTGCGCCTTCTGGCCGTGTGGCGCCGGGTAAGTGGCGATTACCTCAATGGGATAGCTCTCCTTCAGATTCGGCAGTTTCCGCAGTGCGATTACGCAGGGAATCGCGACGGTTCGTTGCTTCTTGTCCACGGTCACCGTCTGCGCTTTGCCGGGCGCGTTGGACAGCAGTTTCTTCGGTTGCGATGATGGCGCGGCACCCGGCGTCGGCTTGATTGCGGTCGGCTCTCGGCGGACCAACTTGGGCAGAGGAACCCGTACCGACAATTCCACGTCGAGGTAAAGGTCGGAACTGCCTTGCAGATTCTTGACGAGTACCGCGAGAACATTGCGACCTGGTTTGAAGTGCTTCGCGGGCACTTCCACGTCGCGGTTCCAGTAGAGAAATTCATGCTCCGCCGTAGGATCTTGATCGATCAAAACGCCGTTGAGATAGACCACTGCGCTGTCATCGCTGGCCACGCGCAAATGGAAGGTGACGCCCTTTTGGCCCAGCAGGTCGGAGGAGACTTCCACGGCACGGCGGAAAAGCATCGGTTCGCCCTTCTCGGCAATCATCGTCCCTTTCCGCGTGGAGATTTCCGCCTCGCCGTAGCCGATCGGCGCCTTGCCATTACGCCATTTACCATCGTTAAAATCCATATTGCGCCAACTCTCGCCGCCGACCTGACGCCTGGGCAGGTACTTCCAGCCAGGTGCGCTCTGGTCGAGTAGCACAAACGTCTTGAACTCCTCGCCGGCGCTCTTGGCCGCTCCCTTGCCCCAGCCGACGAAATCGCGTTTGAGATTGTAATCCAGACGCTTGGCGCTGGCCCGGAGTCGCTGGAGCTTGCCCTTGCGAAGCTGCAACTGTTCCTTATCGCCGTCGGCCATACAAGGGACGATCACGTCACGCCCTTGCAGAAGGCTCTCGATGGCCGCAGTCAAATCGGCAGAGTCGCCGCAGTAGGTTCGCAGCAAGTAAGGCTCGGCGTGGGACATGCCCCACCAGTCACCTTCCTTGAAACACTGATACCAGTAGTCGCCGATACAAAGCTCGCTGCCCTGACCGTTGTGGAAGAAAACGGCTTGTTTGCCCGCCGCCGCCCACGCCATGACGCTCTTCCATTCACGCTCGTGGTAGCCGCGCTTGCCGATGTTGTGCTTGATTTCGTTCGTCGGGTGCTTGCCCTTCAAGTCCCGCACCTTCTTATAAACAATCAGGTTTTTCTCTTTGTTAACGCGAGTTACCTCCACCAAGACGATGTTGGGGGCTTCCTTGCAGAATTCTCCCAGCGTGTACAGCTTTTCGATTCTCGCTTGGGCGAGGGAAGAGGTGCAGCACAGCACAACGACGGCGAACGGCAACGCGGATTTCATGGTGTACTCCTGTTGATAATCCGAATGGTTCTCGGATGCCTGGACCGGTCTCTCCGGCGCGGGCGTTCGCCTGGTGGACTGTGTCGGTGGGTGCGGCTCTCGGGCAGGGGCGGCGCCGGTCGCCTTCGCGGCCGATTCGCCATGCTCTATGATTATCCCCTTCTCATCCGTTCGCCATACCAAATCGCGTAAACGGCAATTTTATGGGCGAACGGGGGCGTAATCCCATTCCCCTTTACGTTTCGCGGAGGCACGCGAAACGTAAAGGGGAATGGACTCACGCCGCTTATGATACAAAGATGTTACACCTCTCGCCGTCCTTCCTCGATTACACTGACTTCGTTGTCCGTGCCTGGGGAGCGCGTTGCCCGCTTAGCCAAGGGACGAAAAGATTTCTCGCGCCGGAGGAAACAATCCGGCCTCGTGTCTCGTCTTTAGAAGGGCCGAACGTGTCCCCTGCATCTCCGTTGTCTCCGTGAAAGGAATGCCATGTCACGTTTGTTCCGAGGAAGTTGGGGGCTTGTTCTGATTGGATGCGCCCTGGCGATCCCCCTTTCGGCGGCTCCGCCGGCCAAGCCGAAGGCGGAACCGACTCCGAAGCCGGTCAGCGCTGCCCGCGATAAGGGGCTTCGCTGGCTGACGAAGAATCAGGCCGCCAATGGCTCCTGGGGCAAAACCTATACCATCGCCGTCACCAGTTTCGCCTGCTTATCCTACCTGTCGGCCAGCGATGAACCCTTTCAAGACGAACGCGGCAAGGCGCTCTTGAAGGGTTTGCAATTCCTGTTGACGCAGCAAAAGGAAGGCATGTTCGCCCAACAGGGGCACACCTGGATTCACGGTCAAGGCTTCGCCACGCTGGCCCTGTCCGAAGCGTATGGTCGTTCGCTCTTCTGCAAGACCAAACCCGATTTCGACATGAAGAAAGTCCGCGTCGTCGTCGGTCAGGCGGCGGCAGCTATCGGCAAAAACCAGTCGAAGTCCGGCGGTTGGTGGTACACGCCCGGCGTCACCGAACAGCACGAAGGCTCGACCACGGTTTGCGCCGTGCAGGCCGTCGTGTCGGCCAAAAACTACGGCATCACCGTCGATGACAAGGTGATAGACAACGGCTTTGAGTATCTCAAAAAGTGCCAAATCAAGGATGGCGGCTTCGTCTACAAACTGGGCGATCAGGTGAGCATGAAAGCAGGCACCGCCGGCGGCGTGGCCACGCTTGGCTTGATGCAGAAGTTCGACTTCCCCGTGATGATTAAGGGCTACAAGTTCCTGGTTCAACTCACGCCCGCCGGGATTAGCCGAGGCGACTTTCCTTACTACGGGCACTTCTATGGCTGCATGGCCATGCGTCTGCTGGGCCAGGAATACCAGGATGACAAGGAGTTCCGCGAGAAGACCCACGCCTATGTCGCCGGAGTGCAGAAAGATTTGCTCTCCTGGCAGATGGCCGAGGGCGTCTTCCCATTCCGGGTTGGGGTAAACTCGAACACCGAGAACGTCGCTTACCCGACGGCGTTCGCCACCATGGCGCTGTTCGTTCCCGAAGGCCGACTGAGCATCTACAACCGTACCGCGCCCAAACTGCCCAAGTAAGCCGCTTGCGGCTTAGCGATCTTTTTCACGAAAGGAAAATCCATGCGACGTTATCTCTCGGTTCTGGCCGTGCTGCTGGCCTGGAGCGGAAGTATCCATGCCCACGGGCTGCTGATTCCGGAGGAAAAGAGTTTGCCGCCGTTGGCGATGCTCAACCACAAGGTGCGCATCACCATCGACGATCAACTGTCCATCACGCACGTCGAGCAAACCTTCCGCAATCACACTGACCGACAACTCGAAGCCACTTACATCTTTCCCGTGCCCAAAGGCGCTTCCGTCAACCGCTTCTCCATGTGGGTCGATGGCAAGGAAACTAAAGGCGAGCTAGTCGAGGCCAAAAAGGCACGAGACATTTACACGTCCATCGTTCGCCGCACGCAAGATCCCGGACTGCTCGAATACATGGGCAATAACCTGCTGCGTCTGCGTGTCTTTCCCATTCCGCCCAAGGGCGATCAGAAAGTGGCGATCAGCTTTACCTCGGTCGCTGGCAAGGAAGGCAAACTCGTCGAGTACATTTACCCGCTCAAGACCAACGGCAAAGCCACCAGCACACTCGAAGACTTTTCCATCACGGCGACGATCAAGTCGGAACATAACGTCACCAATGTCTACAGTCCCACCCATTCGATTTCGCTCAAGCGCGCCAATGACAAGGAAGTCACGGTCAGCTTTGACAAGAATCAGGGCATGCTCGACAAGGATTTCCAACTGTTCTATGCCACGGGTGATAAGGACATTGGATTGACGGCCTTGACGCATCGCCCATTGTCCAGCGAGAACGGCTATTTCACGTTGCTTATCACGCCGCGTGTGGAGATTCCCAAGGAATATCAGGTACCGCGCGATGTGGTTCTGGTGCTGGATACATCGGGGAGTATGCGCGGCACCAAGATGGAGCAAGCACGCAAAGCGCTCAAATACTGTTTGGACAATCTCGGCTCCAAGGATCGCTTCGGCCTCATCAACTTCGCCACAACGGTAAATCGCTACGAGGAAAAATTGCTCGCGGCGGATGCCGAGCAACTCGGCAAGGCGAAGAAATGGGTCGAGCAATTGGAAGCGACCGGCGGCACCGCCATCAATGATGCCTTGGCGTCGGCATTGGAATTGCGCGCGAAGGAAGAGGGACGCACTTTCACGGTGGTATTCTTCACGGATGGTCAACCGACTATCGGCGAGACAGAGCCGGAGAAGATTCTCAAGAACACCATCGCCAAGAACACGGCGAATACACGCATTTTCACCTTCGGCGTTGGCGATGATGTCAACGCCACCATGCTCGATCAGTTGGCGGACAAGACTCGTGCGCTTTCGACGTATGTTCGTCCGGCGGAAGACATCGAGAACAAGGTTAGCGGTTTGTACAGCAAGA
>Ga0134126_10000280_pt1 | contig 66079 bp, 58 predicted proteins | sample KB31752_FD_96881 | JGI IMG/M metagenome (GOLD analysis project Ga0134126, IMG submission 96881) | Terrestrial soil microbial communities with excess Nitrogen fertilizer from Kellogg Biological Station, Michigan, USA - KB3-175-2 | ecosystem: Environmental > Terrestrial > Soil > Unclassified ...
AGTCCTTGGAGTCGCTGTTTGGGCTGGCGCCTGGATTGTTGGGGTCGCTATTGGGCGGATTGCCTCCGCTCGGAGAATCGCCTGGGGGACTGGCACCCGGAGGACCGTCGCTGGGAGGGCTGCTGCCGGGAGGGCTACTACCGGGAGGACTGCTGCCCGGAGGAGGGCCACTGCCGGGAGGACTACTACCTGGAGGGGCGCTGCCCGGAGGACCGCCACCCGGGTCTCCGCCACCTGGATCGCCGCCGCCGCTGCCTCCTCCTCCTCCACTACCGGAACCGCTTGCCCCGCCGTCGCCGTTGTTACCAGTATCACCGCGACCCCAAATCCCTGAGCCTTCGTGTTCCGAAACAGTGCGCCAGCCTTTGGGCAGCGGACCAGACGGTACGAGGAAGTAGCCGCTAGCCTCCTCATCCAGCGTAGCGGGGCTCATCCTGATGTCTTCGCCAAACGTGGTGTCCTGAATGATGTATCGCCCGTCATGGCGATCTACGATGGCGGCGTAGTGTCCCACCTTCCAATGGGCGACAGCGGGAATGATCACCTTGGCTCCCGGCGTGCGATAGGCCATCTGGTAGGTCATGCCGGCTCTATTGGCAATTGCGTGCACGGCGCTCAGGGACAGGCCGTTCGGTGTCGAATGTGCTTCATCCAAAACACGCAGTGACGCAACGGCGGGAGCATCGTTAGTGCTATACAAGATGCGCTTGAGTGCCAATGGACCACAGCGGAAGGAGGTCTCCGGCTGATGCTCCATGTCGAACAACCCGGTTTTCGAGTCAACGATCAACTGCGCCGCGGTTCCACCGACCTCGCGTCCGTGGATAGAGCCCAACAGGGGCTGCAACAGCTCCTTGCGTCCCAAGTACGCTTCCAGTTGCGATAGCCGGGCCACAATGGCGTTGGCGATCGCCCGCCCGTGGGGCTCTTTGATCTCTTTGCTCTCGGCCCAGGCTTCTTGCCAGACGTTGAGTGCGCGGGAGAAGTGGCCGGTCTGCCGGTAAATGATTCCAAGATCCAACTGCAGCACAGGTTTCCAGGCCGAGTCAGGGTGCGTAGCGACAAACTTTAGAATCGGCTCGACCGCATCCGCTGCGCCGGTCCGGCGCAGGTCATCCCTGTAGTTCGTGAGGGCCGCGGCGAGATCCCGATTCTCTTGCACCGTGGTAGTGCCTACTGGCGCCAGTGGCTCAGGAAACACTCCGGCATGCAGGAATTCCATGTCGGTTGGCGTTGCGGAAAAGGTCATCTGCGCCGGAGGAGGCGTCACGTTGGGGACGGTCCGATTGACCTTGGTCAAGGTTGGCACGACAGGTTGTTTCGTTGTCGCGCTGAACGCGCTGCCTGTGCCCAGGGCAAATGACAGTATGACGAGGAGTCTGGTTGAGGCGGTGAGCACTGCTTTCCGTCGCCGCAGCGTTGAAGCCTGGTGATGCGCGCTATCCGCTTTCGTTCTCATCATCTTCTCCCTGAAGAGATTGTCCGATCTTCCATTCTCTATTCTCTAGGTTCGAATGGCCCGTGCGTGCACCAATACGGGGGCCTGGATAGTTTGGCGGCCAAAGCCGGGGATACGTCGAATGGCTTCCTTGACGGCTTCCGGAGTGATCAACCGGGTGCACTCGAATTGTCGCGGTGTGTTGGCGTGACGGGGACACCACAGGAAGTCCTTGTGGTCGAATCGCACCCGTACGTCGTTCCAACAGCTGTTGCAGGCGTGGTAATTGATCACCCGGTAGGGCGTGTGAAATTCGTTGGTCGGATGGGTGAAGCCACTAACCATGACCACGGGCGCGCCCACCGCCCAGGCGAGCCAGGACAGGCCGCTCGACAGTCCGACGAAGAACGCGGCATGTTTGATCCAGCGCGCGCGCTCCAACAGCGGGCGATCTCCGGTTTGATCTTCCACACCATGCGGGATGTGATTCCACACCAGTCCGGTCCCATGGACGGGTTTCTGGTCGATACACACGACCCGGTAGCCGCTGTCTTTCAGAAAGCGAACGATTTCATGCCAGCCGAGGGGATTGCTCCAGAGTTTGCTCTGACTCGAGCTTTGTACGGCGATACAGACGTAGGGTTCGGTGAGCGGCGGGCGCTCATCCGGCAGCGCTATCCGCGGCGGAACCTCCGTGGGGTCCACTCCCAGGATGTATCCGGCCGTCCGATGCAAGCCCACGAGACGGAAGTCACACGGCTGGTGTACCCGAGCCTCGTCGTCAAAGAACAGACCGATGCTGTAGGTTGCGTAGTACTGTTCTGGCTCCACTTCTTCGTGAGTGATGAAGCGGATTTGAGGATACGCATCCTTGAATAGCGGAATGAGGCGCTCGGCCATGGCACAACTGAGCCGGCAGCCGTGTTGCTCCTGAAATTTCACGGCGTAGGGGAACCAGCCTAGTGTGTCTCCGAGGGTGCCGACGGGGAACTGCACCAGCACGTCCTGATCTTTGGCCAGGTAGTCGTGCCGAAATAGGGGGTCACCCGATTGCCCGGCATTCCACACGTCGATCCGGCAGCGCAAGTAGTAACGCTTGGTGCTATTGATACGGCCGGCGCCGATATCGGTTTCGTAGAGGATGTTGCCCGTATCCAGGTCGCTCATGCGGACATGCCAGCGACCCTCCGGCAGTACCAGTCGGCAGCCGTCATTGAAATCAAAACGAAAGCCATGGGTGCCGCGTTGTGTCGGCATTGCCGCAGGGGCGGGATAGGCGCGCTTCGACTCTGGCGATGCGGGAGGGGTGCTTTGCGCTGAATCGGCAGGCGCGGATTCAACTTCGGGCGCGGTCTCTTTCGTCGCTGCTGGTGTGGTCATTGTTGTGATGTCCTATCAACGGCTGTCCGCACAGTAGTCAGTGACGCAAGAAGGCACTGCCGAAGCGGCCTGCATCACGGATGCGCAGGGATTGGAAAACAGAAGATGAGGTGAGGCGTGCTGCGTCGCAGCGGCCGACGGGAGTCGGGTACAACTTCCTTGTAGCGGGCACGTCCATACCCCTTTGAGCCGCGAGTTGCTGACTGCGAACGGAAGGCCGTATCGGTCCTGTTTGTTGGTCGAAAGCCTAACCGACGGACGTCGCGATTGGCAAGTCAAAGAACGATGACGGCGAAAAAGTTGTATTTCTTCAGGGCTCTGTGGTTATGATCCGCCGCGGCTTGAGACGAATCGATAAATTTGAGCCGCTCGCGCCGGTAGCGCGCTCTTGGGCACACACATGGATGAGACCCTGCGGAATGATGCCGATCCGGGACTGACCTCGCTGGTGTTTATTGCGCGTTTTCATGGTGTTGCCGCTGAGCCATCTCAGCTGCGACATCAGGCGGCGGTCTCCGGGGCACGATGTTCATCCACCGAGCTGCTGCTGGCCGCAAAGTCGCTCGGACTCAAAGCCCGCCTCGTCCGCCTGAGGCCCGAGCGACTCAAACAACTGCCCGTGCCCGCTTTGTTTCTGGACCGCACCGGCCGTCATTTCATTGTGGTACGCGCCCACGAATCGCAAGTACTGATTCAGGAAGGCGATTCGACGCCTGCGCGGATCGTGTCGCCGACGCAGCTCCAGGAACGGCATACCGGTGAAGTCATACTGTTTGCCTCACGGGCATCGCTGGCCGGCGAGCTCGCGCGCTTTGATTTCTCCTGGTTCATTCCGGCGATGGTCAAGTATCGCCGGCTGCTGCTCGAGGTGTTGGGAGTCTCGCTGCTGCTGCAATTGTTCGGCCTGATATCGCCCTTGATGTTTCAGGTGGTGATGGACAAGGTCTTGACCAATCGCGCCCTGGGCACATTGACGGTGGCTTGTACCGTACTACTGATTTGTGCGGTCTTTGAGGCGATTCTCACCGGGATCAGAAATTATGTGTTCGCCCATACGGCGAACCGCATGGATGTGGAGTTGGGCGCGCGCCTGTTCCGCCATCTGGTGCAATTGCCGCTGGCCTATTTTGCGGGGCGCCGGGTAGGGGACACCGTCGCGCGCGTGCGTGAATTGGAGAACATCCGCAATTTCCTCACCGGACAGGCGATCACCGCTGTGATGGATGTGTTCTTCTCGGTGATCTACCTGGGCGTCATGTTCCTATACAGCGTGCCGCTCACACTGATTGTGCTCGTGTCCCTGCCGCTCTATGCGCTCATCTCCGGGTTATTGAGCCCGCTGTTCCGGCATCGCCTCAATTCAAAGTTCGCCCGCGGCGCCGACAGTCAGGCGTTTCTGGTGGAGTCGGTCTCGGCGATCGAGACGGTCAAAGCCCAAGCTGTCGAGCCGCAATTCATCAGACGCTGGGATCAACAGCTCGCTGCATACGTCGCGGCGGGATTCCGTGTCAGCACGCTCGGCAACATCGGCCAGCAGTCGATTCAGATCGTCGGCAAGCTCGTGATGGTGGCCACATTGTTTTGGGGTGCGAAGCTGGTGATTGAAAGCCGGCTCACCGTCGGCCAGCTCGTCGCATTCAACATGCTCGCCCAGCAAGTGGCGGCGCCCATACTGCGCCTGGCGCAGCTTTGGCAGGATTTTCAACAGTTTGGAATTTCGATGCAGCGCCTGGGAGACATTATCAACACGCGCTCCGAGCTGCCCGCGAGCCGTCAGATACTGCCGACCCTTCAGGGGGCCATCGAGTTCGAAGATGTACGGTTTCGCTATCGTCCCGATGGTCCGCTGGTACTCAGCGATGTGAATTTGAAAATTGCACCCGGCGAGGTCGTTGGTATCGTGGGCCGCTCCGGTTCCGGCAAGAGCACGTTGACCAAGCTCGTCCAGCGTCTCTATGTGGCCGAGAGCGGTCGCATTCGCATCGATGGCGTGGATTTATCGTTGGCCGATCCGGCGGCTCTGCGCAGGCAGATCGGGGTCGTATTGCAAGACAACGTGCTGTTCAACGGCACGATTTACGACAACATCGCTCTCAGTGACCCCGGGTTGCCTCTGGCTCAGGTGATTCAGGCTGCCAAGCTTGCGGGAGCGCATGAGTTCATCAGCGAGCTGCCCAGCGGATACAACACTGTTCTGGGTGAGCACGGCGGTGGAATATCGGGTGGGCAGCGGCAACGCATAGCCATTGCACGCGCCTTGGCGGCGAATCCGCGGATTCTCATTCTTGACGAAGCCACCAGCGCACTGGATCCCGACACCGAAGGGGTCATTCGCGCGCAACTACCCACGATTTGCCGCGATCGTACTGTCATTATCATCTCGCATCGCATGTCCTCGGTCCGCCATGCGGACCGTATTCTGGCCATGGACCGGGGCCGGATTGTCGAGACGGGCACTCATCAGGAATTGCTTGGGCGAAATGGTGGTTACTACGCTCATCTGGTCGCGGTGCAACGCTCGTGAAGGCTAAGTGGCTGAACCTGCTGGAGCTCGTGGGTCGCTACACCGAAGTCTGGCGGCACTCCTGGAGCACCCGGCACGAGCTGGATCCTCCTGTAAAGCTGGAGCATGAGGCCGAGTTCCTTCCGGCCCATCTGGAGATCATCGACACGCCGGTACATCCGGCGCCCTTGTGGGCGCTGCGAGCGGTCGGCGCTCTGATCCTGGCGGTCGCAGCGATAGCTGTATTCGGACACCTCGATGTGGTGGTGGTTGCTCGCGGTAAGTTGGTTCCCAACGCGCGGGTGAAGGTGATCCAGCCGGCGGTGACTGGCGTGGTTCGCAACATTCTCGTCCACAACGGCATGCGTGTTGCCGCGGGGCAGCTTCTGGTGGAGCTCGATCCAAGCCAGGCCGCCGCGGATACCGATAAGGCGACTGCTGCGCGGATGGACGCCGAACTGTCGGCTGCGCGGGCGCGAGCTCTCCTGCAGGCGGAAGGCACCAACAAGGCGCCGTTGGTGGGGCTCGTGCCTGGAGTAACCGAAGAGAGAAAGGTGCAGGTACAGGCTTACGCGGAAGGGGTCTACAGCGAATATCGGAATAAGGTGGCCTCGCTGCGGGCGCAGCTGAGCCAGCGTGAAGCCGAGTTGGTGACGGTACAGGACGAGATTACCAAACTGAAGTCCACCGCGCCTTTGGTACGAAAACAGGCGAAAGACTACGAGGTATTGGCCGCGGCGACTTATGTTGCCAAGGACGCCTATCTCGACAAGGAGCGGGATGCTCTGAAGGAGGAGGGCGAGCTGCGAACCGCCACCGATCGTGCCATCGAGCTGGCGGCGGGCGTGGACCAACAGAAGAAGGAAATTGCAACAACAACCGCCGCTTTTCGGCGCGGGCAACTCGAGGACTTGGAAAGGGCGCAGCAGGAGATCGCTCAGTCCACTGACGATCAGTCAAAGGCGAGAGTCCGCGAGAACCTCATGAAGCTCACCGCGCCCGTGTCGGGCACGGTTCAGAACCTCGCCGTCCACACCCTGGGTGGTGTTGTGACGACCGCGCAATTCCTCCTGGAAATCGTGCCCGAGGACACGTTGGAGGTCGAGGCGAGTGTTGACAACAAGGATGTCGCATTTGTGGAGGCGGGCCAGGAAGCGGTGGTCAAAATCGAGGCCTTCCCTTATACCCGTTTTGGATACCTGCGCGGGAAGGTGCTCTCGGTGGCAAACGATGCCGTGGAAAGCCGGACAAACGGCTTGCAGTACGTCGCGCGCGTCGGGTTACCGACAAACCAGATGGTCGTCGGCCGGAAGAAGCTGAACCTGACTCCGGGAATGCAGGTTGTCGCGGAAGTCAGGACCGGGCGCCGCACCGTCGCGGAGTACCTCCTCAGCCCGTTCGTGGAGACCGTCGGCCAGAGCATGCATGAGCGATAAAGAAGAGACCGCCCCGGTATAGATCGGCCTGGGCAGGAACTGCCCAGCGACCCGACCGCTCGTGCATAATCATTGCTGCGCAGACGGACACACTCAACGCGCTGTGGACGGGGGAGTCAAACGCAAACGTCTCACCTCCAATCCATTGTCGGACATCACTCTCCGCCTGATGAGGTCTGCGCGCCTGAGCTCGGCGCGCACCGCTGACTCTGGCGGCATTGTCGTCCGAGCGCGTCAGCCTCAACTCAGCGCGATCACTCTAAGGGGATCCGCCCGGTCACTGGGAGCCGCGACCCAGCTGCGTCCGCGCTCGCTCGCGCTGCTCCCGATAGGCTGCCACCTGGCTGAACACAAACCCGGCTGAAGGCGTACCGCGCGCCGAAATTTCAAACGTCACCGGCGTCAGCTCGATCACCGTGTAGAGGCCTGGCTGCAAGGTCGCGCGCTCGTGGGTCTGTCCACGACCCATGACGGCGGAGGCCACGTGCACGACCCACGTTCGGCTCCATGCGCGGTCGTGGCTTCCTGTAGAGTAGTGCGTGGTGTCTGGAGCTGCGTGCTCGGGCCCTACGATTCCGAACACCGCGCTTGCGGCAAGGGAGGAGGGACCGGCAAACTAAGATCTTCTCAGAGGTTGTCTATCAAAGCGGACAAGTGGTGCGGGGCCACGAAACAGCCGGATCTCGTCCGTGTTAAGTCAAGCACCCCGCTGTCCTCCATGCTGGCGTGGAGAATCGTCGCGGTCAGGTCGTAGACTGTTGACTGTGAGGGGGGAGCCGCAGTCTAGTGTGTAATGTTGCGTCGCAACAATGCGGTTCGGCAATACAATGTCGGTGCGCATCCGCGGGTCACCTGAGAGATCGCCCCTGTCCCAGTTCCGCCTGATTCGTTCGAGATGAGCGCGCGATACGTGCGACCAGTGCAGCTTGAGTTGTCAGAATAGTGCGAAGATCACCCCGCGAGGCGACCCGGAGAAACCGTATGACGCGTGTGGCCGACCCGTCTGGCTCAGGGATCCCGAATTTGGGGGCGTCGGCCTCTCGCGCGTGTCCGACGGAGTCTCCGGAGACTCACCACTTCGCCGAGCGACCTGTTTGAGCGCGCGAAGCGACGCGTCCCGGATCGGGCCGCGCGATCCTACGGGTAGGGCGCGCTCGTCGATACAGCGCAGGGTACAGGCGGCCTTTGCAGTCGCGCTGGCCTGTTTGGGGGCCATCGGTGCGATGTCCTATCTCAGTCTCGCACGGCTGAACGAGAATGCAGACTCGGTCGAACACACTTATGACGTACTGGCTCACCTGGATCTGTTTCTTGCCACTGCAACGAACGTGGAGACGGCCGAGCGTGGCTATGTAATCACGGGCGATGAGAGTGATCTCGAGCCTTACCTGCAGTCTGTCCAGAGTGCCACTGCCCAGGAGCAACGCTTACGGGAGCTGACTGCTGACAACCCCGCTCAGCAACGACGTGTCCAAGCCCTCGGCACACTCATCGGTGAACGCCTGGCGACCTTACATGCGGTACTGGCCGCACGGGAGACCCAAGGCTTTGAAGCCGCCCAGCGGCAGATGCTCACGGGGAAGGGGCGGGACCGTCAAGACCAGATTCGACGCGTGATCGAGGGGATGAAGGGCGCGGAAGCCCTCTTGCTCAAGGAGCGGAAGGTTCGGACGCACCACAGCATCGTAGTGACCCAAGCGGTCATCTTGGGGGGCTGCGTGCTCGCGTTCGGATTCGTCGGGCTGGCGTCGGCAGCCATCCGACGCGACTTCGCCGGTCGAGAGCGTGCGGAAGACGCATTGCAAGCGGCGCGCGATGAGCTTGAGGAGCGGGTCGAGCAACGCACGGCTCTGCTGGCGCTGAGCCATGCGCGTACGCGCGCCATCTTCGAGACCGCGTTAGATGGAATCGTGACTATGGATCACGAAGGCCGGATCACCGAATTCAATTCGGGTGCGGAACTAATCTTCGGTTATCGTCGCGACGAGGTGTTGGGGAGGTCGCTGGCGGAGGTCCTGATTCCTGCCGCCTTACGGGAGCGACACTGCGCGGGGCTGGTGCGTTATCTCGCCACGGGGGCCGCGGTCGTGCTCGGCAAGCGGATCGAGCTTACGGGACTGCGGGCGGACGGCTCGGAAGTGCCGGTGGAACTGAGCATCAATCGGATGCCCGATGATGGCCCACCGTCTTTCGCCGCCTTTGTGCGCGACCTGACGGAGCGCAAGGCCGCGGAACAAGTGAACGCACGGCTGGCCTCGATCATCCAATGCTCGGACGATGCCATTGTCAGCAAGAACCTGGAAGGCATCATCACCAGTTGGAACCCGGGCGCGCAAGCGCTGTTCGGCTATTCGGCCGAGGAAATGGTGGGTCAACCGATGACCCGGCTCATTCCGCCGGACCGGGCGAGCGAGGAGCCTACGATCCTGGCTCGGCTCGCTCGCGGCGAATCGACGGACCACTTCGAGACTGTCCGGGTTGCAAAGGACGGCCGAACCATTGATGTCTCCGTCACGATCTCACCCGTCCGGAACAGTCAGGGCCAGGTCGTCGGCGCCTCCAAAATTGCCCGGGATATCACCGACCGCAAGCGCGCGGAAAGTCGGGTCCAGGCTCAACTGGCGCGCCTGAACCTGCTGCAGCAGACCACTCGCGCGATCGGCGAGCGCCAGGATATCCAAAGCATCTTTCAGGTCGTTGTCCGGACGCTGGAGGAGCATCTGCCGTTGGATTTCTGTTGCATCTGCCTGTATGACGCGGCCGAGAATCGCCTGATTGTCACGAGCGTCGGCTTGCACAGCGAGGCACTCGCATTGGAGCTTGCGATGACGACGCAGGCTCGCGTTGACATCGATGAGAACGGATTGTCGCAATGCGTGCGGGGCAGGCTGGTTTATGAGCCTGACATCCGCGAAGTGCCCTTCCCGTTTCCCCAGCGGTTGGCCCGAGGCGGCTTGTGCTCCCTGGTCGCAGCTCCCTTGCTGGTCGAGAGTAAGGTGTTTGGCGTACTTATTGCCGCGCGCTGGCAAACGGGTAGCTTCAGCAGCGGCGAGTGCGAATTCCTCAAACAGGTGAGCGAGCACGTCGCCCTGGCCACCCACCAGTTGCAACTCTACAGTGCTCTGCAACAGGCGTACGAGGATCTGCGCCAGACGCAGAAGGCCGTGATGCAGCAGGAGCGCCTGCTCGCCTTGGGGCAGATGGCGAGCGGCATCGCTCATGACATCAACAACGCCATCTCGCCCGTGACGCTCTACACGGAATCGCTGTTGGAGAAGGAGACCGATTTAAGTCCTCGCGCTCGCGGCCACCTCGAGACGATCCAGCGCGCGATCGAGGATGTTGCGCAGACGGTGGCGCGTATGCGCGAGTTTTATCGCCAGCGTGAGCCGCAGATGACTTTGGCTCCCGTGGCTCTGAATCGGCTGGTCGAGCAGGTCGTGCAGTTGACGCGGGCCCGCTGGAGCGACATGGCCCAACAGCGCGGCATTGCCATCGAAATGCGCACCGAGCTCGCGCCGGATTTGCCATCGATCATGGGTGCCGATCATGAGATCCGGGAGGCGCTCACCAACGTGATCCTCAACGCTGTCGATGCCATGCCCACCGGAGGCCGGCTGACGGTGCGAACCCGCCTGGTGCAAGAGAGCGGCTTGTCTGCTGCCGAAGCGCTTGCGGTGCGCAAGTTCGTTCAGATCGAGGTGATCGATGCTGGTGTTGGGATGGATGAGGACACGCGGCGCCGCTGTCTGGAGCCGTTCTTTACAACTAAGGGCGAGCGCGGCACGGGCTTGGGGCTGGCGATGGTGTACGGGACCTTGCAACGGCATGGCGCGGATCTCGAAATTGAGAGCGCGGTGGGTGAGGGCACGGCCGTGCGGTTCCGGTTTGCGATATCGACCACGCCGGTGGCAGCTGCGATCGGATCGAGTACCGCGAGCGTCGCGCCGCCGTTGCGCATCCTAGTGATCGACGATGACCCGTTGGTTCTGCGGTCGATGCGCGACATCCTGGAGGGCGACGGTCACAGCGTGACGGTCGCGGACGGTGGGCGGGTCGGTATCGATGCCTTCCACGCGGCGCGCGCGCAAGGTGCGCCGTTCCCCGTCGTGATTACGGACCTCGGGATGCCCTACGTTGATGGACGCAAGGTGTCCAACGCAATCAAGACTGCAGCCCCGGAGACAGTCGTTGTGTTGCTGACGGGTTGGGGACAACGACTGGTGGCTGACGGTGACGTACCACCCCATGTGGATCATGTGCTGAGCAAGCCCCCCAAGCTGCGCGAGTTGCGTGAAGTGTTGGCGCGCGTCGGGCGCTAGCGCAGAAGTCCTCGTCCGCCGGGATTTTCGGGGGCGTTTCGTCTAGCGGAAGGCAAGCTACAATGCACGCGGCTTCGAGCTCATCGACGCGTACTTCCCATAACTCTTCGGGAAGGGGCTGGTCATGAGCAAACCAACTGTCGTACGCGAATATCCGGAGGACGCCTCGTCGGCCCGAAAACGGACGGCTGAGGGCCTCGACTCGATCTGACAGCGAGGCTGCAGTTGTTGCGAGCCCGAAGCCAAGCTTCAATCTCCAATCGGCGCCATCCGATCACGCGATCCGTAATCTCGGTCGGCTCCGGAAAATTGTTCGCGCGGCGCAGCCGCCCCAGCGTCGGCTTACTGATCCGCAGCAGCCGGCAGACATCGTTTACGCGCAAGAGTTGAAGGGAATCGATGGTTTCGCGCGCTTCTCGAGTCCGTGCTCGCGACTCCAGATACGCGTTTGCCTTGGATGCATCCGTCAGAAGGGGCCGCAACGCAAGTGAGACCGGCTCCGCAACTGAGTCGGTGAATGCGGGAGGCGCAGATGGTGCTCGCCCTCCGGACTCCTCGGCGGTGTGTTTGCGCGACTGGCTCCCCTTCGCAGAGGCACCGGCGGTGATCCCCCGAGATCCTCGTGCGCACCCTCCGCCGGAGGTGGTTGGAATTGTCTCGCTCATCGAGCAAGCGCCGGTGACGGGGCCCCTACCTGTTTTCTGATATTCCGCATCTCACCCTCAGAGCTCTAAGTTCACCTGGCGTCGGGCGGCTGCGCCGAGCTGAGATCGCTCGCGTGCCGTGGTCGGTCGCGTGATTCAAAGAGGAACTCGCATGCGTCGCTTGGTTCAGCTGATTGGTATTCCTTCGGACAGTAACTCCTCATTCCTCAGGGGAGCGGCCCGCGCTCCCGCGCAGGTCCGTGCTGCACTCGCCAGCACTCACGGAAACCAAGCAGCCGAGAATGGGTTCGAAATCGGTGCCGAGTTGATCATACAAGATCTGGGCGATGTTCCGATAAACGAAACGCCAGAGGATGATGAGACTATCGCTGCGGCAATCAACAACATTGCAAAGGCTGGCGCTCTGCCTGTATCGATCGGCGGAGACCATTGGATTACCTGCCCAATTGTGCGATCACTCGCCGAGATTCATGGGCCACTGTCGATACTTCATGTCGACGCGCATCCTGACCTTTACGACCACCTGGATAACAATAGACGCAGCCACGCATCGCCTGCATAGCGCACTAACTCCTTGTACCTGCAATTGCCAGGGCGCGCGTCTACCGTTTTTTTGATATTTCGCATCCGACAGCAGCCGCTTATGGTTTGCTCTGAGAAGTCGAGCGGTATCCGCAGCGAACGGTTCCTAATCGCCATGGGCACACTCCCGATGCAATCGCACTGACAGCGGGCGATCGGACCCTCCCTTTGGTCTCGACCATGAATGTTGTCTACAGAAGAGCCCAGCCTGATGACGCACCTGCCTGCGTCACCTTGCGAGGTAAGACGAGAGAGAACGCCTTCTCGGTCGAGCAGCTAAGGGCAATCGGCATCACGGTCGAGACTTGGCGGGCTGAAATTGCGAATGGCACCGTGTTTGGTTACGCAGCAACCTTAAATCGAGAGCTGATCGGCTACTGCTTCGGAGATACAGCTTCAGGTGAGGTCATTGTCCTCGCGCTGTTGCCGGACTACGAAGGCAACGGCCATGGAAAGGCACTTCTGACTTTAGTCATTTGTGAGTTCAAGCGACTGGGATTCACCAGGCTGTTCCTCGGCTGCTCATCGGACCCGAAGGTTAGGTCGCATGGGTTCTACCGGCACCTCGGTTGGAGATCCACGGGCGGTCGCGACAGCGCAGATGATGAAGTGTTGGAATATTTCCCGTAACAGGCGGGAGCTGAAAAGAGGTGTACGTCCGCCCTCGTGGCACCGTCCTGGGCCGGCCCTAGTTGTTACAGTTATAACGGAACGCAACACAGATGCGTATATATCCATCGGCCGACGATGATAACCCACGAGAAGTACGGGCTGGGGTGTTGAAGAATATAAGTAGGGGCTCCATGAGAAAGACAATCCGAGTCAATCAGCTTTGGTTGCTTGCGATACTCATGTTGGCATCGCTGACGATGAACGGTGCCACCGCTGCCTCCAAGGGAGTAGAGCTGCAACTTCAGGCGCTGCTGCCAAAAGGTTGGGCGGTATTGAGCAGCTATGGATATGCAAATGCACGGCTGACGCAAGATGTGCCCGGGCTCGTCACGGATGCATCCGGCAGCCACACGGCGTTTAGTGGCGATCGTCTCCCTGGCTCCCCTCAACATACTGGCAGCCTGGTTCTACAATACTCGCGACCCCTGCCGAAGGACTATTCGCTCCGGGCAGACTATGGAATTACGTATACGGGGGATGTCTACACCAAGGCCGGTCTGCGGGCGAGCGGAGAGAAATTGGGAGGGTATGCGCTCCACGAAGCATCTGTGGGCCTGGAGAAGGGGCGGTGGCAGGTGTCGCTCTACGGCGAGAATCTATTCAATAAATATGCCTACACCGCTACTACAGCGGACCGCAGCTATCTTGGAGTCGTTGGCGATTTCACGACGCGCAGGTACCAACATTGGATCATTCGACCCCGGCAGGTCGGCCTTGAGCTGAGTGCAAGGTTCTGAGCGATCAGGAGCTGAATGCACGAGTGAGGCTGAGTTGAGCGCTGCCTCCTGATGGGTTCATCCGGCAGGGCCGGCCACCTGATCCGGATCGAGGCCGGATGCTCGTAGCAAGTCGCGGGCTGGCGCCATATATTGCTCAAATGCGCGCCAGCGTCCGACGGAGCTGCCGTAGATCGGCTGGCGGACCTGACGGGCACTGGGAGTCGCGACGGCAGATGCGTTTTCATGGAATCGCAGACACTCCTCGGACCAATCGAGACCGCAGTGCTCAAACAGGCGTCGCGACTGGCTTTCGGGTGAGCTTACGAGGGACTCGTATTGCACCTCGAGTATGCGGCCGGGGAGTAGCTTCCGCCAAAAGCCAATGAGCCGGTCGAATAGGACGTAGTACGCTGCTGTATCGAGCAAATCATGCGAGTAGCCGTAGTACGGGAAATCCGTAGAGAACAGATGTTTGAAGTTGCTCCAGATGACATCTAGCGGGCCGCGGCGGAGGCGGACGAGCTTTGCATGCGGAAGTGCGCGGGCGATGAAAGCGACATAGAAGAAATTGAGCGGTAGCTTGTCAATGAAGCGCGGACAGGTTCGCGCGGTAAATGAGGCCCCGTCCAGATATGCACGCCCGAGCTCGTCGGGGGAGATTGCACCAGCGGCATCGATGGTCTGGGGATTGAGGACAACCGGTGAGTTTGTTTGTGCAAGGCGTTTGACCGCGATTGGCATGGCGGTAAGTTCGCCGGAAGAATGGACATCCCGATGTGAGGAAAGGATGCGATCCACCAGCGTAGTGCCTGTTCTGGGTAGCCCGAAGACGAAGATGGGTGCGTCAAGGAGCTGACTCTCGCCCTGGAAGTAGCCAGGTTCCGAGAAGCGTTGCTGGAGCCGCTCGAAGATCGCACGGTCAGAATCTATGTGATAGCCGAGCTGCGCCTTTCTTTGGCGATTGGCATGATTGAGATGGCGGTAGGCCGCTTCTGGATCGTCAAGATCCTCATATTCCTTGGCTAGGGCATAGCGTAGATGCAACCCTTCGTTACCGTCGCCGATCGACTTCAATAGAGCTTCCAGTCGCGCGACGTGGTTGAATTCGGGTGTCTGCTTTCTAAGTGCAGACAACGCCGTGTGAGCTTTAAAGAAACGAGGCTGTGCTTCGATGATACTTTCATATAGTTCCTCGGCTTCAGCAAAGACCCCCAGGAATTCCAGCGAACTCGCGAGGTTGAAGCGCATCTGCATATGATCAGGGCGCCGAGCGACCGCTGCCTGAAAGAGCGGAACTGCCTTCCGGTGTTCACCGAGGCGGCTGAATACACACCCGATCGTATCCAGAGTGACCGCGTCATTGGGCGCAAGTGCACTGGCCCGATCGGCTACCTCACGCGCTAGGTGATACTGATGAGTCAGTACAAGGAACCTTGCATATTGTGCGAGGTTCTCGGCTCTCGGCAGCAGCCGTGCCGCCGTCTCGAGCGCCTCCAGTGCGAGGTAGGGACGCCCGGAGTTACCTTCGGCAACTCCGAGCAGGAAGTAACCTTCGCCGGAGTTCGGCCGGGCGGCTATCAGCGCGAGGCTCAGCTGGCGCGCCTCTGCCAGGCGCGAGTCCGCCAGCGCCTCTCGGGCAGCCTTATATAACTGGGTCGGACTCTCCATGAGCTCCCATTCTACGCGATGGACCTGCGCCTCAAAGGTATTCAGCCAACGCCGTTAGCTTACGGATCCGATAGACCATCTCAGTTTCCTGGTATTCCGGACGGCCCAGCACGAGGATTACCCTTCTTCCTGACAAAGTATCTGCTTTCACCGAGTGTTGTTGACGCGCCGCCCTTCGTCGCGGCAGCCAGTGGGGCGAAAGTGGTGCTAGATAGAGAACGATCATGAGTATGGGCTGTTGCACGTTGACGAATGGCCGACCTCCCGGGTTTGTGTATAGCCGATGGGGGCGAGTGGTCGCGATGTGCGGAGGCGGGCATGGACCGGGCGATGTGCTCGGCAACGCCTTTGCTGCCTTGCGCCTTGATCGCTTGGGAATGGTCCTGTCGGTGTGTGTTGTCCCTAGCATAGTCCGCTACGGATGGGGCGCGGTGCCCTTGCGTCATGGTGGGCATATAGCCTTTCAATTAGGTTCCTCGACGCGCGGACTCAACTCGTGGAGCGCGTGAGAGAGGAACCCGCATCGCCGAACCTCATTCGGTCTCTCGGGCGCTGGGACGTCGCTTTGCTGACGGTAGGCGCCGTGATTGGGTCAGGGATCTTTCTGGTTCCCGACAAGGTCCTGATTGCTACGCAGATGAGCCCAAGCCTCGCTGCAGCGGTTTGGTTGGCCGGCGCCATCCTTTCGTTGTGCGGAGCCATTACTTACGCTGAGCTCGCGAGGCGTCGTCCCGAGGCGGGTGGCCTCTATGTCTACATCCGCGACGGTCACGGTCGAGTGGCAGCATTTGTCTTTGGATGGATGTCGCTCTTTGTGAACAATGCCGGCACGGTTGCCGCGCTGGCTGCGGTGGCCGCCTCGCTGTTGCGACCGCGGTTACCCACATGGATTCCGACGGCCTGGATGGCATGCGCCTTAACGATTGGATTGGGGGTAGTGAACCTACTACCGGCACGCCGTGCTGGGAATATTCAAGGCTTGACGGCCATTGCTAAGTTCTCGGGGATCCTCTTCTTCGCCATCTTGCTCATTGCCGGCGCGATCCTCAAACCGCACCATGTCTCACAGTCGACGCCTGCGGTTACACCTTTCCACGCCAACATTACGATCGCTTTGGTTGCGGTGCTGTGGGCATTCGAGGGCTGGCAGTATACAACCTGCGCCGCGGGAGAGGTTCGGGAGGCTGGGCGGTCTGTGGCGTTCGGCCTGATCGCAGGCGTCGGGGGCTTGGCGATCGTGTTCCTACTCACAAGCCTCGGCGTCTCTCTATGGCTCAACCAGGCAGAGCTTGGCTCGAGCGTCAATGTAGTCGAAGACGCGCTGCGCAAGGCCGGATTTCCCGCGCTCTCGACGCTTGTAACAATCATCCTACCTGTTGCCGTGTTGAGCGCCGCCCATGCCACATTGCTTACAGGCTCCAGAGTGATCTATGCGATGGCGAATGATGGATTGATGCCGTCGCTGTTTGCTCGTATTCGCGCCCAATCTGGAATTCCGGTTTTCGCAGTGGGGGCGTGCGGGTTGGCAGCGACTATCCTAGCGGCGCTCGGAACCTTCGACACGCTGCTTGCGTACGTCATTGTCACTAGCTGGCTGTTCTATGGTCTGGCAGGCATGGCGATATTTCGCATACCTGCTATGGAACAGCGGAACAGAGTATTGCCGCGAATCGCGGCCGTCGTGTTTTGTGCCGGTTCCGTCGGAGTGATGCTTTCCGGGCTGTTTGACGGACCGCAGTCTGGGCGCTATGGCCTGGCGACCGCCGCTCTCGGCTGGATCGCCGGACTTGCATGGTTCCGATGGAAGGACTCGGTGCGCGGAGTCGTGGCGCCGTGTGACGGCGAGCGGCGAGACCGACGGAAGTTGCCCGGATCAATCAGTTGAAATGATCAAAGAAATGTTGCTTCACAAGGAGACCACCATGAATTGGGGACGAGTAGCTGCGGCTGTGCTGATCTTCGTCGTAGGGCCGGCAGCGGCGGTAGAGGGATGGGCGGCGCAGACTCAAACCGCGGAAAGCTCCATGGGCAAGGTGGATGCTTTCGTGCGCGCCGAAATGGCGCGAGAGAACGTACCGGGAGTCGCAATTGGCATAGTCCGTAAGGGAGAGGCGATTGCGGTCAAGGGCTACGGGTATGCGAATGTAGAACTGGGTGTCCCCGTGAGCGGTGCGACCATCTTTCAGTCTGGATCCGTGGGCAAGCAGTTCACGGCAACTGCGGTCATGCTGCTGGTGGAGGACGGGAAGATCGGTCTCGATGATTCAATCACCAAGTATTTCACTGACGCGCCGGCCAGTTGGCGCCCCATCACCGTACGCAATCTCCTGACACATACCTCGGGGCTACCGAACTACGAAGCGCAGGGCGAGAACTCAAGCGGCGGCCCAGGGGCCTTGGACTATCGCCACGACTACACAGAGGAAGAACTAACGAGGGTCGCCTATCGGCTGTCGCCTGACTTTGCGCCCGGAACGCGTTGGAGCTACAGCAACACGGGATACGTGCTACTCGGTATTCTTATTCACAAGGTATCAGGCCAATTCTACGGAGATGTGCTGCGAGATCGGGTGTTCGCGCCGTTGGGAATGAGCACCGCGCGTGTGATCACTGAATATGACATCGTCCCCAATCGCTCGGCGGGATATCGATTGGAGGCGGGTGAGATCAAGAATCAGGAATGGATCTCCCCGGTCTTCAACACCACGGCGGATGGCTCATTGTATCTTACGATGAACGATTTCATCGCATGCGATCGCGGACTGCGAGCTCACGCTATTCTGAAGCCGCAGAGCTGGTCGCAGATCAATACGCCGGTTGCGCTGAAGAGCGGTAAGACCTTCCCATACGGATTCGGTTGGGAAGTGAGTGAGTCGAACGGTAAGCCGTGGTATCACCATGGCGGAGCTTGGCAGGGATTCAAAACCTACATCTCGCGCTACCTGGCCGACGATCTAACGATCATGGTGCTTACCAATCTAGCTGACGCGGTACCGCAACGTTTTGTCGACGGTATTGCCGATATTCTAGATCCCAAGCTGGCGAAGATCGAGCCGACCGCACCCATATCGGATTCCGATCCGGCGGTTGCCGACCATGCTCGCATGCTTCTCAAAAAGGCGAGCGAAACCGAGATTTCGCCCCAGGACTTGCCGGACGTGGTCCGCGGTGAGATTGCGGGCGTGGGGAAGTACTACACGAGCCTCCTGCAGCCTCTTGGCCGGCTGCAGCGACTTGACCTGCTCGATCGCCGCGATTTGGGTGATGACCGGGTGTCAACCTACGCGGCGGTGTTCGCCGGAGGCACGGTGAGGACGGAAATCGGGCTGACGGCGGACGGCCGGGTTTCTCGTTTCCTGATTCAACCGGAGTAGAGCCTGACACGGGCTCGATCTTGATCAGAGTGGCAATGGCTACCTCGAGGTCGAGTTCCGCTTACATTTGGTGAACCCGTCGCCACTCGCGATCTCATAAATCATCGGGGCAGCTCTGAAGAGTGATACAAAGCAGCGGTTGCACTCCCAGCCTGCAAGTGCGCAGGCCGGCACATCCGAAGAGGTCACTTGCTGACTGGCCTCCATGTGGCCTCGGACGTGAAGCTGCTTCTAAGCCTTCATAATGCGAGCGTATTGAGCTCCGGGACGGTGACCTGGGCGGGTCGCCGGTCTCGATCATTGCGATAACCGAATGAGGCCGGCGTATCTTGGCGGCGAGCTCCCGCTGCGTCAGTCCCGCCTTCTCCCGAGCCTCCTTCAGCACCGCAGCAACGGCGCGGGCTGTGGGGGTTCTTAACCCCCTCAATTGATTTGCGCTCCGCAGGTGGGGATGGGATTTTCGGCGATTGTCGATTGCCTGAGGAGGGGGCTGAGCGACGGCCTTCGGCACCACTTGGTCCCGGTCGGGTTTGTCAGGTTCCGCATCGATCTTTACGCTTAAAAATCAATAGCTTATGTGAAAAACACTGGCTTCAGTGCCAGGGACAGCCGCCGCCAGCACCGCTTGAGTGCAAGAACCAAGCGAGCCGCCCCCTATCCGTAAGGTATTATCGCGGGCTCAGTTCTTAGCTGCTCGTGCACACCCAAGAGTCGGGGTACGGGCGGTTTTTGTCCCTTTGAGGCGAGCTTTACCGGAGGTGCGGTCCTAGTGGTGTGCAGAAATCTGCACATAGCTATCGCTTGAAGTTTATGACTGCGAAAAATCTCCAATAAATTCAAGCATGAAGCACATCCGCAACTTCAGTATCATAGCCCACGTCGATCACGGTAAATCCACCCTGGCCGACCGGCTCATCCAGCTCTGTGGCGGGCTCCAGGACCGCGAAATGCAGTCCCAGGTGCTTGATTCCATGGAGCTTGAGCGCGAGCGTGGCATCACCATCAAGGCGGCGAGCGTCACTCTCTATTACACCGCCCAGGATGGGCAGAAATACCAGCTGAACATGATCGATACGCCTGGCCACGTGGACTTCTCTTATGAGGTGTCCCGGTCGCTGGCCGCGTGCGACGGCGCGCTGCTGGTCGTCGACGCCTCGCAAGGGGTGGAAGCGCAAAGCGTCGCGAACTGCTACACGGCCATCGAGCAGGGGATCGAGGTTCTGCCGGTCATCAACAAGATCGACCTGCCATCAGCGGACCCGGATCGCGTCTCGAAAGAGATCGAGGAAATCATTGGCATCGATGCCACGGATGCGGTCCGAGTGAGCGCCAAGACGGGCGAGGGCGTTCCAGAGCTTCTGGAGGCGCTCATCAAGCGCATCCCGGCGCCGAAGGGGGATCCGGACGCGCCGCTGCAGGCGCTCATCATCGATTCCTGGTTCGACAACTATGTCGGGGTCGTTTCGCTGGTGCGGGTGATGAACGGCGCGCTCAAGAACGGCGACAAGATCCGCATGATGTCGACCGACCGCAGTCACCAGATCGACCGTCTCGGCCGCTTCACGCCCAAGCCCATTCAACAACAAACACTGCCGACCGGCGATGTCGGGTTCGTGGTCGCGGGCATCAAGGAGATCGATGGCGCGCCGGTGGGCGACACCATCACCCAGGAGGGCCGCCCGGCGCAGGCGCCGCTGCCGGGGTTCAAACAGATCAAGCCGCGCGTGTTCGCCGGCGTCTTCCCCATCAACTCCGAGGACTACGAAAGTTTCCGCGATGCCTTGGCCAAGCTGCGCCTCAACGACTCGGCGCTGCACTATGAGCCCGAGGTTTCCACGGCATTGGGCTTCGGTTTCCGCATCGGCTTTCTCGGGCTGCTGCACATGGACATCGTGCAGGAGCGTCTCGAGCGCGAGTATGAGTTGGAGCTGGTCACGAGCGCGCCGACCGTGGTGTATGAAGTGGCCCGGACCGACGGTACCCTGCTATACGTCGACAATCCCGCCAAACTGCCGCCCTCCAACGAGATCGAGGAGCTGCGTGAGCCCATCATCATCGCCAACATCCTGGTGCCGCCGGATCATGTCGGCGCGGTGCTGAAGCTCTGCAACGACAAACGCGGCAAACAGAAAAAGATGCTGTACGTCGCCACCCAGGTGTCGCTGCAATACGAGCTGCCGCTTGCCGAAGTGGTGCTCGATTTCTTCGACCGGCTGAAGTCGGTGAGCCGCGGCTACGCCTCCTTCGACTATGAGTTCAGCCATTTTCAGGGCGCACCGCTGCAGAAGTTGGATGTCCTGATCAACGGCGACAAAGTCGATGCTTTGTCCATCATTATTCATAAGGACAATGCCTATTCGCGCGGCCGCGAGCTCGTGGACAAGATGCAGGAGCTCATTCCGCGGCAGATGTTCGAAGTGGCCGTACAAGCGGCCATCGGCAGCGCTGTCGTCGCGCGCGCCACCGTGAAGGCGCTGCGCAAGAACGTGCTGGCCAAGTGTTATGGCGGCGACATCAGCCGCAAACGCAAGCTGCTCGAGAAACAGAAGGAAGGCAAGAAGCGCATGAAGCAGGTGGGGCAGGTTGAAATCCCGCAGGAGGCGTTTCTCGCGGTGCTGCAGGTCGGCAAGAAGGAATAGCGGGCGCGGGTGGATTGAGGCTTAAAGGCGTGGGGTTCGGCTTGTGGCGCGCGCATTGCGCGCTTACAAGCGGCATAGGTAATGGAAGGTAATCGTACATGTCTCAAGTGCTGATGCAGGTCGTCGTATACCTCTCGTGGCTTGCGCTTCCGGTGGGGCTGTTGTGTGTGGCGGACGACTGGTTCTTTCGGCCGCGCCGCCAGATTGCCGCGGCGCCCCAGGAGGCGCGCGATCCTGCCGCAGTGGCGTTGGCCTATCACGTTCTGCCGATCCTGATCGGGGCTGCGGTCATCCGGCTCCTGGTGGCGGAGCGGCTCGACTTCAGCGCGGTGTTGTTCGGGATCACCGTCCTCACCGGACTGGTATGGGCGGTGGATGCGCTCGTGCTGTCGCGGCGCCGTCTGGCTGCCACGACGGCCGCGGGCAAGGATCCGGCCCTGATCCGAGAGCCTGGCACAGTCGACTACGCGCGCAGCTTTTTTCCGGTGGCCCTGGTCGTGCTGGTGCTGCGGTCTTTCATTTTCGAGCCCTTCCGCATCCCCTCGGACTCCATGATGCCGACGCTCCTGGACGGGGATTTCATCATCGTCAACAAGTACACCTACGGGCTGCGCCTGCCGGTCATCAACCAGAAAGTCGTCGCGATCGGTGAGCCGCAGCGTGGAGATGTGGTGGTATTCCGCTATCCGCTCGACCCTTCCGTGAACTACATCAAGCGCCTGGTGGGGCTGCCAGGAGATCATATACAGGTGCGCAACGACCGTATCACCGTCAATGGCACCCCGGTGCCCTTCAAAATCGTCGCTCCTTACAACGACGGTTGCTATGTGAATTTTCAGCTGGCTGACGAGAAGCTGGGCCAGCATGACCACCAGGCGATGCTCTGCCCGGTACCGCTGGATCCGTCGAACGAGCCCTTGCCGGGTTGCGATCGCAAGGAAGTCCGCGGCTATCGCTGTGGCGGCGACGCAGGGGCGGCGGCCCTGTTGTCTGACGGGCCGATTTTCGACCGTGTGGTGCCTCCTGGCGAATATCTGATGATGGGTGACAATCGGGACAACAGCGAGGACGGTCGTGCGTGGGGTTTTGTGCCGGAGGCGAATCTGGTCGGTAAGGCGACCCGGATCTGGTTCAACTGGGACCCGCAACGCTCCGGCGGTCCGAAGTGGAGCCGCATCGGCTCCGCCATCAAATAGAGGAGCGTTAGGCGTCATGGGAGTGAGCGTCGATGCGTAGACACCAACGTGGAGTCACCTTTGTCGGGTGGCTCTTCCTGATCCTCCCTCTCGCCATCGTCGCCTATGCCGGCATTCGGCTGACGCCGATCTATCTGAACTACATGAAGGTGACGCACTCCCTCGAGCAGGTGTCTAGCGAGGTGCAGGGCGACACCGCGACAGCCGAGAGCATTCGCAACACCCTCAGCAAACACTTCCAGGTCGATAGTCTTGACTATCCCGACTTCCATGACATCAAGATCACCCGTCTGAACGGCGTGTGGCAGATGGAGGCAAACTACGACGACCAGGCTCCGCTGTTCGCCAATATGTTCATCCTGGTGACATTCGACAAGACCGTGAAGGTCAAGGGTGGCGGTGGCGGCGGCTAAAGATGGCCTGAGGTGGGTTCGCGAACGGCTCGGACATGAGCCGCGAGACCCCGATCTCTTTGTCGCGGCCCTGACGCATCGCAGCGCCCCGGGTCCTAATAACGAGCGCCTCGAGTTCCTCGGTGATGCGGTCTTGAACCTCGTCATCGCACGGCATTTGTACCTGGCTTTCCCAGCGGCGACCGAGGGCGACCTGAGCCGCCTGCGCGCACGCCTCGTGAGCGCCGAGCCGCTGGCCGAAGTAGCGGCTTCCATAGGGATCGGGGACGAGCTGCAGCTGGGTTCCGGTGAGCTGAAAACCGGCGGGTTCCGGCGCCAGTCGATTCTCGCGGATGCGCTCGAAGCGATCTGCGGGGCGCTGTTCCTCGACGGGGGCCTGGAAGCTGCCGAGCCCGTCATCCGCAGGCTCTTTGAGCCGCGAATCAAGGCCTTACCGGCTCCGGAAACGCTGAAAGACGCGAAAACCCGACTGCAGGAGTACCTGCAATCCAGAGGCTATTCCCTGCCGCGCTACAGCGTGGACCGCATCGAGGGGGAGGCCCATGCCCAGACCTTCCACGTCAGCTGCGAGGTCCTTGATCTCAAGCGCCACAGCCAGGGCAGTGGCTCGAGCCGGCGCCGCGCGGAACAGGAAGCCGCCGAGCGCATCCTGGCCGAAATCGGAAACGCCGACTGATGATAAAATAATAAACTAGCCTTCAGGCGCGCTTCCCACACCCAGGCGCCGCAAGGCAGGACTCTTTTGTCAGATACACCATCCGCAGATTTCCGCAGTGGTTTCGTCGCCCTCGTAGGCCGCCCGAACGTGGGCAAATCGACTCTCCTCAATGCCCTCGTCGGGCAGAAGGTGAGTATCGTGACGCCACGGCCCCAAACCACACGACATCGCATTGTTGGCATCTCGCGCTTACCCGACGCCGAGATCGCGTTCGTCGATACCCCAGGCCTACATCATCAGGCGACCCGCGCACTCAACAAGGCCATGAATCGCACGGCGGCGAGTGCTCTCGAGGGGGCCGACATTGTCGTGCAGGTCGTTGAAGCCACCCGTTGGACCGCGGAAGACGATCTTGCGCTGGAGCGCGTCAAGACCTCCGGCCGGCCGGCTATGTTGGCCGTCAATAAAGTCGACCGGGTCAATCCCCGGTCGCTGCTCCTGCCGTATCTCGCTTCAGTCGGCGCCAAGCATGATTTCCTCGAAGTCATTCCGATTTCCGCTCTGAAGGCCAGCGGGGTCGTCGATCTGCAACGGACGATCGCGAAACACTTACCCAAGTCGCCGCCTATGTTCCCTGACGGCGAGCTTACCGATCGCGGGCGGGATTTCCGTATCGCGGAGATGATCCGCGAGAAGTTGACTCTGGAGCTCAACCAGGAAGTCCCCTACGGCATAGCGGTGGAAGTGGAGCGGGCCGTCGAGGAAGAAGGCCAACTCATCGTCGATGCGGCAATCTGGGTCGACCGCGAAGGGCAGAAGCCCATTGTCATCGGCGCCAAGGGGGAACGTTTGAAGCGAGTCGGGCGCTCGGCGCGGCTCGCCCTCAACGAGTTGCTCGGCCGCCGCCTGCACCTGACATTGTGGGTGAAAGTTCGTGAGAACTGGGCCGACAATGCGCGCGCCCTGCAGGAACTCGGCCTCGAATGACACGCAATACGCGCCGTATCCAGCTGACGCCGGGCTATATCCTCCATCACCGGCCGTATCGCGATACCAGTCGTATCCTGGAAGTCGTCACCCGCGACCACGGACGGGTCTCGCTGTTTGCGCGCGGCGTGCGCGGGCCGAAGGCAAAGCTCGCTTCCATCCTGCAACCTTTTCAGCTGCTGCTGCTCTCGTGGAGCGGACGTGGCGAGGCAGCGCAACTCACCGGTGCGGAGAGCGCGCTAGCGGCATCGCCGCTGCCGTCCTCGTGTCTCATGGCGGCGTTTTACCTGAACGAGCTGTTGATGAAGCTCACCACGCGCCACGACCCGCTGCCGACGTTGTTCGATACCTATCAGGAGACCGTTGAAAGTCTCCGCCGGGGCGCGCCGCTCGAACCGCAATTACGGGTCTTCGAGAAGAGGCTGCTGGAGGCGCTCGGCTATGGCCTGGATCTGGGAGCGGAGGCCCAGACAGGCAAGCGCATCGAGGCCACCGAGTACTATCATTTCCGCCCTGAGCAAGGTCTTGTGGCGACCGTCGCCGATGCGGCGGGTGCGTTAGCGGGCCATTCGCTCATCGGACTGGCCAATGAGCAGTTTACGGGAGAGCGCGAGTTGGATGATGCAAAACGGCTGCTGCAAGCCGCCCTGGCTCAATGCCTCGAAGGCCGTCCACTTGCCACCCGTTTAGTGGCCCGCGCCATCGTTCACCGCGAGTCGGCAAAACTATCATGACTTACAAATCCATCGCCCTGGGCATCAATGTCGATCACGTCGCTACACTCCGGCAAGCACGCCGCGGCCGCTACCCCGATCCTGTGCATGCCGCGCTCGCCGCCGAAATGGCCGGTGCTGACAGCATCACTCTGCACCTGCGTGAGGATCGCCGCCACATCCAAGTGCAGGACGTGCGTACCGCACGCGAGCTTCTCAAGACGCACATGAATCTGGAGATGGCAGTCACTGACGAGATGATCGAGATCGCACGAGTGGTTCGTCCTTCTGACTGTTGCTTCGTTCCCGAACGGCGTCAGGAGATCACCACTGAAGGCGGCCTGGACGTCAAAGGCCAGGTGCAACACCTGAAAGAGGCAACCTCCGTGCTCAAGGGTGTGGGTATCCGGGTGGCCTTGTTCATCGACCCGGATCCGGCGCAGATCGAAGCCGCCGCGCAAACGGGCGCCCCTGTCATTGAGTTACACACCGGCGCATACGCCGATTCGACCGGCTCGCGCCAGGCGACCGAGCTCGAGCGTCTCAACGCCGGGTCACGGCTCGCTGCCAGCCTCGGACTCGAAGTCCACGCCGGCCACGGGCTGCACTATCACAACGTGCAGCCGGTCGCGGCGATCAGGGAGATCGTCGAGCTCAACATCGGTCATGCCATCATCGCCCGCGCCGTGTTTGACGGATTGACCGTGGCGGTGCGCGAGATGAAGGCACTGATGGTGGCGGCGCGCGAATGATTTTCGGAATAGGCGTCGATGTGCTCGAGGCCAAGCGCATCGAGGAGACTTTGGAGCGCTTCGGTACGCGGTTCACTCAGCACTTGCTGATGCCTGCCGAACAGGTGCAGCTTGCTAAGACACAACGCCCCGCGCGGTTCCTCGCGATGCGCTTCGCGGCGAAAGAGGCGATCGTGAAAGCAATGGGTACCGGTTTTGCCCATGGCATCTGGATCCGTGACGTGGGCGTGGTGCAGAACTCCTGGGGTAAACCGGAGGTGGTTTTCTCAGAGCGCGGTGAGCGAGTACTCAAGGGGTTGGGTATCGGCGAGGGCCATGTGACGCTGACCGATGAGGCGGGGTTGGTAGTGGCGGTCGCGGTACTCATGAAGGCCGTATGAACTGCCTCGTCTTCGACATTGAAACCATTCCCGACGTCGCCTTCGGTCGTCGTCTCTACAATCTGGACGGCCTTTGCGATGAGAGTGTCGCAAAGGCTATGTTTGCTCTACGTCGACAGGATACGGGCTCCGACTTCCTGCCCCACGAGCAACAGCGTGTCGTAGCGATCTCTTGCGTTCTGCGCAGCCGCGACGGCCTGACGGTGTGGAGCCTCGGCGATGTCGGCTCCTCCGAAGCCGAGCTGGTCGAGCGCTTCTTCGATGGTATCGAGCGCTTTTCCCCGGACCTGATTTCCTGGAACGGTTCCGGCTTTGATCTTCCCGTCCTGACTCTGCGCGCGCTGGCCGCCGGCGTGCAGGCGCCGCGCTACTGGGAGACGGGCGACGGTGATACCGCCTTTCGCTACAACAACTATCTGAGCCGTTTTCATTGGCGCCATACCGACCTCATGGACGTCCTGTCGGGCTACCAGGGGCGTGGTCGGGTTTCCTTGCAGAACGCGGCGACACTGCTGGGTCTGCCGGGTAAGTTGGGGTTCTCGGGCGCTCAGGTCTGGGACGCCTGGCTCGCGGGCAACCTGGTCGGTATCCGCCAATATTGCGAGACTGACGTTCTCAACACCTATCTCATCTATCTGCGCTTCGAGATGATGCGCGGCCGCTTTACGCGGGAGCGTTACGCGGAAGAGGTGGAGCGTGTCAAAGTATTTTTACGGGCCGGTAAGGACCCGCATCTCGCCGAGTTCCTGCGCGCCTGGGAAGTGACGGCTTGAACGGCCGTAAGGTGGTTTCAGCGACCGTCGAGACCGCGACGGTCGCCGGTCTGACGCACGATGGCGAGGGCATCGTGCGTGGCGGAAAGGCGATCTTCGTGGCCGGAGCGCTGCCGGGCGAGACGATCAGGTATCGCCGGACCCGGACTCACCGTCAGCATGACGAAGCCGAGTTGGTCGAAGTACTGACGCCTGCCGCCGAGCGGGTCGCGCCGCGGTGCGCACATTTCGGTGTATGCGGCGGATGTGCCTTACAACATCTGTCGCCCGATGCGCAGCTCGAGGCCAAACACGCCGAGCTGCGCGACAACCTGGAGCGGGTTGGGCACGTCACACCGCAGGCCTGGCTGCCGCCGCTGCGCGGTCCCGTATGGGGCTATCGTCGTCGGGCCCGCCTGGGCGCCAAGTTCGTGACCAAGAAGGGCAAGGTGTTGGTCGGATTCCGCGAACGCTTGAGTCCGTTCGTTGCGGATGTGCAGCACTGCGACGTGCTGGCTCCCCCGGTTGGTGCCCTCGTTACGCCTCTTGCGCAACTCATCATGAGTCTGAGTCTGCGCGAGCGTCTGCCGCAAATCGAGGTGGCGGTCGCGGACAACGCCGTGGCCCTGGTTTTCCGGGTGCTCGATCCTCCGACCGCGTCCGACCTCGAGAGCCTGCGTGAGTTTCGCGCCGCGCACGCAGTCAGGGTGTTTCTGCAGCCCGGCGGGCTGGACACCATCCACGAGCTCGATACTCCGGGGGAGCCACTGCGCTACGAATTGCCCCAGTTCAAGGTAGAGCTGCAATTCCTACCCACCGACTTCATCCAGATCAATGGCGCGGTGAATGAGGCGTTGGTCTCGAAGGCCATCGAGCTTCTGGAGCTGACGCCAGCTTCACGGGTTCTCGACCTCTTCTGTGGTATAGGCAACTTCACGCTCCCGATTGCGAGGTCCGCCGGGAGGGTGGTCGGCGTCGAGGGGGATGCCGCGCTGGTGGCTCGGGCTCGGCACAACGCTCAGCTGAATAAGCTGGAAAACGCGGAGTTTCACGTCACCAACCTGGCTGGCGTACCGGAATCCGTGTCCGAGGCCGCGCAGACGTTACCCTGGTTGCGTGGGGCTTATACGCACGTCGTCCTCGATCCGCCGCGTGCGGGTGCCAAGGAGGTGTTGGCATCGGTGGCAAGCCTCGAGCCGCAACGGGTGTTGTATATTTCGTGCCATCCGGGGAGCCTCGCACGGGACCTGGGCGTGCTGGTCAACGAACATGGTTTTACTCTCGAAGCTGCGGGTGTCCTCGATATGTTTCCCCATACCGCTCATTTCGAATCGCTGGCGCTGTTGGCCCCGGGCAAACGCAGGGGGCGCGCGCCATGAGTCTCGGTCCTTTGATGATCGATCTGCAGGGGACCTCCATCACGGAGGAGGAGCGCGAGCTGCTGCGCCATCCCCTGGTCGGCGGTGTGATCCTGTTCACACGAAACTATGTCGACCCGGACCAACTCACTGAGGTCGTGGCGGGGATCCATGCCGTGCGCAACCCCCCGTTGATTGTCGCGGTGGACCAGGAGGGGGGCCGGGTACAGCGGTTCCAGAAGGGCTTTACACGCCTGCCTCCGGCCCGCCTCATCGGCCATGCGTACGACCAGGATCCCAAGGGGGGAGTTGAGCTGGCGCGCAAGACCGGCTGGCTCATGGCCTCCGAGCTGCGCTCGCATGGGGTGGATATCTCCTTTGCCCCGGTCGTCGACCTGGATTACGGGGTCAATGAGGCCATTGGCACACGGGCTTTCCACAAGCGTGCTGAGGTGGTGGGCCAGCTTGCGGTGGCCTACATGAACGGCATGAAGGAGGCGGGGATGGCGGCCACCGCCAAACACTTCCCCGGGCACGGTGCCGTTACGGCCGATTCTCATCATATCCTCCCTGTGGACAGGCGGGAGCTGGTGGATATGTCCGACGATCTGGCACCGTATCGCCGGCTGATAGCCAACGGTCTGCCCTCGGTCATGGTGGCCCATATCGTCTTCCCTGCCCTGGATGCTGCACCGGCGAGCTTGTCGGCCGCCTGGATTCGCGACGTGTTGCGCGGTGAGCTGCGGTTTCAAGGCGTAGTCTTTGCCGACGATCTGTCAATGGGAGGAGCCGCCGCAGCTTATGGTGACGTGGTTGCCCGTGCCGAGAGGGCACTGGCTGCCGGGTGCGACATGCTACCGGTCTGTAACAATCGAGAGAGCGTCCTCAAGCTCCTCGACGGATTGAAGGTGGAACCCCAGCCGGCCTCGCGGCTGCGGCTGGTCCGCCTGCATGGTCGCGATGGCTTGCCACGCCAGGAACTGACGGCGCTACCCGAATGGATCCGAAGTCAGGAGCTGCTCGCGCGTTACGCGACGACCCCAGCGCTGAAACTGGAACCCGGGAAGTCATGATCAACTGGTCCGGGGAGGCTTGGCGCGCCCTTGTCGAAGGGGCACCCGAAGGTATCGTGGTCTGCGATGCCACGGTCCCCGATTGCCCGGTCATCTATGCCAATCCCGCCTTCTCGCAGATGTGCGGCTATCCAGTCCCCGCGCTCCTGGGAACCAACCTTCGCGTGCTCCAGGGCAACGACCGTGACCAGGAAACACGCCAACGCATGCGCGAGGCGATCGAGAAGGGAGAGCCCGCCCGGGTCCTGATCCGTAATTATCGGCCCGATGGCTCAACCTTCTGGAACGAGATCGTCATTCAACCGGTACGGGACGCAAACGGGCGCCTCACTCACTTCATTGGTTATCACCGTGATGCCAGTGAACGGTTGAAACAAACGGAGCGCTCTGCGCAAGGTCTGCCTCCGTGGCTGCGCGAAGACCGACTCACCGGACTGCATTCCCGCGCCTACTTCGAAGAGCTCCTGCAACGTGACTGGCTTCTGGCGCAGCGAGACTCGCACGAGATCGGTCTCACGTTGTTCGATATCGACGATCTGTCGAGTTACAACGATACATTCGATCGCGCGGCCGGCGATGCCTGCATTCGCCGCATCGCTCGCGTAGTCGCAGCTTCCTATCGGCGCGGTGGCGATCTCGTCGGTCGTTGGGAAGGTGGTACGTTCGCTGTCCTGACACAGGGAGAGGCCGCCGCGAAAGCGTCCCAATACGCACAGGTCGTGGCTCAACGGGTGCGCGATCTGCTAATGCACCACCCTCGCGCCGGCAATGGGCGCTTCGTTACATTGAGCGCTGGGGTGGCCAGCCTCGTTCCGCCGCGGGAGCTGTCTCTGGAGGCGATGTTGAAGGCCTGTACTGCCTCCCTGAAGCGCGCCAAGACTCTCGGCAAGAACAGTATCTCGAACGCCGAAGCGGCGGACTTTCAGTAGCTTTACCGCCCCGGTGCTCGCGCGCCTTGCGCTGGTGAAACCAACGCGATCACCCCGAACGCCGGGTGATCGAAATAATTACGCTCATAAAACCGGATGCGCCGGCTCTGGTTGATGGTGAATGTCGTGCCCGAGGCCGCTCCCAACCCCGCCGGAGGTGAGGGATCCGCGTAGGTGAGTGTCATCCCCAGATGCAGATACTGCCCGCGCTCCAAAAACACCGTTCCATTCAGTCCGGGGATGTCCAGGCCCAACTTCTGCAGCGTAAAGCCAGCCCGTGTACCCCATGCGCTCGCCGTCTGCGACCAGGCCACGTGAGCGACCGGTACGTATGCACCACTCGAGCGCAGCCTGTTTTCGATTTCGGTCAGCTGATAGGCCGAGCTCGGAATCACGCCGACAAAGTGTCCCACCTGCGATGAGCCGCTGGAGGCCTCATCGCCTGCAATGATGTTGGCCATTCCGGCTTCGGCGCTCCAGTTCTCAGCGCCCCCTTGGGCGGAGGTGGCGCGAAAAACGACGACCTCGATGTTGTAAGCCGGACTGCTCGGCGCTTCCTGTGAAACCGCAGGCACTGCGCTGGCGAGGGCAGCCACCATCGAGAGACAAAGCGTCCTGAGACGCGTGATGCGAGCGTTCATAGGGGGATTCTACTACTTCCTTTTGGGCGTGCCGCGCGTCGCTTCGGACTTGGCCGCTTGCGCCGCGGGTGCAGGCGACTTCTCTCCGAGCAACTTCAGCAGCGCATCGGCGAATACAAAGCGCGCCTCCTCGGTCGGCAGCTGCCGCATAAGGCGCATCTTGAGCGGCCCCTCCAGCCGATAGTCGCGCGCGCCTTTCTGCACCATGCGCACGACTGTGCCTGGATCGATGGAGTTGCGCTCCTCGAACGTCACGGTGCCACCCTGCGGTCCGATGTCCAGGCGCCGCACGCCAATGGCGCGCGCGGCCAGCTTTAACTTTGCTATCCGCAACAAACTCTGCGCCACCGGCGGCAATGGGCCGAAGCGGTCGTAGATCTCCGACGTCAGCTCGTCCAAGGCCTCGTCACTTTCCGCGGCAGCAATCCGCTTGTAGAGGCTCAGGCGCACATGTACGTCCGCGATGTAGGTCTCCGGCACGAACGCGGCCAACCGCAGTTCCACCTCTGTGGCCGCGACAAGCGGTTTATCGAGCGCCGGCTCCCGACCCTCCTTGAGCGCCTTGACCGCGTGGTCCAGCATGTCCAGATACATCGCGAGCCCGATCTCGGTCATCTGCCCGCTCTGCTGCTCACCGAGCAGCTCGCCCGCGCCGCGAATCTCCAGATCATGTGTCGCAAGCACAAATCCTGCGCCCAGCTCCTCCATTGACTCGATCGCCTCGAGCCGTTTGGCTGCGTCCCCCGATAGCGCTTTTCGCGGCGGGGCAATGAGGTACGCGTACGCACGATGGTGCGACCGTCCAACACGTCCGCGCAGCTGGTGCAATTGAGCCAATCCCATGTGATCCGCGCGGTTGATCATGATGGTGTTGGCCGTCGGCACGTCGATGCCACTCTCGATGATGGTCGTGCAGACCAACAGGTTGAACCGCCGGTGGTAAAAATCGACCATCAGCTGCTCGAGATCGCGAGCGCGCATCTGCCCGTGGCCGATCCGGACGCTGGCCTCCGGAATGAGCTCCTGAACCTCTCCGGCGATCTTCTCGATGGTGCGTACTTCGTTATGAACGAAATACATCTGGCCGCCGCGGCGCAATTCGCGCAAGGCCGCCTCACGAAGTGTCGGCCCGTGCCATTCAACGACGAACGTCTTGATCGCCAGACGCTCGGACGGCGGGGTGGTGATCAGCGACAGGTCGCGCAGGCCGCCCAGCGCCATGTTCAATGTGCGCGGTATCGGAGTCGCAGTCAGCGTGAGGACGTGCACGTTCGCCCGCAATGCCTGCAGGCGCTCCTTGTCACGCACCCCGAAGCGGTGTTCCTCGTCGACGATGATCAGCCCGAGGTCCTTGAAACGCGCATGGGCGTGAAGCAAGCGGTGTGTGGCGATGACGATGTCCACAGCACCCCGCTCGATTCCCTCGAGCGTCGTTTGGGTCTCCTTGGCATTGCCGAAGCGTGAGAGCGCCTCGATGCGTACCGGCCAATCGGCAAAGCGATCGCGGAAGTTGGCCAGATGCTGATGCGCCAACAGAGTGGTCGGGGCCAACACGGCGACCTGTTTGCCACCTTGGACGGTCGCGAATGCGGCACGCATGGCAACTTCCGTTTTACCGAATCCCACATCACCGCAGACGATGCGATCCATCGGGCGGTCGTTGTGCAAGTCGCTGAGGACTGCGCGGATGGCCTGCGCCTGGTCCTCGGTCTCTTCGAACGGAAAGGCGTTGGCGAACGCCTGATAGTCGGCGTCGTCGAAGGGCAGGCGTAAGCCCTGTTGGGCTTTGCGCCGTGCATATAGATCCAACAGTTCCGCAGCCACGTCACGAATCTGTTCTGCGGCCCGCTTGCGTGCCTTGGCCCACTGATCGGTTCCGAGCTTGTGCAGCGGCGCGGTTTCCGGCGAAGAACCGGTGTAGCGGCTTACGAGGTGCAGGGAGTGGACCGGCACGTATACCCGATCGTTATCCATGTACTCGAGGACCAGGAATTCCCCCGGCTGGCCGGCGACTTCCATGACCTGCATGCCGACATAACGGCCAACACCGTATTGCTCGTGCACCACCGGTGCACCGGGGTTGAGGTCCTGCAGATCGCGCAGAATCGCCTCGGGGTCCGCGGCGGCGCGCTTACGGCGGCGCTCCTGGCGCGCGCGGGCCCCAAACAACTGCGCTTCCGAGACAACCGCGATGTGGGGATCGGTCAGGGTAAGTCCCTGCAGATCCGGCGCCACCGTCAGGGCGAGTGCCGCTTTGCCGTTCGCGAAGGCGTCCCAACTCTGCACCGCCGAGATCGTATGCCCCTGGGCTCGCAGCATTTCCTGGAGCACTTCACGGCGGCCGGGGGAGTCGGCGGCGATCAACACCCGGCCGCCGAATTCACCGAGAAAGGCGTCGAAGGGCGCGAACGGCTTGTCTGCGCGCACATCGATGCGGAGCTCGCGCGGGGCGGTAGTTGGGAAGTTGCGGGCGCCGTGCTGCCCGCCCAGCAGTTCGGTGTCTGTTTTGAAGGCTTCGAGTGTGATGGAGGAGAACGCTGTGAGTCTGTCGTCGAGCTCCGCGGGCTCAACGAACAGCTCGCCGGGCTTCAAAATGGGACGTTCGATGTCGTGTCGGCGGTCTTCGTAGCGAGCGTTGATGTCTTCCCAGGACTTGATGAGCGCGCGGGGAAGTGCGGCGTCGTGCACGATGACGGCGTTGGGCGGCAGGTAGTCGAACAGGGTTGCCGTGCCTTCGAAGAACAGCGGCAGGTAAAACTCGATGCCGGCGGGCGCGATACCCTCACTGACGCCTCTATAGATAGCGGTCTTCGTGGGGTCGCCTTCGAAGCGTGTCCGAAAGCGCCGGCGGAATTCCTTGATCGCTTCGGGGTCCAGGGGGACTTCGCGTGCCGGCAAGAGCCGGATGTTGTCGAGCGAGTCCAGGGAACGCTGGCTCTCGGGGTCAAAGGTTCGGATGGCTTCGATTTCGTCGTCGAAGAGATCGATGCGCAGCGGGGCGGAGGTGCCCATCGGGTACACATCGAGCAGCGAGCCGCGGACCGCAAACTCTCCTGGGCTCACCACCTGACTGACGCTCGCGTAGCCGGCTTCCGCGAGGCGCTGGCGGAAGGGTTCTACTGCGAGTGCATCCCCAACCGCAAGCTCGAACGCACGGCCCTGCACGTACGTACGTGGCAGGAGGCGCTGCATGAGGGTGTCAGCGGTGACGATGAGGCACCCATGTTGGGCGCGCGGCAGTTCGAAGAGGGTTCGGAGCCGCTCGGAGATTATGTCCGGGTGCGGGGAGAAGAGGTCATAGGGCAAGACCTCCCAATCTGGGAGGGTCAGGAGCGGCAGCGATTCGCTGGCGAAGAATCGAAGCTCAGCAGTTAGGCGTTCGAGCTCGCGGGCGGCGTCCACCACTACGACGTATAGGCGGCGGTCGCCGCGGGTCGCTTCTGCGAGCGCCAGGGCGGCGGCGCTGCCGTAGAGCTGATGCCAGCGGAGCTTGGGGGTGGCGGTGGAGGGGACGGGGGGGTGGAGGAGTGAGGGCATCGAACGAGAAGGGGTGGTGCGAAAGGCGCGTGAGCTTACCAGCGGAGGGGCTCTACATGGGGGCCCCCCTTGGGGAGTTACAGGGGGGCGGGTTCGGTGACCTGGACGCGGTGTTCGGTGGGGACGCAGTAGATGTCGATGGGGGTGGTGCGGCCGCGGAGTTGCATGGCGGGGAGGTGGGTAGCGCCGACGTCGAAGCCGCGTTCGTCGAGGGACTTTTTTAATGCGAGGGAGAAGAGCATCTCGCCGGCGCGGGCGCGTTGGCACAGGCGGGCGGCGATGTTCACGGTGTCGCCGATGATGGTGTAGCTCATATAGGCGGTCGAACCGATGTTGCCGGCGACGACGTCACCTTCGTTGATGCCGATGCCGAGGCCGGCTTCGATCTGGTAGCGCTCTTTCCAGGAGCGGGCGAGCTCGGCGAAGCTGACGAGCATTTCCTGGGCGGCGCGTACTGCGCGTTGGGGGCTGTCGGGTTGTTCGAGTGGGACGCCGAAGCCGAGCATCAGGCTGTCGCCGGCCATGTGGAAGACGGTGCCGTCGTGGCGGAAAGTGATTTCGGTGAGGAGCGAGAAGTACTCGTTCAGCAGGGGGACGACTTCGTGCGGTTCGAGGCGCTCGGAGATGCTCGTGAAGCCGCGAAGGTCGGCGAAGAGCACTACGGCGTGCGTGCGCACGTCGGCCGTTGAGAGGAGGGTGTCGCGCAGCTGCGCGTCTTCAAGAATTTTATCGGCCAGGCGGGGTGAGACGTAGCGGCGGAAGGTTTGCCGCATAACTTCCTCACGCCGTCGGATTTCAGCCTCAAGTTGGACCGCGGCGATCTTGCGGCGCACGGTACCCGCGCGCACGAGCGCCTCGATGCGCGTCATCAACGACTCGTCCACCGACACTAAATATCCCCAAATTCTTATCGAGCACCGTGAAGAGTATCATCGGTGCACGTGCACTCACCACTGCGATAGTGCGCAGCAGAGGTCAGGGTTATCGCGAGCACCCCGCGCGTGATTCAGGCTCGTTGCGCGCGCCCTGCGCGCTCGCAAGCGGCAGAGGTGGCGTTAAGCCCCCCCAGTGGTGGTGACTGAATCGATGACCCGGTCGTGTTCGAAGAACACCGAGAATCCTTGATAGTCCCAGCGGGTGATGGGCGGCTTTCCGACGGCATCGTGCTTGCTGACCGGCGCGCCGAACTTGGCTTGCACCTGCGTCATGGTAATGCCGCGCTTGGGTTTGGCCACCGAGGAGTCCCGGACCTGTACCTGGTCGTCGACCACGACGGTCTCCGCCATGGCGATACTGGCGGTGCCCAGGCTGAGCGCCAGGCTGCAAAGCATTGCGGCGGAAATGCGGCGGGTCTTCATGGGAGCGTCACCTCTGTACGCGAGCGTTGCAAATAGTACCACCCGCCGAAATCTGTCAAAGCGACCGGCTCCGCCGTCAGTCAAATGTGTGACGGGGTTCCAGATCCGGCGTTTGTTCCGGTCACTTGTGGTTAAATCGCTACGATGTTTCACCCGCTTTCGCTTTACATAGGATTGCGCTACGTCAGGGCGCGCTCCCATAAATTCTTCGTTTCATTCATCACCTGGGCCTCACTGCTCGGAGTGGGCGTGGGTGTCGCCGCCCTGATTGTCATCCTCTCGGTCATGAACGGGTTCGAGAACGAGCTCCGGGATCGGCTGCTCTCTTTGAGTGCCCACGCTCGCGTGACCGCCAATGAAAGTATCCAACCGGGACCGACGGCCACGGATTGGCAGCGAGCCGAACGGACCATACGGAACTGCGCCGGAGTGGCTGGCGTGGCGCCGTATGTTGAGATCCAGGCACTCGCATTGCGCACACCGGAGATGGTTCCGGTCGTTCTGCGTGGCATAGATCCCAAGGCCGAACCACAGGTCTCGCAGATCGTGCAGTCGTTGAAGCAGGGACAACTTTCCGATCTCAAGCCCGGCGCCGACGACGTCATTGTTGGCGCGGTCATTGCTGATCGCCTCGGGTTGACCCGCGGCGACGAAATGACGCTGCTCATTCCCACCGTCACCGCCGAGGGCGCGCCTGCCCCGAAATTGCGGCAACTGCAGGTTGCCGGTGTGTTTGAAGCAGGGCTTGCAGACCTGGATGACGTCTACGTCTACGCCGACATCGACGACGTCAGGGCACTCGCACCGGGACAGCAAAACGGAGCCGGTCTGAGGGTTCTGTTCAAGGACGTGCTCGCGGCACCGCAACTGGCGGCACAGCTGCGCAAACTTCTGCCTCATACGCTGGAGGTGACGGACTGGACGCAGGATAACGCCAGTTATTTCCGCGCCACCCGCATCGAGCGGACCATGATGTCCCTCATTCTTTTTCTCATTGTTGCGGTCGCCGCTTTCAACATCGTGGCCATGCTCGTCATGGTGGTCACGGACAAGCGCACCGACATTGCCATTCTGCGGACTTTCGGCGCCTCGCCGCGCAAGGTGATGGGGGTGTTTATCACGCAGGGCCTGGTGATCGGCTGGCTCGGCGTCGCCATCGGCATGGCGTTGGGTCTTGCGATCGCGCTCAATGTCGGCACGATCGAGCCGTTCCTCGAGCATACCTTCGGCTTCCAGATTTTCGATTCGGACGTTTACTACATCACCGCCATCCCCTCGGATGTGCGCTGGGAGAACATTGTCATCATCGGGGTCGCGGCCCTGGTGTTGACTGGCGTCGCCACACTCTATCCGGCAATTCGAGCCTCGCGCACGGCCCCGGCCGAAGCGTTGCGTTACGAGTAGGGTTATGCGGGCTCCCTACGAATGGCTGATCGGTACTCGCTATCTGCGCTCGACGCACCGGCGTGGCTTTGTGTCGTTCGTGGCACTCGTCTCGGTGCTTGGGCTGGCTCTGGGTGTTGCCACCCTCATCGTGGTCCTGTCGGTGATGAACGGTTTCCAACGCGAAATCCGCAATCGCATTCTGAGCGTCACCTCGCACGCGACCATGATGGGCATCGAAGGCAACCTGGAGAACTGGCAGAACCTGCAGCGCGAGGTGCAAAGGCAGCCGGGAGTTGTCGCGACCGCACCCTACATTGAAGAGCAGGCGATGCTTGCCAACGGCGCGCACATCGATGGCGCCACCGTTCGGGGTGTCATTCCGGAGCAGGAGGAAAAAGCCGACGGGCTCGCACAGCGCGTGGTGCAAGGGAAGTTTTCGGACCTGCAAGCGGGTGACTACAACGTGATCCTGGGTACCGCGCTCGCCAAGGACCTGAATGCGCGTGTGGGCGGCTCAGTGGTCCTCATCGCGCCCGATGGCATCGCTACTCCGACCGGAGTAGTTCCCCGCATGAGGCGTTTCCAGGTCGTGGGACTCCTCGACTCGGGTATGTACGAAATCGACCGCAATCTTGCGCTCGTCCACATGACCGATGCAGCGCGGCTGTTTCGCCTGGGCGATCGGGTGACCGGATTGCGCATGGCACTGCAGGATCCGCTGCGTGCGCCCATTACGGTCCGCAAGATAGCCAGAGGCCTGGGCGGCAATTTCTACGTCAAGGACTGGACCATGGACCATGAGAGTTTCTTCCGCTCCATTGAGAGCATGAAGAAGATCATGTTCATTATCCTCTTCATGATCGTCGCGGTTGCCGCTTTCAACATCGTGGCCACTCTGGTGATGATCGTGAAGGAAAAACAAACCGACATCGCCATCCTGCGCACTCTCGGGTCCGGACCGCCGAATGTGCTGCTGACCTTCGCCGTGCAGGGTGTTCTGATCGGTCTTGCCGGCACGATCCTGGGCGCATTACTCGGCAAGGTGTTGTCGGATAATCTCGGCGCGATTGTTGGCGCCCTGGAGCGCCTGCTCGACACCCAGTTCATCGATGCCAAGGTTTACTACATCAGCGATCTGCCGACGTACGTCGAAAGCCGCGATGTTTTGCAGATCTGCGGCGTAGCCTTCGTGCTATGCACCCTGGCCACCATCTATCCAGCTTGGCGCGCCTCACGGACCGCGCCGGCACAGGCATTGAGACATGAGTAGGCGCTTTCGATGACCGCACCCATTTTAGAGGCCCGCAACGTCCACAAGAGTTTCAAACAAGGACCTGTGACCCTGGAGGTCCTGCAAGGCGTGGCCATGTCGGTCGCCACAGGCGAGCGCATCGCCATTGTCGGCGCATCGGGCTCGGGCAAGACGACGCTGCTACAGATTCTGGGCGGCCTGGATCGTCCCACCAGCGGCCATGTGCTCGTGGACGGCAAGGACATTCACGAGCAGAGCGAGCAAGAGCGGGGCGCATTGAGGAATCGCGCGCTGGGGTTCGTTTATCAGTTCCATCATCTGCTGCCGGAGTTCTCTGCGCTCGAGAATGTGGCGATGCCGCTTCTCATCAGGCGTATGAGCGTCTCGGAGGCGCGAGTGCGGGCGCGGCATCTGCTCGAGCGGGTGGGTCTCGGGCAGAGACTCGACCACCGCCCGGACCAACTTTCGGGCGGCGAGCGCCAACGGGCAGCTGTGGCTCGTGCGTTGGTGACGGAGCCAAAGATCGTGCTTGCAGATGAGCCGACCGGGAACCTTGACGGCACGAACGCCGAGTCGGTGTTTGCCTTGATGCTCGAGCTCAATCGGGAGCTCGGTACGAGCCTCATCGTGGTCACCCACGATATGCGGCTTGCCAGCCGCATGGAGCGGATGTACGCGATCGACCGCGGTGTGCTTACAGAGAGGCCGATGCCATCGACCGCTGTCGCGTGACCAGTGCGCTAGGCGGCTGACGCCTCGTGCCTCGCCCGATACTTCGCTGTCACTCGCCAGCGCCAGATCAGCTCCATGGTGAGCCACCCCAAGAGGCCGGTCACCAGCGCACAGGCGAAGCATCCCAGCAGGAACGGCTTCCAGACCGGCTGCAGGCTGGTCTGGAACCAATCCCAGCGCGCCTGGAAGCGGAATCTCTCTGGACTGACCCCCAATAGCGTCGTTCCCACCCGGTAGGCCGTGTAATACACCGGAACGCAGGTCAGCGGGTTCACCAGGAGTGTGGTCCCGTAAATGGCCGGCAGATTGATCCGCCACGAGACGGCCACAAGGGCTGCGACCAGCAGGTGGACAGGTAGCGGTATAAAAGCGATTGCCAAGCCGACGCCAAAGGCGCTCGTGACCGCTCTGCGGTGCAAGGTCCAAAGCCGCGGATCGGCGATACGGTCCCCGAATAGCCGCAGATACCAGCGTTTCTGCAGGGCGCCCGGGGAGGGGCAGATTTTTTTCAGTAGGCGACGCGGCATGAGGCTGCAGAAGACTCTACCAGAACAATTTGCAAAGAATACGTACTGGATCCGCAAGCATTCTTTTAACCCGTCGACATGCCTGCATTGTGACGTTTCTTCCAATACCTGAGCGGATCGATCGCAAGGTTGAGACCTGGTTCCTTCCTGTGGTGGCTCGCCTTGAGCATGTACGCCTCTCCGGTATGATGCCGGGTCGCTTGTTGCCGGATCACCGGCTTTTGGGGTCACTGGATGTGGGAAATCGTGCGGGCTGGTGGCCCGCTGATGTGGCCGATTATTTTGTGCTCGATCACTGCCGCGGCCATTGTGCTCGAGCGGCTGTGGACCTTGCAGGATAAGAGGGTGTTGCCTCCGGAGCTGCCGCAGCAGGTCTGGAAGCTGATTGAGGCCAACCAGGTCAACGAGAAGGTCATTACCGCGCTCGAGCAGAACTCGCCTCTGGGTAAGTTGCTCGCCGCGGGACTGGCGAACCGGCACCGCCCGCGTGAGATTCTCATGGAACGACTGGAAGACACCGGTCGCCATGTCGTCTACGAGCTCGAGCGTTTTCTCAACACGTTGGGCACGATAGCGGGCATCGCGCCGCTGCTCGGCCTGCTCGGTACCGTTACCGGCATCATCCGTTCGTTCAACGCCATTCAGGCAGGCGGCATGGGCGATCCCCGTGCGCTCTCCGGCGGCATTGCCGAAGCTCTGATTGCCACCGTAGCGGGCCTTTGCGTGGCTATCCCCTCGCTCATCGCCTATCGCTATCTTCGTGGCCGGGTGGAGCGCATCGTCGTCGGGATGGAAAAGAATGCGATGCGCATGGCTGACGCTCTGGAGGCAGCGCAGGCGCGCGAGCAACGCACATCAGGTAGCGCGGCCGTACACGCAGCATGAACCTGAAGCCACGCACTCACGAAGAGCCGGAAATCAACGTCGTCTCCCTCATCGACGTCGTCCTGCTGCTCGTCGTCTTCTTCATGCTCTCGAGCCGGTTTACGGACGAGGGTCGCCTGCGCGTACACCTTCCAACCGCGACATCGGTTCCGCCGCAGGCCTCCAAGAGCGAGCCCCTGGTGGTCACCGTGACGCAGGAGGGCGGCTACCGGGTCAACGAGAAAGATCTCATCAACTCCAGCCCCGAGACGTTGCGCGCGGCTTTGTTGAAGGAAACCGGCACGAACCGCGCGATTCGAGTAACCCTACGAGCTGATGCGCGTGCCACGCATCAGTCGGTCATCACTGCCATGGATGTGCTGGGCCGTCTGGGTTTCGAGGAGCTCAACATCGCCACCATCAAGGAAGGGCCGGCGGGCAAACCTTGAACGACTCAGGGGGGAGGGCTTCGACGCCGCCAGCTGCTGACAGCGGATGGCGCACTTACAGGCGGCTGCTCGGCTACCTGCGGCCCCACCTCGGGCAATTCATTCTGGGCACTGTGGGTGGCGTCGTGTTCTCGGCCACCATGTCGGCATTCGCCTTCTACGCCAAGGAGCTCGGTGATGGCACGCTCGTCGCTCGTGACCCCCGCACCATTGTGTGGCTGCCTCTGGGGCTGGTCGGACTGTTCGTGCTGCGCGGCCTGGGTGACTTCACTCAGACGTACTTCATGGGGTACGTCGGCAGGCGCATCGTCAGTCACATGCGCGGCGAGGTGTTTCGCCGCATTCTGACTCTGCCGATCGGCTACTTCGACCGCCTCGCTTCCGCCACGCTCCTTTCGCGGCTCACCTATAACACCGAACAGGTGGGTCAGGCCGCTACCGACTCGGTCGTGTCGAGCGTGCGTAATGTGCTCAGCATTCTCACCAACATCGCCGTGCTGTTCTGGTTCAATGTAAGGCTCGCGCTGATGGCATTGATCCTCGGGCCGGTCGTCGCCTGGCTCGTCTCCAACATCAATCGGCGCTTCCGCCGCTACAGTCGCCGTATCCAGGACTCCATGGGGGATGTGACCCGCGTCGCCAAGGAGAGTTTCGAAGCGCCGCGGCTCATCAAGGTGTACAACGCCGAGGAGCACGTCAACCGGCAGTTCGACGCAGTCAACGCACATAACCTGCGCTCGAACATGAAACTGATTCTGACGCGCAGCCTGTCCAATCCGATTGTGCAGCTGGTGACTGTCACCGGCATGGCCTTCGTCGTGCGCGAGGCGGTGGCGGACGTCGTTCACGGCACCATGACTACTGGCGACCTGCTCGCATTCATGGTGGCGCTGGTCGGTATTGCGCAGCCTTTGCGGGATCTGGTCGGCGTCGCCGGCGCCCTTCAGCAGGGCATCGCCGCGGCTCACAGCATGTTTGAGATTCTCGATGAGCCTGCCGAATTACGCGGCGGTGGCCATGCGGTTCCTCGAGTACGCGGCGATGTGGAGCTGGCGAATGTTTCGTTGACCTATCAGGGCGGCCAGATCCCCGCTCTCAAGGGCATCTCTCTCAAGGTTCCCGCCGGGCAGAGCATCGCTATTGTCGGCCGCTCCGGTAGCGGCAAATCCACTCTGGTGAATCTGCTGCCTCGTTTCTATGATGTGAGCTCCGGCTCGGTGCGCGTCGATGGGCGAGACGTGCGCGAATACGAGCTGAGTAACCTCCGCGATCAAATTTCTGTCGTGAGCCAGGACGTGGTGCTCTTCAACGACACGATCCGTAACAACATCGCTTTCGGTCGCGAGGTGTCCGATGCAGCTCTGGAGCGCGCGGCCGAAGCAGCGCACGCGCTCGATTTCATCAGAGAGCAGCGGGACGGATTCAACACGGTGGTGGGCGATCGCGGCGTGCTCCTCTCAGGAGGCCAACGCCAGCGCATCTCCATCGCCAGGGCGCTTCTGAAAGACGCTCCGATTCTCATCCTCGACGAGGCCACCTCGGCGCTCGATACCGAGGCCGAGCGGCACATCCAGGCCGCCCTGGCGCAGCTGGTTCGCAACCGCACGACCTTTGTCATCGCCCATCGGCTGTCGACGGTCGAGCAAGCTGACCGGATCATCGTTCTGGATGCGGGTGTCATCTTGGAGACGGGCACGCACGCCGAGCTTCTTGCGCGGGGCGGTGTCTACGCGCAGTTGCATAGCTTGCAATTCAGCGCCTGATCGCGCGGCCATGGAGCAGCGGCTAACGAAGCTTTGGTACCGCGACGCGGCGGGCCCTTCGCTGCTGCAACCGCTATCGTGGTTGTATGACGCCATCATCCGCTTGCGGCGGGGTGCTTATTCGCGCGGCTGGTTCACGACCTATCGCGTCGGTAAACCCGTCGTTGTCGTCGGCAATCTCACTGTTGGCGGGACGGGCAAGACACCATTGGTCATCTGGCTTGCGCGCCATCTGACTGAGCGGGGATTGAAGGTGGGCATCGTCTCACGCGGCTATGGCTCGGATCCCAAAGAAGAGCCGCGGCTCGTGGATCCCTCCACATCCGGCTGGCAGGAGGTGGGAGATGAGCCGGTGTTGCTAGCGCGCGGGACGGGTTGTGACACCGTGGTTGGACGCGATCGGGTCGCCGCCGCACGCGCACTGGTCGCGCGGCATGTCGACGTCATCCTCGCCGATGATGGACTGCAACATCTGCGTCTCGCACGCCATTGCGAGATTGTGGTGATCGATGGTGCCCGCGGCTTCGGCAACGCACGCGTGCTGCCGGCAGGGCCTCTGCGCGAGCCGATCTCTCGGCTGGCTGCCGCCGACCTCGTCGTGATCAATGGGGTGCCGGAGCATCCCTCGCTCCCGCAGGCCGTAAAAGCTAAAGCTCTGCAGATGACCCTGCAGCCGGGTGACGCCGTAAGGGTGGATAATGAGGGTTCCTCAGTGTCCCTGGACGTCTTCCGGGGTCGTCCGATTCACGCCGTAGCCGGTATCGGCAACCCCTCGCGCTTCTTCCGTGACCTGCGCTCCCGGGGTCTGGAGGTCATTGAGCATCCCTTTCCCGATCACCATCCGTTTACACGGCAAGACTTGTCGTTCGCGGATGACTCGCCAGTGCTCATGACCGAGAAGGATGCCGTAAAATGTGTCACTTTCTCTGACCCGCGGCTGTGGTTTGTTCCCACCGCGGCCCTGTTTGCTGCAGTACAGGCGCGTGAGTTGCTCGAGCATGTGCTGCGGAAGATTGGTTCCCCAAAAACTTTGCCGGAGGTAGGACCCTAGATGGATGCCCGCCTGCTCGAAATATTGGCGTGTCCCGTTTGTAAGGGAACGCTGAAGTATGCACGGGACGCGCGTGTTCTCGTTTGCCGTTTGGATCGGCTCGCCTACCCGATACGCGACGACGTGCCCGTGATGCTGGAGGAGGAGGCGCGGCAGCTGGCGGCCGACGATCCTCTCCTGGAACGTTGAAGGCGGCCGTCCGAGTGTTTCGCGTAGTGATTCCCGCGCGGTATGCGTCAGCGCGCCTGCCCGGAAAAGCCCTCAAATCCATTGGCGGCAAGCCAATGGTGCAGTGGGTTTATGAGCGTGCACGCGCTTCCGGCGCCGCCGACGTGTTGATTGCGACCGACGATCTCCTGATTGTCAGCGCCGGTCACTCGTTCGACGCCGAGGTGGTCATGACCGCAACGAATCATGCATCCGGTACCGATCGGATCGCCGAGGTTGCCCGACAGCGCGGCTGGTCTGCCGATGAGGTAGTCGTAAACGTTCAAGGTGACGAGCCTCTGATCCCGCCCGTGTTGATCAAACAGGTTGCCGCCCTGTTGGAATCGCACCCGCATGCCGACATCGCGACACTCGCCACGCCGATCGATTCGGTGGAGGAGTTGTTGAATCCGAATGCGGTCAAGGTGGTGACCGACACGCAGGGCAGGGCGCTCTACTTCAGTCGCGCTCCGATTCCCTGGAGCCGCGACGGTGCGCCGGCGGGTCTCGCCAGCCAGCGTGAATTTGCCGGCGCGCGGCGGCATGTCGGTCTGTATGCGTACCGGGTTGGGGCTTTGTTGCGCCTGGCGGCGCTGCAACCCACGCGGCTGGAGCAAGCCGAAAAACTGGAGCAATTGCGGGCGCTGGAAAATGGCTTCGACATTCGCGTGGCCGATGCCGCCGAGCGGCCCGGCCCCGACGTGAACACGCCCGAGGATTTCGAGCGCGTCCTGGCTATCACTGCTCGAAATTGAGTGGCGCGATCCCCATGATGGGACATGGGGCACAGGGCGCGTTTTGACAATTGTCCACAATCGTGATGGAGGTATCCTCACAAGGTTGCGCGGCCCCGCAGGGCCCGGAACTCGCACCTCGGACAGCCGTCAAAACGTCAAGTCGGGCGTGGCCGTAGCTGTCAACCGGACCGCTACCGGTCGCGTTTCTTGCAAGAGAACTGCTTCACTGACGGAAGCTCGTATATGACCCAAAAACTCATGAAACTCTCGCTGGTCGCTGCTGCTGCCGTGGTCGTGCTGGCGGGCTGCGTGGATGCACCGCCTCCACGGCCGTATGCGCCACCGCCGCCGGAGAAACCGGTCACGGACATTTACGCATATCCGCAGAACAATCAGACGCCCGATCAACAGGAGCGTGATCGCTACGAATGTAACGCCTGGGCTGTGAAGCAGACGGGCTTCGACCCGAGCGCTCCGAACGTCCCCCCACATGATCGGTATCGTGTGGTAGCCGCGGGGCCGGCACCTGGGTCGGGTACCGCGTTTGGCGCCATTGCAGGCGCGATTCTCGGCGCCGCCATTGCCGGTCCTCGTGATGCGGGCGCCGGGCTGCTGGTTGGCGCGGTAGCCGGTGGCGCCGTTGGAACCGCTGCTGAGCAGCAGCAACGCGCTGCCGCACAGGAGCAGGCCGAGAACATCAACGATGCCCGCACTGCGCAGCAGATGGCTGTGATCGACGGCCGTGCGTCGAACTACCGGCGCGCACTCGGAGCCTGCCTCGAAGGCCGCGGCTACACCGTGAAGTGATAAGGTAAATATGAAAGTCAGACCGTTGATTGCAACATGTTGCGCCCTGGCCGTTGGCTTCGCGCTTACGGTAGGAACGGCGAACGCGGAGCCCCCGCGCGGTCCGCGCGCGGGTTTCGACCATCGGGACTTCCGTTACGGTCACGAGCATTACTACCCGTCACGGGGCTACGTCGTACGCGAGCTTCCTCGCGAACGTGTCGTCGTTGGTGGCGGACGTTACTTCTACTCGGGTGGCGCCTGGTACGCGCGCCGTGGACCGGAGTTCGTAGTCGTAGGGCCGCCAATTGGTGTGTACGTGCCGGTCCTGCCGTCCTTCTACACCACTGTGTGGTTCGGGGGAGTTCCGTACTACTACGCGAACGACACCTACTATCAGTGGGTGCCTGCGCAGAGCCAGTATGTAGTCGTGACCCCGCCGGGCGATGACAGCGCGGCGGAGCTGCAACCTCCTCCGACTCCGCCGCCGGCGGGACCGTCGTCCGCTCCGGGTGCCGACCTCTTCATTTACCCGAAGAACGGACAGACGGAAGAGCAGCAGTCCACGGACAAGTTCGAGTGCCACCAGTGGGCACGCCAACAGTCCGGGTTCGACCCGACGCAGTCCGGTGGTGGCGTACCAGCCGATCAGAATGCGAGCGCCCGTTCGGCCTATAACCGCGCCATCGGCGCGTGTCTCGAAGGACGCGGCTATACGGTAAAGTAGGATCTGTGAAGATCCTCTTTGTCTGCTTGGGGAATATTTGCCGCTCGCCGACCGCGGAGGGCGTATTTCGCGCCCTCGCGGCACGCGAGGCGCCCGAGCTGCAGATTGAAGTCGACTCCGCCGGCACTGCCGGCTACCACGTTGGCGCGGCGCCGGATGCCCGCACGAGGCAGGCCGCGAGCCGTCGCGGCTATGATCTGGAGTCGTTGCGAGCGCGTGTGGTCGAGCCGCGGGACTTCGACGATTTCGACCTCATTCTCGCCATGGACCGCGAGAACCTACAGGTCCTGAGCAGGAGAGCGCCGGCGAATCGTCGCGATCGAGTGCGGCTGTTTCTGGAGTTCGCTCCCGAAGCCGCTGTTACCGAGGTCCCCGATCCGTACTACGGTGGTCCGAACGGCTTCGAAGAGGTTCTGGATCTCGTCGAGGCGGCTTCCCTAGGTCTCTTACAGCACCTGCGCCAGCGCAATCGCGCCGCCTGAGGCGTGGCACCAGCCGGCGCCACGCCTGGCGACTTTACTTACTCGTCACGGTGACCGCTGTCCGAGCCCGACGAGGGCGCCGACGACCAAACGACGTACGGTTTCGCCGGACGCGCCGGTTCCGAGTCAGAGGAGGGCGCTGGTCCGAACTGCTCCGACGACGACTCGTGTTGCGTTGACTCGCGCGCGCCATGCTGCTCTCGGGGTTCATGCTCCTGAGGCTGAGGCTGATGCCGAGGCTCGCGCGGCTCGTACGACTCGCTGCGTGGCTCACTGGCACGTGATTCACCGCCTGAGGCCTCTCTGTGAGGCTGCGGCGCCGATGCGCCCTCATGCGGTTCTCTCGTACCGGCAGCCGGCGCATCACCGCCGCTGTGCTCGTGGTGATAGTCGTGACCATTGGCTACACGGCCGTCATGGTCTCCGCCACCTTCAGCGCCAAACGACTGGTCTGAGCCCTGCTCGCGGTTTGCACCGCCACCGGCCTCACCGCCGACTCCGTTGGCAGCGGCAGCATCTCTCGAACCTCCGCCACCGCGCCGGCCACGTCGCCGACCACGTCGTCCGCGACGTGACTCACCCCGCTCGCCGGCTTGGCGCTCGCCGCCGCGATCCTGGTTTTCGTTCCGCGCAGCATCCGTAGAGGCCGCCGCACTCGGCTCGAGGCGGTTGCCGATGTCGTCCGGACGAGTGGTATCTGCAGCCGAACTGACATCCTGTCGATTGCTCTCGCGTCGATTGGCGTCACCACGGTTCCCGTCCGCGCGGTGACTGTCGCGATGGCCCTCGCTGCGGTGTCCATCGCCCCGACGTCCTTGACCTTCGCCACGATGACCTTCGGTGCGCGCCTCATTGTCATTTCGGCCCGCCGAACGTTCGCGCCGGTCCTGATCGCGTCCACGTTCGCTACTACGATGGCGATCACGGCCGCCATCGCGTCCGCCGCTGCGGCCCTCTGACCGTTCCCGATTGTCGCGGCCTTCGCCACGATCACCTCGATCCCGGCGCGATCCGTCCGCATGTCGATGTCCGCGCGAATGCTCGCGGCGACCGTCGCGTCGTCCCTCGCCCCGTGACGAGGAGCTGCTCGACGCCGATTTTGATGCCTCCGGCTCTGCAACGGGCTGCTGTGCAGGAGTGGGTTCGTCCGAGAACAATCGCTTCAGCCGCCCCCAGAATCCGCCATTCGTCGCCGGCTCTGCCGGTGACGCTGCAACTGCTACAGGTCCGGCTGAGGCGCGACAACTGGCGCTGTGGTGGAGGGTAAGAGTGTGGCGACAGCCGCAGTCTCAACCGGTGGGCGCTTGTCACGTGCTGTCCCCGGCTCAGCAACTTCAGGCGCAGTCGGCATGAGGTAGCTAAGCTGTTTGTTCTCAGGCAGCTCGACCTCATCTTCACGCAGTCGCTTGATGACGTACTCGGGCGTCTGCATGTGCTCGTTCGGCACGATGATGAGCTCGGCGTCGCTCTTGTCCTCGAGCGTGCGCAGCCATTCGCGCTTCTCATTGAACAGATACGTTGCCACATCGACCGGTACCTGCACGATCACCCGTGCTGTGCGGTCCTTGCGAAGCTCTTCGCCAATGAGCCGAAGCACCGACAGAGTCAGCGATTCGATGCTGCGGATGTTGCCGATACCCACACAGCGGGGGCACACGATGTGGCTCGACTCACCCAGCGAAGGCCGTAGGCGCTGCCGAGACATTTCGAGAAGGCCAAAGCGCGACAGGCGTCCGATCTGGATGCGCGCGCGGTCCATCTTCACGGCATCGCGCAGCCGGTCTTCGACTTCGCGCTGATTCTTGGTCGATTCCATGTCGATGAAATCGATCACGATCAAGCCGCCGATGTCTCGGATGCGCAGCTGGCGCGCGATCTCGTCAGCGGCTTCAAGGTTGGTATTTGTCGCCGTGGTCTCGATATCGCTGCCGCGCGTGGCGCGGGCGGAGTTGATATCGATCGAGACCAATGCCTCGGTGTAATCGATGACGATGCTGCCGCCTGATGGGAGGCTCACCTTGTGCGCGTACGCCGATTCAATCTGGCTTTCGATCTGAAAGCGGGTGAACAACGGGATGTCGTCCACGTACATCTTCAGCCGCCGTTGCGCATCGGCGGGCATGAAGCGCTGCATGTACTCCTGCGCCTTCTGGAAGGCGGCGTCGTTGTCGACCAGGACTTCGCCGATATCGTCTGAGAGGTAGTCACGCATGGCGCGCGTGACGGCGTCACTTTCGCGAAAGACCAGAAAGGGGGCGGGCCGGTCTTTGGCCGCGACCTCAATCTGTTCCCATTGGGTCTTGAGATTGTCCAGGTCCCATTGCAACTCTTCGGCGCTGCGACCGACTCCCGCGGTGCGCACGATGGCGCCCATTCCGTCCGGAATCTGCAGCTGGTTCATGACCTCGCGCATCTGGTCGCGATCTTCACCTTCGATACGCCGCGAGACACCTCCCGCCCGCGGATTGTTTGGCATCAGAACCAGGAAACGTCCCGCGAGGCTCACGAAAGTGGTGAGCGCTGCGCCCTTGGTGCCGCGCTCTTCCTTTTCTACCTGAACGATGAGGTCCTGGCCTTCGCTGAGCAGCTCACGGATGTTCATCCGGCCGCCTTGCGGCTGCTGCTTGAAATATTCGCGGGAGACTTCCTTCAGTGGCAGGAAGCCGTGGCGTTGTGCTCCGTAATCGACGAAACAGGCCTCGAGGGAGGGTTCTACCCGGGAGATCCGACCTTTGTAGACGTTGGCTTTTTTCTGTTCGCGGGAGGGTAATTCGATGCTCAGGTCAAAAAGCTTTTGTCCATCAACCAGCGCGACACGCAACTCTTCCTCTTGAGTTGCATTCACGAGCATTCTTTTCATGTGCCCCTTCTATTGAGTGAGGGGCCGGCAAGTAGACGGCGGGAGGCCGCGCGGGCGATGACGCCCCGCGGCAGCGAAGATTTCGGATTGTTGACGTCGACAAAGGCGCGGGAGCCTGACTGACTGATGATCGCCGTAGCGAGGGCGTCCCCCAGCGAGCAGATTTCGGCGATCGTTCCCCGCGCATAGTCAACACTATGTAAGGGGAACGATCGCCGAAAGATGCCGCTGGGGGGCGGCCGCAGTAGGCGATCATTAGTCAGTCAGGCTCCTAGTCTCTTTTGTATCTACGTCGAGCCCCGCCTCAAGCTGCGGCGGTGCGCCGGGAAACCTTCAATGAACTCAACCGAACGGCGCTGCCGCGGACCTCTGGAGAGCTCCACGAGCTCGAGAGTTCAACGTGGCTGGCGCGATCTTGTCGGCCCAATACGATGGCCTCAGTAAAAAAATTGAGGTCCAACTAACATGCGGCTGCCTCGAGCGCTGTCCGCTTCGAAGCCCGCCGACCATTGACGCCTCCTTAGCCAGCATCGGCAAGGATGGCAGGTCGGAGTATACTCGCAAGACTATTGTAGAAACAATGCCTTACATAGAGGTTGATGTGTCGGAGCAACAGAGCCCCTCCCTACGTACGGGTGTGGGGCACTTTGAGGTCAGCGAGGACGAGGCGGGACAGCGTCTGGATAACTATGTGCACAAGCGCCTGGGAGACATTCCTCGCAGCAAGGTTTACCGGGTTATCCGCAAAGGCGAAGTCCGCGTAAACGGCCATCGTGCAGGCCCCGACACGCGTTTGCAGGCGCACGACAAGATCCGGATTCCCCCGGTACGGATCCGGCCTCCCGAGGAAGTGGGGCGGCCGTCGGCGGATTTGCAGGAGACCCTGCGCAAAGCCATTGTCCACGAGGATGCGAAGCTCCTTGTCCTCAATAAGCCTTCTGGTATTGCCGTTCACGGGGGCAGTGGCGTGAGCTTCGGTGTCATTGAGGGGTTGCGGGCCCTGCGGCCGGATGAGCATCTGGAGTTGGCTCACCGACTCGATCGGGACACCAGCGGATGCCTCATCGTGGCGCGTAGCGCTTTGGCACTTCGCACGGTGCACGCTCTACTTCGCGAGGAGGAGACGACGTTCGAAAAGCGTTACCTCACCCTCCTGAAGGGGCAGTGGGATTTGGGTAAGAAACGCATTGATGCGCCCCTTAGGACGGACACGCGCGTTGGCGGAGAGCGGACGGTGAGGGTCGACGTCTCCGGCAAGCCGTCTTTGAGCGAATTCCGCCCGGTGCAGTTTTTCGGCAAGCGTGCGACGCTGATGGAGGTAAATCTCCTGACGGGGCGCACTCACCAGATTCGCGTTCATGCTCAGCACGCCGGACATCCGGTGGCGGGCGATGTGAAATATGGGGACGAGGCGTTTAACGAGGAAATGCGCTCACTCGGCCTGAACCGGATGTTTCTTCACGCGAGTAGCGTAAGTTTTGACTGGCCCAATGGTGGTGGCCAGTTCAGCGTCAACACGCCTCTGCCGCCGGAGCTGTCGACCGTGGTCGATAAACTAGCGGATTTGCCAAAGGCAAAGCGCTTCGGCGCCGAGCGTCGCAGATAGCGTTTACGCGCTCTCGCCAAAGGGGCCTAACGCGCCTAGCCGCACGGTAAGTAGCTCAACCGCGGTGTGGGCGACGTGCGGGCCCTGCCTCGTGCCGGCGGGTGTGGTCCAGAACGTGCCGGCTTCGCAGACTCGGCCGCCAGTCTCGACCGTGCCGGAGAGCACGAGCACGAACTCATCGGCAGGGTGAGTGTGGACTGGAATGATCGTTCCAGCCGCCAGCCGGGCGCGGTGAATCGACCCTTCCGGGACAGGCTGTGCAAGCGGCAGAAGCTCCACGCCGGGCAGAAAGTCGATGGTCGTCCAGGCCTGGTCGCCTGGAGACAGAAAGCTTTGGTCCGTGCTCACTATGCGGGTCTCCCATTCAATCAGTACGCACCGCGCTGCATGATATTCGCCAGCACGACGACACACAGTCCCGCAGGCGACCTCGCCCACGCGACGTACTGGTGCACGAGGGCAAAAACCATGCTTTTTGCCCTCCGCGAAAATCGAAGTCAGGCGCACGTCCGCTGAAAGCGCCGGAGGCGACTTTCAGCCAATAACTAAGGTAAGGGGTATCCAGCCCGTCGCAGGGCGCAAGCAAGCCAGATGAGGGGCAACCCAATCAACGCGGTCGGGTCCTTGTTCTCGATGCTCTCGAACAGGGTGATGCCCAGCGCTTCTGCTTTGAATCCGCCGGCGCAGTCGAACGGCTTCTCACGCTCGACATAACGCTCGATTTCCTTCGCTGAAAGCGAGCGGAAATACACCGTGGTTGTATCGAGGTGCACCAGGCGGACGCTCCCGGCAGGCCCAATTACAGCGCAACCCGTGTAGAACCTCGCGTCCGAGCCGCTGAGGGTCGTTAGCTGCGCCCGGCAGGTCGCTTCGTCCCCAGGCTTGTCGAGCACCTTGTGTCCCGCCGCTGCAACCTGGTCGCTTCCGATGACCACAGCCGCCGGATAGCGTGTGGCGACTTCCTCAGCCTTGGCCATTGCCAGGCGCATCGCCCGATCGGAGGGGCTCTCTGCGGCCACGTGCTCCTCGCCCACCTGGGGGCGCACGGTTTCGAATGGCAGCCCCAGGCGCTCCAGGAGCATGCGACGGTATGGGGATGTGGAGGCCAGAATGAGCGGGTTCATGTCAAAGGCTCAGTGAAACAAGGGCTTAGACATCAAAAGGATTTTGACTTGGACACCCTCCATACCTATTATACGCGCCCCATGTCGCCGCCCTGGTCAAAGCCGCTCGATGTCGATCGGCTGTCCGAATCCGAAGCCGACATCGATTTTGCCGTTCCGCTCGCTGAGCTTCCCCGTCTGCGCGCGCAACTCGCGGACGTGGCGGGAGAGGTGCATGGGCGTGTGCATTTTCGACGCGCGGCGGGTGTCGCCGTTGCGGAGTTGACGCTCAGTGGCACCGCGCGCCTGGTCTGCCAGCGTTGTCTGAGAGCGATGGATGTTGGTGTGGAGGCTACGGCGGAGGTTGGTCTCGTCTCGACGGAGGCCGACGTGGGTCGTGTGCCCGAGGAGCTCGAGCCGGTGCTCGCTGCCGACGGTCGCATCAGCGTAGGCGAGCTCGTCGAAGAGGAGTTGCTGTTGACACTGCCGATCGTGCCGCTGCATGAGGACGGCGAGGGCGGTGTCTGTGTGGTGGCCGATGCATCACCTGGCAGGTCGGACGGGCCGGAAGAAGAGACACAAAGACCGTTTGCGCAACTCGCGGAGTTGCTGAAACGTAAGTGAAAGTAGCGCGATAGCGCATTTTTTAGGCCAGCGCATTTTTTTAGGAGTCGCAGATGCCCGTTCAAAAAAGCCGCAAGACGCCCTCGGCGCGCGGTATGCACCGTTCGCACGACGGTCTCGAGAAACCTGCCCTGTCGGTCGACCCGCAGTCGGGTGAGACTCACCTGCGTCACCGCATCACTCCCGATGGTTTCTATCGCGGCAAGCGCGTCATCGAGAAGCCTGCCGAGACCGAAGAGACGGAATGAGCTGTCGCCAGTCGAGCCTTCGACTGCGATAGTCTCCATAGCGCCTCACACCCATAGCTCCTGACGCCGACACGGACAGCGTGCTGCCGATCGCCATCGATGTGATGAGCGGCGACCAACAGCCGCGCGAGTACGTTGCGGGCGCCTTGCGCGCGCTGCACGACGACGCGAATTTGCGTGCCCTGTTGGTTGGCGATGCGGGGCTCGTGGAGGGTGAGCTGCGCGCTGCGCCCGATGCTGTTCGGGCTCGGGCCGAGGTCGTACCTTCCACGGAAGTTGTTGCCATGGGCGACTCGCCGCGTGAGGCGATCCGCCGCAAGAAGCACTCCTCCATGCGTGTTGCCATCGACCTCGTCAAAGAGGGGCGAGCCTCCGCTTGCGTGAGCGCGGGCAACACCGGTGCGCTCACCGCCATGGCGCACTTCGTGCTGAAGACGATCCCCGGGGTCGAGCGCGCGGCCATCATCTCGGCCATCCCAGCGGCTCACGGGCACACCCATATGCTCGATCTCGGCGCCAACACCAAGGCGACGCCCGAGCAGCTGCTCCAGTTCGCCGCCATGGGCGCCATCATTTCCCGTGACATTCACGGTCGCGAGGCCCCGCGCATCGGCCTTCTCAACATCGGTGAAGAGGACATCAAAGGACATGAGATCGTGCAGGAGGCGCATGCACTCCTGGGGGCCAGCGGACTGAACTACGTCGGCTTCGTTGAGGGTGACGACATCTTTTCCGGAGACGTAGACGTCGTGGTAACCGACGGATTCACCGGCAACGTCGCTTTGAAGACCATGGAGGGTGCGGCTGGTCTGATCGCTGATCGTATGCGCCGCGAGTTCAACGCATCCTGGCTCGATCGGCTCGCGGGACTCGTCGCTCGTCCGGTGTTGCGGCGGGTGGCCGCCGGAGTAGACCCTAGTCGCTACAACGGCGCGTGCATGGTCGGACTTGGAGGTATCGTGGTAAAAAGCCACGGTCGGGCCAATGGCCTTGCCTTCTCAAGGGCCATCGCAACCGCTACCCTCGCGGCTCGTCGTGGCCTCACAGCACACATTGCGCAGGCGCTTCAGCACGCAGGTAAGGCGGTAACTTGATTCATTCGCGTATTACGGGCACCGGCTCTCACCTGCCCGAGAGAGTTCTGACGAACTTCGATCTCGAAAAGATGGTGGATACCACCGATGAGTGGATTCGCACACGCACGGGCATCGAGCGTCGTCATATCGCCGCTGACGGTGAGACCACGGTCGACCTTGCCGAGCATGCCGCGCGCCGTGCGATCGAGGTCGCGGGCCTGAAGCCCGAGGACATCGACTTCATTGCTTTCGGTACCACCACACCGGACCTGGTTTTTCCCAACTGCGGCACGCTGCTTCAGCAAAGACTCGGATGTCGCGGCGTCCCGGCGTTCAGCCTGGAGACAGCGTGCGCGGGTTTCATGTATGCGCTGTCGATAGCTGACAAGTATGTGCGTTGTGGTGACGCGAAACGCGCGCTCGTCGTCGGCGCCGAGACACTCTCGCGCATCACCGACTGGACCGACCGCTCGACCGCCATAATCTTTGCCGACGGTGCCGGCGCGCTGGTGCTCGAGCCTTCGGAGCAGCCGGGCATTCTCTCAACTCACCTTCATTCGGACGGCTACTACAAAGACCTGCTTTACTGCGGCAGCGGCGTGTCGAAGGGTTTCGGGGAAACAAAGCCGTTGATGTCCATTTCCATGGTCGGCAGCGAGGTATTCAAGGTTGCGGTGACCACCTTGGGCAAGGCGGTGGATGAGACGCTCGCCGCCAACCAGCTCGGTCGCGAGCACATCAACTGGCTGGTGCCGCACCAGGCGAACATCCGGATCATCCAGGCGATGGCGAAGAAGCTGGAGCTCCCCCTGGAGAGAGTCGTCATCACCGTGCAAGAGCACGGCAACACCTCCGCGGCCTCCGTCCCCCTTGCGCTCGACGTCGCTATCCGCGACGGACGGATCAAGCGAGGCGACCTGTTGTTGCTGGAGGCGTTTGGCGGCGGGTTTACCTGGGGTTCAGCTTTGGTGCGCTACTAACCCAAGCAATGACCGGTGTTTGTTACGAAAGTTTTAAACACCAGGCTCGAGACGAAAAAAAACGCCGCGCGTGAGCGCGGCGTATTTTTTTGGATCGTCTGCGCGCTTACTTGGAGATCGAGCGCTTGAACATGCGGTCGATCTTCTCGTTCGTCGCATCCACGGCGGACTGAGCAGCCTGAGCGGCGGCCAGCGCCTGGTTGGCAGTGCTCTGCGCGCCGCTGGCAGCCTGGCTGGCCGACTGGGCGGTGCTGTTGGCCTGGTCAGCGGAGCTCTTTGCGGCGGCAACGTCTGACTGCAGCTTCGAGACCTGCTGCTTCAGGTTGTCCACATCGCTCTGGAGGGGCTTGAGATCCTGACAGCCTGCAAGCCCAGCCACGACTGCCACTGCAGCCACCTTCAAAACGATCGAGTACTTCATAAACGTCCCCTTCTGGGTTGTTGATTCGGGAGGTCCTGGAACGAAAATGCAAAACGGGCAAGCAAGTTTCACGCCATCGTTCGCAGCCCGTAACTGCAGCAAATTTGGCGCTGGAATGCAACTGTAGACAAATTGGTCCGTCTTGAGGTCGCGACAGGATTGTATACACGCGCCATTGGCCTATAAGAGCTTCTGGTAAGTCTAAAAGCACGGCAATGAAGCATGCAGGAACACACCGATTGAGACCTTTCGCGGCGCGTATGGTACGTCATCTGTCTGAACGTTGTCTGAATCGTGATGATGGAGGAGAGCGAGGGCCCGTCAGTAGTGCGCTGATGCGGTGCATGTCCGACCTGCGACCTGGCAAGCGATCGAGCGGATGGGCGGCGGTTTGTGCACGCAACGATGTAGGTCGTGCTCAACAGAACCTGCAAATAAAGCATTACTTACATAGGGGCGTCGCTCGCGAGGATGTATGAGAGTTTTTCCGACCTCGTGTGGTGCACGAAGAGCGGCTTAAGGAGGCTTAGGACCACGCGGTATTAAGTCCCTCTTGCCCTGCGCCTCGATCTGGATATACTCACAGTAACTGTACGGATGAACAGGTAGGCCCGAAATGTCCGATCTCACCCCTCGCCAAACGCAAATTCTGCGGCTCATCCAACGATTTATCTCGGATACCGGCATGCCGCCGACTCGCGCTGAGATCGCCCGGGAGCTCGGATTCCGGTCCGCGAATGCCGCCGAGGAGCACCTGCGCGCCCTGGCCCGCAAAGGGGTCATCGCTCTGGTCCCCGGCACTTCGCGCGGCATCCAGCTCAAGGACACCATGCGCGAGCAGATGGGCCTGCCGCTCATCGGCCGCGTCGCCGCCGGCAAGCCCATTTTCGCCGAAGAAAATTTTGAAGGACGCCTGCAGATCGATCCCGGTCTGTTTCAGCCGCGGCCACATTACCTGTTGAAGGTGACCGGCATGAGTATGAAGGACGCCGGCATTCTCGACGGCGATCTGGTGGCGGTCCATCGCACCTCCGAGGTACGCAGCCGGCAGATTGTGGTTGCACGGCTGGAGAACGAAGTCACCGTGAAGCGCTATCGCCAGGAAGGCACCGTTGTCTGGCTGATGCCGGAGAACACTGACTTCGAGCCCATCAAAGTCGACCTCAAGGAGGAGCCGATGATTATCGAGGGAATTGTGGTGGGTGTGTTGCGGCGAGGCAGGGCACAAGGGTTGATGTGAGTCGCACGGTGCGCGGGCGCCGCGCGTAAAGCGCGAGTGTCATTGCCGGTGCTGCCGGCCCCGATGTGTGTCATTGACTGCATGGTGCTCATGAGATCTCCATGTCTGCCTCCGTCCCCACCGGGGATTCCCTTACTGACCGCTCGGTCATTGAACTGGCTCGGTTGCTCGAGCACCCGGCTATCTGGCGCGGCCGCAGTGCCGCCCGGGCGGAGGTGCTACCCACCGGTTATGCCGCGCTCGATGAGTGTTTGCCCGGCGGAGGCTGGCCGCGCACCGGGCTGATCGAGATCCTGGTTTCCCGCTTCGGTGTCGGGGAGTTGTATCTGCTGTGCCCACTGCTCGCCGCTCTGGCGCAGCAACCCGCGGCCCGCTGGTGTGTTTGGATTGCACCGCCCCTGGAGCCTTACGCGCCGGCACTCGCCGCGCATGGCATGAAGCTCGAGAAAATGCTCGTGGTAAGACCGAGCGGCAACCGAGCGGTCAGCGAGGGAATCCCCAGCGGGGGCGACCGAGGGGCCAGCGAGGGAATCCCCAGTGGGGGTCAGCGAGGGAATCCCCACTGGGGGCTCTGGGCTTTCGAGCAAACACTCGGCTCTGGCGCGAGCGATGTTGCGTTGGCATGGGCGGCACACAGTCCGCGTGCGCGCGAGATCCGGCGATTGCAGTTGGCGGCCGAGAGAGGGCGGACGCTCGGTGTTTTGTTTCGCCCGCGCCGTGCGGCTCGAGAGTCCTCTCCTGCGGTTCTGCGTGTTGCCGTCGAGCCTAAAGCCGGGGGCGCTCGGATCACTTTCTTGAAGAGCCGTGGTGGGGCACGTGGCTCGATCGAGATGGAATTGACGGGCCGGAGTCCGGCGACCACCGTCGGGAGTTGAATGCATGCGTACGCGTGTCATGCCAAGCCCCGTGGGCTCCCCGAGTCCGACCCGACCGCGGTCACAACCGCAACCGCTAGCGCGTCAAACAGCGCTAAAGCCCTTAGCGCCGGCACGCTTCCCTGGCGTCACCCCCGTCACCTCTACCGAGCTCTGGGTCGGGGTCCATCTGAGCGAATCGGCGGCGGGCCAAGAGCCGGTGGAGTCCAAACTCGAGCAGTTGGCCGTATGTGCGCAGCGCTTTACGCCTCGCGTAAGCCTCGTGCCGCCGGATGGCCTGGTCCTGGAGGTGGCGGGTAGCCTCCATCTTTTCAACGGCGTGGAGGGTCTCAGCCGCGCTCTGGCAGGTGAGTGCGCTTCCTTGGGACTGAAGTCCATGGTGGCTCTCGCGCCTACGCCACTCGCCGCACTGGTGGCTGCGCGTATAGGTAAGCCGTTCGTTGTTACCGAGCCGACGCGTCTGGTCGGACAGTTGATGCCATTGCCTCTGGCGGCACTTCGCTGGTCCGAAGAGACGTTGGAGCGGCTCGCCCGCATGGGTGTTCGAACCATCGGACAGGCATTGCGCCTGCCTCGCGCCGGCTTTGCGCGGCGTTTCGGTACCGACTCGCTGGCGACGCTCGACCGGCTCACGGGTCGAAGCCCCGATCTGCGGGATCGCTTTCGGGTTCGTGAGCGGTTTCGCCGCCGCCGCGAGCTGAATTACGAGCTCGAAAGTCATGACGCCATTCTCGCGGCGCTGGCTCCGTTGTTGACAGAGTTGGGAAAGTTTCTGGAGGCGCGCCAGTGCGGCGTCATGAAGCTCGAGTGTCTGTTGCGACACCGGCATGCGGAGCCGACAAGTTGTGTACTCGGGTTCGCTGCGCCGCTGGCGGATGTCCGTCGAATTACCGAGCTTCTCGGTGAGCGTCTGAGCGCACTCACCCTGCCGGAGCCGGTACGTGCCTGCGAGTTGCGTTCGAGCTCTCTGGTGGTCCGCGTGTTTTCATCCAACTCCGTCTGGCAGCCCGGTGAGCATGGTGGTAATGCCGGCGGTGCCGAGGCCGTGGAGCTCATCGAGCGATTGCGGGCGCGGCTTGGGCCTGAAGCGGTTTACGGCCTGCAGGTGTTGCCCGGACATCGGCCGGAGAATGCTTGGAGTGTGAAAGATCCGGTGGCCGTGACTGGAGCGCGCGCGACGACCGAGCGGCGACCGGGCGAATCCTCAGCGGGGACGCGCTCAACGGTTGGGCCTCGGTATGCGAGGTCTCGCCCTCTGTGGCTGCTGCCCCAGCCCAAACAGCTTTCCGAACGCGATGGTCTGCCACGCCGCCGCGGTCCTTTGCGCCTCCTCAGTGAGCCGGAGCGCATCGAGACCGGCTGGTGGGATGGCGGGGACATCGCGCGCGATTACTACACGGCCGTAGACCTTCAGGGCGTACGGCTATGGATTTTCCGCGAGCGAGCTTCGCCCCACAGGTGGTTCCTCCACGGAGTGTTCGGATGATCGACGGCTCTGGCATGGGGTCGCGGCGTTGCCCGTGGGTTTCCTCATTGCGCCGGCGTAGGTGTGACGGAGCGCACTGCCCGGAGTGTTGGAAAGCACCCCACGCGCGAGGAAGAGACCTGTCGGGACATGTGTCATCATGAGCCGCGACCCCATGCCAGAGCCCGATGAACGGTGTCGAGACGCGCCGAACGAAGGCACCAGCGGTTGTCCGCTGGAAGAGCCGCAGGCGACCTCGCCCACGCGACGTACTGGTGCACGAGGGCAAAAACCACGCTTTTTGCCCTCCGCCCAACCGAAGTCCGGCGCACGTCCGCTGGAAGCGCCGCAGGCGACTTCCAGCCAAATCAAATATGCAGAATTGCACTGCATGACGAACTTTACTTTCCTTCGGGGTGCTTCGCATCCGCAGGAGCTCGTCGAGCAGGCCGGCATGCTCGGTTATACAGCGCTCGCCATTACCGACGAATGCTCCGTCGCCGGTGTCGTACGCGCCCATATGACGGCGAAGGGCAAGCCGCTGAAGCTCATCATCGGCTCGGAGTTCCGGCTCGAATGTGGGCTGCGGTTCGTCGCGCTCGCCATCGACCGACGCGGCTACGGCAGATTATGCCGCCTCATCACCCGCGGGCGGCGCGCGGCCGACAAGGGAGTTTACTCGCTCACGCGAGCGGACCTGGAGGAGCTCGGCCTCGAGCAATGTTTCGTTTTATGGCTGCCGGGCCCAGTGCCCGACAGTGAGGAGGCGAGCTGGCTGGCCGCGCACTTCCTGCGAGTGCGGATTGCCGTCGAGTTACTTTGCGAAGGCAGCGACCGCGAGCGCCTGGCCATCCTGCAAGGTATCGGTCGCCAATTGGACTTACGTCTCGTCGCAAGCGGTGATGTTCACATGCACTCACGCGCGCGTCGCAGACTACAAGATGCGGTGACTGCGATCCGTCTTGGTGTCCCTGTCGCTGAGGCCGGCTGGCACCTCTATTCCAACGGTGAGCGTTATCTGCGCGAGCCCGTGCGGCTCGCGAAGTTATATTCGCCTGAGCTGCTTGCGGAGACCGATGCCATCGCGCGCGAGTGTCATTTCTCGCTCGATGAGTTGCGATACGAGTACCCGCACGAGATCGTGCCGGAAGGCCACACGCCGACGAGTTATCTGCGCAAGCTTACGGAGGCGGGCGCACGGCGGCATTGGCCGGATGGCGTACCCGAGAAGGAGCGAGTCGAGATCGAGAGGGAGCTGGCCCTGATTGCCGAACTGCGTTACGAGGCTTTCTTTCTCACGGTGGAGGACATTGTTAGATATGCCAGGAACAATGGCATTCTGTGCCAGGGTAGGGGATCGGCGGCCAATTCACGCGTCTGCTACTACCTGGGTATCTCTGCGGTCGATCCGAAGCGCGGCGCCGTGTTGCTCTTCGAGCGCTTCATTTCCAAGGAGCGCAACGAGCCGCCGGACATCGATGTCGACTTCGAGCATAACCGCCGTGAGGAGGTCATCCAGTACATCTACACTAAATACGGCCGCGAGCGCGCTGCCATCGCCGCTACGGTGATCATGTACCGGCCGCGCAGCGCGCTACGCGATCTGGGCAAGGTCTTCGGTTTGAGTCCCGAGGAAAGCGGTAATCTCTCCAAAGTCATGCAGTGGTGGGATGGCGGCGAGACCATGCCCGAGCGCTTGCGGGAGGCGGGATTCGATCCTGACAATCCAGTGCTCGCCCGGCTGTTGCCGCTGGCGCGCGAGCTGGTGCTCTTTCCGGGTTTTCCGCGCCATCTTTCTCAACATGTCGGCGGCTTCGTGATTTCGGAGGGACTGCTCGAGGAGCTCGTTCCCATTGAAAACGCCACCATGGTCGACCGCACGGTCGTGCAGTGGGACAAGGATGATCTCAACGATCTGGGATTGCTCAAGGTCGATGTGCTCGCGCTCGGTATGTTGACGGCGCTGAAGTTGGCATTCGATCTGGTCAACCGCGAGCGTGGTACCGCCTACACCCTCGGCCGCTTGCCCCCCGAGGATCCGGACGTCTACAGGATGATCTCCAACGCCGATACCATCGGTGTGTTCCAGATCGAGTCGCGCGCGCAGATGGCCATGCTGCCGCGCCTGCGACCGAAGGAATACTACGATCTGGTGATCGAGGTAGCCATTGTGCGCCCCGGACCGATCCAGGGTGACATGGTGCATCCGTACCTGCGACGCCGGAATAAACAGGAGCCTGTGGAGTATCCGAGCGACGCAGTCAAAGAGGTTCTGCAACGCACCCTGGGCGTCCCCATCTTCCAGGAGCAGGTGATGCAGATCGCCATTGTCGCCGCCGGCTTCTCGCCGGGCGAAGCCGACCGGCTGCGGCGGGCGATGGGCGCCTGGAAAAGAAGTGGCGGCATCGATCATTTCAAGGACGAGCTGCTGAACGGCATGCGAGCCAACAAATACTCGGACGATTTCTCCCGGCGCATTTACCAGCAGATGTTGGGTTTTGGCGAGTATGGATTTCCGGAAGCGCATGCCGCCAGTTTCGCCTTGCTGGCCTACGACTCCGCCTGGTTGAAGCATTTCGAGCCCGCGGCGTTCACATGTGCGTTGCTGAACAGCCAGCCAATGGGGTTCTACGCGCCGGCGCAGCTGGTGCGGGATACGCGAGCACATGGCGTAGAGGTGCGGCCGGTGGATGTGTGCGTGAGCGATTGGGACTGCACGCTCGAGTCACGAGAGCCTGCGGAGGAAACCCAACACGGAATACCGCATCAGTCGGCGTTGCGGTTGGGGATGTGTCTGGTGAAGTCCTTCTCGAAAGAGGGCGCGCACCGTCTCATGGAGGCTCGCAAACAACAGCGGTTTATGAGTGTGCAGGATCTCGCCGAGCGAGCGGTGCTCGATCGTGGTGATCTGGAAGCATTAGCGGCGGCAGGCGCATTCGCCGCTCTCAGTGGGAACAGGCATCTCGCATACTGGGAAGTGGCGGGCACTGAGCGCACGCCGCGCGCTCCTAAGCTCGGAGTGCTGGAGTTAGGTGCGAGAACCGGCCCCTCAGTCGAGGGACAGCCACTGCTGCCTGCGCCTACCGAAGGCGAGCGCATCGTCGCGGATTACGCGTCCGTCGGGCTGACGCTCGGACGTCATCCGCTGGCGTTGCTGCGCGAGCGATTGCGTAAAAAGCAACTTCTCAGTGCTGACGAGCTCAAGTGTGTGGCCAACGGCAAGTCGGTCCGTACCGCAGGTATCGTCCTGATGCGGCAGCGGCCGCAGACTGCCAGCGGTGTCACTTTCCTCACGCTCGAGGACGAGACCGGGCAGGTGAATGTCATTGTTTGGGAGCGGGTGGGCAACGAGCAGCGCCGCGCGCTCGTCGACTCGCGCCTCCTCGAAGTACACGGGGAGTGGCAAAGGCAGGACGAGGTCATGCACCTCATCGCGCGGCAGCTCATCGACCGCACGAAGATGCTCGGCGAGTTGTTGACGCGCTCGCGAGACTTCCATTGAGCTTGTGCTTCAGCTCGCCGATGGGGCCGCGTCAGTCCGGCCGCGCCCTCATTCCAGCGGTGGCAGCTTGCGTTGACGTTTGGAGCGCTTCGCCTCGTCGTCGTCGTCGATTCCGATTTCGTAGTCCTCGAAATCGCTCGTCAGCTCCGCAGTGCGTTTGGCCTCCAGCAGCCGTTCCAGACGGCGCCAGGCCGGATCGCCTACTTTCTGTCCACGGCGCTTGGCGAGATCCAGGTCTTTGTTGACCTGGTCCAGGTCGACGTCGCCCTCTTCAACGACTGGCTCTTCTGCATCCTCGTCTTCGAATTCGTCGGATTCGCCTTTCTCACTCATCCGGACACCAGGTAACCGAGGTCTTTCGACGGCGCGAACTTAAATCAGTTTAGATGACATCCGCAATGTCGGCGTCAATGAATCAGGTTGTTCATCTCGAAGATCGGCATCAGCATTGCAAAAACGATGCCCATGACGAACAGGCCCATGGTGACAATGAGCAGCGGACCCAGGAGTCCCACCATGGCGTCCAGCAATCCATCGAGCTCGCGTTCCTGGGCGATAGAAGCACGTTCCAGCATGTTGTCCAGCGTACCGCTCGACTCGCCGCTGGAAATCAAATGAATGGTCATGGGTGGAAACAGTTTGCTCGTGGAGAGCGAGCGGCCGATCGCCGCGCCCTCGCGGACTCGCGCCGCCGCATCGGCTACGGCATCACGCATTGGCAGGTTCGTCACGACCTCACCCGAGATACGCAGCGCTTCAAGGACCGGCACCGAGGAGGCCGCCAGAATGCTGAAGGTGCGCGTGAAGCGCGCGGTGTTGAAGCCCCGGGAGAGCTTGCCAATCAGAGGCATCCGCAATTGCATACGATGCCACCGGCGCCGGGCGGCGGGATTTCGCAGCCAGCGGGTGAAGAGAATGTAGGCAGCAATGCCTGCGATGATCAAATAGATGCCGTTCGAGCGCATGAAGTCGCTGGTCGCGATCAGCACCTGGGTGACGAAGGGAAGATGACCCTTGCTTGCCTCGAACACCGCGACGACCTTTGGCACGACGAAGGTCATCAGGCCAACGACGATCGCAAAGCACATGACACTCAGCACAATCGGGTAGAGCATCGCGGCCATGACCTTCTGCCGCATGACCTCGCGGCTTTCGGTGTAGTCGGCCAGTCGCTCGAGCACGTTATCCAGATGGCCTGCCTGCTCGCCGGCGGAAACTGTGGCGCGATAAATCTCCGGAAAGACCTTGGGAAACTCTGAGAAGCCGTCCGCAAGCGTATGGCCTTCCATGACGCGGGCACGCACGCCGAGGACGATGCTTTGAATACGAGGCTTCTCGGTCTGTTGCGACACCGCCAGCAACGACTCCTCGAGTGGCAGGCCAGCGCGTACCAACGTCGCGAGCTGACGTGTGAAAAGCGCTAGATCGGCCGCTGAAACGCGTCGTGTGAAGCTGAACGCCTTCTGGCGCGTCGACTCCTTGTGCGCGACTTCGTTGACAGTGACCGGGAGAAGCTGCTTCTCACGCAACAGCTGCCGGATGTGGCGCGGAGTGTCGCCTTCGAGAATGCCAGTACGTTCTTTGCCACCGGCATCCAGCGCGGTGTATTCGAATGCGCCCACCTCAATCCTCGCGAGTCACTCGCAGCACTTCCTCAAGAGTAGTTTCGCCGCGTAGTACTTTCGCGCGGCCGTCGTCACGGATCGACGGTGTCGTTTGACGCGCGTGACGCTCGATTTCCTGCTCGCTCACGCCATCGTGGATCATTGTCCGCATTGCATCGTCGACGACGATGAGCTCGTAGATGCCGGATCGGCCGCGATAGCCGCCGCCCGAAGAGTCGCGCCCGGGCCGATAGAGAATCGGCGAGGGCTCCTCAGCCCGCAGGTTGAGCAGTCGGCGCTCGTATTCGCCCGCCTGGAAGGGCTGTTTGGTATCGGGGCTGAGCACGCGCACCAGGCGCTGTGCCACCACACCGATGAGACTCGACGAGAGGAGAAACGGCTCGATACCCATATCACGCAGACGGGTGACGGCGCCGGCGGCTGTGTTGGTGTGAAGCGTGGATAACACCAAGTGACCGGTCAAGCTCGCCTGCACTGCGATCTGCGCGGTTTCGAGGTCACGGATCTCACCGATCATGACGACGTCGGGGTCTTGACGCAGGATGGCGCGCAGGCCGCGCGCAAAGGTCATTTCGACCTTGGTGTTCACCTGGGTCTGACCGATGCCGTCGATGTAATACTCGATCGGGTCCTCGACGGTCATGATGTTCTGCGAGTTGTCGTTCAGCCGCTCCAGAGCCGCGTACAACGTGGTCGTCTTGCCGGATCCAGTGGGGCCGGTGACGAGCAGAATGCCGTGCGGCTTGTGGATGATCTCGTCGATCAAGGATTCGGTCTTGGGGTGCATGCCCAACGCGGTGAGGTCGAGCTTACCGGCCTGCTTGTCCAGGATACGCAGCACCACCCGCTCGCCGTGACCCGACGGGATGGTCGAGACGCGGACGTCGACGGCGCGGCCGGCGATCTTCAGGCCGATACGGCCGTCCTGCGGCAGGCGCTTCTCGGCGATGTCGAGTTTCGACATGACCTTGATACGGGAGACGACGAGGGGCGCTACGGCGCGCTTGGACTGCAGAACCTCACGCAGTACGCCGTCCACGCGGAAGCGGACCACGAGCCGGTTCTCGAACGGCTCGATGTGAATATCGGACGCGTTCTCCTTCACCGCCTGAGTGAGCACGGCGTTGATGAGACGGATGATCGGCGCGTCGTCGTCGCTGTCGAGCAGGTCTTGCTCGGGCAGGTCCTGGGCGAGATGCGCCAGATCCGTGGTTTCATCGAGGCCTTCGACCGCTTGCATCGTTTCCTGGCCACCCTCGTAGGCACGGCGCAGGAGGAGATCGAAGTCCGTTTCGGCGACGCGCTCGAGACGCAGCGGGCGGTGCATCCCGAGCGCGAGCTTCGCG
>Ga0134126_10000281_pt1 | contig 66027 bp, 33 predicted proteins | sample KB31752_FD_96881 | JGI IMG/M metagenome (GOLD analysis project Ga0134126, IMG submission 96881) | Terrestrial soil microbial communities with excess Nitrogen fertilizer from Kellogg Biological Station, Michigan, USA - KB3-175-2 | ecosystem: Environmental > Terrestrial > Soil > Unclassified ...
GCCCTCGAGGGCGTGCGTCCCTATATGGAGTCCCATGGCGGCAGCGCGGAGCTGCTGGGTGTCGAGGACGGTGTGGCGCACCTGCGTCTGGAGGGAAGCTGCTCGGGCTGTCCGTCGTCTTCGATCACGCTCAAGCTGGCGATCGAGAAGGCCATCTTCGAGGTGGCGCCCGACGTCCATGAGGTGCTGGCAGAGGGTGCGGTGGAACCTCCTGTCCCTTCCTCAGGTCTTCTGCAGCTCGAGATGATCAGGCCCGGATGCGCTCCTGTGCAGGCACGGCAGAGGAGCGCCTGAAGCCATGGCGGCGTCTGCCGGCAGCCTCGCTGGCTCGCGACTGGCACAGCTGGCCAGGCGCACGACAGATCCGCGGGCAGAAGAGGAGCCCCAGGAGCACTGCGAGCTCTGCAACGCCGCGATCCCAAGCGCTCACCGCCACCTGCTGGAGCTGTCTTCGCGGGAGCTGATGTGCGCGTGCAGAGCGTGTTCGCTGCTGTTCGATCGTGGCGGCGCTGGCAACGGCCGCTACAAGCTGGTGCCCGAGCGACGGCTGCGCCTGGATGGCTTCGCGATGAGCGACCTCGCCTGGGAGGAGTTGCGCATCCCGGTCGACATGGCGTTCCTCTTCCATTCCAGCGCGGAGGGGAGGGTGTTGGCCTACTACCCAGGACCGATGGGCCCCACCGAGTCCCAGCTCGAATTGAGCTCATGGCAGGATCTCGAGCGGGAGAACCCGATCCTGGCGGAGATGGAGCCGGACGTGGAGGCACTGCTCGTGAACCGCGTTGCAGGAGCACGCCGACACTGGCTCGTGCCGCTCGACGAGTGCTACTCGCTCGTCGGAGCGATCAGAACAAGCTGGAGGGGCATGACCGGCGGCCGTGAGGTTTGGCGGGAGATCGACCGTTTCTTCGATGAACTAGATCGTCGCGCGCGCAGCACGACGGGAAGGAGATGACCCATGGCTGAAGTGAGCACGGGAGCCCAGCACACCGGAATCGACAAGCCCACGCACGTAAAGGGCATCGCGCAGGGAAACGCCCTGGGCAAATACGAGTTGATGGCCGGTCACAATCCCGATGGGACCTCCACCGCGATGCGCTCCACCGGCGTCACGGGGACCGAACCGATCGACCCGAGCATGCCGAACCTCTCGCCGGCGTAAGGGCCGGGATGTCGGCGACTGCACAACCGATAGACGGCTCGGCGGGAGCGGTCCCGCGGCTCTCCTTTCGCGTCACCGACGCCACGGCGGAGCGCTACTCGGCCGCTCCCGTCGTGAACTTCGCGATGAGCATCGAACGCTCCGGGGGCGGGCCCGTGCGCTCGATCCTGCTCGACACCCAGATCCAGATGGCCGCGCGGCGACGTCCCTATGGGGAAGCCGAGCAGGCGCTGCTGATCGAACTGTTAGGCACGCCCGAGCGCTGGGGCACCACGTTGCGAACGCTCCTGTGGACACGAACGACGCTCGTAGTGGCGCCCTTCACCGACTCCGCAGAGGTCACGCTGCCGGTGGCCTGCTCCTACGACCTCGAGGCCAACGCCGCCAACTACCTGTCCGGCCTGCAGGAGGGGGAGGTCCCGCTCGAGTTCCTGTTCTCCGGGTCTGTCTTCTACGCGGGCCCGGGCGGCATGCTCCAGACCGCTCGCATCTCCTGGGAGCAGGAGGCGGAGTACCGCCTGCCTGTGTCGGTGTGGCGCGAGGCGATGGACCTCCATTTTCCAGGCGCTGCCTGGCTGCGGCTCGCTCGGCCGGCCTTCGACCGCCTGCGCGCCTATAAGGCCGAGCACGGCTTGCGCACGCTCGAGGACGCGGTAGAGCGTCTGCTGGGGGACCCCTCGCATGGGAGCTGACGTTGTGCGCCGGATCGCCGATGCCGTCCTGTACGAGGGCTACCTGCTGTGGCCCTACCGCAAGTCGGCCCTGAAGAACCAGCAGCGCTTCACGTTCGGGGGCGTGTATCCCCCGCGGTGGGAGGACCGCTCGGCGATACAGGCTCAGGTGCTGTTCGAAGGAAGCGAGGACGCCCACGTGGAGGTCCGGGTGCGCTTCCTGCACGTGGTCCGGCGGCAGGTGCACGCAGCGGGATCGCCTTCCGGCTCGCTCGAGCCAGTCGAGAGGCTCGAGGCAGGTGGGCTGCCGCTCGCGCTCGAGCCAGTCGAGGAGCTCGAGGCCGGCGGCGAGCGCTGGGTTACCTGGGACGAGGCCGTGGAGCGAGAGATCGCGCCCGGCCCGATCGGTGTGGCGGCAGGGGAGCAGTGGGAGGACATACCGGGCGGTGTTATCCGGCGCTCGTGGCTGGCGCTCGAGGGAGAGGTGACAGTGGCCCGAGAGCTCGTGCGCCCGGGGCTTCTGCGCTTGACTATTCGCGTCGCCAACACGACCTCATGGAGCGGCCGAGATCGCCAGGACGCGTTGCGCCGCACGTTCTGCTCCACCCACATCGTTCTGCGCACGCGCGATGGCGCGTGGGTCTCGCTCACCGATCCACCCGAAGCCTTGCGTTCGGAGGTGGATGCTTGCGAGAACTCTGGGGTATGGCCCGTGCTCGTCGGCGAGGACGGTGACCGCGGCACGATGCTGGCCGCGCCGATCATCCTCTCCGATCACCCGCAGATCGCCCCGGAGAGCCCTGGAGACCTGTTCGACTCCGGCGAGATCGACCAGATGCTCGTGCTGAACATCCTGGCGATGACCGAACAGGAGCGCCGCGAGATGCGCGACTCCGATCCCCGCGCCCGCGAGATCCTGGAGCGCACCGAGGCTCTCACGGACGAGGAGATCCTGCGCCTGCACGGGGCGGTACGCGAGTTCGGGCTGGTGCGGGCGCGATGATCCACGACCGCCCGCCGTGGGAGGAACTCGAGCGCCGCGGAGCTGACTTCGTGGAAGTCGACGGTGCGATCATCCGCGCCGGCAGCGTCGTGCGCCTGGCCCCGCGCCAGACCGGCGGCGACGTCTTCGAGTTGGCACTTCAGGGACGCACCGCGCTCGTGCACGAGATCCTCGAGGACTACGACGGCCGCGTCCAGCTCGCGGTCACCGTGGCCGACGACCCCGGGCAGGATCTCGGGGCACTGCGCCGCCCGGGACATCGCTTCTTCTTCGATGCCGACGAGGTCGAGCCGCTGGACCTCGCTGCCGCCGCGGGCGAGGAGCCGCTCCAGAGGGTGCTCGTGGCGGGCATCGGCAACGTCTTCTTGGGAGACGACGGCTGGGGCGTGGCGCTGGCCGGCCGCCTCGCCGCCCGCGCGTTGCCGCGTGGCGTGGACGTCGCGGACTTCGGAATCCGAGGAATGGACCTCGCCTATGCGATGCAGGACGGCTACGACGCGGTCGTCTTGCTCGACGCCACCCCCCGCGGCCAGCCGCCGGGCACCCTGTATGTGATCGAGCCGGACCTCGATGACATCGAGATGACTATCAACGCCCACGGAATGGATCCCGTCAAGGTGCTGGCGCTCGCGCGCACCCTTGGCGCGGAGGTGCTCCCGCGCACGCTGGTGGTGGGTTGCGAGCCTAAGACCCACATGAGCGCCGAGGACGATCGGATCGTCGCCGAGCTGACCGAGCCGGTGCGAGCGTCGCTCGAGCAGGCCGTGGGGCTCGTCGAGGACCTCTTGCAAGACCTCACAAGACCACAGGAAAGGAAGGGCTCGATCTCATGAGCGACATCACCATCAGCCGACCGGCCCAGACAGGGCTTCTGCTGGGCCTACTTGGCGCGATCGGAGTGATCGTGGCCAAGCAGATGCCAGAGATCCAGCGATACCTGAAGATCAGGTCGATGTAGCCGTGCACAAAGTCAGAGTTCCAGTTGTCGAGGACGCGCTCGACGCCAACAACACGATCGCCCGTGCCAACCGCGAGGACTTCGACCGCGAGGATGTGACGGTCGTCAATCTGATGAGCGCACCGGGTGCCGGCAAGACAGCGTTGCTGGAGCGGGTGTTGGCAGACATGGGCGACATCCGCGTGGCGGTGCTCGAGGGCGACGTGGAGGGCTCGCTCGATGCCCAGCGCCTTGCCTCCCTGCACGTCCCCGTGGTCCAGCTCAACACGAGCGGGGGCTTCGGTGGCGAGTGCCACCTCGACGCGAACATGGTCCGCTCCGCGCTGCCCTCGCTGCCACTGAAGGACATCGATCTGCTGGTCATCGAGAACGTCGGCAACCTCGTCTGCCCGGCCGAGTTTCGCGTGGGGGAGGACGTGCGGGCGATGGTCTGCTCGGTGGCCGAGGGCGAGGACAAGCCGCTGAAGTACCCGCTCATGTTTCGCGCTTGTGAGCTTGCCGTGGTCAACAAGATCGATCTGCTCCCGCATGTCGACGTCGAGCTCGAGGAACTGCTCTACAACCTCCAGGTCGTCCATCCCGGGATGGGGCACCTCCTGACCAGCGCTCGTACCGGGGAGGGGGTCGACGCTTTCCGCGACTGGCTGGTGAACCGCGTGAGGAAGCCCGTGGCCGCGTGACGAGCACAGACACCTTCGCCTGTGCAGGCCCTCCTCGTAGCGGGAAGGGTGGGCTCGCATGAGCCAGGCAACCACCACCGATGTCCTCGCGGCGCACATCGAGGATCAGCGAGGGCGGCGCCTGGCGGTCGGGACCGGCTTCTTCGAGCGGGAAGCCGAGCGAGTCGCGCGTCTGTGTCACAGAATGGCCGAGCGCTTCGCCCGCGGCGGGCGCCTGTTCGCGCTGGGTGGCGACCCGGCTGCGCGCTCAGACGCGCGCCACGTGGCCGTCGAGTTCGTGCACCCCGTGATCGTCGGCAAGCGCGCACTGCCGGCGCTCGCGTTCACGGCGGAGGGAGGGCCGCTCGATGTCCAGCTGAAGCTACTGGTGGACGGTGAGGACATGGTGATCGCATTCGGCGCCGAGCGTGACTCCTGCACGCGGCGGGCGCTGAGACTGGCCGGCGAGCAGGGCGCCCTTACGATCTCCTGCGCCGGCGGCGAGGCCGACTGGCACTTTCGCCTGCCGGGCGAGGACGCCGGCATCGATCAGGAGCTCGTCGAGACGCTTTACCACGTGCTGTGGGAGCTGGTGCACGTGTTCTTCGAGCATCGTGGTCTGCTCGGCGGGCGCAGCGAGCGCCCGCTTCACGACACGGGCGCGTCGAGCTTTCTCTACCCATTTCTCGGAGAGCAGGAGCACGATCTGGAGGCGGTGATCGCAGACGTGCAAGCCTCGGTGCTTGCCAAGGCTGCCGAGGCGTCAGAGCTGCGGGCCCACACACTGGCGGAGGCGGCGCCGACGTTGGTGAGGGCTGCACTGGAGCTGCGGTCTTGCTTCGAGGCAGGCGGAGGGCTGCTGGCATTGGGCAACGGTGGCTCCGCCACGGATGCGATGGATGTCGTGGCCGACCTGCGTGGGTCCACAGAGGGCCGACGTCCGTGGCCGGCGATCGACCTGACAGAGGACACGGGCATCCTTACGGCGCTCGCCAACGACATCGGTGTCGAGGCGATCTTCTCGCGGCAGGTGATCGCCCACGGGCGCTCTGGTGACGCCCTGCTTGCCATGTCCACGAGTGGGGGTTCCGCCAACGTCATCCACGCGTTGGTAGAGGCACGGCGACGCGGCCTGGTCACGATTGCGCTCGTCGGCTACGGCGGAGGACGTATCTCCGAGGAAGGCCTGGCAGACCATGTGGTGATCGTCCGCTCTGAGCACATCCCACGCATCCAAGAGGCGCAGGCTTCGGTCTACCACGTGCTGTGCGAGCTCGTGGAGATTGCCGGAGGATGAGCGGCGCCGGCGTCGTCTCCAAGAGCTCGAGCGTGCGTGTGCGTGCGCGGGTGGAGGGTGTGGTTCAGGGTGTCGGCTTTCGCCCATACGTGTATCGTCTTGCGCGTGAGCTCCACCTGGGTGGATATGTGCTCAACGACGAGCGCGGGGTGCTGCTCGAGGTGGAGGGAGCCCCCCAGGCCACGGAGCGTTTTCTCGAGCGTCTCCTCGCCGAGGAGCCACCGCTTGCAAGCATCGAGCGCGTCTGTCGAGAGCCCGTTCCGGTGCAGGGGGAGACCGCCTTTCGGATTCGTTCGAGCCTTAACTCGGCTGCGGCGAAGGCGCTCGTCTCGCCCGATTCGGCTACGTGCTCAGAGTGCCTAATCGAACTGAGCGATCCGGGCGACCGTCGCTATCGGTATCCGTTCATCAATTGCACCAATTGTGGCCCGCGCTTCACGATCGCCAAGGGCGTTCCCTACGACCGGTCGTTGACGACGATGGCCGGTTTTACGATGTGCAAGCTCTGCCGTGCCGAGTATGAGGATCCCGGCGACCGGCGCTTTCACGCCCAGCCGAATGCCTGTCCCGCGTGCGGTCCTCGTGCACGGCTGTTGTGGCCCGAGGGCGCCAAATACGTGAACGTGAGCGGAGCCCAGGCCGGGAGAATGACCGGCCGCGATATTCCGGACGACGCCGTCCGGGCCGCGGCGATCGCGCTCGACCAAGGCTTGATCGTGGCGGTGAAGGGTCTCGGTGGCTATCACCTCGCCTGCCGTGCGGACTCCCAGCGAGCGGTGGCGGCGCTGCGCGAGCGCAAGCATCGAGAGGACCGGCCGTTTGCGCTGATGGTGCGCGACTCGGCGGACGCACAGGCGCTGGTGGAGCTTGACGCCGGCGCCCTCCAGGCGCTCGAAGACAGAGCACGACCGATCGTGATCGCGCGCCGGCGAGCGAATGCTGGGGTGGCCGATGCGGTCGCGCCGCTCAGCGAGGACCTAGGGTTGATGCTGCCCTACGCACCGCTCCACCATCTGCTCCTGGCCGACTTCGCGGCTACCGTGAGCGACGTCGGCGACGGGCCTGTCGGTGCTTTCAGCGGCGCGGTTGCTCTTGTTATGACCAGCGGCAACGTCTCGGATGAGCCGATCGCCTATTCCGATGAGGACGCGATCGCGCGCTTGGCCGGGATCGCCGATGTGTTCCTGATTCACGATCGCCCGATCCACATGCGCACGGACGACTCGGTCGTACGAGCCATGTCGGTTGGCGCTCCGATGCTGATGCGCCGCTCGCGCGGCTATGTCCCCGCACCGATCCGCCTGCCGCTCGCTGCTCGACGGCCCGTGCTCGCCTGCGGGGCCGAGCTGAAGAGCACCTTTTGCCTGGTGCGGGGCGAGCGGGCGTGGGTTAGTCATCACATCGGCGACCTGAAGAACTACGAGACGCTCCAGTCCTTCGGCGAGGGGATCAGGCATTTTCAGAGACTGTTCGCCGTGACCCCTGAGGTCGTCGTGCACGATCTGCACCCCGACTACCTTTCGAGCAGATTTGCCTCCGAGCTTGACGGGATGGAGCAGCTTGCCGTCCAACACCATCATGCGCATCTGGCAGCGTGCCTGGCCGAGCACGGGGAGCTCGGACCCGCAGTCGGCGCGGTGTTCGACGGCAGCGGCTATGGCACTGATGGCACAGTGTGGGGCGGAGAGCTGCTGGTCGGTGACCTGCATGACTTCGAGCGCGTAGGTCACCTGCGCAAGGTGCGGCTCCCAGGCGGCGACCGCGCCGTGCATGAGCCGTGGCGGATGGCTTGTTCGTGGCTCCTCGCGGCACAAGAGGGGAGAGGAGTCCCAACTTTTCCCGATCGGCTAGCGGAGGGCAATGGCTGCGAGGACGACCTATCGCTCCGTGGGACACCGATATGCAGCGTCACCCCAGAGCGCTGGGAGGCGGTCGCGCGGCTTGCGCTCGGCGAGCTGGCTCCTCTAACGAGCAGCGCGGGGCGTCTGTTCGATGCCGTTGCCGCGCTGTGTGGCCTGCGAGCGAACGTCACCTACGAGGGTCAGGCGGCGATCGAGCTGGAGGGCGCCGTCGACCACTCCGAGAGCGGCGGATACCCGATTGCGCTTCAACGCCGCGACGATGTCCTGGAGCTCGATCCATGTGCAGCGATCTCCACGATCGTGCACGAGCGCGAGGCGGGGGTGCCGGTCGGAGCGGTGGCGGCTCGTTTCCACAATGGTCTCGCTCGTGCGACGGCGCGCGCATGCGAGCAGATCGCGTGCGAGCGAGGCTTGAGCCTCGTTGCGCTATCTGGTGGCGTGTTCCAGAATCGGGTGCTACTCGAGTCGACGATCGCTGGGCTGAAGCGGGTTGGTCTGAAGCCTCTGGTTCCCCAGCGGTTGCCGCCGGGAGATGGCGGGATCAGCTACGGCCAGGCAGCTGTGGCGGCGGCACGCCTGTCCTGAACTCTTCACTCCATCGTTCCTCGATATGCCCAAAGTGCCAGACCGAGAGCGCAACCGCCCAGGTCGCCACGAACATGCCGACGATGATGAAGCCGAGCTCGTTGATGTTGATGGCCTCGACCCAGCTCCAGAAGGGTCCCTGCGCTTCGAGCTTGGAGGCGAACAGGCCAGCCAGCTCGATCGTGCCGATCACGAGTGCCACGATCACCGACAGTCCGGTGATCGTGATGTTGTAGAAGACCTTGCGCACCGGCTTTGAGAAAGCCCAGCCGTAGGCGAAGTTCATGAACGAGCCGTCGATGGTGTCCAATAGCGACATGCCGGCGGCGAACAGAACCGGTAGGCACAGGATCGCGTAGAAGGGCAGGCCCGCGCCCGCGGCACCGGCAGCGAGGAACAGCAAAGCGACCTCGCTTGCCGTGTCGAAGCCAAGGCCGAAGAGGACACCGATCGGATACATCTGCCAGGGCTTTGAAACCATCTTGGTGAAGCGTCCGAAGAAGCGGTTCATCAGCCCGCGCGTCTGTAGCTGGTGCTCGAGCTGCGCATCGTCATAGCGTCCGCCGCGCATCTCGCGGAACACCTTGACGATGCCCCACAGGATCACCACGTTGATCGCGGCGATGACGTACAGGAAGGTCCCCGAGACGCCGGTGCCGATCCAGCCCGTGACCTCGTGCAATTGGGAACCGTCGTTCTGGACCTGGCCATTCATGGCCTTCACGCCGATCGCGAACAGGAACGCGAGCATGAAGACGATCGTCGAATGCCCGAGCGAAAAGAAGAAGCCGACGCTCATCGGCCGCTTGTCTTCGGCCATCAGCTTGCGTGTGGTGTTGTCGATCGCGGCGATGTGATCGGCGTCGAAGGCGTGGCGCAAGCCGAGCGTGTAGGCCGTCACGCCGGTTCCCACCGCGAACGCTCCCGTGGCCCCCAGCTGGTAATGATGCGGTGCGACTACGGCGATCAACAGGAAGAAGCCGAGCGCATGCAACCCGATCACCACCGTGGCCATCATCGCAATCGTGCGCCATTGCGACCGGGTCAGTGAGCCCATGGGGGCAAAATTACCCGTCTTCATTGCAAGCTATTCGGCCCACACCGTCCCGAGCGGGAATGTTCCCGGCATAGTGGGCGAGCGAGGAGGCGGGGCAAAACCCTAGAAGGGCCTAATGCGGAACCATGCAGGGCTTGGCCCCGGAGCGCCGGTAGAGTCCAACACATGACGCTCGTCCTGCTCACCGGAGCCACTCGGGGGATCGGTCGCGCCGCCGCGATCGAGCTCGCCCGCCAAGGCGCCGAGGTCGCACTCGTCGGGCGCGAGCCAGAGCGTGTGCGGGCTGTCGCACGCGAGGCGCGGGCGGCCGGTGGCGGGGCGCCGGTGCACGAGCACGTCGCCGACCTCACGCTGATGGCCGAAGTGCGGGCCCTGGCTGAGGACGTCCGCGCAAGCTATGAGCAAGTCGACGTCCTGGCGAACAACGCCGGAGCCTTGTTCGCCTCGCGCAAGCAGACCTCAGAGGGTCTCGAGCGGACCTTTGCGCTCAACCATCTTGCACCCTTCTTGCTTACCAACTTGCTGCGCGATCGTCTCCGCGGGGGCCGTGTCGTGACGACTGCCTCGGATGCCCATGAGTCCGGGCGCTTGGACCTCGATGACCTGCAGTCGGAGAAGTCCTATGCGGCCATGCGCGTATACGGGACCTCCAAGCTGTGCAACGTCCTCTTCACACGCGAGCTTGCCCGACGTGCCCCGGAGCTGCATGCCAACTGCTTCCACCCCGGAGTGGTCCGCACCGGCTTTGCCAAGAACGAGAACGGGATCTGGAAGGTCCTCACCACACTCGCCGGGCCATTCTTCCGCTCACCCGAGCGCGGCGCCCGTACGCTTGAGTGGCTCTCGCTCTCCGAGGAGGCGGCCCCGCTCACGGGCGAGTACGTGCAGGACGAGAAAGTCCTGGCGCCCTCCGCTCAAGCCCGGGACGAGACGCTCGCTGAGGGTTTGTGGGAGCACAGCGCCCAGCTCGTGGGACTGCCTGCCAATACGCCCACCTAGGATCAGCCCGATTGCTCGGACGTCACGCTTTCTGTGCTTGAGCTTTCTTTGCATGAAACCTGAGCTGTGCTCTCGCGCGCGAGGCTGACACGGCGGCAGTGAGACTCGCCACGTCATAGGCGCCGTGGTGGCGACGACCGTTGATGAAGAACGTCGGCGTCCCGGCGACGCCGCTTGCATCCGCCGTCGCGACGTCCTCGTCGATTCGTGCGGCATGCTCGCGACGGCGCAGCTCCTCCCAGAAGCGGTCCACGTCTAGGCCCAGCTGCTCCGCATCGCTCCTCAAGGCGGTGAGAGTGAGCTCGTCCTGATGGGCCAGCAGCGTGTCGTGCAATGCCCAGAACTCGCCCTGGGCTGCGGCCGCCTCGGCCGCCTCGGAGGCCATCTGGGCGTGCGGGTGGACGTCGTTCAGAGGTAGGTGGCGCCACACATAGCGCAGCTCATCGCCGAAGGAGTCGAGCAGCTCGCGGATGACCATCTCCGCCTGGCCACAATAGGGACACTCGTAATCGCCGTACTCGAGCAGTGTCACGAGCGCCTCCTGCGCTCCGCGAATGTGGTCACGGGCAGGGTCGATCTCGTCGGCCAGGTCGAGGATCTCCTCCTCGGTGTGGATCAGCTGGCGAGCTCGCATCGATGTGGGCAGAAGCGCCATGACCCGGAAGGTCGTCCAGCCTACGAGCGAGGCAAGCACGCCCGCTGCCAGCACGCCAAGCGTAGCCTCTTGCAATTGACGCCCATGGAAGGCAAGGCTCGAGATCAGCAGGGCCACGGTGAAGCCGACGCCTGCCACAGCGCCATCGCCGGCGATCCCGGGCCAGCTGAGCACGCGTGGTAGCCCGCCGAGGCGCGGGCGCGAGGCCAGCCAGGAGGCGCCGAGGATGCCCAGGGGCTTGCCCGCGACGTAGCCGAACACGATCCCGAGCGTCACCGGCGAGGTGATGGCTTCGGAGAGCAGCGCGTCGCTGACGTGTACCCCCGCGTTGGCGAGCGCGAAGAGCGGCACGATCGCGTAGCTGGTCCACGGATGGAACAGGTGCTGTAGGCGCTCATTGGGCGATATCGCCGAGGACAGGCCCAGTTGAGCGGTGCGTGCAAGTTCTGGCGTAGGCTGCTCGCGGAATGACCGCGTCAGCTCGCTCACCTGCTCCAGCTCGCCTCGCACCGGCTGGTAGGCGCTCGTGGCCAGCCCAATGGCGAGTCCAGAGATGACCGGGTCGATGCCCGATTCGTACAACGCGACCCAGATGGCCAGCCCCAACACGGGACGTAGACGCCGCCGCCAAAGTCGCGGCAAGTAGCGCAGGGCCAGCAGTGCCGAGAAGAAGCCGATCGCCAGCACAAGCGCGATTACCGAAACATGGGCTGTATAGGCCGTTGCGATTACCAAGAGCGCGACGAGATCGTCCGCGATCGCGAGTGTGAGCAGGTAGACGCGCAAGCGGGTCCCGCCGGGGGCGACGAGCGCAAGGACCCCGAGCGCAAATGCCGTGTCGGTCGACATCGCGGCGCCCCAACCGCGGGCGCCCGGGCCGCCGGCATTGAAGGCCATGTAGATCAGGATCGCTGCGCTCACGCCGCCAAGCGCCGCGATTGCCGGCAGGACGATGCGGCTGCGCTCGCGCAGCTGTCCCATATCGATCTCGCGTCTGGCCTCCAGGCCGGTGACCAGGAAGAAGAAAGTCATCAGACCGTCGTTGACCCAATGACGCAGGTCTTGGGAGAGGCTGCTACCGCCCAATTGAATGGAGAGCTTGGTCGTCCACAGCGACTCATACGAGCTCGACCAGGGCGAGTTGGCCCATACCCATGCCGCGAGGACGGCACCCAGCAGCACAGCGGCGCCGCCCGTCTCGGTGGTCAGGAAGTCGCGCACCGGGGTGGCGAGATTGCGTGCCCAAGCGGTGCGTTCGGTGAATGCCGAAGCTCGAGTGGCGAGCGCATCCGAGCCCGGTGATTCGCCTCCCATTTGCATAGGCGCGAGCCTAGTGGACGCTGCCGCGGGCTTCGGGCTCAGAAGAGGCTCTGCTGGGGCGGCGGAGATTCGCTTGAAGCATCTCCAGCTGCCTTGGGAGTGCCAGACCATCGCCTGGAGCGGCTTCCCGGTGCGAGCCCGTGGACGAGTCCCGCCAGCCGCTTGCGCTCCTGCGCCGTGGCATATGCGCCGTTTCGATAGAGCTGTTCGTAGTGGGGGAGCAGCTCGGGGCGCTGCGCCCGCAACCAATCCATGAAGAGCTCCTTGACCTCGCCGCGCAAATGCAACGCGACTCCGCCTATGTGCGTCGCGCCCGCGTCTACCGCTCCTTGCAGCAAGGGCTCGAGTTGATGGGGGGCGTCGTTGACGCCTGGCATCAGAGGTGCGATCAGGACTCCCGTCGGGATGCCGGCGCGGTTGAGCTCGGCGACCGCCTCCAGGCGTGCCCGGGGGTTGGGCGTGTGCGGCTCGGTGGCCCGCCAGGCACGCTCGTCGAGTGTGGGAATGGACAGGCTCGCACTGATCGTCGTGCGCTGCGCGATCTGCAGCATCAACGGTAGGTCTCGTAGCAGGAGCGGAGACTTGGTGAGTACGGAGCAGGGATTGCCCAAGCCGCCGGCGGCGTCGCGCAAAGCCTCCCAAATGCCCTCCATCAACTTGTAGCGGCTCTCGACCCACTGGTAAGGGTCGGTGTTGGTGCCGAGCGCCACGTGCTCGCGCTTCCACGAGGCGCGGGCCAGCTCCACGCGCAGGACCTCGGGTGCGTTGACCTTGACCACGATCTCTCGCTCGAAATCGCGGCCCGCGTCGAAGCCCAGGTAGCGGTGGGTGGGCCGGGCGAAGCAATAAACACACGCATGACTGCATCCCCTGTAGGGATTGATCGTCCAGCTGAAAGGCATTCGTGAGCGCCCAGGCACGCGGTTGAGCACCGAGCGAGCTCGGACCTCGTAGAAGCGCATGTCAAGGGCCTCGGGTGCATCGAAGTGGCGTACGAGGGCCTCGTCGCGATAGCCGGGCAGCCGCCGTTGCTCGTCTATCTCCTCGCTTAGGTTGCTCCAGCGCACGAACATATGTTCGCATAGATTGAGGATTGAAGTGCGCCTGATGGGGGCATACACGGCGCGATGACCTTTGGTAGCTCACTTGTACTAATTGCGGCAGGCGCGATCTTGCGGTATGCGGTGACGGCGACTGTCAGCGGCATCGACCTTCAAGTCGTCGGACTTGTGTTGATGATCGTGGGCATCGTGGGGTTGGTTATCTCGCTGCTTTGGTTCGGCGTTTGGGCCGGACGCAGGCGAGAAGTCCCACCCGTCGAACGCGAAGTCCGCGATCGCAATATCTACTAGAGAGCGCCTCCTCTAGTAGACGCCTCCCGGGCAGCCCGTGCCCGGGAGGCTCCTACGCGCTCATCCTCGTCTCCCGCCTCCACTCTGGGACTTCGCAACGAAGCCCGGGCCCCCCGTCCCGGGCTTTCCCCATCCCGGCGGCTCCCCTAACACGCCGAGCGTTGCGAATCCAAGCTTGTTCGGCTATTTCTTCTTCGGACAGGGAACCTTGATGCTCGCTGTCGAGGTTTCGCCGCTCAGGAATTTCAATTCGGTCTTCGCCGGGAAGCCTCCCTTGGGGCACTTCGTTGGCACTGTGCCATAGGAGATCAGCTTTTTGTTCTTCACATACGCGGCGCCGACCTTGATCCGGATCAATTCGACCGAGGCATAGGGCGCACCGGGCACGGTGGCTACCAGTGGCACCACCGCGGTCAGCTTCTGTTAAAACGGTCCCGAAGCCCCCGAGAAGCGTCCCGTGGAGAGAATTTCGATCAAGGCAGGCGAGGTCCCTTCGGTGAAGAATGCCAACCCCCCACCGGGTGCGAAGAACGCCTGCACAGAGGCTCTCTCCGGAACCCGCGTGGCGCCGAAGCTGACAACGCCAAGCACTTCACCCTTGGGGCTTGCGATCGATTTCTTCGGGCACTTCTGGACTTCGTGGGATTCCAGAGTCCCACTCGGGCATGTCGCGAATCCCTGCGGATGAAGCTTCGTGCCCTTGGGCAGATAGACGATGACTCCCGTCAGCGGTGAGGGGAAGCCTCCGTATTCGGTTCCTTTGATGGTGAACTGCGTTTCCACCGAGGCGCCCGCCCCCAGGATATTGCCGGTTTTAGGGTAGCTCTTGCTTTTCGCCGACGCAGGGTTGACCGGCACCGGCAGGATCTTCGCTTTGACGGTCACCAGCGGCGCCGCGCTCGCCGCAGCCGGCAGCGCCACGGCCGCCAGGGCCAAGCAAACCAGAATGGAAGTGGCGCGAAGCACGCGCCGACGGGCTCGTGCGTTTGCCCTCACGACACCCACGGGGTAACCGACATGGCTCGATCTGCTCATGGTCATTCTCCTTGCTTGTGTACATCTAGTAACAGCTGCCACATCCGCAAGTAGCGGTTCGAGCGGCTAACGTCGCCAACATGGGCACCTCCACGTCTGAGGCCGAGCGGTTGCGGAGCAAGGGCGTGCTGCGCCTGCGTGCCGGGAATCCCAGCATGCTCACGATGTCGGGCACAAACAGCTGGGTGGTGGGCCACGATCCTGCATGGGTGGTCGACCCGGGACCGGCGCTCGCAGAGCATCAACAGGCTCTTGCTGTCGCGATCTCCCAGCGCGGGGGCCTCGGCGGCATCGTACTCACCCACGATCACATCGATCACTCAGAAGGGATCGAGGCGCTACGCGAGCACTTTCCCGCTCCGCTTGCCGCCGGTCGAGGCTCAGCCGACATCGAGCTGAGCGACGGGGCTCGCGTCGGCCCATTCGAGGCGATCTATGCCCCCGGCCATGCTCCCGACCACTTCGCCCTGATCTTCGCGGAGGTGTGCTTCACCGGTGACGCAGTGCTCGGTGAGGGCAGCGTCTTCATTGCTCCCGATCCGGGAGCGCTCGCCGGCTATCTAAAGGCACTCGAACGATTGCGCGAGCGCGATCTGGAGGTGTTGTGCCCGGGTCATGGGCCCCCGATCTGGACGCCACGGGAGCGTCTTGCCGAATACGTCGAACACCGCCTCGATCGCGAGCGCCGATTGATCGCGGCGCTAGCCGAAGGGCGCCGCTCGACCGAGGAGCTATTGGACAGAGCCTGGTCGGATGTGCCCGCTGCACTGCGTCCTCTGGCGGCGGTCACCTTGGCCGCCCACCTGGACAAGCTGGCCGAGGAGGGGCGGCTCCCGCTACCGTTTGCGCGATGAGCGCTCCCCCGTCGAAGCTCGTGCAAGCCGCGGTGAAGGCACCTGGAGTGCAGCCCGGGAGGTTGAACTCCGCCCTTCCGGCACAAGACTCGCCCTTTCCCTTGATCGCCGACTACGGCTTTCTCTCCGACTGCCACACCGGAGCGTTGGTCTCATCCGACGGGTCCATCGAGTGGATGTGCCTGCCGCACTTCGACTCTCCATCGGTGTTCGCCGCGATGCTCGATCGCGGCGCCGGCAGCTTCCGGGTCGGTCCGTACGGGACTTACGTGCCGGTGGGCCGGCGCTACCTTCCCGGCACTAACGTGATCGAGACGACTTGGATGACCCCCCAAGGGTGGTTGCGGGTCATCGATGCGCTCACGATCAGCGACTGGCACGACGAGGACCGCAACACCAGCCACACGCGCCCGCCCACTGACTTCGACGCCGACCATCTGCTCGTACGGGTCGTGGAATGCATTCAAGGCCAGGTCCAAGTCGAGATGGTGTGCGAGCCGATGCTCGACTTCGGGGCGACCGTGGCCGAGTGGAGCTATGTCGAGGACGAGCACGGTCACGGCCTGGACGCGACCGACGGGGTCACCGCCTTTCGCCTGTTCAGCGACACGCGCATGGGCATCGAGGGCAATCGCGCCCACTCACGCCACACGATGAGCGAGGGGGAGCAGCGCTTCTGTGCGATCTCCTGGACCGAAGAGCTGCGTGGGCCACGCACCGTGGAGCAGGCCCTGGCGCGCATCGAGCGCACGAACCACTTCTGGCGCATGTGGCTGGCCGAAGGCAACTACCCCGATCATCCTTGGCGCGCCCACTTGCAGCGCTCGGCGCTCACGCTGAAGGGCCTCACGTTCATGCCCACTGGAGCACTCGTGGCTGCGCCCACGACCTCGCTTCCAGAGACGCCGCGTGGCTCGCGCAACTGGGACTACCGCTACTGCTGGATGCGCGACGCCTCGTTCACCCTGTGGGCGCTGCACGCACTTGGGCTCGACTGGGAGGCCGACGATTTCATCCAGTACGTCGCCGATATGGAGCGCAACGAGGACGGGTCCTTGCAGATCATGTATGGGATCAAGGGCCAAAAGGACCTGAGCGAGTCCACCTTGGATCACCTCAAGGGCTATGAGGGTGCGCGTCCCGTGCGTATCGGCAACGGTGCCTACAACCAACGCCAGAACGACCTCTACGGTGCGGTGCTCGACTCGGTCTATCTGCACGCAAAGCAGCGCGACCATATCCCCGAGCGGCTGTGGCCCGTGCTCTCCGACCAGGTCAAATGCGCGGCGAAGGTCTGGAGGGAACCGGATCAGGGAATCTGGGAGGCACGCGGGGAGCCGCGCCACTACGTCTCCTCCAAGCTGATGTGCTGGGTCGCCATGGACCGCGGAGCTCGTCTCGCCGAACGGCGTGGGGAGGAGCAACACGCCGAGAGCTGGCAGCAGATCGCGGACGAGATCAAGGCTGACATCCTCGAGAAGGGCGTCGATGAGCGAGGTGTGTTCCGCCAGCACTACGACACCGACGCACTCGACGCCTCCAACCTCTTGGTCATCTTGATGCGCTTCCTGCCCCCCGACGACGAGCGCGTCAGAGCGACCGTGATGGCGATTCGCGACGAGCTGACCGAGAACGGACTGGCCTTGCGCTACCGCACCGACGAGACCGATGACGGCCAGAGCGGGGAAGAGGGCACGTTCCTGATCTGCTCCTTCTGGCTGGTCTCGGCTTTGTGCGAGATCGGCGAGCATCTCGACGCGCGCCGCCTGTGCGAGCGCTTGCTTGGGTACTCCTCGGAACTGGGGCTCTACGCAGAGGAGCTCGAGGCTTCCAGCGGACGCCATCTAGGCAACTACCCGCAGGCGTTTACGCACCTTGCGCTGATCAATGCCGTCACCCATGTGATGGGCGCGGTTCAGCGTCCCTAGAGAGCCTGCTCTACTCGTATCCCGGCTCGCCGGGGAGCAGCACGCGTGCCACCTCGCCGTCGAACCATACCTTCGGCTGCACGGGCAGGACCTCGCGACCGCTTGCATAGCTGAGCAGTTCCGCCACGCTGGGAAAGCTGCCGAGCTGCTCGAGGTGCTTGATCGTGGGGAACACCAGTGCGATCTCCTCGCGTGCGAAGGCGTCCAATGCACCCTGTGGTGTGAACCAGCCCTGGTCCACGCACTCCTCCCCGTCCACCTTGGGCTCCTGCCCCTGCGGGAGCTCAGCCAAGAAGAAGCGCGTATCGAAGCGTACGGTCACCTCCTCAGGGGTGATCCAGCGCGAGAATTCCACGAGCCTCTGTGGCTCGGCCAGCACCACCCCCGCCTCCTCTGAGAGCTCGCGCGCTGCCGCCGTCCGGTGCGCGCCCTCGCCGTCGTCCTCGTCGACCGCGCCTCCCGGGAAGACCCACACGCCACCCATGAAGCGCGCCTTCTCGGTGCGCTTGACGAGCAGCACCTCGAGAGTTTGCTCGCCGCCGCGCAGCAGGATCACGGTGGCGGCCTGACGTGGAGGAGTGGCTTCGCCGAGGTTGAGTCCCTGTCCAGGCTCTTGCTGTGCGCCGAGGTTGAGAGCCTGCCCCGGCCCGCTATGGCTGTCGAGCTCGAGATCCTGGCCGGGCTCCTCGTCGCCGCTGGGAGTCGAGCTGCTCATCCAAAGGACCCTACCGGCAGGTAATCTTCCGTGCATGAGCGCGACCCAAACCCTGCAACGCTGGATCTGCGAGTCCTGCGGCTACATATATGACCCCGAGGACGGGGACCCAGACGGGGGCATCCCCGCGGGCACCGCCTTCGAGGACATCCCCGACACGTGGTTCTGCCCCGTGTGCGGCGCGCGCAAGCGCGACTTCACTCTGTACGAGGACTAGTGAGCTGACCGACTGGGCCGAGCTTCGGGAGCTCGACAGGCGGCACGTCTGGCATCCCTACTCGGCGCTGCCCGGAGCGCTGGCGCCGCTCCCGGTGATCTCAGCCGAGGGTGTTCGCTTGCGCCTCGCCGACGGGCGCGAGTTGATCGACGGGATGTCCTCCTGGTGGTGTGCCATCCACGGCTACCGCCATCCGTTGCTGGACGAGGCGCTACGCCGGCAGCTGGATCGCATAGCTCACGTGATGTTCGGCGGACTCACCCACGAGCCGGCAATCAGGCTCGCTGAGCGCTTGGTGGAGATCGCCCCGGAGGGCTTGGAGCACGTGTTCTTCGCCGACTCCGGCTCTGTCTCGGTCGAGGTCGCGATCAAGATGGCCTTGCAGTACCAGCGTGCCCGTGGGCATCCCGAGCGCACCCGCCTGTTGACCGTGCGCGGCGGCTATCACGGCGACACGTTCGGAGCTATGGCGGTGTGCGACCCGGTCGGGGGGATGCATTCGATGTTCACGGACACGCTTGCCGAGCACGTGTTCGCAGAGCGGCCGCCTGACGGCTTCGATGCCGAGCTGGACGGACCCTGGGCCGAGCGCGTCGCCTCCCTGTTCGCTCGCCATGCCCACGAGCTCGCCGCGGTGATCGTAGAGCCCGTCGTCCAGGGTGCGGGCGGGATGCGCTTCCACTCGCCCGCGTGCGTATCGCTGCTGCGCGGGCTGTGCGACCAGTACGGACTGCTTCTCCTGCTCGACGAGATCGCCACCGGCTTCGGGCGCACCGGAGCTCTGTTCGCAAGTGAGCACGCACACGTAGCACCCGATGTCATGTGCGTCGGCAAGGCGCTCACCGGCGGCTACATGACGCTTGCCGCCACGCTCTGCACGGCGGAGGTGGCCCACACGGTCTCCGCGGGCGAGGGCGGGGCGCTCATGCACGGGCCCACCTTCATGGCCAATCCGCTTGCCTGCTCGGTGGCACTCGCCTCGCTCGACCTGCTTGCCGACGGAGCTTGGCGTGCAAGTGTGCAGAGGATCGAACGCGGTCTGCGCGAGGGTCTGGCTCCCGCGCTCGAGCTACCGGGTGTCAGCGACGTTCGCGTGCTCGGCGCGATCGGGGTGGTACAGCTGGATGGCGAAGTCGATATCGCCGCCGCGACGGCCGCCGCAGTCGAGCGTGGTGTCTGGCTGCGACCGTTCCGCGATCTGATCTACGCAATGCCGCCGTACGTGATCGAGGACGCCGATCTCGCCGCGCTTGGCGAAGCTCTCGTGAGCGCTGCGGGAGCGATCTGAGATTTGCCAAAAGGTGCCATACCTCCGTCCGGATGGTCCTTCGCGGTAGCGGTTGTGAGGCCAGTTGTGCAAGTCACTACACCGGCCTACAGAACATAACCAAATAGATGAATTAGAGTTTGCAGTCCCGGGCGGCCTCCGGTGTGGACGGCGTGGTCGCTTCATTGTCCGGCCGGGACCACGACGGTCATTGCGAGCGGCGATGAGTCAAATTCAGATCAACAGCCCCAGATACGCATTCGTGGGGCTCGGGGCGATAGTCACGAGCATCCTCGGCTTCGTGCTCGCCGGCTTGGCCGACTTCCACTTTCGGAAATACGTTCCCCTTCCGCTTGGCGGGTTGATTGTGATCGTGGTGGTTGCGATCACCTGGTGGGGAACATTGCGCTCCGCGCGGCTTGAAGCCGAGGAACAGGAAAACCGGCTCGACGCGGCGCTGGCCGGTTGGCCGCCTCGCACTGTCGAGCATCTGAGTCCCTTCGATCTCGGCGTTCGTCCCAGCTCCGGTCTCCTTCCCGAGAGCTCATATGAGTCGAGGGCCGAGGATGAGGAGGTGGACGAGGCGGTTAGCAATGCACGCATGGTCCTGCTGGTGGGACCCGATGGCGCCGGAAAGACGCGAACGGCATACGAAGCGGCCCGCTCCGGGCTTGCCGGTGCGATGGTGCTCGCTCCGCTGGACGGACCTGCACTTGGCACGTTGGTCGCCAACGCCGATCGCCTCGGCCTTGCATCGGACTCGAAGGTCGTGCTGTGGCTGGATTCGCTGGAGCGCTTCTTCGAGGACATCGATATAGACTCACTCGACCGGCTCACGACCTGGAGTGCTCGCCCTGGTCCATTGCGCCGAGTGCTTGACTCGGTGCGTACCAGGTTGACCCGCAGCCACGAGAGCGCGGAGGAGGCTCCCCAGAGCGAGACCCGAGTCAAGGTGCTCGCGACGATACGCGAGGAGACGCTCGAGGGTGCTCTCCGTGGGGACGGGGAGCGGGCCTATGTGGCACGGCGACTGCTCGCGCGCATGACGATTGTCAACATCGCCGCTCGGCCCGCCCCCGCCCCTGCAAAGGCCATGGCGGTCGCCGAGCCGGGGGCAGCTCCTTTGGCGGATCGTGCCCGGGGCGGGGAGCGACTTGCACAGCTGGGTGCCGACTATTGGGATACTCGCCTGCGGCCACACGCTTCCTGCGTTCATCCGCGCCCGCGGGTCGGCCGCGTCTCCATGATCGTCTTGATTGGCCTGTTCATGGCGTGTTGCGGCTTGCTTGCCCTTATCGTCCACAGGCAGGGCGGCTGGCTCGAACCCCCGTCGCTCGTCAGCCAGGCAGAAGCGATCGAAAGCACATTGCAGGAGTGTCAGACCCCAAAGGGCGAACCTCCCATCAAGGGGCTATCCCATGCTGGGACCTGGACACTTCTGGTCTTAAGCTCAGGCTGTCCCGCTCCCGATTCGATCCGCTACTACGAGGTTGAGCACGGCCTGCTCAAAGAACGATTCACTGAGCGTCCCGAATCGCTTGCATCCTGGCGCCTGCTGTGCCTGGGCTCTGGCGGCTCTCCCTGTCGGGTTCCCTTGTCAGCCGGGAGTGCGCCGGCGCTGCTTGGGGCTTTTCAAAGTTCTGTGAGTGGAGAGGCAGTGCCGCTCGTCCTCTATAGATCCTCGGACAAGCGCGTTCACGTTTATTCCCCATTCCTTCCCCGGCCTCCCAGCGGCACGCTGGATGCCTCCCAGCCTGGCGGCGATCAACCGCTGATGCTCCCGCTGCAGCACGGGGCGGTCGCGAGCCTCGACCCGCGCGCACCTAAGTCATGTACGCATGCCGCGATGCTTTGTAGTTACCCTGCTGACTTTCTTGCCGCCGAGCCTGCGGAAGGAGACCACGGTGCATTGCTGCTCGCCGGCTACGTTCGCCACGGCAGCATCTACAAGCCCTCCGAGGTCGACGTCAGGGCCTTTGACCTGGTCTATGACCGTGAGCGCCAACTCGTGCTCGATCCCCGGCACTGCCTGTTCTTCAACGACGGGGATGAGCGAGCGTCTAGGGAGATGGTGAAGGTCAAATCGAGCGGTGAAGTGGTCGTGAAGATGAGGGACATGTGGACGCCCAAGATACGCGGGGAAGAGGCGGTGATCTGCTGAGTTCGAGCGCTCGAACGATGCTCAGGTTGGTTCACTTTGAACGAGACACCAGATTTTGAGTCTTTCCGCAATCACTGAACGGCGCTGGCTGTTGTCTTGGTGCTGTGTCATGGCCTCGGGCAAGACCGATCCTTCCCCGCCATCGGCCACAATGCGCCGGTCGAGCAGCAGCGCGCTCACGAGCATACGCAGGTATGCCTGCCGATCCGTGCGCATGAACGGCAGCGCCCGCAGGCGGTCGAGACGCCGGCGGATGTGCTCGAGGGCTTCGATTTCTAGTTCTGCCTCCTCGCTGGTTTCCTGCGCTCCCTCGCCATGCGGGTTGAAGCGTGGGAGGTAGATCTTCGAGCAGAGGTCATCCACCTGAGAGCGATAGGCCTGTTCAGCCCGCGAAGTCTGCTGTTCGAAGCTCCTTTCGGCTCGCGGCGCGGTTTCTTCCAGTGGCATGGGAGGATGACTCCCAGGCACCGCGAGAGGGCTTCCACGGCTACGGCGGCTGTGGCTACTGTTATTACTGCTCGACGAGCCGCAGCCGGCGGCGAGAGTCGAGGCGGACGCGGAGAGCAAGGCGACGGCCAAGCCTGTCGCCACGCGGGTTGCCCGACTCTGGCGGAGTCCACGATGCCTGCGCGCCGTTCCGTGCATGCCCGAACTATCCCACCCTACGGAACTGACTGCCCTCCAATCCACTTTTGCCATGGCAACCCGGCGCCCGCCTTGGCCAATTCGCTCCGGCGAGCACCCCCTATCGGCTCGAGTCCCTCCACGTCCACCCGGCCGATGTGCGCGATCGTCTCGCGATTGGAGCGCTCGAGCTCAGACGCTCGAGCAGACCACGGCGTGAGCACGACGGCGGCCACGTCCAGTCCCGCCGTCCTGGCCGCCTCGATGCTCAGCAGGGTGTGGTTGATCGTGCCTAGGCCGGGCGGCGCGGCGATCACCAGCGGCAGTCCGAGCTCCACCGCCAGGTCGCGCACACTGAAGCCCTCGGCGATCGGCACCAGCAAGCCACCCACGCCCTCGACCACGAGTATGCCCTGTGATTGGGCATGGGCACCCGCGATCACCGCGGCGGGGTCGATGCTCTGGCTGGTCTGGATCGCTGCCAGATGTGGCGACACGGGTGGATCGAAGCGCAGCGGGGCAACCAGCTCGGGTGTCGTCCCGGCTGCAAGCGCCAGTAGCTCATGATCGGGCGGCCATTCCCCCGGCGGCTCGGCCAGTCCGGTGACCACCGGCTTGTAGGCGCGCACCTGCTCGCCGTCGGCGCTCATCGCTGCCAGCAGCGCGGCGCTCACAAGCGTCTTGCCCACGCCGGTGCCGGTGCCGGTTACGAACAGCCCCCGCACGCGTCTCGGCTATGCGACGCGGGCGAGCCGTGGCTTGGGCGCGGAGCGCGAGCCTGGGTCGGCGGGAGACGCTCCGGAGCCGGTGGGACCGGCGCCAGAGCCCGGCGAGAGTGGCTCGCTCCCTGCGCGCTCCGATCCGAGCGCCCGCGGGTCGAGCCCGAGCTCCCTCGCGGCTGCGCCAAGCGCCTGCGCCGCCTGGCGCAGCTCGACGGTCGTGTGCGTGGCCATCGTCGCCAGCCTCAACCGCGAGGTGCCTGCCGGCACGGTCGGCGGCCGGATCGCCTGAGCGAACACCCCATGCCCGAGTGCCGCCTCGCAAAGGCCCACCGCGGCCCGGCTCTCGCCGACCACGAGCGGGACGATGTGCATGTCGCTCTGCTCAACCGCAAAGCCCTCTTGCGCAAGCCCACCACGCAGAGCATGCGCGGCTTCGTGCAGGCGCTCCACACGCTCGGGTCCCTCCTCCAGCAGATCGAGAGCCGCCAAGGCGCCGCCCACCGAAGGTGGGGATGGAGCGGTCGAGAAGATCAGCGGACGGGCGGCGTTGACCAGGTAGCGCACCATCTGCTCGCTCGCGCACGCATAGGCGCCATAGGAACCGAGCGCCTTGCCCAACGTTCCAATCAGCACGTCCACCTCTCCCTGAAGCCCCGCTTGGGCAATCGCGCCCCGCCCGCCCTCTCCCAGCGCGCCGGTGGCGTGCGCCTCGTCCACGATCACACGCGCGTCATACGTCCGGGCCAGTTCCACGATCTGCGCAAGAGGGGCCACGTCTCCGTCCATCGAGAACACCGAATCGGTCACGACCACGCGACGGCCGGAGCCTGTCCGGTCGGCATCGCGGCGCAGGCAGCGCTCGAGGTGATCGCAGTCGCAGTGGCGGTAAACGACCACCTCGGCGCGCGACGCCCTGCATCCGTCGATGATCGAAGCGTGGTTCAGCGCATCGGAGAAGATCGTGTCACCTGGTCCCGCGAGCGCGCCGATCACACCCAGGTTGGCGAGATACCCCGAGCCGAACAACAAGCACGCCTCACTGCCCTCGAACGCCGCGAGACGCTCCTCCAGGCGACGGTGGATCGTCATAGTCCCCGACACGAGTCGCGAGGCGCCGGCACCGACGCCCCACTGCATGGCCGCCTCGGCGGCTGCCTCGCGGACCTTGGGATGATCGGCGAGACCGAGGTAGTTGTTTGAGCAGAGCAGTAGCACGGGCTTGCCCTCCAGTACCACATGAGGGCCCTGCGGTCCCGAGACGAGCCTGAACCGGCGCCCCAGCCCCAGTCGCTCTATCTCGGCGAGGCGCTGCTCGAGCTCGCTCATGCTCGTCTCAATCGCCCCAGCCCGCCGGAACGACATTGCGCGCACCATCCGGTCGTGGTGGGACGGCACGCTTGGCCTTGAAGCGCAGCTGAGTCGAGGGATCCCACATGCGAATCTCGAGATCTGCCTGGGCTGGAGCTCCATCGCCTGGGCCCTCGAGCAGCTCCTCGACGACGTCGGGCGTCTCTCCATCCAGCCAGCCCGAGCGATTGTCGGGTCGCGGGTTGGCGCCGTTGTCGGCCTGGCGGGCCACATTCAGACCGAGCCCCTCGAACATCTCGCGGTCTTCCTCGGGAGAGGAGCCAAGCGTGGTGAGGAAGTTGCCCATCATCACCCCATTGAGCCCCGCCTTGACCGCAAGCGGTTGCAACTCTCCTAGGTTCTCCACGCGTCCGCCGCACAAGCGGAACAGAGCCTCGGGCAGGATCAAGCGGAAGATCGCCACCCACTTGACGGCCTCCCATGGATCGATGTACTCGCGGTCGCCGAACTTCGTGCCCGGGCGCGGGTTGAGCAGATTGATCGGCACGCTGGTCGGGTCGATGGCGGCAAGCTCAAAGGCCATCTCCACGCGCTGCTCGCGACTCTCACCGAGGTTGAGGATGCCACCCACGCACGTCTCCAGGCCCGCCTCGCGCACCGCCTGGATCGTGCGCAGGCGCCCCTCGTAGCGCACGGTGGTCGAGACCTCGTCGTAGTAGCTCTCGGCCGTCTCCACGTTGTGGTGCACACGCTGGATGCCCGCCTCCTTGAGCGCCTTGGCGCGCGCCTGAGACATATGGCCGATCGAGGCACAGCGCTTCAGATTTGTCTTCTCGGCGACCAGGCGCGCGCCCTCGAGGATCTTCTCGAAGTCGCGCTTGGACAGGCCTTGGCCTTGGGTGACCATGCAGAAGCGGTGCGCTCCGGCGGCCTCCGCCGCACGCGCGTGCTCGAGGATCTGCTCGGGATCCATCATCGCGTGCATCGGCGTCTCGGCCTCGGCAAAGCGCGACTGGGCGCAGAAGCCGCAATCCTCGGCGCATCCGCCCGACTTGGCGTTCACCAAGGAGCACATGTCCGTGGAATCCGAGAAGCGCTCCACGCGCGCGGCCCAGGCCCGGTCCACGAGCGCTTCGATTGCGGCGTGATCCTCGAGCTCGCCTAGCTGGAGGGCTTCCTCGCGAGTGATCAAGGGCGGCATCGGCGGCGACCTCCGGTCGTTCTCAGGCATTGGACGTAATCGACGGTGCCTGACAGTACCGGAAGAATCGCGCGCGGGCCGGCGTGCGGTGCACGGATAAGATCGCGCCGATGAGCCTCCCCCACGGTGCTCGCGGGCGCTTGCTCGCGGTGAGCGACCTGCACGTCACCCACCCGGAGAACCGAACGATCGTAGAGGGTCTCCGGCCGGAGAGCGAGGCTGACTGGCTGATCGTGTGTGGCGATGTGAGCGAGAGCTTGGCTGACTTCGAGTGGGCGCTGGGACTGCTGGCCCACCGCTTTGCCAAGGTCCTATGGGCGCCGGGCAATCACGAGCTGTGGAGTCCCCCGGACGACCAGCCCGACTTGCGCGGCGCGCATCGCTACCGCCGTCTCGTGGAGATCTGCGAGGAGCTCGGGGTGCTCACTCCGGAGGATCCCTATCGAGTCTGGCATGGCGAGGGAGGCCCATTGAGGATCGCTCCCCTGTTCCTGCTCTACGACTATTCGTTCTCTCGCAACATCGCACCGACGCCCGAGCTGGCTCTGGCACTCGCACACCAGGCAGGAGTGGTGTGCAGCGACGAGTTCCTCTTGCACCCAGATCCCTACGCGAGCCGCGCCCAGTGGTGTCAGACGAGGGTGCGCGAGACCGAAGCCAGGCTGCAAGCCTGCGACGCAACCCCCCTCGTGATCGTCAACCACTTTCCCCTGACCGAGGCGCCGACGAGGGTTCTTCTGCATCCAGAGTTCGCGCAGTGGTGTGGCACCACGCTCACCGCCGACTGGCACCTTCGCTTCAACACCTCCGTGGTGGTGTACGGGCATTTGCATATCCCCCGCACCACCTGGCAGGACGGAGTCAGGTTCGAGGAGGTCTCCTTGGGCTATCCGCGCGAGTGGCATCGGCGCTCCGCCAGGCCCACGCTTCGCACGATCGCGCCGAGGGCGGAGCTCGCGTGATCGAGCAGATCCTGCCCGCCTGCGTCGTGTCTGTGGAGAAGCGCATAGATCCACCGGGCGCCGTGCTCTTCGTCGAGGAGGAGGCCCTTGTGGCAAAGGCTGTGGAGAAGCGCCGTTGCGAGTTCACGACGGCACGTATGTGTGCCCGCGAGGCGCTTCAGGCGCTTGGCATCCCCCCCGTCGCGATTCCCACGGGCGAGCGTGGGGAGCCGTTGTGGCCGGCCGATACGCTTGGCAGCATCACCCACTGCGAGGCCTACCGCGCCGCGGCGGTGGCGCGCTCGAGCGAAGTCCTCACACTCGGGATCGACGCCGAGCCCAACGCCGCTCTTCCTCCCGGCTTGGTGGGGGACATAGCGCGGCCCGAGGAGCTGCCCGCCCTGGAGCGGCTCCGCGCGGACTTGCCCCAGGTGCACTGGGACCGGCTGCTGTTCAGCGCCAAGGAGTCGGTCTACAAGGCCTGGTTCCCGCTCGCGCGTCGTTGGCTGGGCTTCGAGGATGCGTTGGTTGAGCTCGATCCCGATACCCGCACCTTCCAGGCACGATTGCTCGTGGCCGGCCCACAGCTCGACCGCGGCCCGTTGCAGAGCCTTGCGGGTAGATGGATGGCCCATGACGGGCTGCTCCTCACGGCGATCGCCCTCACATGAGCACGAGCCGGTTTCAGTCGCGCGATACGCCCATGCCGCAAAGGTGAAGCGAGCGCCATGACTTGGGCACGAGCGTCTGGCATGCTTGCCCGTCGATGACCCATCTGCTCGATCCCGATGCCCAGGCGTTGCTCGACGTAATGCGCGCCGTGGGTGCACCCCAGCCATACGAGGTGTCCGTGGAGCAAGCTCGCGAGAACGCACGGGCAGCGCTCGTCGGTAGAGGGAGCTCGATACCCCTGCACCGTGTGGAGGACCTCTCACTGCCGACGCCCCACGGCCCGCTTGTCCTACGCCTGTTCCGTCCCGCCGAGGGCGTACTGCCGGTTGCCCTATTTCTGCACGGGGGCGGCTGGAGCCTCAACGACCTCGACACGCACGATCGCCTGTGCCGCCTCATCGCTCGGCGCTCGGGCTGCCTGGTCGCCTCGCTGGACTACCGCCGGGCACCTGAGCACAGACATCCCGCGGCGCTCGAGGATGCGCACCTTGCCTATCGCTGGCTTGGCGATAATGCCTCCGCGATCGAAGTGGATGCTTCGGCGATCGCGCTGGTGGGTGAAAGCTCAGGTGCCACAACTGCCGCCTGCCTGAGCCTGCTCTTGCGCGACCTCGGTGTCAGGATGCCGGTCTATCAAATCCTCGCCTATCCGGTGACGGGAATGTTCGACGAGTGGCCCTCCTACCGGGAGCGGGGAAGCGGCTACACCCTCGACCTCCAATTCGCCAGATGGGCACTTCAGAACTACCTTCCAGCGGGCCATGACCTGAGGGACCCATACCTCTTTCCGCTCGCCGCAGCAGACCTGAGTGGCCTCGAGCCGACCCTCATGGCAACCGCCGAGTTCGACCCCCTGAGGGACGAGGGCATCGCTTTCGCCCACCGCCTCGCGGCCGCCGGAGTGGACGTCGAGCACATCCATGTCGAGGACCAGATGCACGGCTTTTTGCTGCTGGATCGCGCTGTCTCGAGGGCCGGTGCGCTGATCGATCGTCTCGCGGACGCCCTATCGGCTCACATCCGCCGTCGAGGGTTCGATGCCCCTTCGCCTCAGGCGTCGAGCGCGATCGCCGATGGTGTCTCGCGCACCTTGGGTTGAATGATGTGCCTGCGATTGGCCTGCGCGGCCTGAACGGTTTGTTCGGTTTGCTGAAGCTCGATTCGCGCTTGCGCGAGCTTGGTGTCGATGAACTCGTTTGCCCGCTCCGTGCCCAGGAATGGGGCGAGGATCAGATAGGCAGTGTGGCCCGTGAGTCGGGGAAGCAGGTGGACACGGCGGCTGCGGGCGTGGCGGTAGCCGATCTCGAAGATCGTCGCCGAGAGGGCGTCCAGCGCCGCCGGCGGTGGCGGGCTCGAGGTGTGCCGGAAGCCTTCCTGCGCGAAGATGTTGAACGCGGCCCGGCTGTCGTCGACGCGCTGTATGGCCGGACTGCCCACGGCGTGCGCTTCGACATAGCCGATATGCGCTACCACCGGGTGGGTGGCGTTGAAGTGGGCCGCCGCGTGCAGGCCTTCCCAGATTCGCTCAGGCCACTCGTCACGACTGAAGAACGCTCTGGCGGCGACTGCCATCGTCTGTTGAAAGCCGAGCTCGTGCGCTGCCAGAAACGCCTCCTGCTTGTCGCGAAAGTGGGCATAGAAGACACGCCGGTCCACGCCCGCGGCAGTCGTTATGTCCGCGATCGTGGCGGCCCCATAACCCTTCTCTGCGGCCACCTCGCCAGTCGCGTGCACAATGCGTTCGCGCTGATGGCTGGCTATCTCAGCAGAGGACAAACTGGGGCGCCCCCGTGGCAAGGCCGCCGGTGGGCGAAGCGCCAGCTCTGAGAGATGGCGCGCCGGGGGCATCGAAGGCCCCGGCTCGAGCGTCCGCCAGCGATGCTCGGCGGACGGCCGGTTGTAGCTGTCGATCCATGCGCATATTTCGTCGGCAAGTTCGGTCAGGTCGTACTCGTTGCGACGTAGACGGGGCGCCAGCAGTCCACAGATCCCACCCAACAGCGCTTGGATCGGCAGATCCGGGGTCGGAGACCGTGGCGAGGCCCGCGCGCGCGATCGCTCGATGATCTGCTCGATTTTCCCGATCAGCAGATCGCGCTGGTCCAGGGCGCGATGCCCCCCAGCCAAAGTCTCGTTCACGAGGAATCTTGCGCGTTCAGGTCTGGCCTGGGCACGCACGAACAGGGTTCTCACACCGGCCTGCACCGCTCGCTCGGGCGGCGCAGAGCTCACCGCCTCGCTGACATGCGCGAGCAACTGCTCGGATACGTCACGGTGAACCGCCAGAAAGCAGTCATCGCGGTCGGCGAAGTACTCGTAGAAGGTTGGCCGCGACACTCCCGCCTGGGCGATCACCTGAGCGACGTTGGCACCCGCGTAGCCACGGCGAACGGAAGTCAGGAGCATGCCCTCCAACAGGCGCTCTCGTTGCGTTCCCTTGCGAGCCTTTCGAGAGATAGACATTATGTTTATCGTGTTCTGAGATACCTGGTGTCGCAGACGTCCGCGACTCCCCGCCCCTGCCCGTGGGCTAGCAGCCTAATCAGTTGCCCGGCGTCCTGCCTCATACGGTGAGCATATTGACCGCGTCCGGCATACGAGATGTGCCCTCTGGCTAATCAACCGTGGGTGTTTACTGGTTGCCGAATCCCCGCAGCGGGGCGTGGCTGGTTTACCGCAAGCTAGAGACACGAGTGGCGCCGCAATGTCGACTCCCAGACGGACGTTCGATCGACTTTGCCCAGCCTCCCCGCGTTGGTTGACAACTATGCCTGGCTCGTCTTAGTATCACTGGCGGTGTTTCTGACTTGCTTCATGAGGGGCATGAGGAGACGGGCAGGATGAGCGACATGGGGAGAGGAAGAGTGTCTTTGCAGGAGCTAAGGACGTGTCGCGGGCGGTCTGCCTTCGCAGCGGCCTCATCGCGGGCGGGGTCTTTCAGTTGTCGCGTGGAAGCGCCGTGATCAAGCGCTCGTGACCCTGAGAAGAGCGTCATCCATCCAAGGGAGCGAGGCGACCAGGTGAGCGGAGGGGGGGAGATGAGTGCTCGTCGCGGCATCGTGTTCGTCTTCTCCGGCCACGGCTGTCAGTGGACTGAGATGGCCCGCGAGCTGCTGGATGCATCGCCGCTGTTTGCGAGCCATATCCAGGCCTGCGAGCAAGCGCTCGCCCCTCACATCCGCTGGTCGCTGAGCGACGTCCTCAGAGGCAAGCCGCGTGCCCGCCGCCTGCAGCGGGTCGACGTCGTCCAACCGGCGCTGTTTGCCGTGACGGTCTCCCTGGCCGAGCTGTGGCGGGCATGTGGCGTGTTGCCCGATGCGGTCGTGGGTCACTCTCAAGGGGAGGTCGCGGCGGCTCACTTCGCCGGCGGTCTATCCCTCCAGGACGCCGCGATGATCGTCGCGCGGCGAAGCCGAGTGCTCGCCGGACTCTCGGGCAGGGGCGGTATGGCGGTCGTGGCGAGCACACGCGACTGGGTGGAGGATCAGATCGAATCGCTTGGGCAGCGGCTGGACCTGGGCGCGGTGAACGGTCCCCGCTCGCTCGCCGTGGGCGGAGCTTCCCAGTCCCTGGAGGAGCTACTCGCGAGATGCAAGGGAGAGGGGGCGACCGCGGGCAAGGTGGCGATCGACTATGCCTCGCACTCCCGCCAGATCGAGCCGTTGCGCGAGCAGCTGCTCCAAGACCTGGCCGGAGTGAGGCCCAGCTCAGGAGAGCTTCCCTTCTTCTCCACCGTTACAGGAGGGCGTCTCGACTGCTCTGTCTGCGATGTCGAGCATTGGTACCGCGGAGAGCGTGGCATCGTCCAGTTCGAACAGGCCATGCGCGCGCTGCTCCAGGACGGCTACAGCACATTCGTGGAGATCAGCCCGCACGCGGTGCTTGCCGCAGCGATGCAGGAAACGGTGGACCTCACCTGCCCTGAGCGCGCCGACGTTCTGGTTGCGAGCACGTTGCGGCGCGGCCAGGGAGATCCGAGACGCTTCCTGGGCTCGCTGGCCGAGGTGGAGGCTCATGGCGTCGCTGTCGACTGGGCCGCTGTCAGCGAGGTGCTCGGCTCGAGCAAGCATGGAGACCTGAATACCGCCGAGATAGCCCAGCGCGGGGGGCCGCCACGCCTTGGCCAAGCGGCGGTACCGCTTGCGACTCGACTCGAGGATAAGAGCCCGCTCGGGGCCCGTATCGAGCGCATGGCAAAGCCCGAGCGCGAGCGCATCGTCCTCGAGGCAGTCGCCGCTGAGCTTGCGTCTGTGCTCGGGCTCGCAGCGCTCGACGGCGAGCTGTTGCGACGGCCGTTCAGGGAGCTCGGCCTCGACTCCTCCGGTGTCGTGGAGTTGCGCAACCGCCTCCGGGCGCTCACGCGGGCGCGAATCTCGGCCACGCTCGTGTTCGACCGTCCGACGGCGGTGGAGCTAGCGCGTGGCGTGCTCGAGGAGCTGACCGGCGGCGAAGCCCCGCAGACGTCCCCCGTCCCATCGCCCTCGTTCCCGAGAGCGGTGGACTCAGAGGATCCGATCGCGATTGTGGGTATGAGCTGTCGTTTCCCCGGCGACGTCAGCTCACCGCAGGAGCTGTGGGAGCTCTTGCACGGCGGCGGCGATGCGATCGGGGCCTTTCCAACCAATCGGGGATGGGACCTGGACGGTCTGTATGACCCCGACCCGGAAAAGTCGGGAACCAGCTACGCCCGCGAAGGCGGCTTTCTACACGATGCCGCCGACTTCGATGCCGCGTTCTTCAACGTCAGCCCACGCGAGGCGCTCACTATGGACCCCCAGCAGCGGCTGTTCCTGGAAGTCTGCTGGGAGGCGCTGGAAAGCGCGGGGCTGACCCGCGAGTCGGCCAGCGGTAGCCAGACTGGTGTCTTCGCGGGGATCAACACGCTCGACTACAACGCCCGCGCATGGCTGGCGCCCGATGGGCTCGAGGGCTATGACATGACGGGTGCGGTCGGCAGCGTCATCGCCGGGCGCGTGTCCTATGTGTTCGGCCTGAACGGGCCGGCGATGACGGTCGACACGGCTTGCTCCTCCTCGCTTGTCTCGCTGCACTTGGCGTGCGGTGCTCTGCGCCGGGGCGAGTGCTCGCTGGCGCTTGCGGGAGGCGTCAGCGTGATGGTTGGTCCCGGTCTGTTCGCGGCGTTCAGCCGCCAGCGCGCGCTCGCGTTGGACGGCCGCTGCAAGCCCTTTGCCCGAGCCGCCGACGGCACCGGTTGGTCAGAGGGCGCGGGCTCTCTGGCGCTCGAGCGCCTCGAGGACGCCCAACGCAACGGTCATCGTGTGCACGCACTGGTGCGGGGCAGCGCGATCAACCAGGATGGCGCGAGCAACGGCTTGACGGCTCCCAGCGGGCGGGCCCAGCAGCAAGTGATTCGCCAAGCGCTCGCGAGCGCGGGTCTCTCCCCAGCGCAGGTGGATGCCGTGGAGGCCCATGGGACGGGCACTCGGCTCGGCGATCCCATCGAGGCAGAGGCCTTGCTGGCCACCTACGGACGCGAGCGGCCCGCGGAGCGTCCTCTGTGGCTGGGCTCGATCAAGTCGAACATCGGGCATGCCCAGGCGGCGGCTGGAGTCGCAGGCGTCATCAAGATGGTCATGGCGTTGCGCCGGGAGCTGCTGCCCAAGACGCTTCACGTCGACGAGCCGTCGGCGGAGATCGACTGGTCCAAAGGCGCGGTCTCCCTGCTGCTGGAGCCACGTCCGTGGCCGGCCGGCTCGCAGCCACGCAGGGCCGGAGTCTCCTCCTACGGCATCAGTGGCACAAACGCCCACGTGATACTCGAGGAGGCACCAAGCACAGGCCACGATTCTGGCTCGAGGACCGGATCCCCCACTGTGGGAGCAATTGCGGCTGAGGTCCGGCCCATTGCTTGGGTGCTGTCGGGAAGAAGCGAGGAAGCATTGTCGGCACAGGCCGCGCGGCTCGAGCGGTTTCGCGCGGACAACGAGGATCTGAGCTCGGGCGATCTGGCCGTCTCGCTCGCCGCTCGCTCGGCATACGAGCATCGCGCGGTGGTGCTCGGCAACGACTTGGACGAACTGAGTGAGGGCGTGAGGACGCTTGCGCGTGGTCGATCCTGTCCGACTGTGCTCAAGGGTACGGTGCGAGCCGGCGGCGAGCGTTTGGCGCTCCTGTTCACAGGTCAAGGGGCCCAGCGCCTTGGTATGGGAGGCGAGCTCCACCGCTCGCTTCCCATCTTTGCCAGCGCCTTCGACGAGGTCTGCGCCCATATGGACGAGCACCTGCCGCTGCCCTTGGGTGAGATCGTGCTGGGTGGGGGAGTCGGTGGCGCAGAGGCTCGTGCGGCGTCGGCCGCGCACAGTCTCAACGACACGCTGTTCACCCAGACCGGTCTCTTCGCGCTGGAGGTCGGGCTGTACCGCCTGCTGGCCTCCTGGGGGGTCCGACCGGCATTCGTGCTCGGCCATTCGATCGGCGAGCTGGTTGCGGCCTTCGTGGCAGGCGTGTTCTCGCTGCCGGACGCATGCAGGCTGGTCGCGGCTCGTGGCAGCTTGATGGGGGCCCTGCCGGCGGGCGGTGCGATGGTCGCGGTCCAAGCGCTCGAGCAAGAGCTCGCGCCGACGCTCGTGGGGCTCGAGGACCAGGTCGCCATTGCCGCCATCAATAGCCCCTCCTCGCTGGTGCTCTCCGGCGATGAGGAGGTGGTTCTGCGGCTCGCACGCGAATGGGAGGAGCGAGGGCGCAAGACCCGGCGGCTGAACGTCTCCCACGCGTTTCACTCGCCGCGAATGGACGACATGCTCGAGCGCTTCGCGCGAGTCGCGGAGAGCGTCTCGTTCAACGAGCCCTCGATACCGCTCGTGTCCAATCTCACCGGTGCTTTGGCTGGGCCGGAGCTGTGCTCCCCCGAGTACTGGGTACGTCATGTGCGCCGGCCCGTGCGCTTCGCCGAAGGCATCTCCGCGCTGCGCGAGCAGGGCGTGACGAGTTTCCTGGAGCTTGGGCCCGAGGGAGTGCTCAGCGGCATGACCGCCGAGTGCTTTGCGGCCGAGCCGCCTGATTCAGACCGGAAGGAGCCCTCTGTCGTCGCCGTGCCGGTGTTGCGGCGAGCCGGGGAGGAGAGGCAGGCCCTGCACAGTGCACTTGCCCGGATTTGGACCGGGGGCGTGAAAGTCGATTGGGCCGCCCCGCTGCAGGGCAGCGGGGCACTGGCCGTCGAGCTGCCCACCTACGCGTTCCAGCGCAAGCGCTACTGGCTGGAGACCTCGGATTCAGCGCGAGTCGATGCCCTCGCTCTGGGCCAGCTTCCGCTCGAGCATCCATTGCTCGGCTCTGCCGTCACCTTCGCCGCCGGCGAGGGCTCGCTGCTGACGGGACGGCTATCGCTTCAAGCGCAGCCCTGGATAGCCGACCACGTCGTGCTCGGTAGCACCTTGCTGTCGGGCACCGCTTTGCTCGAGCTCGCCCTGCACGCGGGCGCGCACGTCGGCTGCGAGTCGGTGCGCGAGCTCACATTGCAATCTCCGCTTGCCCTTCCCGAGCAGGGTGGGGTGCAGTTGCAGGTGAGCGTCGGCGAGCCGGACGAGTCAGGTTGCCGGTCGGTGAGCGTCCACTCTCGCTTGGAGGATCCACTCGACGAGGACGAACCGCCCGTCAGCTGGACCGCTCACGCCGTCGGCATTCTGAGCCCTGCTGAGGAGGCGGAAATAAGGGACTCACCCGCGGCTGGGGAGCCCACGCTGAGCGCAGAGGCGTGGCCTCCCGCGGGTTCTGTCGAGGTCGACGTGGACCAGCTCTACATGCGTTTGGCCGACGGAGGATTGGAGTGCGGCCCGAGTTTTCGCTGCCTGCGGCGCGCCTGGCGCCGCTCACAGGACATGTATGCCGAAGCTGTTCTTCCCGAGAGCGAGCACGATGGCGCCAAGGGCTTCGCTCTGCATCCCGGTCTGCTCGACGGAGCGCTGCACGCGCTCGGTGCGGGCATGCTCGGCACGAGCGCGGCCCCTGAGTGCGATCGGGTGTGGCTTCCGTTCTCGTGGGGCTCGGTGACGCGGACCGCCGCGACGGCGACGACGGTGCGCGTCCGCTTCTCTGCCAGTGGGCCGGATACCGTCTCGCTGGCCGTCGCCGATCGAGATGGCCGGCTACTGATGTCAGTCGGCTCGCTCACCTTGCGTGCGACCAGCTCGGAGCAGCTGCGTACGCTCAGAGGCGGCCGTGCGGAGTCGCTGTACACAGTCGATTGGGTAGAGCACGAGCCACAGCCCGCGGCGCCCCAGACCGGCTCGCCGACTGTGCTCGGCTCCAGCGATGGAGTGCTCGCCGGTGCATTCGCGGACGCTCGCGTGCTGGAGAGCCTGGATGCCTTGGTGGAGTCGATCGAGGGCCCCTCGGCATCCGAGCTCACCGGCCCTGTGCTCGTCGACTGCACGGCGCCGGGGACCTCGCCGGCCGCTGTCCGTCACGGGGCCCACCGCGCGCTTGCGTTGCTGCAAGCCTGGCTGGCCGAGGAGCGTCTGTCTGAAGCGCGCTTGGCGATCGTGACGCGATCCACGCTTGCAACGGTGGATGGGGAGCGGGTCTCGGACGTGGGTGGGGGTGCCATCTGGGGGCTGGTCCGCAGCGCACAGTCCGAGCACCCCGGACGCTTTGCCTTGATCGACGTCGACGGCGAGGACTCCTCCTGGAAAGCGCTGAGCACGGCTTTGGCAAGCGGCGAGCCTCAGCTGGCGATACGCGACGGCGCGCTGCTCGTGCCAAGGCTCGCACGGGTCTCCGCGGCACGCCGAGCGGAGACCCAGGGCGAGCACGATGGCCGTCGCCCAGCCGGTCTGCGCGACGGCACCGTCCTGATCACAGGTGGCACAGGCGCCCTCGGCGCACGGCTGGCAAGGCACCTGGTGCAACGACACGAGGCCCAGCGTCTGCTGCTCGTGAGTCGTCGAGGGCCCCATGCGCAGGGCGCTACGCAGCTTCTCGAGGAGCTATCGGCCCTCGGTGCTCACGTCGAGATCGCCGCCTGTGACGTGTCGGATCGCGCGCAGCTCGCGCAACTGCTGCAGCGGGTCCCCGCAGAGCGCCCGTTGCTGCTCGCCGTCCACGCCGCCGGGGTCCTCGACGACGGCGTGATCGGTTCCCTGACGCCTGAGCGGCTTGATGGCGTGATCGGAACAAAGCTGGATGCGGCATGGCATCTGCACGAGCTGACCCAGGACGCCGGTAGGTGTGAGCTGGTGCTGTTCTCCTCGGTGGCCGGTGTCCTCGGAAGCGCCGGGCAGGGGAACTACGCGGCCGCCAACGCGTCGCTTGACGCATTGGCGGCTCAGCGGCGCGCACAAGGGCTGACAGGCACGTCGATCGCGTGGGGATTGTGGGCCGACACGGACGGCATGGGGGGCGGCTTGAGCGACACCGACATGGCGCGTGCGGCGCGCACCGGCATGCTCGCCCTGGACACGGACGAAGGCCTCGCGCTGTTCGACCGGGCCCGCTCCTATCCGGGCGCCCTCTCGGTGCCTGTCCGACTTGACATCCGTGCGCTCGGTGCCCAGGCAAGAGCGGGCGCGTTGCCCGTCCTGCTGGCCGGCCTCGCTCGTGGCTCCGCCCGGAGCGCCGAGCCCGAGCTCGCAAGCTCGCCGGTGCATCGCCTACTCGATCTCTCCGAGGACGAGCGTGAGCGAATCGTCCAGCAGATTGTTCGCGCGGAGACCGCGAGCGTGCTCGGACACACCTCCGAGGACGCGATCCCGATGGAGAGCGCCTTCAAGGAGCTGGGCTTCGATTCGCTCGTAGGCGTGGAATTGCGCAACCAGCTGGGCGCGCTCACGGGCCTGAGGCTTCCTGTCACGCTCGTATTCGACCACCCCTCGCCGGCGGCGGTGGCCCGTTATCTGATCGCGCAGCTCGCCGGAGGCCGGCCGCAGGGCAAGCGTCTGGTGGCGCCCGCAGCGACGGTGGCCGGCCGGGGCCACGACGATCCGATCGCGATCGTCGGCATGAGCTGTCGCTATCCGGGCGGCGTGAGCACGCCCGAGGATCTGTGGCGACTGGTGGCCGGCGGGCGCGATGCCGTCGGACCGTTTCCCGAGGACCGTGGCTGGGATGTGGAGAGGCTCTACGACCCCGACCCCGACCGGGTGGGGACCAGCTACACGCGCGAGGGTGGCTTCGTCTACGACGCCGGCGAGTTCGACCCTGCGTTCTTCGGGATCGCCCCGCGCGAGGCGCTCGCGATGGACCCTCAGCAGCGATTGCTGCTTGAAGTCTGCTGGGAGGCCTTGGAGCGGGCGAGTATCGATCCCACCTCCTTGCGAGGCAGCGCCACGGGCGTGTTCGCGGGAGTCATGTACCACGACTACGCCTCCCGCCTGGGCCGCTCGGCGCCCGGTGACCTGGAGGCCTATCTGGGGATCGGCAGCGCGGGCAGCGTAGTGTCCGGAAGGACGGCCTACGTGCTCGGCCTGGAGGGTCCCGCAGTAACCGTTGACACGGCCTGCTCCTCCTCGCTGGTGGCCATGCACTGGGCCGCCCAGGCGCTGCGCTCCGAAGAATGCACGCTGGCGCTGGCGGGCGGCGTGACGGTGCTCTCGACGCCCGGCGTGTTCCTGGAATTCTCCCGTCAGCGCGGTCTGTCCCCGGACGGGCGCTGCAAGTCGTTCTCCGGCGATGCGGATGGCACGGGTTGGGGCGAGGGTGCGGGCGTCGTATTGCTGGAGCGTCTCTCCGACGCGCGGCGAAACGGTCGCAAGGTGCTTGCGCTCGTGCGCGGTAGCGCCGTCAACCAGGATGGGGCGAGCAACGGCTTGACCGCTCCCAATGGTCCCTCTCAACAGCGCGTCATCCGCCAAGCGCTCGCGAATGCCGAAGTCTCCCCCGCGCAGGTCGACGCCGTAGAGGGCCACGGCACGGGGACCACGCTGGGCGATCCGATCGAGGTGCAGGCGCTGCTCGCCACATACGGGCAGGATCGCCCAGATGAGCGCCCGCTGTGGCTGGGGTCGGTCAAGTCAAACCTCGGCCACACCCAGGCCGCTGCCGGTGTGGCGGGGGTGATCAAGACCCTCATGGCGATGCGTCACGGGGTGCTACCGCGCACGCTCCACGCGGAGCGTCCTTCCGAGAAGGTCGACTGGTCCGACGGCGCCGTCGCACTGCTGAGGAGCGAGCAGCCGTGGACGCGAAACGGGGAGCCGCGCAGAGCGGGAGTCTCCTCGTTTGGTATCAGCGGCACCAATGCGCACGTGATCCTCGAGGAGGCACCGGCGCTCGAGCCGGCGCGGCAGCCAGGCGCAGGCGAGCCGCGCGAGGCCGGCGGGCTCCCCGGGCGGGGGTCGCAAGCACTCAGTGTGGTGCCGTGGGTGATCTCGGCCAAGAGCGAGCGGGCCCTGAGGGCCCAGGCCCAGCGCCTGCGTGCCCACGTCGAGGCCGATGGGAGCCTGGGCATCGCTGACGTCGGCTCGTCGCTCGTCAGCACGCGAACAACGACTTTTCCCCACCGGGCGGTGGTCCTGGGGGGCGAGCGGGAGGGCCTGCTCGAAGCGCTCGCCAGCCTGGGCGAAGGCTCGCCCTCGCCCTCGCTGGTCGATGGCTTGGTGGGTGAACAGGCGGGAGGGATTGCCCTGATGTTCAGCGGTCAAGGCGCCCAACGGGTTGGCATGGGCCGTGGGCTCTATGGAGCCTTCCCGGTCTTTCGCGGGGCCCTGGAGGAGGTGTGTGGACATCTGGACGGGGCGCTCGAGTGGCCCTTGCTGGAGGTGATGCTTGGTGAAGGCAAGTCGCATGAGGCCAGCCTCGAATCCGGCCGGGTCGCCGCCAAGCAGGGACTTCTGGACGACACCTCCTACACGCAAAGCGCGCTGTTCGCGCTCGAGGTTGCCCTCTTCCGCTTGGTGGAGTCCTTCGGGTTGCGCCCCAGCTTCCTGCTGGGACACTCGATCGGGGAGCTCACTGCCGCCCACGTCGCAGGCGCGCTCTCACTCGAGCACGCCTGCGCTCTGGTCGCAGCTCGCGGTCGTCTGATGGCGGCCCTGCCGCCGGGCGGAGCGATGGTCGCGGCGCAGGTCTCAGAGCTCGAGGGGCTGGAGGCGCTCGCCGGGTTGGAGGACCGGGTGGCGCTGGCGGCAGTGAACGGGCCCAGCTCGATCGTGCTCTCCGGCGAGGAGCGCCCGCTGCTCGAGCTGACTGCGGCTTGGGAGGAAAGGGGGGTCAAGACCAAGCGCTTGCGCGTGTCCCATGCATTCCATTCGCCCCTGATGGAGGCCATGCTCGAGGAGCTGCGAGAGGTCGCGCAGGGGCTGACTTTCGAGGAGCCCCGGATTCCGCTTGTATCGAACGTGACCGGCCGGGTGATGAAGGCCGGTGAAATTTCCGCCGCGTACTGGGTGCGTCACGCACGGGAGACGGTTCGATTCGCCGGGGGACTGCAATGGCTCAAGGCCCAGGGCGTCGCCAATTTGCTCGAGCTCGGACCCGATGGAGTGCTCTGCTCGATGGCGGGCGAGGGCCTTGAGGAGAGGAACGGGGATCGTCCACTCGCCGTCTCCCTGCTGCGCGCCGAGCGACCCGAAGCGCAAACGCTGCTCCACGGACTCGCGCGGCTGTGGGTGCGCGGAGCAAGCGTCGACTGGGGCGCGGCGTTTGCGAGCACCCCGGCCGAGTCGGTGGAGTTGCCGACATATGCGTTTCAACGCGAGCGCTATTGGCTCGAGGCGGAGCCCGGCAAGGTGGTCTCGCCGGAGCAGGCACAGGCCGAGCATCCTCTGCTCGGCGCGCCGGTGCTGCTCGCGCAGGAAGGGGGTTGGGTCTTCACAGGGCGCCTTTCGCTGAGCACTCACCCCTGGCTTGGCGACCATCTCGTCTTCGGCCGGCCTCTGCTGCCGGGCACCGCGCTGCTCGAGCTTGCCCTGCAGGCGGGCGCTCAGCTTGGCTGCGAGACGGTTGAGGAGCTGACCCTGCAGGAGCCGCTGGCGCTGCCCGCGCAGGGTGCGGTGCAGCTACAGGTGAGTGTGGGCCCAGACGAGCGGACGGGCACGCGTTCTTTGAGCATCTACTCGCGCCTGGAGCGCGATCCAGGCGAGCTCGCCTCCGAAGAGGCATGGATATGTCATGCGGTCGGCTCGCTCGTGCCCTCCAAGCTCCAGAGGGGGGAGTGCAGCGAGGATCTTCTCGCCCTGAACTGGCCGCCCCCGCACGCCGAGGAGGTCTCCCTCGAGGATCTCGCCGACGACCTGGCTGCGCGGGGGCTCGACTACGGTCCCGCGTTCCAGGGCCTCGTGCGCGCGTGGCGATCGGAGCGGGACATCTTCGCCGAGGTCGAGTTGCCACAGGCCGAGCGTGGTAGCGCGGAGCGGTTCGGGTTGCACCCGGCCCTGCTGGACAGCGCTCTGCACGCGCTGGCCCTGCTCGACTTCCAGCAGGAGGCTGGGCCCTCCGGTCTCCTCCGCCTGCCCTTCTCCTGGGGCGAGGCAACGCTGCTCGCCAGTGGAGCCTCCAACTTGCGCGTGCGACTCCGCTTGAGGGAGGGAGAGGTCGTTTCGATCTCCGCGAGCGACCAGAACGGCGAGCCCGTGGCAAGCATCGGCTCGCTCGCCACGCGCAGTGCCAGCGCCGCGGATGTAGCCGGCGCCCGTGAGCCGGATGGGCTCTTTCAATTGGATTGGGTCGCGTCCGCGCCCGCGCTTGGCTCCGCCCGCGACTCCGCGCCAGACGGGCGCTGGGTGCTGGTCGGTGCGCCCCACCCGCCCCTGCAAGCGAGTCTCGCGCAGAGCGCGATACAGCTGGTCGCCCACCCGGACCTTTCCTCCCTGCGCGAGGAGATCGAGTCCGGAGCGAGGGTGCCAGATGTGTTGCTGCTGGGCGCGGGGGTTCAGAGTGCGGCTCTGCCCGGCGGTGCGCACGAGAGCGTGCTCGGCGCGCTCGGCGCAATCCAGGAACTGCTCGCCGAGGAGCGATTGCGCGACGCTCGCATGGTCCTGATGACAGAAAGAGCGGTGTCCGTCGACCGCGGCGAGGAGCTCCCGGGTCTTGCGGGCGCGGCTGTATGGGGGTTGGCGCGCTCCGCCCAGTCTGAGAACCCAGGACGACTGGTGCTGCTGGATGTTGACGGCGAAGCGCGCTCATGGGAGTCGCTGGCGGTGGCGCTCGCCACCGACGAGCCACAGATCGCCATCCGCCGCGGCGAGCTGCTCCTACCCCGGCTGGTGCGAGTCAGACCAGGGGATCCTGCGAGCCCCTCCGCCGCAGAACGCCGGGCAGAGGCCGGCGGCAGCTTCGATGCGCGCGGCACCGTGCTGATCACAGGGGGGACCGGCGGCCTCGGGGCCGAAGTCGCACGACACCTCGTGCTCCACCACGGCGTGGCTCACCTTTTGCTGGTAAGTCGCTCTGGGGACGCGGCGCCGCAGGCGCGGGAGCTGAAGGAGGAGCTGGAGGGGCTGGATGCCAGCGTTCGGATCGCCGCTTGCGACGTCTCCCAGCGCGACCAGCTTGAGGCGCTGATCAGCTCGACCGGCGAGGATCCTCCGCTTCGCGGAGTGGTGCACGCCGCGGGCGTGATCGACGACGGGGTGATCGACTCGCTCACGCCCGAGCGAGTCGAGCGAGTGCTCGGGCCAAAGCTCGACGCGGCTTGGCATTTGCATGAGCTGACCGCGCACTTGGAGCTCGACGCGTTCGTGCTGTTCTCCTCGGTCGCCTCAACGCTCGGGGGACCGGGACAGGGCAACTATGCCGCTGCCAACTCGTTCCTCGACGCCCTGGCGGCCCATCGCCGTGCGCTTGGGCTGCCCGCGCTTGCGATGGCTTGGGGCCCTTGGGAGCAGGCGACCGGCATGACCGCTCAGCTCGGCCAAGCGGATCTGAGCAGGATCGCGAGCTCGGGGATCCTCAGCCACTCGCGCGAGCAGGGTCTCGGGCTGTTCGACCTCGCCCTGGCCGGCGCCCAGCCGGCGCCAGTGCTGGCGCGCCTGGACATGGGCGCGCTTCGCGGGCGCGCTCGGCGCGAGGAGCTGCCGCGTGTGCTCAGCGGCCTCGTACGGATGCCAGCTCCTCGCGCAGGCCGCGCGAGTGGTGGTTCGAGCTCGCTGGCCACACTGTTCGCAAGCGCTCCTGAGAGCGAACGTGATCGTGTGGTGCTGGAGTTCGTACGCGCCGAGACCGCATCGGTGCTCGGGTATGCCTCCACCGAGGCAATGGGCTCGAGCTCGACGTTCAAGGACCTCGGCTTCGATTCGCTCGCGGCCGTCGAATTGCGCAACAGACTCGGGGTCTCGGGCGGCGTGCAGCTGACCGCCACGCTCGTATTCGACTATCCCACGCTCGGCGCCCTGGCGACCCACCTCTGCGAGGAGCTGTCCTCAGCCGCAGTACCCGAGCAGGGGGCTGCACCCGACTTCGAGGGCATCGCCCGCACCCTCTCCTCGATGTCCGCGGAGGAAGCGCACAGGGTCGGCATGGCGGCGCGCCTGCAGGACATCCTCTCCGACTGGACGGTGGTCGAGGAAACGGTGGAGCCAGACTCGGCCGAGACCGATCTCTCGCTCGTGGCCGACGAGGAGATCTTCGAGCTCATCGACCGCGAGTTCGGGGTGTCCTAGAGCGATGGCATGGGTCTCTTTACTCTCGCCGGCGAGATGAGCTGACGGTGTCCGAGGAGAAGCTTCGTGACTACCTGAATCGCGTCACGGCCGACCTGCGCAAGACGCGCCGAGAGCTGGAGGAGCTCGAGCAGCGGCGCGGCGAGCCGATCGCGATCGTGGGCATGAGCTGTCGCCTTCCGGGTGGCGTGGGCTCGCCGGAGGAACTGTGGGCTCTCGTGGCCGGCGGCGGCGACGCTGTCGGCTCGCTGCCCGAGGATCGCGGTTGGGACTTGGATCGCCTCTACGATCCCGATCCCGCTCGTGCCGGTAAGAGCTATGCGCGCGAGGGAGGCTTCGTATACGACGCCGACAGGTTCGACGCGGACTTCTTTGGCATCGCCCCGCGCGAGGCGCTGGCGATGGATCCCCAGCAGCGGCTGTTCCTGGAGGTGTGCTGGGAGGCTTTTGAGCGCGCCGGCATCGATCCGCTCTCGTTGCGCGGGAGCACGACCGGAGTGTTCGCCGGGGCCATGTACCACGACTACGCCTCGCGTCTGGGAAGCGCAGCGCCCGAGGACCTGGAGGCATATCTGGGGATCGGCAGCGCGGGCAGCGTCGTGTCCGGAAGAGCGGCCTACGTGTTCGGCCTGGAGGGTCCCGCGGTGACGGTGGACACCGCTTGCTCCTCTTCGCTCGTGGCTCTGCACCTGGCCTCGCAGGCGCTTCGCTCGGGCGAGTGCGGGCTTGCCTTGGCGGGCGGCGTGACCGTGCTCTCCACGCCCGGGGTGTTCGTGGAATTCTCTCGCCAGCGTGGTCTTGCGCCCGATGGACGCTGCAAGTCCTTTGCCAACGGCGCCGATGGCGTGGGTTGGGGTGAGGGCGCGGGCGTGCTGTTGCTCGAGCGATTGTCCGATGCGCGCCGCCACGGCCGGAGCGTGCTCGCAGTGGTGCGGGGGAGCGCGGTCAACCAGGATGGGGCAAGCAACGGCTTGACCGCTCCCAACGGTCCCTCCCAGCAGCGCGTGATCCGCCAGGCGCTCGCCAACGCCGGTCTGTCGCCCGCGCAAGTCGATGTGGTGGAGGGACACGGGACAGGGACGACGCTGGGCGATCCGATCGAGGCGCAGGCTCTGCTGGCGACGTACGGGAGCGAGCGCTCCCGTGAGCGTCCGCTGTGGCTGGGGTCTGTCAAGTCGAATATCGGCCACACCCAGGCCGCTGCGGGCGTGGCGGGTGTGATCAAGACGGTGATGGGGATGCGCCACGGGAGGATGGCGAGAACGCTGCATGTGGACGAGCCGTCGCGCAACGTCGATTGGTCCTCGGGTGCGATCGCGCTGCTCACGCGCGAAGAGCCATGGCTGGGCAGTGGTGAGCCACGCCGTGCCGGTGTCTCCGCCTTCGGCATCAGCGGCACCAATGCGCACGTGATCTTGGAGGAGGCCACGGAGCCCGAGCAGGAGCTCCTCGCTTCGGAGCAGCTGCCCCGAACAGGCACGGAGACGCTGCCCTGGGTGCTATCGGCCAGGAGCGGTGCCGCGTTGAGGGCACAGGCCGAGCGCTTGACGGCGCTCCTGCAGCGCGATCCAGAGATGCGCCCGCAGGACCTTGCGCTCTCGCTGGCAGGCAGAGCGGCCTTCGAGCACCGCGCTGTGATTCTCGACGCGAGCAGCGAGGCCCTGTCCGGCGGCCTGTTGAGCCTGATCGAGCCCGAGCCCGGTGAGGAGCCCCCGGCCAACGTGTTGCGCGACACCACGCGCGGCGAGGCTGGGACCGCTTTCCTGTTCACCGGCCAGGGCTCCCAGCGCGTCGGTATGGGCAGCGGCCTCTACGAGGCGTTTGCGGTGTTCAAAGACGCATTCGACGAGGTGTGCGCCCACTTGGACGGATCGCTCGACCAGGCGCTGCCTGTTGTGGTGTTTGGTCAGGACGACGGGCGGCCGACGACTTCGGGTGAGAGCCAACTCGAGCGGACGCTGTACGCGCAGACGGGCCTGTTTGCGCTGGAGGTGGCTCTGTTCCGGCTGCTGGCCGCGTGGGGAGTCCGCCCCGATTTCCTGATCGGCCATTCGATTGGTGAGCTGGCCGCGGCCCACGTGGCGGGTGTGTTCTCGTTGGAGGATGCCTGCCGGCTGGTGGCCGCGCGCGGGCGCCTGATGGACCAGTTGCCAGGAGGTGGCGCGATGCTCGCGATCCGGGCAACCGAGTCCGAGCTCGTCCCGTGGCTTGCCGGGTACGGTGGCAGGCTGGCGCTCGCGGCTGTCAACGGCCCCGACTCAGTGGTCATCTCAGGCGACGAGGACGCGGTGCTGGAGGCCGCTGTTAGCTGGCAGGGGCGCGGGCGCAAGACGAAGCGGCTGCCGGTCTCCCATGCGTTTCACTCCGCGCGCATGGACGGGATGCTCGAGGCATTCGAGCGAGTCGCCGAGACAGTCTCCTTCTCAGCGCCGCAGATCCCGGTCGTCTCCAACCTCAGCGGCGGGGTGGCCCTCGCCGAGGACATCTGTACCCCAGGCTACTGGGTGCGTCACGTACGCGAGACCGTGCGCTTCGCCGCGGGAGTCAAGTGGCTCGCCGGGCAGGGTGTGCGCAGATTTCTCGAGCTTGGACCGGACGGAGTGCTGAGCGCCATGGCCGGCGAATGTGGCATTGGGCAGGGCCAGGCGGGGCGCTCGCCTCTACTGGCGGCGCTGATGAGAAGCGAGCGCCCCGAGGCCCACACCCTGCTACGCGCGCTCGCCGGAGCCTGGATCGACGGCCTGGACGTGGACTGGGCGGCGATATGTAGACAGGCCGGGGCGCGCCGCGTTGTGGACTTGCCCACATATCCCTTCCAGCGTGAGCGCTACTGGCTCGAGGGCCCGGGCGATCCAGGCGAGGGGCAGGAGTCCGACGCGCGGCGCTGGTGCTACCGAGTGCGCTGGCAGCTCGTGACCGAGGATGCTCCCGGCCTTCTGTCTGGGCTGTGGCCGCTCGTAGTGCCGGCGACCCTGGCCGGCGATCCTCTCGTCAGCGATCTGACGGCGGCCCTCGCTGCCCATGGAGCGCGGGTGCTGCCGGTCCAGCTCGATGCACACGATCTCGATCGTGGCCGCCTAGCGGCGGCGCTGTCCGGCGCACTGGCTTTGGCACCCGTCGGCGAGGACGGGGCCGTGCTGGAGATCTCCTCGCCCGCGGACTTCCCCGGCCAGCCGGCGCTCGGGGGAGTGCTGTCTCTGCTGGCGCTCCAGGTCACAGACGACGACGTACATGGGTCGCTTCCGGCTGGGCTGGCGGGATCGCTTCTGCTCGTGCAAGCCCTGGGCGACCTCGAGATTCAGGCCCCGCTGTGGATGGCGACGCGGGGGGCCGTATCTGTGGGGTCCTCGGATCCGCCCACCGAGCCCATGCAGAGAACGGTGTGGGGCTTGGGGCGCGCGATGCGCCTGGAGAGCCCCGATCGCTGGGGCGGCCTGGTCGACCTGCCTCTCCAAGCCGGCGAGCGCTCGCTCGGTCTCCTGTGTGGCGTGCTGGCAGCACGCGCGGGCGAGGACGAAGCTGCGATCCGCGCAAGCGGCGTGCTCGCTCCGCGACTGGTTCACGTCTCCGAGGAGCCGAGCCCGACAGAAAATTCGTGGACGTGCTCCGGGACCGTGCTCATAACCGGAGGCTCCGGTGCACTCGCCCGGCACCTCGCCCGCCGGCTGGCGCGGAGTGGGGTGGAGCACCTCCTGCTCGCAAGTCGCCGCGGCACAGAGGCGCCCGGTGCCAAGGATCTCGAGCAGGAGCTCTTGGCCCTCGGAGCATCGACAGTGACGATCGCCAATTGCGACCTCGCCGAGCGCGAGCCACTCGAGGCGCTGCTGGCCAACATCCCCGCGGAGCAGCCTCTCAAAGCGGTCTTCCACGCTGCAGGCGTTCTCGAGGACGGCTTGATCGACGAGCTCACCTGCGAGCGGCTCGTCACCGCGATGAGGCCCAAGGCCCGGGCCGCATGGCACCTGCACGAGCTGACCGAATCGTTGGAACTCGATGCATTTGTCCTCTTTTCCTCGGTCGCGGCGACGCTTGGCAGCGGCGGGCAAGGTGCCTATGCGGCTTGCAATGCCTCGCTCGACGCGCTCGCCGAATACCGCCGCTCGCGCTCGCTGCCAGCGATCTCAGTTGCTTGGGGGCCTTGGTCTGGCGAGGGCATGGCGGAGGGGGTGCAGGAGTACCTGGACAGGGGTGCAGCGCGTCCCATGGCCGTTGAGTCGGCCCTCGCGGCGCTCGGGCGGGTTCTCGACCAGGACCGCGCGCATGTTCTGGTCGCCGACATCGACTGGCGGCGCTACGCCCAGCTGCGTCTCTCCGTGCGGCCCCACTCTCTGACGGCTGACATGCCCGAGCTGGCGCCCGCGCCGGAGCGCGCTCCCGAGACGCTCGGCGGCGGGCACGGTTCGCTGGCGGTCCGCCTCGGCGATCTCTCCCAGGCCGAGCGCGAGCGCGTGGCCGTGGAGCTCGTGCAGGGCGAGGTTGCCGTTGTGCTTGGGCACGCCGTTCCCGAGGCGGTGAATGCCACGCGAACGTTCAGCGAGCTCGGATTCGACTCGCTCTCGGCGCTCGAACTGCGCAACCGTCTCGTGTCGAGCGCTGGGACACAGCTGCCGAGCACGCTCGTGTTCGACTATCCGACGCCTGTGGCGCTCGCCGGATATCTGCTCAGTGTCCTTCCGGGCGGCGATCCGAGCAGGAGGGTGACTCCGAGCGGGGCCGGCGCGGAGGATCCCATGGCGATCGTGGGTATGGGCTGTCGCTACCCGGGTGGGGTCGATTCTCCCCGGGCGCTGTGGCAAGCGCTCGCCGCCGGTGCCGATGCAATCACGCCGTTTCCCGAGGATCGCGGCTGGGAGATCGAGGCCGTCTACCACCCAGATCCAGATCACCTCGGCACCAGCTACACCCGCTCGGGGGGCTTCCTCGAGGACCCGGCCGGCTTCGATGCCGCATTCTTCGGCATCGGGCCGACCGAGGCGCTGGCCATGGGTCCCCAGCAGCGGCTGCTGCTCGAAGTCTGCTGGGAGGCGCTGGAGAGCGCAAACGTCGACCCCCGTGCACTGCAAGGCAGCGATACGGGGACGTTCGCCGGCATCTGCTTCTCCGATTACGGTACGGGCCAGTTCGGTTCCGCGCCCGAGGATGTGAAGGGCTACATCGGCACCGGCAACGTGGAGAGCGTGGCCTCCGGGCGCATCGCCTACACGCTGGGGCTCGAGGGCCCGGCGATGACGATCAACACCGCGTGCTCGTCCTCTTTGGTGGCCTTGCACCTCGCCTGCGGCGCGCTCCGTGCGGGGGAGTGCTCGCTGGCGCTGGTGGGGGGTGCGACTGTGATGGCGACCCCTGGAATGTTTGTCGACTTCAGCCGTCAGCGGGGCTTGGCCGCCGATGGGCGCTGCAAGCCGTTCGCTGAGGGTGCGGACGGCGTGGGCTGGGGCGAGGGAGCCGGCATGCTCGTCTTGGAGCGGCTCTCGGATGCGAGGCGAAACGGTCATCCCGTGCTGGCTGTCGTGCGCGGCAGCGCTGTCAACCAGGATGGTGCGAGCAACGGCCTGACGGCACCCAACGGTCCTGCTCAACAGCGGGTTATCCTCCAGGCGCTCGCCAATGCGGGGCTTTCGCCGAGCGAGGTCGATGCCGTAGAGGCGCACGGCACGGGGACGACGCTTGGCGATCCGATCGAGGCCCACGCACTGCTTGCGACCTACGGACAGGATCGCCCCGCGGGGCGCCCGCTGTGGCTCGGCTCGATCAAGTCGAACATCGGACACACACAGGCAGCCGCTGGTGTGGCCGGCGTAATCAAGATGGTGATGGCGCTGCGGCATGAGATGCTGCCCAGAACCCTTCACGCCGATCGCCCTTCGCCGCATGTCGACTGGGCCGGCGGGGACATGCGGCTGCTGAGCGAGCCCTCACGATGGTCTCGCAACGGTGTGCCGCGGCGGGCGGGTGTGTCCTCGTTCGGGATCAGCGGCACCAACGCACACGTGATCCTCGAGGAGGCGCCCGAGCCGGAGCTGCCCCGCGAAGGCTCGGGCGCCGGCCTCGGGATGCTGCCCTGGCCGCTTTCGGCGGCGAGCGAGGAGGCATTGAGCGCACAGGCCTCGCGCTTGCACGCGCACGTGGCGAGCGAGCCCGCCATTGCCGTAGCCGACGCCGGGCTCGCGCTCAGCGGGCGTGCGGCGCTCGACCGGCGTGCCGTGGTGCTCGGCGACGGTCGCGATGCGATGCTCGCGGGCCTGGAGGCTCTGCGCGAGGGACATCCGGCGCCGGGCGTCATCGAAGGGGTGGCGGGCCGGGGCATCGAGCGGCTGGCGTTCATGTTCAGCGGGCAGGGCAGCCAGCGGGTGGGTATGGGAATGGAGCTCTACGAGGCTCTCCCGGCATTCGCCCAGGCGTTTGACGAGGCCTGTATGCATCTGAATCCGCATCTCGAGCGTTCCCTGCAGGAGCTGGTCGGCTCTGAGGAGGATTCGCCCGAGGCGTTGCTGCTGGACAACACGATGTTCGCCCAGCCCGCCCTGTTCGCTCTGGAGATCGCGTTGTCGGCGCTGCTGGGGAGCTGGGGGGTGCGTCCCCATTACGTAATCGGTCACTCGGTGGGCGAGCTCGCGGCGGCGTGCGTGGCGGGTGTGTTCTCCTTGGAGGACGGGTGCCGGCTCGTCGCGGCGCGTGGACGGTTGATGGCGGAGCTGCCGGCAGGCGGCGCGATGATGGCGATCCAGGCGTCTGAGAGGGAGATCGCCGAATCGCTTTTAGAGACGGCCGAGCGAGTCGCACTGGCAGCCGTCAACGGTCCGCGCTCGGTCGTGATCTCCGGCGAGCAGGACGATGTGCTCGCGCTCGCGGCGGCATGGCGCGAGAGGGGTCGCAAGACAAGCCGGCTGCGGGTCTCGCACGCATTTCACTCGGCGCGCATGGATGGCATGCTCGGGCGATATCGCGAGGTCGCTCGAGGGATCGCCTTCGCCGCGCCGGAGATCCCGGTCATCTCGAACGTAACCGGCGAGCCGGTCTCGGCAGAGCGCATCGCCAGCGCGGAGTACTGGGTCGAGCACGCGCGCGGGACGGTGCGCTTCGCCGAGGGCGTGCGATGGCTCCGCGACCACGGGGCGCAGGGCCTCCTGGAGCTGGGTCCCGACGGCGTGCTGAGCGCGATGGCCCACGAGTGCCTGGCTGCTGAGCCCGATCGTGTGCTGGTGGAGCCGGGCCGGGCGCGCGGAGATTCGGTGGACGATGAGAGCACGGGAGGGGGACGGGACTCGCTTGTCGCCGTGCCGGCCCTGCGTGGCAAGCGCCCGCAGGCCGAGTCCCTGCTTGGTGCCCTTGCCGGCCTGTGGGTCGCCGGTGCGCCGGTCGATTGGTCGAGAGCCTTCGAGGGCTCCAACGCCAAGCCGGTCGAACTGCCCACCTACGCGTTTCAGCGACGTCGCTACTGGCTCGACTCGATGGAGCGAGCGGTCGGCGATGCCGCCTCGATCGGCCAGCTCGCGACCGGGCATCCGCTGGTCGGCGCGGCGGTGGAGCTTGCGGATGGGGACGGCTGGTTGCTCACCGCTCGCCTATCGGCGAGAACGCACCCGTGGCTTGCCGATCACGTCGTGATGGGGGAGGTCCTCCTGCCCGGCACAGCCTTCCTCGAGCTTGCGCTGCAGGCCGCCTTGCTGGCCGGCTGCGCGGCGGTTGGCGAGCTGGCCGTGCAGGCGCCGCTGATCCTCGGCGACGGCGAGGCGGTGCAACTGCAAGTGGCCGTCGGCGCCGGCGATGAGTCCGGTGACCGGCCGCTGGCCGTGTATGCGCGTGTCGAGTGTTTGGAGCCTGAGGCGGAGTGGGTGTGCCACGCCTCGGGAATGCTTCTGGCCGAGGAGACCGAAGGTCTCCGCTCACCGGGAAGCCCAACCAGGCCGATGTCGGGGGCGTGGCCGCCGGAGGGTGCCGTGCCCGTACAAGTCGAGCACTTGTACGAGCAGCTGGCCGGCGCCGGATTGGAATACGGCCCCTGCTTCCAGGGCCTCGAGGCCGCGTGGATACGCGGCGAGGACCTCTTCGCCGAAGTCCGGCTGAGCGCCGAGCAGCGGGAGTCCGCGTCGCTCTTCGCGGTCCATCCCGCGTTGATGGACGCCGCCTTGCACGCGCTAGCCCTCAGCAGTCACAGCGAGGACGACCGATTGGCGAGCGCAAGGCTGCCGTTTGCCTGGAGGGATGTCGTACTGAGCAACGCCGGTGTAGATGCGCTGCGGGTGTGCCTCTCCTCGGACGGCGGCGAGGGGGTGTCGGTGAGGATGTGCGGCGAGCGCGGCGAGCCCGTTGGCTCGGTCGGCTCGCTCAGCCTGCGTGCCGCGCCCGCCGAGGGGTGGGAGGGACGGGCCGCCACTCGGCGAGATCCGCTGTTCTCGCTTGAGTGGAGCCCGCTCGCGCCAGCTGTGGGGGGCCTTCCAGCGGCGTGCGCCCTGGTCGGCGGCGATGGAAGCTTGGCCAGCGAGCTGGCCAGTGCTGGGGCCGATGTCGTGTGGCACGCAGGCGTCGCGTCGCTGGTCGATGCCATGAAGGAGTGCGATGGGGCTGCGCCCGAGCTGATCCTGTTGGACTGGGGTGCCGGCGGGGACTTCTCGGGGGCTGAACGCGCATCTGGCGAGGATGTGCGCCGGCGGGTTGGCGACGGGCTGGCACAGCTACAGGCGTTGCTCGCCGAGGAGTCGTTGGAGGATGCTCGTCTGGCGGTGCTCACGCGCGAGGCGGTGGCCGTCGAGGCTGGCGAGGGAGTGAAGGATCTGGCCGCCGGTGCGGTATGGGGGCTGGTGCGCTCGGCCCAGTCCGAGCATCCGGGGCGCCTGGTGTTGGTGGACCTGGATGGCGCCGAGTCCTCCTGGACCATGTTGCCGGCGGCGCTTGCCTGCGAAGAGCCGCAACTCGTCCTGCGCAACGGCCGAATCCTGGCCGCACGCCTGCGCAAGCTTGCAAGCTCAGGGTGTCGGCAACCGAGCCCTTCGCGCGCCGGCGAGGCAGCGAGCTTCGATCCGCAGCGTACTGTGCTCGTGACAGGCGGAACCGGCGGGCTGGGCGCGCTTGTGGCCAAGCACCTCGTTCTCGAGCACGGCGTGCGCAGCGTGCTGCTGCTCAGTCGCCGAGGCCGCGAGAGCCCCAATGCGCGCGAGCTGCAAGCCGAGCTGGAGCAGGCAGGTGCGCAGGTCGCGATCGAGTCGTGCGACGTCACCGACCGCGAGCAGTTGCGGACGGTGCTGGAGGAGGTGCCCGCAGAGCATCCGCTCGGCGCCGTGGTGCACGCCGCCGGAGTACTCGACGACTGTCTGATCGGCGACCTCACCGAGGAGCGCCTGGACAGCGTGCTGGCACCCAAGGTCCAGGGGGCGCTCAATCTGCACGAGGCGACCGAGCAACTCGACCTGTCGGCGTTCGTGCTGTTCTCCTCCGCCGCGTCGGTGTTTGGCGCGCCTGGCCAGGGCAACTATGCGGCGGCCAACGGCTTCCTCGACTCGCTCGCGGCGCAGCGGCGCGCGCGCGGGCTCGCGGGGGTCGCGATCGCATGGGGCCTGTGGGACCAGGACACGGACCTAACACGGCGTCTGGGGGAGGCAGGCCGCTCGCGCATCGTGCGATCTGGGGTGGGGACGCTCTCGAGCGCACGAAACCTCGCGCTCTTCGACGCGGCATGCAGAGGGGACGCGGCCGTTGCCGTCGCGATCGCGCTAGACCCGGCTGCGTTGCGAGCGCAGGCAAGGAGCGGGGTCTTGCCCACGCTCTTCGAGGGCTTGGTGACGGGTCCCGTGCACAGAGATGCCCGCAAGCCGGGTCGCTCACTGGCGGCTGTCCTGTCTGGCATGAGCGAGGCCGAGCGCGAGCGTGCGGTGCTCGAGTTTGCCCTAACCCACGTCTCGGCGGTCTTGGGCGGTGCCTCGGCCGAGGGAATCGACCCCTTGCAGCCGTTCAAGGAGCTCGGCTTCGACTCATTGATCGCGCTCGAGCTGCGCAACCGGCTGAGCGTCGCGACGGGGCTGCGACTGCCTGCGACCTTGGCGTTCGACCATCCCAACGCAAGCGCCGTAGGGCACTACCTGCTGGGACGCGTAACGGCCGGCTCGGAGAGTGCGGCTCCCTCCGCCGACGCGGAGCTCGCCGAGCTGGAGCGCCGGCTGTCCGCGGTCGCGGAGCAGGAGGGCATGCGCGCGAAGGTGACGGCGCGCCTGCAGAGTCTGCTGGCGGGCATGGGCGGTGCAGTCTCCGTCGACCACCGCGACCTCGAGTCGGCCACGGCGACAGAGATATTCGAGCTGATCGATCGCGAGATCGGCCCATACGAGGGCAACGGAGTCTCTAGCTGATGGGTGCCGTGGACGGACATACCGAGGAGGCGCGGCTACTCGAGTACCTCAAGCGCGTCACGGTCGACCTGCGCGAGGCGCGCAGCCGCCTGCGCGATGTGGAGGAGCGCGACCGGGAGCCGATCGCGATCGTGGGAATGGCCTGCCGCTACCCGGGCGGAGTGAGCTCGCCGGAGGATCTGTGGGAGCTTGTGCGCCGTGGTGGCGACGCAATCGCCGGATTCCCCACCGATCGTGGATGGGATCTCGAGCGGCTGCATGGCGCCGATGCCGACGGTCGGGGGGCCAGCGACGTGAGCGAGGGCGGCTTCCTCTACGACGCGAGCCACTTCGACGCTGGATTCTTCGGGGTCAGCCCCCGCGAGGCGCTGGCGATGGATCCACAGCAGCGGCTCCTGCTGGAAGTGAGCTGGGAGGCATTGGAACATGCCGGCATCGCCCCGGATTCCCTGCGGGGCAGCCACACCGGTGTGTTCACCGGCATGATGTACCACGACTACCTGGCCCGCCTGACGGGATCGATTCCCGCAGACCTGGAGGCCTACATGGGCACCGGGTGCCGGCAGCGTCGCCTCGGGCCGGGTTGCCTACGTGCTCGGACTGGAGGGCCCGGCGATGACGCTCGACACCGCCTGCTCCTCCTCCTCGGTGGCGCTGCATCTCGCCTGTGCCGCCCTGCGCAAAGGGGAGTGCTCGCTGGCGCTGGCGGGCGGCGTGGCCGTGATGGCGACCCCCAATGTATTCGTGGAATTCTCGCGCCAGGGCGGTCTTGCGCCAGACGGGCGCTGCAAGTCCTTCGCGGATGCCGCTGACGGCACCGGCTGGTCGGAGGGCGTCGGCATGCTCCTCGTCGAGCGCTTGTCGGAGGCGCTGCGCCTAAAACACGAGGTGCTCGCGGTCGTGCGGGGCAGCGCCGTCAACCAGGATGGGGCCAGCAACGGCCTGACCGCGCCGAACGGTCCCTCTCAACAGCGCGTCATCCACCGGGCGCTGAGCGACGCCGCGCTCTCGCCGGCCCAGGTGGATGCGGTGGAGGGTCACGGCACCGGTACGACCCTGGGTGACCCGATCGAGGTCCAGGCGCTGCTTGCGACCTACGGGCAGCATCGTCCCGAAGGCCGTCCCCTGTGGCTCGGTTCGCTGAAGTCCAACCTCGGCCACACGCAGGCCGCGGCCGGCGTGGGCGCCGTCATCAAGATGGTGATGGCGATGCGTCACGGCGTGCTGCCGCGGACATTGCACGTGGACGAGCCCTCGACACGCGTGGACTGGTCGGAAGGGGAAGTCTCGTTGCTGCGCGAGGAGCAGCCGTGGCCCAGCACCGGAGAGCCACGTCGCGCAGGCGTCTCGTCGTTCGGGGTCAGTGGTACGAACGCCCATCTGATCCTGGAGGAGACTTCGTCGAGTCGCTCGCCACGTGGGCCAGCCGGCAAAAGCGAGAGCGAGTCAGGCGTGGAGACCCCTGCTGGCATGGATGCGCTTGCGGGCGCGGATGGGCCTGTCGGCACGGGGACGCCCGCCGGTGTGTGCGAGGTCGATGAGGACGGGGCTCTGCCGGCTATGCCATGGGTCCTCTCAGGCAAGAGCCCCGAGGCGCTACGCGGGCAGGCGCAGCGACTGTCGGAGCACGTGCGCGGTGCCACCGAGCTCGAGCTCGGCAGCGTCGGCCTCGCGCTTGCGGGCAAGCCGGCGCTCGAGCATCGCGCGGTCGCCCTGGGGGGCGACCGGGAGCAACTGCTTGCGAGCATCGAGGCGATCGCGCGGGGCGAGACGGTCGCATCGGCGGTGCTGGGGGAGGCTCGCAGCAGGGGCGTGGTGTTCGTGTTCCCCGGTCAGGGCTCGCAATGGGTTGGAATGGCGAGCTCGCTGTGCGAGCGCTCTCCGGTGTTTCGCAACCTGCTCGCGGACTGTGAGCAGGCGCTCGCGCCATATGTCGACTGGTCGCTCCAGGCGGTGCTGCGCGGTGATCGGGATGCGCCAGGCCTGGCGCGGGTCGACGTCGTTCAGCCGGCGCTGTTTGCCGTGATGGTGTCGCTCGCTGGCCTGTGGCGCTCCTGCGGTGTGCATCCGGATGCAGTCGTGGGCCATTCCCAGGGCGAGATCGCCGCTGCGCATGTCGCGGGCGGACTGTCGTTGCAGGACGCGGCGCGCGTGGTGGCGCTGCGCAGCCGGGCGCTGATCGCACTGGCCGGTCGCGGCGGCATGGCATCCGTGCCGATGGGCGCTGAGGACTTGGACGGTCTGCTGGTGCGCGCAAGCTTGGACGTGGCGGTCGCGGCGGTGAATGGGCCCTCTTCCACGGTGGTCTCGGGCGAGATAGGGGCGATCGAACGATTGCTCGAGCTGTGTGCCGCGGAGGGCGTGAGGGCACGACGGATCCCGGTCGACTACGTGGCTCACTCGCACGCGGTCGAGGAGCTACGCGAGGAGATGCTTGCGGGCTGCCTGCCGATCGAGCCCCGCAGCGGTGACGTTCCCTTCTATTCGACCGTCACCGGCGCTGTGCTGGACACGGCCGGCCTGGATGGCGACTACTGGTATCGCAACCTGCGTGAGACCGTCCTGCTCGAGCCCGTCGTGCGGGAGCTCCTCGCGCGGGGACACAACACCTTCGTCGAGGCAAGCCCCCATCCGGTCCTGACGGTCGGCCTGCAGGAGACCGCGGATGCGGAGGGGGAGGGCTCCAAGCAAGTGACGATCGTCGGCTCGCTGCGCCGAGACGAGGACGGGTGGGAATCGTTCTCCAGATCGCTCGGCCACGCCTGGGCGGGCGGAGTCCAGGTGGATTGGCGGTCGGTCTTCGCCGCCGGCTCCTGCGCGCGCGTGGGCCTTCCCACATATGCCTTTCAGCGCGAGCGCTACTGGCTGGAAGGCGAGGCTGCCGGAGGCGGTGGTGCGAGCGCCGCCGGGCTGGCCTCGGCCGGTCATCCGCTGCTTGGCGCAATGGTGTCGCTGGCCGGCGGGGACGGCTGGCTCTTCACCGGCCGGCTCTCGCTGGGCGCACATCCTTGGCTTGGCGATCACCTCGTGATGGGGCATGCCCTACTGCCCGGGGCGGCGCTTGTGGAGCTTGCCCTGCACGCGGGCTCCCAGGTTGGCTGTGGCAACTTGCGTGAGCTCACGTTGGAGTCACCGCTGGTGATGCTCGAGCAGGACGAGCTCTCGCTGCAGATAGCGATTGGCAGTCCCGACGAGTCGGGCTGCCGCTCGCTTGCCGTCTACTCGCGCGCGGGGACCCCCCTGCCCGGCGAGGAACGGGCCGATCTGGGGTGGACGCGCAACGCGGTCGGATCGCTTGCCGGGGTGGAGAGCGGGCCAAGCAGGGGGGAGGGTTCCGAGGCGGAGCTCGGCGGGGCCACGTGGCCGCCACCGGGCACGCTCGAGCTGCCGTTGGAGGGTCTCTACGAGCGGCTGGCCGAGGTTGGCCTGGAATACGGTCCGGTCTTTCAAGGGCTGACCCGTGCTTGGTCGGGCGAAGGCGATATCTACGCGGAGGTCTCCTTGTCGGGCGAGGAGCTCGCACGGGCCGGCTCATTCGGTTTGCACCCGGCGCTGCTGGACTCCGCGCTGCACGCTGCGATGCTCGACCGACCCGACGATCTCTCTACCGGAATCCAGAGCGGACCGCCGCTGCCGTTCTCCTGGTGTGACGTCAGCCTGCACCGGGCCGGCGCTGGGGAGCTGCGCGTACGCATCGTGCGCGACGGTGAGGGTTCGCTTTCGCTGAACGCCTGGGATGGGCACGGTGCCCCGGTGGCGTCGATCGGCTCGTTGTCGGTGCGATCCGTCTCCGCCGAGCGTCTGCGCAGCGCACGCAATAGCACGCACGATTCGCTGTTCGCTGTCGAGTGGACGCCGATCTCGACCGCGGCCGAGTCGATCTCGCCGAGCTGGGTGCTGCTGGGGGACGACGATGCCGAGATCGCCTCCTTCCTGCTCGACGCGGGGGTTGGCCTCGAGTCTCACCCAGACCTTGCGTCTCTCTCGCTGGCCCTCGACGAGGACGCTGGACAGATACCTGAGGCGGTTATCTACGAGTGCGTCTCGCAGGAGAAGGGCCTAGCGCTTGCACACGCGGTGGGCAGCGGTGTGCGGCGGGCACTCGAGTCTGCGCAGGCGTGGCTCGCCGAGGAGCGGCTTGCGCCCTCTCCACTGGTGCTCCTCACCCGCCGCGCTGTTGCGACCCGGGCAGCCGAGGAAGTCCTGGGCTTGGCAGATAGCGCGATTTGGGGTCTCGTCCGCTCTGCTCGAGCAGAGAACCCAGGACGCTTTCTGCTCGTGGACATCGACGGGGAGGAGTCCTCGCGGCGGCTGCTCGGCGCGGCGATCACCGCGGCGATCGCGGCCGGGGAGCACGAGCTCGCGATCCGCGACGGCTGTGTGCTGCTTCCCCGCCTGGTCCGGATGGCTGCGCGGCTGGAGACCGGGTCGCAGCAGGGCCTCTCAAGCCCGTCACTCGCTCGTGCCGATGGCGAGGATCCCGCGCTCGCGGCCGGCGGGGAAACGGTGCTGATAACCGGCGGCACCGGCCAGCTCGGCAGCCTACTGGCGCGACATCTGGCCGGTGCGCCGGAGGTAAGTCACCTGATCCTGACAAGCCGCAGTGGGCGTGCGGCGACCGACGCCGAGGAGTTGGAGGCGGAGCTGAGATCGCTCGGAGTGGCTGTGCAGATCGCCGAATGCGACGTTTCCGACCGGAGCCAGCTCGAAGAGTTGATCGGCTCGATCCCCGGGGACCGGCCGCTCAGGCGCGTGATCCACGCGGCTGGCGTGCTCGACGACGTGGTCTTCGGCTCACTCTCGCGCGAGCGGCTGGATCGCGTGCTCGCCCCCAAGGTTGACGCGGCGATGCACCTGCACGAGCTGACCGCGGATCTGGACCTGCGCGCTTTCGTGCTGTTCTCCTCCTCCGCAGGCGTGTTCGGGGCTCCAGGACAGGCCAACTATGCCGCGGCGAATGCCTTCCTGGACGCACTGGCGGCTCACCGCCGCGCGTGCGGGATGCCTGCCCTGTCGCTGGCTTGGGGCCTGTGGGAGCAGGCCGGCGGGATGACTCGCGAGATGGGCGACGTCGACCTCGCACGGATGAGGCGCTCCGGGATGCGGGCACTCTCCCACGAGGAAGGGCTCGAGCTATATGAGGCGGCACAAGCGGGCGCCGATGCGCTCGCCGTCCCCGCGCGGCTCGATCTGAGCGCACTGCGAGCCCAGGCGAGAGGTGGATCGGTGGCGCCCTTGCTGCGCGGACTGGTGCATGTGGTGCCCACGGCCGCGGGGCGCACAGCACGCGGTTCGTTCGCTCAGCGTCTCGCAGGTCTAGGCGGGCAGGATCGCCGTGCTGCTGCACTCGAGCTCGTCTGCGAGCAGGTGGCTGCTGTGCTCGGGCATCCCTCCGCGAGTGCGATCGACCCCAATCGCGCGTTCAAGGAGCTGGGTTTCGACTCGCTGTTGGCGGTCGAGCTGCGCAATCGCTTGAGTGGCGCCGTGGAGATGCGCCTGCCCGCGACGCTTGTCTTCGATTACCCGAGCGCCGCGGATGTGGCCGACCACCTGATCGCGCAGATCGCGGTCGCGGCGCCGGTCGGGGCCGCCCGCAAATCGAGCGCTGCATTCAGCGAAGAGCCACTTGCGATCGTGGGCATGAGCTGCCGTTATCCCGGAGGAGTCAGCTCCTCCGAGCAGTTGTGGGATCTCGTTGCCGGCGGACACGACGCGATCTCCGCGTTCCCCACGGACCGCGAATGGAATCTGAACAGGCTCTACGGCCCCCATACCGGCCGGGACGGGCGGAGTCAGACGTTCGAAGGCGGCTTCCTCGACGGTGCGATGGACTTCGACGCGGGCTTCTTCGGAATCGGTCCGCGCGAGGCCAGGGCGATGGATCCTCAGCAGCGTCTGCTCTTGGAGACGTCCTGGGAGGCGCTGGAGGACGCCGAGCTGGATCCGCTCTCTCTGAAGGGCAGCCAGACAGGGGTGTTCGCAGGAATCAGTGCTCAGGACTACGGCCTGAGCTCGGAGGAGAGCTCGGAGGGCTATGGCATGACGGGTGCTTCGGCAAGCGTCGTATCCGGTCGAGTCTCCTACACGCTGGGCCTCGAGGGACCGGCGGTGACAGTGGACACGGCTTGCTCCTCCTCGCTTGTGGCGATCCACCTGGCGTGCCAGTCGCTGAGGACGGGGGAGTGCTCGCTGGCACTGGCCGGTGGCGTGACTGTGCTCTCCAGCCCTCTGGTGTTCGTCGAATTCAGCCGCCAGCGTGGGCTCGCAGGAGATGGGCGCTGCAAGCCGTTCGCCGACGGCGCGGACGGCTCGGGTTTCTCCGAGGGCGTTGGTGTCGTAGTGCTGGAGCGGCTTTCCGACGCGCAGCGCACGGGACGTCGGATATTGGCGGTGGTCAGGGGCAGCGCGGTGAACCAGGATGGCGCCAGCAACGGCCTGACGGCACCCAACGGCCCTTCCCAGCAACGCGTGATTCGCCAAGCCCTAGCCAGCGCGGGGCTCGAGCCCGGCGACGTGGACGCCGTCGAGGCGCACGGCACGGGCACCTCGCTGGGCGACCCGATCGAGGCACAGGCGCTGCTTGCGACCTATGGGCAGGAGCGTCCCGAAGGGCGGCCGTTGTGGCTCGGATCGGTCAAGTCGAACATCGGTCATGCACAGGCGGCCGCAGGCGTTGCCGGGGTGATCAAGATGGTCATGGCGCTCCGCCAGGGCCTGCTGCCGAAGAGCCTCCACATAGACGAGCCCTCCACCAAGGTGGACTGGTCATCTGGCGCTGTGTCGCTGCTGAGCGAGACCGTGCCCTGGCCTTCGCGGCAAGGTCCTCGCCGGGCCGGCGTCTCCTCGTTTGGGATCAGTGGCACGAACGCGCACCTGATCCTGGAGGCCGCATCCGGGCAGGAGGGCGATGCGCGCCGGCGGGGGGGCAGCGGGGGCTCGAGCGAGGGGGAGTTGGCGGGGGCGGTCGGTGGCGGCGCCCCACCGGCTCTGGAGACCGCCGCCATGTGGCTGCTGTCGGCCAAGGGCGAGCATGCGCTTCGCGCGCAAGCTCGCAGGCTACTCGAGCGCCTGAGCGCCGACGAGCAGTGGAGCGTGCTCGAGGTCGGCGCCGCGCTGGCGCGCCGCTCGGCGCTCGAGACTCGCGCGGCGCTGGTCGGCAGCGATCGCCAGGAGCTGCTCGCGGGCCTGGCCGCGCTCGCCGAGGGTCGGGCGCACGCGGGGGTGCGGCAAGGGCTCGGTCCTGCTCCTTCTGCAGGCAAGCTGGCGTTCATGCTCTCCGGTCAAGGCGCTCAGCGCCTGGGCATGGGCCGTGAGCTGCTCGCGGCTTTTCCCGTGTTCGGGGCGGCATTGCGGGAGATCGCCGCTCACATGGATGGGTCGTTGGAGCGGCCTCTGCTCGATGTCGTGTTCGCCGAGGCGGGGTCGCCTGATGCGCCGCTCTTGGACGAGACGGCGTTCACTCAACCTGCCCTGTTCGCGCTCGAGGTGGCCCTGTTCAGGCAGCTGGAGAGTCTCGGGCTGCGCCCGGATTTCCTGATCGGGCACTCGATCGGAGAGCTCGCGGCGGTGCACGTCGCCAATGTGCTCTCGTTGCGCGACGCCTGCCGGCTGGTGGCCGCCCGGGGGCGGTTGATGGGAGCGCTGCCCCGCGGCGGTGCAATGGTGGCGGTACAGGCTCGCGAGCAGGAGATCCTCACGTCCTTGAGGGGCGTGGAGGACCGGATCTCGATCGCGGCTGTGAACGGGCCGTCCTCGGTGGTCCTCTCTGGCGAAGAGGGCATCGTCGAGCGTGTTGCGGGCGAATGGGAGCGGCAGGACCGGAAGGTCCGGCGGCTGAGCGTTAGTCACGCCTTCCATTCGCCGCGGATGGACTCGATGCTCGGCGAGCTCGCCGAGATCGCGGGCTCGCTGGAGTTTGGCGAGGCGAGGATTCCGATCGTCTCGAACGTGACCGGCCGGCTCCTGGAGCCAGAGCGCATGAGCGATCCCGGCTACTGGGCCGAGCACGTGCGCCAGACGGTGCGCTTCGCCGACGGGATCGGCTGGCTCGCCGAGAATGGTGTGAGCCGCTTCCTCGAGCTTGGGCCCGATGGCGTGCTGGCGGCTTTGTGTGACGAATGCCTGCGCGAGGGGTCCGGTGGGGATCGAGCAGTGGTGGCGGCGCTATTGCGCCGCGAGCAGCCCGAGCAGGGCTCGCTGCTCGCTGCCCTGGCCGAGCTTTGGATAGATGGTGGCCGGCTGGACTGGAGCGCGCTGTTCGACAGTGCCGGTGCGATTCGGCGTGTCTCGTTGCCGACCTATGCGTTCCAGCGCGAGCGCTACTGGAAGGGCGCCTCGGCCGGCGTTGGAGATCTCGAGTCCGTGGGCTTGCGGTCCTGCGAGCACCCGTTGCTGGGGGGTGTGCTGGCGCTGGCCGGCGGCGACGGCGGAGCACTGTTCACGGGTCGGCTCTCGCTGCAGAGCCAGCCTTGGCTAGCCGACCACGTCGTGATGGGCACTGTCGTGCTTGCGGGCGCGGCGTTGCTCGAGCTGGCCCTGCACGCGGGCGCGGAGGTCGGGTGCGGGACGCTGCACGAGCTGACGCTCGAGGCACCGCTCGTGCTGAGGGAGGACGAGCGCGTTCAGGTGCAGGTATCGCTGGGCGATCCCGACGAGCAGGGCCGGCGTTCGGTGGAGATCCATTCGCGCGCACAGGAGGATGGACAAGAGCACGGTGGTCCTGAGCACCGCGCCTGGACACGCCACGCGGTGGGCGCGGTGGGCACGGGGGCGCTCGAGGGCGGCGATCCAGCTCGCGAGCAGAGAGCCACGCAGGCCGCCGAGCTGCTGGGCGGGGCGTGGCCGCCACACCAGGCCGAGCCGCTCGACATCGAGGACCTGTATGACGACCTCGCCCGGCTCGGGCTCGAGTACGGGGAGGCTTTCCGAGGCCTGCGTGCGGTGTGGCGCGACGGCGTGCACCTGCTCGGCGAAGTGTCGTGTCCGCTACAGGAGGGCTCGGCTGGCTTCGAGCTCGACCCGATGCTGCTCGACGCGGCGCTGCACGCGATCGCTCTGAGCGAGGCCACGAGCGGTGGGCCCGCGGAGCAGCGCACGGACTCCACTCGCCGGCTGCGCCTGCCGTTCTGCTGGCGCGGAGTTCAGGTGCATGGCCGGGCAAGTCAGACGCTGCGCGTCTGTCTCTCCAGCGAGCAGATGGGTGAGGCGTCGGTGATGCTGTCGGACGAGGAGGGCGCCCCGGTCGCGTCGATCGATTCGCTGCTCATGCGCGAGATCTCCGAGGAGCAGCTGGCGCAGGCGGTGCGCAGCGAGCGCACCTCGTTGTTGCGAATGGAGTGGGATGAGCTCTCGCCCCTCTCCTCTCCCTCGCTCGCACGCTGGGCGATGGTGGCTACCGGGGGGCACACGGACGGTGCAAAGACCCCGGAAATCGGTGTTCGAGTGGAGGCTCACCCAGACCTGGCATCTCTGGTTGGCACGCTCGAGAGCGGCGAGGCACCGGAGGTAGTGCTGCTCGATTGCGTCGACCTGGGAGGTGGATCGGACGCCTGTCGGCGGAGTGCCGAGCCGGCATCCGAGCCGGTGGCGTCGGGCGAGTCCGCCGAGGCGGTGCACGCGGCCGTGCGGAATGTCCTGAGCGACCTGCAGGAATGGCTGGCGCAGGAGCGGCTGTCCGACTCTCGCTGCGTGATCGTGACCAGTGGCGCCGTGTCGATGGGCGATGAGGATCCGCCGCCGAGCCTCGCGGCCAGCGCGGTGTGGGGACTCGTCCGCTCGGCACAGGCGGAGAACCCCGATCGCCTGCTGCTTGTCGATCTCGACCCGAGTGATCGCTCCTGGCAGGAGCTGCCGGGCGTGGTGTCGGCCGCGCTGGGGCTGGAGGAGCCGCAGGTCGCCATTCGTGGCGGGCAAGCGCGCGCTCCCAGATTGAGAAGCGCGAGCCAGGCACTCTCGACCATGGCGTCGCCGGTTCCCGCGGGGCCGTGGAACCTGCTCGACCCCGAGGGCACCGTGCTCGTGACTGGAGGAACGGGAGCGCTCGGTGGTGCGATCGCCAGGCACCTGGTGATCGAGCACGGCGTGCGCGCCGTGCTGCTCGCGAGCCGGCGTGGGGTGCAGGCTCCGGGTGCGCAGCAGCTGCAATCTGAGCTGAGCGATCTCGGAGCGCAGGTCACGGTCGCTGAATGTGACCTCGCCGACGAGCAGCAGGTCGAGCGCTTGATCGCATCGATACCCGAGCGCATCCCGCTGCGCGCGGTCGTGCATGCCGCCGGGGTGATCGAGGACGGGGTGATCGGCTCGCTGAGCGCTGACGGCGTCGAGCGAGTGCTCGCATCGAAGGTCGACGCGGCGTTGCACCTGGACAGGCTCACCAGGCATTTGGACCTCTCGGCTTTCGTGCTTTTCTCCTCGGTCGCCGGGACCATGGGCAGTCCAGGGCAGGGAAGCTATGCGGCCGCCAATGCTTGCCTGGACGCCCTGGCGAGGGTCCGTCGCACGCAAGGCCTGGCGGCGGTGTCGATCGGGTGGGGTCTGTGGTCGGCGCGCGGGGGCATGGGCTCGGCGCTCGAGGAACGGGAGCTCGCACGCATCGGCAGGTGGGGGATCCAGGCGCTTTCACCGCACGATGGCTTGGCGCTCTTCGACGAGGCCGGTGGGGGCGGCGAGGCGCATGTGCTGGCGGTGCGCTTCGATGCTGCCGTCCTGCGCTCGCTTGCCCGCTCGGGGGCTCTACCGGCTCTGCTGCGCGGTCTCCCAGGACTGTCACATGCTCGCGCGTCGCGCGTCGGCAAGAGCTCGCTGTCGCGAGATCTTGCCCGGGCGTCCAGCCATGAGCACGAGGCCATCGTGCTCGCGCAGGTGCGCGCGCAGGCGGCGGCAGTGCTCGGTCACCGCTCGTCGGAGGGCATCTCCGTCGAGCGGTCGTTCCGGGAGCTTGGCTTCGACTCGCTGGCAGCGGTCGATCTGCGCAATCGCCTGGAGGTCGTGACCGGCCTGCGTCTGTCCTCGACGATGGTCTTCGACTATCCCACAGTGCGAGAGCTCGCCGCTCAGCTTGCGAAGACCCTGCGCGGCGGCCGGAGCAAGGCGAAGGTGGATGCGGTCGCACGCACGCACACTGAGGAGCCGATCGCGATCGTCGGGCTCGCGTGCAGGTATCCGGGTGGAATCGACTCCCCTCAGGCCCTGTGGGAGCTGGTGATGGCGGGTGGGGACGCTATCTCAGAGTTCCCGGCCGACCGAGGCTGGGACCTCGAGGGTCTGTACGACCCCGATCCTGAACGGCGCGGTCGGACCTACGTGCGCGAGGGCGGCTTCATCGCGGATGTTGCCGATTTCGATGCCGACTTCTTCGGGATTGGTCCGCGTGAGGCCGTCTCGATGGATCCCCAGCAGCGCCAGCTGCTGGAAGCATGCTGGGAGAGCTGCGAATACGCAGGCGTCGATCCGCTCTCGCTGAAGGGCACCCCGACCGGCGTCTTCACCGGTGTCATGTACAGCGACTACGGCGCGCGCTTCTTCGGGGCCGTGCCGGGCGACCTCGAGGCATACATGGGCATGGGCAGCGCCGGGAGCGTGGCCTCGGGTCGCGTGGCCTACACGTTGGGGCTCGAGGGTCCCGCAATGACGATCGACACCGCCTGCTCCTCCTCGCTGGTGGCGCTGCACCTCGCCTGTGGCTCCCTGCGCGAGGGCGAGTGCTCGCTGGCGCTGGCCGGCGGCGTGACGGTGCTCTCGACGCCGGGGGTATTCGTCGAATTCGCGCGCCAGCGGGGGCTTGCCGCCGACGCGCGCTGCAAGTCGTTCTCCGATGCCGCGGACGGTACGAGCTGGTCGGAGGGCGTCGGCATGCTGTTGCTCGAGCGGGCGTCCGACGCGCGGCGGCTGGGCCATCGCGTCCTCGCCCTCGTGCGCGGGAGCGCGGTCAACCAGGATGGGGCGAGCAACGGCTTGACGGCGCCCAACGGTCCCTCTCAGGAGCGGGTGATCCGTCAAGCGCTGGCCAACGCGCGCGTCTCCGCGAGCGAAATCGATGCCGTCGAGGGTCATGGAACCGGGACCTCGCTCGGCGATCCGATTGAGATACAGGCCCTTGCCGCGACATATGGCTCCGCTCGTCCCGACGAACGGCCCCTGAGGCTGGGATCGGTCAAGTCCAACATCGGGCACACGCAGGCGGCCGCGGGGGTGGCCGGGGTGATCAAGATGGTGATGGGGATGGAGCACGGCATCTTGCCCGCCACGCTTCACATCGAGGAGCCCTCGAGCCGGGTGGATTGGGCGTCGAGCTCGGTCGCTCTGCTGAGGGAGCAGACGTCGTGGACTCGCAACGGCATCCCGCGGCGCGCGGCCGTGTCCTCGTTCGGCGTGAGCGGCACCAATGCGCATGTCATCCTCGAGGAAGCTCCGGCCGACGCGGAGAAGCCCACCGCGGATGAGGAGTCCTCCGAGGCTGACTTGCTGGCGTGGACGCTCTCCGGCCGCAGTGAGCACGGCCTGCGAGGTCAGGCCGAGCGGCTGCTCGGTCACCTCGAAGACGATCCAGGGCTGCGCGCCAAGGACGTGGCGCTCTCGCTGGCGACCAAGCCGGCCCTGGAGCATCGAGCCGTCGCCCTCGGGGTCGGTCGCGAGGAGCTGCTGGAGGCATTGAGAGCGCTTGCCGAGGGCACGGCCGCGCCGGGAACGGTTCGCGAGGTCACGCACGAGTCGATGCCGGTCGCTTTCCTGTTCACCGGCCAGGGAGCGCAGAGCGTTGGGGCGGGCCGGGAGCTGTACGAGACCTACCCGGTGTTCAGGCGCGCCCTGGACGAGCTGTGCGCGGAGCTCGATCCGCTGCTCGAGCGTCCGCTGCTCGAGGTGATGCTGGGGGCCGACGCCGACGCCGACGCCGACGCCGACGCCGA